>Ga0206821_10225_pt1 | contig 12213 bp, 8 predicted proteins | sample Alteio_BWOrgCont_85_FD_152860 | JGI IMG/M metagenome (GOLD analysis project Ga0206821, IMG submission 152860) | Enriched cells from forest soil in Barre Woods Harvard Forest LTER site, Petersham, Massachusetts, United States -... | ecosystem: Environmental > Terrestrial > Soil > Temperate forest >...
CGACTGGGCGAAGTTCATCGCGTCTGACGCCCAAAACTATCTGGCCATTGCGGCCTGGTATCACAGTCTTGGCGCGTGGAAATCCGCCGACATCGTTCTCAAGGCGGCGACTGCCGATCCCGCCGCAACCCCTATCTTGCCGATGGTGAATTACTACCTCGCATCCGACGCGCGGCAAGAAGGGAATTCCGACCAGGCGGCCGGGTATGCCGATATGTCAGCAACATCCAAAAGCACAGCGGTCTTCCCAAATCGCTTGGAAGATTATGCGGTGATCGAAGAAGCCCTGCAATCGGCCCCCGCAGACCCGCAGGCGAAATACGAGCTTGGCAATTTCCATTTTGCCCACGAGGGGTATCAAGAAGCCGCAAACTTATGGAGCCAGGCAATCGCACAAGGCTTTGAAGACGCGGTCATATATCGCAATATGGGGGAGTTTGAATGGCACGTCGCACATGACCTGTCAAAGGCCGTTGACAACTATCGCCGCGCCATCGCGCTTCAACCAAACCAGTACAGGCTTTATGTCGACCTCGATCAAGTTCTCGAAGAAAAAGACGACACGATCGCGCGCGCCGACCTTTTTGCGAAAGCTCCCCAGCAAGTCCTCGATCACGACATCGTTCGCGCACAGCAAGTTATCTTTCTAATGGAGAAGAAGCAATACGATGCCGCTCTTGAACTGTTGCGAAATCATCACTTCAAGCCATGGGAGGGCGGAGTTTCGTTTCACAATCTCTTCGTGACCGCGAACATCGAGAGCGGCCAACAGCAATTGGCCGATCGAAAATCAACTGAGGCAGAGAAGCACTTTCGCGACGCCATGTTATACCCGGAAGATCTAGGCACCGGTGAGCCTGTCAATCCCAGTACCTCGCAGCAGCTTTATTGGCTGGGCAATGCACTCGAAGCCGAGAACAAGCACGATCAGGCAAAACAGGCATGGGCGGATGCGGCCGGTCAGGGCAAGAATGCTGGCCGGTCTTGCCAGGTCTTCCCGGCACTCGCCCTCAAGAAACTCGGCGAGCTAAACGAGGCAGATGAAATGTTGAAGCAGTGTGTGCAAAACGCCGACGACCCGAACGCATCGGCCGGCACATTGTTCAATGCAGGCATGGCTGAGCAATACATGGGAGACGATGCGTTGGCCCGGGAAGACTTCAAGCGGGCTCTCGTTGTCGATCCCCGTTATTGGCGAGCGCGCATCGCCACCAACGCAATGGAGTAGCGTGAGGCAAGAGGGAAGCGTATATGATGGTTCGAAACCGTCGCCAGTTTCTTAAGGCCGCGATCGGAGCGGCATTGGTGAGTGCAGCGGGAGGGCCGTCGATGGCAGACCAGAATACCGCCCCGCCGGTGATCGATTCAAAATTTATCCACCATGACAGCGTGCCCGATGCAGACCTCGAGAAACACATGTGGTCTGCGCCGGAGCCAGTCTGGTTCGACCAGGCCGCTTTTTCCGATGCCCACTATCCAGACTTCAAAACCAGGGTCGCCAGTTGCTGGAGTGCGCAATTTGTCTATCTCGCGTTCTGGTGTCCATATCAAACTCTTACGGTGTATGAGGGTGAAGACCCGACGGTCGAGCGCGATCGGTTGTGGGAGCGCGACGTTGTTGAAGCTTTCATCGCACCCGATCCGCAAAAGCCGTCGCATTATTATGAATTTGAAATAGCGCCAAACGATCAATGGATGGATATCGATATCGACCTCATCCGCAAGCCATTCAACAATCCACATTGGAGTTCAGAATTTGAGCATGCCACAAAGATCGACGCGGTAAAGCACGTGTGGACAGCGGAGATGAGGATTCCAATTCACTCCATGAGCGCCGAAGCAATTCAGAGCGGCAAAGATTGGCGAATCAACTTCTATCGCTGCGATGGACCCGGAGATGATACCGTGAGGCGGATGATGAGTTGGGGACGCCTGCCGGTGCGTAAGTCCGGTGGCACCTTTCACCAGCCGGCGTCTTTTGGAATTTTGCGCTTCGTGGGCAAGTCATAAGTTGAGAAGAGGAGAAAGATGAAGCATACCAGCACTAGATTGCATTTCGTTTTAGCCTTGGCGGTTCTTGCAATGCTTACCTGCACCGCAGCCGGCGCGCTCGACAATGGTCAGGCCAAAACGCCTCCTATGGGATGGAATAGCTGGAACAAGTTCGCATGCGCGGGCGTGAACGAAAAGGTAGTGCGCGGCATTGCCGACGAGATGGCGGCGAATGGAATGAGGGACGCAGGCTATCAATATGTCGTCATCGACGATTGCTGGCAGGTCGATCGAGACAAAGCTGGAAACATTATTGCCGACCCGGTGAAGTTCCCATCCGGTATCAAGGCGCTGGCCGACTACGTGCATAGCAAGGGGCTCAAGTTCGGCATTTATACCGACGCTGGCACCCTGACCTGTGGCGGCCGCCCGGGCAGCCTGGGACATGAGTACCAGGACGCGCAGCAGTATGCCAATTGGGGCGTCGATTATCTGAAGGAAGATTGGTGCAATACGCTGCCTGGCCAGGACAGCAAATCGTCTTACGCCCTCATGCGCAACGCACTCGCCGCCACCGGCCGGCCCATCGTTTTCAGCATCTGCGAGTGGGGCTCGACACAACCGTGGCTATGGGCCACGCCAATCGGCAACATGTGGCGCGCCACTGGCGATATTCAAGATTGTTGGGATTGCAAACGCGACTGGGGCGGAATGGGATTCACAAAAATCATTGATCAGGTGAGCGAAATCGGGAGCTATTCCGGCCCCGGACACTGGAATGATTTGGACATGCTTGAAGTCGGCAACGGCGGAATGACGACAGAAGAATACCGCCTCCACTTCAGCATGTGGGCCATGCTCTCCGCTCCGTTGATCGCAGGCAACGACCTGATGAATATGTCTGCGGATACTCGCGAAATTCTGCTGAATAAAGAGGTGATCGCAATCGACCAGGATCAGCTCGGACTTCCGGCACGGCGCGTCAAGAAAGATACCGACACCGAAGTATGGTCGAAACAGTTGGCCGATGGCAGCCGGGCAGTTGCGCTCGTAAATCGAAGCTCTGCACCGAAACCAATTTCGGTTTCATGGCAAGACCTTGGCTACCCTTCCAACTTGTCCGCATCCGTCCGCGACCTGTGGGCCATGCAAGATAAAGGTAAAAGCACAGCAACCTATTCGGCTCAAGTGCAGTCGCACGGAGTTGTGTTGGTGGTTGTACGTCCCTAATCGGTTGATTAACTTCCGCCCAATTCGCGCCCACTTACTGAATGGGATAGAAGAGATAGAGTTTGGAGATGCGTTCGTTTTCGCCGATGAAGATCGTTCCGTCGGCGTCCACCGCCATCGCGCCAATCACGTACGCTTGCCACGTGTAATAGGGTCGGCGATTCACATCGACGAAGCCCAGCACGTCATAAGCGCTGGTTGAAGGGTCGTAGCTGAAAAGCCGCGCCATCTCATCCTTGTCGCCGCCGACTCCATAGAGCCGGCCGCCCGGTGCGCGCACCAGCCCATCAATTCCATATTGATTGAGAGGCTTCCCAAGATTCGTAACCGTCAACTTCGCAGGGTCGAGCCGGAAAAGATAGCCGTCGGATGTGCCGCCATAGATAATGCCCGATGGATCGAGCAGAAAGGTATCCACGCGCGTCCAGGGCTCCCGGCCAGGCACAGCGGGAGCTTGAATGGGAAGCTTGTCCAGCTTTTGACCTTTAGGGTCGAATCTGAATAGCGCTCCGTTTTCACCCGAGGCAAATACTTCTCCCTGCTGATCCAGCACCAGCATTTTTGACATCATCTTGTTACGCTCGAAGCGTTCGCCAATCGGAATCTGCTGCGCTACCACTCCAAAATCTGCGTACTTTCCAGTTGCAATGGAATAGGAGAAAAAGTGCGCATTGGGTGCGGTCAGCCCGTACAGCGTATTCGCTTCGGTGTCGCAAATCAGAGTCGAAATCATTTCTCCGGCGACTGGCTGTCCAAGGTCTTTAACCGGCAATGTCGCAGCGATCTCAATTTGCCCGTACTTATCATCGGCGGGCGGCGAGTACTCAAAGATGTGGCCTGATGGCGAGGCGCCAATGTACACGTCACCCGATGCTGAAATGGCCAGCGCGTTCACTTCAGTCTTTGCGTCGGGAATCACTCCGAGCGGGCGAACATATCCCTGTCGCGGCATCATGACAAATAGATGGGAGTGAGTCCCGCTCGTGGCTCCATAGAGCGAACCATTGGGTGCGACTGCAAGCGAAGTAATACCAGACTCGCCATCGGGAATAATGTCGATTGGCGGATAGCCAAGATTCCGCGCATCGATCCGCGTCTGCATCACCACGACCTTGTCGTAGCCTGCGTCTCGTTGGCCATAGGCCGCAATTCCGCAACAGAGAGCCAGGCAGTTGAGCAGAATTCCTTTGATCCGCATGAATTCCTAATCTTTCTTCGGATGGTAGATGAACAAGGCCAGGCGGAACGGAACGCCATTTATCTTTCCCCCGTAGTCCGCTTCGCTTTGCACGTTGTTCGGGCTCACCGCACCGACAAAATAGATTGTGCCATCGGGGCCCGTGTCGGCGGAGTTGGTGCCGACCACCGGCCGCCCGTCCGCAAGACGCATCTCGCCAAGATCCTCAATCCGGCCGGTACGCAAATCGTAGGTGATCAAGTGCGAGGCAGCCACATCGGCGCTGCCGCCGTAATCGAACTCCGCGCCCGCTGCCGCATAGTAAAGTTTCCGGTTCTGGCCAAGCGTCAGGCTCAATGTTGCGTACGGCACAGCGCGGCTCGACTCAAATTTGGGAATAGACATTGCGCCCAGCGTTTTCACCTGGCTGCCCGCAGGCGCCGCCGGGTCGAACGAGAACAGAGTGGTCGCGCTCTCTTCCACCCCATAAAACTTCTTCGTCTCCTCATCCCAAACCACCACCCGCCAGCCTGTTTCAGACTTGTCGTAATCGCGGCCGAGCGAGATGCCCTTTTGCCGAATAGGAAGGTGCTCGTCCAGTTCGCGAATATTATCGGTGCGTGGATCGTATTGGAATATTTGTCCCGCGCCAAAACTGCCGTAGACGTTTCCCTGGTCGTCAATGCCCAATGTCCGGCAAATCGAATCCCAATTGTTTATCCGGCCTTTGTCCACCTTGGCGCCGGTGGCCACGTCGTAATAAACAAAGTGTCCGCGCGGGTGCGTCAGCCCATAAATGCGGTTGAATTTTGGATCGTAGGCGCCCGTATTCATTCCCTCGAATCGGGGACCGATGCCAAAGTCCTGCGCTTTTCCAGTCCGGGGATCGTAGGCCATGTAGTGTGAGCCCGGGTATCCCTCCGGCGTTGCGAATCGGCCGTACTCAAACCACCAACCGCCATGAGTCGCAAAGTAAATGCGGCCGTCAGTTCCTTCTCCAAACTTGGCGTGTATCTTTGATTGCGGCCCGAGCCCAAGCCCCGCTTCACCGGTGAGTTCGTTCAGGCCGCCAACGTCCACCATCTTGTCCGTGTGCGAGTCGTAATAAACAAGATGACCATCGCAACCATGGCACGCCAAGCCCACGTAGACTTTTCCATCGGTCGCGGCCTTTAAAGCGGCCCAGTTGCCATCCATGATTCCAAGGCCGGGAAAGAAGCGAGAATCGACAGTCACTGTGCGGTCTTGCGGGGCGCTTTGCGCCGCACCGGGAACAGCCAACAGCGCGCAAGAACACGCCGCCAAAATCGCCAACCGCAGACCTCTGACAGGCCGCCGCATTACTGTGCCTGCAGAATGCGCCACATCGTCCCCGAAAAAATCCTTGCCTGCGCTTCCGGCGGAACCTCGCATTCATTCAGCATCGCGTGATAGCGCGCGAGCTCAGCGTCAAATTCATCCAGGTCTCCGCCAAACACATCAGATCCGAACACCAACTTCTCAAACGCGCTGCTGTTCCCAGCCGGCGTATGCGGGCTCACAATTCCAGTCCACCAAAAAATCGAGCGAAAGAAGCGGTAGTCATCCTTCTTCTTAATCAGGGTTGTGCCGGAAACGTCGTAATAGATATTCGGGTCCCACCTGCCGATCTCGGCGGCTTCAGCATAGTCGGGATTGCCCAGGTGTGCGCCAATAATTGTAAGTCCGGGCCAGTGCCGCGCAATCAAGTCAAGCCGTGAAGCACGGCTGCGGTCAAAACTTATGTTGGCCGGTTGCTCAGGATGCAGGCGGTTAACAATGCCGGTGTGAAACAGAAGTATCATGTGATACTTTGCGGCGAGGTCGTAAATCGGCCAATACGACGGGTCGTCGTAATTTTTCTCGGTTGAAGTTATCTCGCCCAACCCGCGATATCCGGCCTCGTGAAACCGATTGACCTCAGCCAGCACATCAGGGTCATCCAGCCGAATATCCCCGAAACCAATCAAACGATCCGGATGCTGGTGAATGAAGGGTGTCGCCTCATCAAAACCCTTCGGCGTCGTCAGCAAGAATGCCAGTCCATCATTGGCATCCAGCTTTGCGAGTAACTTCTCAAGAAATCCAGGTTCGCCGTTGAAATGCACGTGAACGTCAATCAGTTTGGGAGCATGCGGCTGAGCCATTAACGGCAATGCCGGCACTACTAAACCCAGGCTCATCGCCCATCCAAAACAACGCCGCAATAGCGGTTTAATCATCACGATTCCGTTCCCGGCCACGCCTGGCGCCTCGCAAAACATCCGGCCAACGCCGCCATCCACTTATATTGGTTAATCGTGTTCGCACGTCATATGGAGCCACTCAACGCTATTGGCCACATTAGGGGCGTCGGCATCAATTAGTGCTGAGCAGCACTCTAATTCAGAAAAATTGCTCATGTCAAGAGCAAACCAAATCCATTCACTATCTCATTTAATAACTTATATTTGGAATCAAGCGCCAAAGCCGGCTAATCGCAGTCGCCCTCATTAAGTAAGCGAATTGTGATAAATTTTCTTGATAATTGTGAACATTTTCTCTACACTTGTCGCTTGCGAATCAATCTTCGCTCTCTCGGGGGTCCCGCCCGCACCATAATCTAAACCACGCTGAATTTTGGTTCCGGATTCAGCCGTAAAAGGTAGAGTATGAAGGTGATGGAAAACCCAAAAAGCAAAATAGGACTCCGAGAAATCGCGTCCGCGGCAAACGTCAGTATTGCCACGGTCTCCCGGGTATTGAACGGAAACAACCGCGTCGATCCTGAAATCCAGAAGATTGTTTTGCAGGAAGCCAAGAAACTCGGCGTCGAGTCGTCTCAACGAAACAAAGCCAAGACCCTGGTGTTCCTCCTCAGCAATCGCGCCATGCCGCACGCCTTCCATTCGCGCATCCTGAGCGGCGCTGAGGCGCACTGTGCCGCGCACGGTTGGAACATGGTTTTTCTGTCCTTCAACTATTCTTCCAACATTCCGTGGACAGAGTTGCACCTCCCGGTAGTAATCCAGCGCCAGGATATGGTTCGAGCTGTGATTCTCGCTGGAACAAACTCAACTAACCTCACCAGGTTGTTGGCGCATAAAAGTATCCCGTTCGTTGCTTTCGGCAACAATCTAATAGGTGAGCCGCAGGAACTGAAAGATTACGACGTGGTATATGCCGACGATATTCAAGGCAGCAAAGACGCCGTCCGATATCTGGTCGAATTGGGGCATCGCCACATCTGGTTCGTTGGCAACACGCGTTTACCATGGTTCAAGCGCTGCCACGAAGGCTATCGCCATGCAATGGAAGAAGCCGGTCTGACGCCGCGAGAAAGCTCCACCGATTCTGAAAATGATACCGAAAGCGGATATCTGGGGACTAAGTCGCTGCTCGCCCGCGATAAGTCAGTCACCGCAATTCTCGCCGGCAATGATCCCACTGCTCACGGTGTCTATAAGGCGCTCCGCGACAGGGGATTGAAGATCCCAGACGATGTAAGCGTGATTGGTTGCGATGATACCGTTGGCACCTGGCTTTATCCCGCACTAACCTCAACCCGCGAGTTTCCCGAGCAGTTAGGCAAGCAGCTCGTTGAATTTGTTTTTAACCGGCTTGCCAACCCCAATCAGGACCCCCAGCGGGTTACCATTCCAACCGAATTCATCAAGAGAGATTCGTGTGGACCGATGAGCCCCTCTCGCGACAAGTCGTCGAGCGAGACACGCCCGCGTGCCACAACCGTATAAGTCGTCCGCCCAAAGATCATTCTCTGCGCGGAACGTGTAACTGCACCTTTGAACCGCAAGCGCGAGCGAGAATGAGTTCTCTAGAGGCGGCGAAACAGCAAACGGATCGTCTGCCTCGAAGCAATCGGGGCTCTGGAAATGTTCGTTGGTGGATCGTGTGGACCCTGTTTTTTTCCACCGTCACTAACTACATCAGCCGGCAGACATTTTCCGTACTCTCTCCGATGCTCGCCGCGCAGTACCACTTCAGCCATACTGACATCGCAAAAATTCTCGGCGCCTTTCAAATCTCCTATGCGGTCACCTGGCTGCTCGGCGGCATCTTCCTCGATACATTCGGCACTCGGCTCGGCCTGGCCCTTGCCGTCAGCTTCTGGTCGCTGGTAAACATTGTTACCGGGCTCGCCAACACGGGATTCGGCTTCGCCACATCGCGCTTTCTTCTAGGGGTTGGTGAAGGCTTCAATTGGCCAGGCGCCAGCAAGACGGTTGCCGAGTGGTTCCCAAATGATGAGCGCGGCGTTGCTGTCGCCATCTTCGACAGCGGGTCGAGCGTCGGCGGAGCGCTGGCCGCCATGATCATTCCGTGGATTGCAATTGTTTTTGGCTGGCGATGGTCCTTTGTATTCTCCGGCGCGCTCGGATTCGTTTGGCTGACCATGTGGCTTTACATGTATCATCCGCTCGATAAACATCCTCGCGTTACAGCCAGTGAAGCGGCCCTCATTCACGCAGGCCAGCAGGCATTTCATCCCTCACCTGAGCGCGGCATTCGAAAATGGCTGGCATTGGCAAAAAGCCGCAACGTGTGGGGAATTGTCCTCGGTCGCGCGCTTACCGATCCCATCTGGTGGTTCTACGTTTTTTGGCTCCCTCAATATTTAAGCGACGCGCGCGGCTTCAGTCTTCAGCGCATTGCCATGTTCGCCTGGCTGCCCTTTGTCGCAGCCGACCTCGGCAACTTCACCGGCGGGCTAGCCTCGCGCTATTGCATCCGTCGTGGCATTTCCGTCATTCGCGCGCGCAAGGGCATCTGTGCCGTTAGTTGCATTCCCATTCTCGCCGGCATTCCGGCAGCTCAGGTGCACAACACCTATGCGGCCCTGGCACTCATTTGTATTGCGTTGTGGGGTTATGCAAGCTGGTCAACAATGGGGCTCACTCTGCCTTCCGACCTTTTCCCCCAGGATGTAGTAGCAACGGTCACCGGACTCAGCGGTTTCGCCGCGGGAGCCGTCAGCACGGTATTTACTCTGGCCGTGGGATTCCTCGTCGATCGTTTCTCATATACCCCGGCGTTCTTGGTCGCGGGGTTGATGCCCATTGTGGCCACCGTTTGCTTGTTCCTGTTCGTAACTCCTCCCATCCATAAGCCAATAGTCGCGGAGTAACTACCCCCTTCGAAGTAATCACGAGGATCAACATGTCCAGCAACCCTTATCACTCTTCGCTCTCGCAGTTGAAGGCCACATTTGCAGCTAAACTGCTTGTTGGCGCGCTGCTATTGTCGAGCGCCTCAAGCCGTGTCCTCAGCCAGGCCACATCCAATAGCCTCACTTCTTCCCAACTGTGGAACAGGCAACATCTCCCTTTCTCATTTACTTACGACGGCAAAACATCGGCACAGTTACTAACTCATTGGAAAGCTTCAGTGACATCTGAGAGTAACTCAAGCGGTATAATTCGCCGTTACTCCTATGTTGACCCAGTTACCCGTCTCAAAGTTACTGCCGAGATCCATCTCTATCCCGAGTTTCCGGGCGTCGCTGACTGGGTACTCAGATTTCGCAACGACGGAACCTCGGATACGCCAATTATCGAAGACATCCTCCCATTGAATCTGGCGATGCCGTCGTCTTCTGGCAACATCATCATCCATCACGATAAGGGCAGCCAGGCGCAGGTTTCAGACTTCGCGCCGCTCGAAGAACATCTGGCGCCCGGCGGAACGCTGCACCTCGAGTCTTACCAGGGCGACCCGTCGAATCACGACACATTGCCGTTCTTCAATCTGCAAAATGGCGGTGGCGGTGTGATTGGCGCAATTGGATGGACCGGGGACTGGAAAGCGGATTTCATCTATGCGGCCGGCGGAGAGTCAGTCGCAATCACCGCCGGAATGAAGAAGACGCATCTCCTGCTTCATCCCGGCGAAGAAATCCGCACACCACGCATCGTACTGATGAGTTGGAAAGGCAGCGAGTGGATGGACGCGCAAAACAAGTGGCGGCGTCTACTGCTCGCGCACTATACGCCGCAGGAAAACGGCAGCCACAAGCCCGGGCCAATTCTGTTCGGCAGTTGGGGCTCCGAGCCGATCACGGATAAACTCGCTTACATCAAGTGGGTTCACGATCACAAGATTCCCGTTGAAGTTTATGCAGTCGATGCGGGATGGTACGGCGCTTCGGTCGGCGCGGAAATGGATCCGACCAATCCATGGTGGAAGAATCGCGGTGACTGGTTTCCAAGTCCGCTTTACTATCCACACGGAATCAAGCCGCTTGGCGATGCCTTGAAGCAGGCAGGCTTCGGTTTCTCACTGTGGATCGAAGCAGAAACCACTATGGATGACAAGAAGATCATCAAAGATCATCCCGATTGGTTCCTTCATATTGATCCATCGTTGGCAAAAGGCGAGTCACTCGTAAACCTCGGCAACCCTGTCGCGCGGCAGGGCCTCACCGATATGCTTTCCGGCTTCATCAGCGATTTCGGAATGACCTGGTATCGTCAGGATTTCAATGTGCGCCCGTATCGCTTCTGGGCGGCTGCAGACACGCCTGACCGCATCGGCATGACCGAGATAGGCTACGTCGAAGGCCTGTACACCATGTGGGATGATTTGCTGAAGCGGCATCCCGGCCTGCGCATCGATAACTGCGCCAGCGGCGGCCGCCGCATCGACATTGAAATGATGTCGCGCAGCTTTGTCGTCTGGCGCACTGACCTCGGTTTTACTGACACTCTTGCCGAGCAGGCACAGACCCAGGCGCTTCAGCCCTGGGTTCCTGACACGATGGGGTTCGAGAGTCTCACGCAATCAAAGCCGTGGGCCACTCCCGGTCCGTATTCAACGCCGAAGAATCTCTATCTCATGCGGCTCGGCTATAACGCCGGATATGGCCTTGGTCCCGGCGTAACAGGTCTCGACAACGAAGAATGGGTTAGTTGGATCAAGCAGGCCATCGCCGAATATCGAGAAGTTCAACCATATATATATGGTGACTTTTACCCCTTGCAGCCCTACAGCCTGAGTGACAACACTTGGACGGCATGGCAGTGGAACCGGCCGGAATCGAGAGACGGTCTGTTAGTCGTGCTAAGAAGACCCAAAAGCGCAGCCGCGACAATGAAGTTACAACTCGAACACATCAACCCAGCGGCCACTTACAATGTTGAGATTCGCACGACTTACGAAAAAGGCCAAGTCAAACAGGTGAAGGGAAGTGAACTGGCTGATATCGAGATTCAACTTCCCGACGCGCCCAGTTCCACACTAGTCTTCTACCGGGAAATGACCAAGCCCTGAAGGCGAAAATGTTGACGCCAATCGCAATGGGGCTGGACTGCCTTATCCGCCCTTGTTCGCCCTTGCTCACGCTTGTTCGCCGTTGCCTACAGACCGGCAGGAATTTAGCGCCTGGCCATGGCCCGGGGTCGGAGCCCAGGGTCGGAATCTTGGCCGGAGTCTAGGATCTACAACGAATGACTCGTATTCCTTGAGGTGGATGGTCGGTTGTGTCGCGGGCTTAAAGCGCCGCCGGCTAGGTCCCTGACCCACTACGTCACCCAGGCGCTTCCCGAAAAAATGCGGTCAATCCCCAGCGCGTTGCTGGTAATTACCGCATTTAGGCGCATCATTACAACTAAGGAGCATCACGCACCCGATATGCCCAACCTAATCGTCACATTCGGCGAATCCGTTTACAACCGGGCCCGTATCGCCGCCTTGCACAAAATAACCGCAATCCGGCTGGTCTATGGAAATCTTGAAGCCCTCAGCGGCCGATCAGCCGACTCCTTCTCTGAGCAATTCACGGGCGTCAATGGCGTCAACAG
>Ga0206821_10226_pt1 | contig 12188 bp, 10 predicted proteins | sample Alteio_BWOrgCont_85_FD_152860 | JGI IMG/M metagenome (GOLD analysis project Ga0206821, IMG submission 152860) | Enriched cells from forest soil in Barre Woods Harvard Forest LTER site, Petersham, Massachusetts, United States -... | ecosystem: Environmental > Terrestrial > Soil > Temperate forest >...
AAGCCGTGGACATTCTCTATCGCTGCAGGGGCCGGGCGGTCGTTACCGGCTTGGGGAAATCGGGCTTGATTGGACGAAAAGTTTCGGCCACGTTCTCCAGCATGGGCACTCCGTCTCTGTTTTTGCACGCGGCGGATGCGTTACATGGCGACTTGGGAGTGCTTGCGGCGGGCGACGTGTTAATTGCCATCTCGTCCAGCGGTGAAACGGAGGAGCTGGTCGATCTGATCGAGCCCGCGAAGAGGCTGGGAATACCGATGATCACGCTGACGGCGCATCCGAACTCGGCGCTGGGAGCGGCAAGCGACGTGGTCCTCGATATCAGCGTGAAGGAAGAAGCTTGCACTCTGAATCTGGCGCCGACTTCTTCCACCGCCGCGGCGCTGGCGATGGGCGATGCTCTGTCGGTCGTGTTGGCCGAGCGGCGGGATTTTCAGGAGCACGATTTCGCGGCATTGCATCCGGGCGGCCGCCTGGGTAAGAAATTGCGCCGTATCGAATCGCTGATGCACACCGAAGACGATATTCCGCGGGTGCTGCCGACGACCAAAATGCCGGACGTGATCTACGAAATGAGCCGCAAGGGGCTTGGGTTGACTGTGGTAACCAAGCCAGATGGGCGCGTGATGGGAGTCATCACGGACGGCGACTTGCGGCGCGTGATGCAGCGGCGCAAACAGAATATTTTGGATCTCGCGGCAATCGATTGCATGACGAAAAAGCCGGTGACCTTGCCGCGCACGGAGCTTGCAGCGTCGGCCCTGCGTTTGATGGAAGAGAAAAAGATCACGTCCGTGATCGTGGTGGACAATGCGGGGCGGCTCCAGGGCGTGGTCCATATCCACGATTTGTGGACGCTGCAGCTGTTCTAGAGCGCCCTTCCCACGTAGAATACCGAACATTGAGCAGCGGTCACCCGCGGCGAGCGATGTAGCTCGCCTCGCCGAGGCCGGCGGACTGAGGGATTGGGCATGCTGATTCGCGAGATCAAATTTCCCGAAAAAGCGATGCGTCGCGCCAAGAAGATTCGCGTTCTGCTGATGGATGTGGATGGGACGATGACGCCGGGCGTTGTGTGCCTGCAATCGTTCCCGGACGGCAGCGTCGCGGAAATGAAGGTTTTCAACGCGCACGATGGCGCGGGGATTAAGCTCGCGAGCATCATGGGCATTCGTACCGGTTTGATTACCGGGCGGGAGTCGACCGCTACGGCGCGGCGCGCGCGCGAATCTTCGATGGAATTCGTGATTCAGGGGCAGCCGAAGAAGCTCGAGTCGTACAAGGCGATTTTGGCGCGCGCGGGCGTGACCGACGAAGAAGTCGCATATGTCGGCGACGATCTGCCCGATCTGCCGATTCTCGAACGCGCGGGTCTGGCGGTTGCGGTTGGCGACGCAGTCGTCGAAGTGAAGCGTGCGGCGCACTATGTGACCACTGTGAAGGGGGGAGAAGGCGCGGTGCGCGAGGTGGTCGAGCTGATTCTGAAAGCGCAGGAGAAGTGGAAAAAGGCAATTCCGCAGGCAATTGCCTAGGCTAAATCTTGGAGCGGGCGATGGGAATCGAACCCACGCCCGAAACTTGGGAAGCTAATTGGCAACGAGAAAATCGTTGGAACGGCGGCACTCTTAGCGAGACTTCTTGTGGTGGTTTATCGCGGGCATCCGTAGAGGACGGTAGCAAAAGGCAGACCGAACAAAGGAGCAAAAATATGACGCTCGCCCGCAATCGTGAATAGAGATTCGTATTCCTCCTACACGGCTCTTGGGTGACCATCAACTTGAACCTTCCGTCGTATGTATCGGACTAAAGAGCATCAGGGCGGCGTACCTGCAAGGCGCTGATCCGCTTCACCGCGTCCTACCCTCCTAAGGTCACGACTTGACCGACTCGAAGTTCGCCCGCCCCGACCACCGTGCCGTATACGCCGGCGTAATTCTTGTTCATACGAACAACTGTCTTCATTACTTCAGAATCTCGCTCGGCCGTGTCTGGGTCAAGATTAACCATGACACATCGCTCATCCCTCATAGTAACCCTGAGGGCCGCCCCTCTGTTCCCTTCACCGAACATCAATGTCCGGCCCACCCATCTATCTTCCTCAAACGGTTCAGCGCTATCGGTTTCGATCACGACGTTTGGTCGAAATCTGCGAAGGTCAACGTCTCGGCCCGATTCGCGCTCGACGCAATGCACTGTGCCGAGGCTGATTACCGAAATACAGGCTTCGTCGAAGATGCCGTGATTGAGATGCATCAATTCGACATCACTGCCATACCGGCTCGAAAGCTCTTCCCGTAGTTGGTCGCTTCGTAGTTCGTACTCTTTCCCGTCCGGCGTACAAACGTGCGTCGGAAGTAGCTCGGCAGTGTTGCTGTCGAGCCCGAATGGTTTATAGAGGAGCAACTGCGGTAATTTGCTGGCTGTCAGCCATGGCAACCCACTTTTGTCAGTGAGTCGCCGAAAAGCGAACCTACGATCACCCGCAATGCCGTGCCAACTTAGCCCTGCAACATCTAATAATTCACCGGCCATTGACTTAACTGGGTAACGAAAGATGGCACGAATTCGTCCTAGTTCCATATGACTCTGTAGCAATTCTATATCGCGACAATGTAGATGCCCAACGTCAGAGTTGTGAGTTGACCACGAAGGGAAAGTTGATTTCGCTTCATTTGGAGCAAACTCGCATATATTAGAATGCGAGTCCGCAAGGCCGAAACGGAAATTCTGCACAGGAGGGCGCCACCGAGCCCTGCTGTCAAGTCCGGAAACTCCGGTTCACCCGCGTCGCCTGAATGCGGACGAAATGTATGCGCGAAACGATCGGCGCATTAAAAATGTTTGCGCAGTTTCCGTTCGCATTGCGGCGCTACTTGCGCTGTCGCTTGACTGCGGACGAGGCCGCACGAATCGTCCGAGATCGGATGAAACAGCGCGAGGAGAATTTCCTCAGCTGGGTCGAGCGGGGCATCTACAACTTCCACCGGAGTCCGTATCTCCCGCTTCTGAAGAGCGTGCGATGTGAGATAGATGACTTGCGCGAGCTGGTTCAGCGGAATGGTTTGGAAAGCGCATTGTACAAGTTGCGCGCTGAGGGAGTATATGTCACGTACGAAGAGTTCAAAGGACGCAAGCCGATCGTCCGTAACGGAGCGACCATTCCGGTCCGAGCGAGTGACTTCGACAGTCCGTTTGCGCGGCGCGATTTCGCGTCAGAGACCAGCGGTTCGACTGGTTTGGCGACGGCAGTTGGGATCGGCCTAGACTACTTCGTCGCCAGAGCGCCCCATCAAACACTCTTTCTCGCCGTTCATGACGTTGTTAACGCTCCAACGGCGTATTGGCTTCCCATTCTTCCAGGCAGCGGTTTGCAGTTCATTCTTCAACGAACGGATTTGAAAGACCCTATTCATCAGTGGTTTTCGGCAACCGGCTGGCTCGACTCGAAACATTGGCTCAAGTACGACGTCGCGATGATCTATATTTTGTGGTGGATGCGACTTTTGGGTGCGCGGATTCGGGGTCCCGAGATTGTCAAACTCGATCACGCGTTATCGATCGCGCATTGGATTCGCGACGAGCTCAAAACACATTCGCGGTGCGTGCTTCACACGACCCCCAGCCAGGCGTTACGAGTGGCGGTAGCCGCGCAGGAAGCGGGAATAGACCTAACAGGAGCACTCGCACGAATCGGCGGAGAACCCGTCACGCCTGCTAAGGTTGCGACAATGCAAGGCGCGGGGCTCTGTGTGGCTCCGGCTTATGGCATGACAGAAACCAGCACTACTGCGTTAGGCTGTATGCACCCGGCGGCGCCAGACGACTACCACCTGCTCAAAGACGCTTTCGCGTTGATCGCATTTCCGTACGCGCTTGAAGCTCTTGGCATCACAGTTCCTGCGTTCAACCTCACAACTTTGTTGGACAATGCGCCGAAGCTCATGCTCAACGTCCAGATAGACGACTACGGCGTGGTCGAGGAACGCGCTTGCGGCTGCGAATTCGAGCGTCTCGGATATACGACGCATCTCAGTGAGATTCACAGCTATAGCAAATTGGTTGGCGAAGGGGTCACACTTATAGGAAACGAAATGCTTCGCGTTCTCGAAGACCTCTTACCTTCTCGTTTTGGTGGCAGCCCGCTCGATTATCAGTTGATGGAGCAGGAAGATCCGCAGGGGTTCACACGTCTCTATTTGATAGTCCATCCGCGGGTCAAGATTGCTGACGAGCGCGCAGTGATCGACGTGATCCTCCAGGGGCTAAGGCACTCATCGCCGATGGCAGATGCAGCACGAGCCGTGTGGCAACAAGCCCATACGATTCAGATCAAGCGCCAGGAACCGGTGTGGACGGCGGGGGGCAAACTCATGCCACTGCACATTCAGCGCTCGGCACGAAACCCGTAGCTGCCATAAACGGAGCCGACATTGTTAGAGATGTCCGGTTAGCGCAGCTTTAATCGGGCATATTCGTGAGGCCTCACCGATTTGTCCGGTACGCGCGTTGTGAAGACTTGATCGCAGAGAGCGCGTCAGCTCCACTTCAGCTTCGGCGGCCTGGCTTTCCTCGCAATGCTCCTTGAAGAAAGCCAAGCCTTCGCGCTCGGCAAACAACGAGAGACGATCGTTAGTGAGTCGTGGGTGTTGCGCCGACCCTCTGAGCTCGCAGTGGAAACCGGACATGTACCGTCCTCGATCGTCTGGTTGAGGATTGCCGAGTGTGCGTTTATAGACAGTTTCACTCATCCGAAAGCCATAAACTCTTGGCGTGAGGTGATGAGGTGAACAAAGAAACCTTTGATATTTTCTCAGGAGCACCGGAAGAAAACGGCTTGTGGATTGAGGCCATTGAAGGTCTCTCAAGTGCGCACCAACGAATGGGACAGATTGCAGCAGAGAAACCCGGCAAGTACTTCCTGTTCTCCAGCACCGACCAATCAATCCTCACGCGACTAGACTCGCGTTCCCGAACGATATTCGCGTGGTAAGCTGACTCCATGCGTACTCCACTTTTGTATCTGACTCGGCTGCGCCGGCAGTACCGTGCGCTCAAGCTTAAGTGGGAGCATGACAAGGCAATAAGTCGCACGCGCAGCCGTTGGGACTATGCCATCCGGCATCCATCCGCCCCGACCGAAAAGCTAAAAAACTAAACTCTTACAGCACCCCCGCCCAGGAATCCAGCGCCGTCGCAAAAGGTGCCGCTTGCGTCACTCACATCCTACGTCCTGATAAACGCTTACCGGAAAAGTGGAGTATTAGCCCAGTGCACGGTCGCTGCTTTCGCTGGCCGTCCCGTCTCAATCCAGATTTCTAAACGCACCTGCGGACCGCATGCAAGGCCGTAGCCGCACTCCGGCCTGCTGCCTGCCACGAAGCCCCTTCGTCCGCAACCGCCTGATTTCTGCAACGTCCACGTCGCTCCGCGGCCTACCTAGGCGCTTGCCCTTTGCGCGGGCGTTGCGCAGGCCTGCTTTCACCCTTTCCACGATCAGACTGCGTTCCAGCTCCGCCACAGCGCCCAACACAATCAATTCGGATGAATACCGCATCCCGTCATCACTCACTCTTACCGACGCAGTGAAATACTACCGGGAGGTGTTCGCACCAGAGGTGCTTCGGGCTTCCACGTTCGATGTCGCAGACTCGCACATCCAACAGCATCTCGAAGCAGACCGGAGGGACAGGCCGGTAGAGCACATCGACATCGACGCGGTGAATGTGGCAAGCAGCCGCCAGCCAGAGCGGCGATTTCCTACGCCCCGAATCTCGTCCCCGCCGCAATCGTTATTTCTTCAATCCCCCTTGCCAGTTGAGCGCCACTGTAAAGGGAACGTCGCCCCGTGTTTCGGGCACTAGAAATAAAAAGCGCTTGCCGTCGGGCGAGGGCCCCCACTGGGGCACGCCAAACTCATCGGTGCTTCTCGGCGGCGCCTGAAAAAGGACACTGGGAGCACTCGCTTGGAAAGCGCGGCCCGCTGTCACGTTGACCTCCATCAGTCTCCGATCCGGATCTATGTAATACAGCTCTTTCCCGTCCTGCCTCCAACTGGGCTCGGAACCGCCACCGTTGGAAATCAGCACCTTGTCCCCAGCCTCCGACATTGCTTCCCCGACTGCATCCGGCGAGAAGCGCCGAACATAGACCTCAGGGCGTCCTGACTCATCCGATGCGTAGGCAACCCAATTCCCGTCAGGAGAAAAACGACCACCTCCCTCATCGGACTCCGTCTTAAGGAACGGCATCGGCTTCTGGTGATCCCCGAGCGGAAGCACCCACAATGCGCCTCCCCTGGCCCGTCCCACAGTCAGGTAAAGCAAGAAGCGACCGTCGGGCGACCAACTCTGAGGCCACTTCCATTCGTCGGTCTTCAGCAGAGCTTCGGCGTGTCCGGCGTCGCTCAGCGGCTTCTCGTACAAGTCCATCATCCCGGACCGATCCGAGGTGAAAATGATGCGACGCCCATCCGCGGCCCATACAGCGTCCAAATCGTTGATTGACGATCCAAGATCGAACCGCATGCTCGTGTCCCGCGAGAGATCGAGCTGCCATAGAGCCACGTTTCCTGACGGCAGACTGCGCTTCGATACAACGGCTCGCGTCCCGTCGGGCGAAAGAGCGAGCCCGACATACGGGCCCGGTTCACCCACCGTGCTCAGAATCTTGCCTTGCAGGTCGAACCAGGTGAGCTGACTGTCGCCATTTCCCGAAGGCCAGTACGCCAGAATGCCATTGGCTGAAACCGAGAAGAGACTGTAATCCAGATAAGTCCCAATAGGTTCTTCCACAACTCTGGTCGGCTCGCCCGACAGATTCAAACGGCGCGCATCAAATGGCTGAGCCATAAGCGCTGCCCCGCGGCGGAAAAGTAGCTGCCCGGAGTCGGGGTCGGAAGATGGGGCGTAGACCGCAGCGGAACCCGTCTCGACGAGCCGCCTCGAATCTTGCTCCTCGGGTTTTACATCCAGCGACCCTATTGAAATGACACCATTGGTGCCCATGTCACGCAGGTATATGAAGTGCCTTCCGTCGGGGAGGAACCACGGAACCGTGTGCGCGACGTCGCCGTGCAACGCATCGAGAGCCGTAAGGGGTGTCGCGACACCGCCTGCCGCGGAGACCCGCATGATCGTCCCTAGCCACTGCCCGTAAATGATCACACCATCGTTGCTCCAGGAGCCGCCGACCACAGTCCCACTCAGGACGCACACGGTTTCCGCCGGGCCGCCCGAAATATCGATCTTCTGCAGTTTTCCACCAGCATCAAACGCGATGAACCGGCTGTCGGGCGACCAGAACAACAAAGTACCAACCGACTCCGAGCCGGGCAGGGGTCGCATTTCGAGCGAATTCATGGCGCGAATCCATACGCGAGGAATGCCGTCGACGCTACTGGCAGCAAAGGCCAAGTGGCGCCCATCAGGCGACAGCGCGAACATGCCGGCCAATCGCAGGACGGGTTTCACAGGCAGAGAGATCTGCAGGCGCATTTCTTCGGCCGGAGCTGCTGGCTTTTCGCGGAAGCGAACGAACGCGACGGCGAGCGCGACGAGACACGAGGCGGCAACCACACGCCAGGCTAGCCGCAGCAGCCGTTGCATGGCCGGTGTCGCAACCGTTCCGAATGACGCGTCCTGGGGCGCGTCAGTGAGAACTTCGTCGAGCGAAATGCGAGCGTCGCCAATGTCGCGCAGCCGCTGCTTCGGGTCTTTCCGCAAGCACCGTTGCAACAGCACTCGAACTCGAATCGGCGTTGCCGCGGGAAGCTGCGACCAATCCGGCTCCTCCTTGATCACCGCTGCCAGCGTGTCTGTCACCGATTCGCCCCGAAACGCCATCTTCCCCGCCAGCATTTCGTACAGCACGCAGCCAAACGCCCAGATGTCCGCGCGGCGGTCTACCGCTTTTCCTTTCGCCTGCTCGGGCGACATGTACGCCGCGGTTCCCAGCAACACTCCCGCCTGCGTAGCCATCGCGCTGATCGTCGGCGAATTAGCAGGATCCATTTCGCTTCCATCGCCCTGGATCGCTTTCGCCAAACCGAAGTCGAGCACCTTCACCGCGTCACCGCTGGTCACTTTTACGTTGGCGGGTTTCAGATCGCGATGCACCATGCCGTGTTCGTGCGCGTATTCCAGCGCCTCGCAAATCTGCCTCGCAATCGGCAGCGCTTCCTCAATCGGAATCGGTCCCTGCCTGATGCGATCGGCGAGCGTCGGTCCTTCCACCAGCTCCATCACCAGCGCGCTCGTGCTACCCGATTGTTCCAGACCGTGGACGATCGAAATGTTGGGATGATTGAGCGAGGCGAGCACGCGCGCTTCGCGCTGGAATCGGGCCAAGCGCTGCGAATCGTGCAGGAAGGCGTTAGGAAGAACCTTGATGGCAACGGTTCGCCCCAGCGTCGTGTCACGGGCGGAATAGACAACCCCCATGCCCCCCGCTCCAATCCGGGCAATAATTTCGTAGCTGCCCAGCCGGGAGCCGCTCTTCAACGTTTCATTGCTGGGCGATTCCATCGCCGGCTCCTCCATGAACGTGCTGTCGGATTGCCCGTGCGCGATGATCAGCGATTCAACTTCGCGGCGCATCGACGGATCGGTGCAGGCCTGATCGAGATACGCGGCTCTATCGCGCGGCGCCCTTTCCAGCGCCGCGGCCAGAACTTCCTTCACTTCCTGCCAGCGTTCGGGCTTCACTTTTTCGCGTCCCTTTTCAGTTCGCGCCGCAGCCACGCTCGCGCCGTTGCCCACTCGCGTTTCACCGTCGCCGGAGAAATGCCAAGCACCCCCGCTGTGTCTTTGATCGAGAGTCCGCCGAAAAAACGCAGCTCGATCAGGCGGCTCTGTTGCGCATCCAGCTCCGCGAGCTTGTTCAAGGCGTTATCGAGCGCCACGACATCGAGTTCCTGTTTATGCGCCAGTGCGATTTCAGGATCCAGGCTCAGACGAGGCGCTCCGCCTCCACGCTTGGCCGCTGCACGGCTTCTCGCGTGATCAACCAGAATGTGGCGCATCATTTGCGCGGCGACGCCGAAGAAATGCGCTCGGTTCTCCCAGCGTGGTGGCCCTTGCCGGACCATACGAAGGTAGGCCTCATTCACCAGCGCGGCGCTCTGCAGGGTGTGATCGCGGCGTTCGTGTCCGAGATGGCGACGCGCGGTGCGGCGCAGCTCACCATAAATCAGCGGAATCAGCGCATCCCGCGCCTGCTGGTCGCCTAAGCCCCAGTTGATCAATAGCTTGCTGATCTGCGCGGAGAATTCCGGGCACACGCTCTCGCTCCAGTGTTGACCGATTTGCCCGAGGTTCATCGAGAAGGTAACCCGCAAGCCATTTGATGTAAAGGCTATTTGCCCGCTGAAGCGCACCAGGGGCTCCGTCCGTTGCGGCGCGCGCCCGAAAAAACCCTGAGATTCATGCGCCGATTTTCCGCTCGTTCTCGCTTTATTGGGTGAAGGCACGATGCGGAGTTCGGCAGGTTCGAAAGACGCACCGGCCAAATACAAGGAGGACGACGACCATGAAACTCATCACCAAAGCAAATACCACGAAAGCGACGTTGTCCGCTACGGTCCTGCTGGCCAGCTGCTTGTTTGCCGGCTCTGCCAACGCTCAAGCCGTCCAGGGCAAGTTCACATTGCAGCACACCGTCCGCTGGGGCCAAGCAGTGATTCCGGCCGGTGAATACCGCCTCACTTTGGATCCCGGCGCGGAGCCCGCACTGGCGGTCATCTATAACGCAAAAACCGGACAGAAAGTCGCATTCGTCACGGCCGCGATCACGGAAGACTCCTCCAAGGGCGACACCGCTCTGTTCATCGGCCGGCGCGGAAACCAGCGAGTGATCTATTCGTTCCGTGTAGCCGAACTCAGAGAGGCCTTCATCTACGACGCCGCCCTCGCACATGGCCGCGAAATCCTGGAAGCGAGCAACACGGAGACCGTCCCGGTTCTGGATGCAAAGAAGTAGCGGTCGGGACGCCGTGCGCGAGTGCGACGATCCACTCGGGGCCAGGGTCACGTCGGATATGGCCTGATCCTGGCCTCAAACCATTACATCTTTAAAGACTCGCGCGGTCAAATCGTAGATGCCATCTCCATCCGGGAAAGACCCGCAGAAATCGAGGACCGCGCCATTCCCGGCCATTGGGAAGGCGATCTCATTGGTGGCAAAAAAACAGTCACATCGCGACATTGGTGGAGCGGCATTCGCGTTTTACTGCCCTGGTCAAGGTGCGAAGCAAAGACACCGCTGCGGTCGTCGCTGCATTGAGCCGGCAAATTCGCAGGCTTCCAACATCCCTACGGCGCTCGTTGACGTGGGATCGCGGGCTGGAGATGGCCAAACACAAAACCTTCACGGTAGCCACGAATGTGAAAGTTTACTTCTGTGATCCGCACAGCCCCTGGCAACGAGGAACGAACGAAAACACCAACCCGCTTGCTGCGTCAATACCTGCCGAAAAGAACCGACCTTTCCGGCTACACGCAATCTCAACTGGACAAGATCGCGCTACGTTTAAATCAACGTCCACGAAAAACTTTGGGCTTTCAGACCCCAGCGAGTAAACTGCGCGCAAGTGTTGCGCCGACCCTCTGAACCCGCACGAGTAATCAGGACTTGGAAGTTTTGACTACGCCAATTTCTACCCGCGTCCCCACCGAAACCGTCAAGGGCGCGAGTGGCTGAGGATCAGCATCGCTGGGCCCGACATTGAAATGGTTCGCTCCAGCTCAAGTCCAGCTTCTTCGAGTAAGTGCAAGTATTCCACCATGGTGCGTTCCTGCCCGCCCAGCACCGTCAACATCACCAGGTCCAGCCACTTGTGCAGACCGTATTCGGGTGTTTCCTTGATTACCTGCTCCATGAAGATCACGCGCGACCCTGGCTTTGCGGCGGCGCGCACCGTTTTCAAAATCGCTATCGCCTCGGGATCGGCCCAGTCATGGAGGATGGCGCGCAGGATGTACGCGTCTGCTCCTGTTGGCACGCTGTCGAAAAAGTTGCCGCCGACACGCTCGATTCGGTCGTGCGGAATTGACCGCGCCACTACGTCCGGCTGATCAAAAAGAATTCCTCGGCATGATGCGTGCGCGTTCAGTATGTCCACTAGCTGTGTCCCGATTCCTCCGCCGATATCCGCGATCACCGGGAACTGACTCCAGTCGTACGCCGCTGTGATCATCGGTGTTCCGGCCACAGTCATGGACCGCATCGCTTCACCAAAAATCGCTTCTTGCTTCGGATTGCGTTTCAGAAATTCCCAGAAGCTGTACCCGTGGATTTTGTTGAACGCGATCTGCCCCGACTGAATCGATCCCATCAGTCCTGTCCACGCGTCGAACTCTCCGAGGTCAGTCGAAAACGCTAAGCGGACGGCGGCCCACTGCGATCCGGGCACCTCTTTGCGGAGGAAATGGCTCAGCTGCGTGTTCGCGAAGACCCGCGGCAAGCCCTGCTGGAAGACGCCGATGCTTTCCAGCGCACGCAACATTCGGAACAGGCTTTGCGCATGCGTCTTCGTTCGACTGGCGAGTTCGTCGATGTGCAGGGGGCCGTTCGCCAGTAGATCGGCGACCTCGAGTTCGGCGGCAACCGCCAAAGCGCGACTCCGCCAGAGGCCTGCGGCGAGATCAAGCAGTTGCATTGGGGGTGGGATCGCAGGCTGCGCGCTATGCGCCATGCCTGATGCATTGTCGGCCGTGGCTGTCCTCGTGAAGGCGGTCAGTAGTCTCCCTGGTTACCCGCCGCGGGAGTATACAACGCGCCCCAAGCGGCTCAAGTCCTGATTAACGCTGCCAGCTCAACCGGACTGGAACCAAAATGATGGAGCGGGCGATGGGAATCGAACCCACGTCCGAAGCTTGGGAAGCTTCTATACTGCCATTGTACGACGCCCGCTCTTGACTGAACCGAAGCCCGCTGCGCAGGCCTCAGGCGCTCCATTATTTTCCATTCGCGGCCGTTTTGCATAGGGAATTGTTGCGGCGGGGGGAAACAACTTCCAGGCACTCAACCGAATTCCCGAAAACCCGCAAGCTGTCAGGACGCCAGCCGGCTTCGCAAAATCACCATACAGCAAGTCCTGCCAGCGGCTAACGCATTGGCTGTATTCGGCGAATCGCGCGCGCGTAAGAACATCCTTTGGCGGTGTGAGTTTGCAGTTCGTCCCGGGAGTACGC
>Ga0206821_10227_pt1 | contig 12164 bp, 5 predicted proteins | sample Alteio_BWOrgCont_85_FD_152860 | JGI IMG/M metagenome (GOLD analysis project Ga0206821, IMG submission 152860) | Enriched cells from forest soil in Barre Woods Harvard Forest LTER site, Petersham, Massachusetts, United States -... | ecosystem: Environmental > Terrestrial > Soil > Temperate forest >...
CGGACCAATCGAATTGTTACCAAGTGGTGCAAGTTCTGTTGATGTATCACTTGCAGTAAGTGGAGCAACCGGTGATTTCCAAATCCTTAAAGGTGCAACTACATTCGCTGACTTCCTCCACACTGGTTTGATCGGATTCGGAACAACATCGCCACTTGCCTCGTTTGATGTACGATCAGAATCTGCAACAACTGCTGTTGCAAGTGTCTCTGGTGCTACTAATTTTGCAGCGTTGGTTGTAAATAATTCTGGATCCGGCGATCTCTTTACAGCCTCATCAAGTGGACTTAATAGATTCGTCGTCAAACAAAGTGGAGCAGTTGGAATTAATACTACAACACCTGGTTACGCTCTTGATATTCTGACACCAACAACGGGATTTGCAACTGCAACTTCAGCAGCTGAAATTTACAACACTAATACTGGGGCAAATGCAGACGGACTGCAGATTAAATTAGGTGATACAAACCCACAAACTACTAATTCATTTATTAACTTTATGGCTGGTGACGGACTTATCTTAGGTCAAATAACAGGCAATAATTCAAGAACTGGAACAAATAATGTTGTTTATAATACTCGTGGTGCTGACTATGCTGAGTACTTCAATCAAGAGAATTCATCCGAAAACTTTAATGTAGGTGAAGTAGTTTGTACCGGAGCTAATAATGGTATAACAAATTGTGGTAATACCGGTGCTGGAGCGATTATTGGTGTTGTATCTGATACTGCAGGTTTTGTCGGTGGATCAAATTACCAAACCAATAACAATAACCAAATTCTAGTAGGTCTTATGGGACAGCTTCCTGTAACAGTTTCTCCAGAAAGCGGAGCTATCGCAGATGGTGATCCTGTAACTATCTCACCTTCAGGTGACGGTGCAATTAAAGCAACAACAGCAGGGCAAATTCTCGGTCACGCACTCACCGCATATACTCCAGGTGATTCAAATACTATCGAAATTGCATTAGATGTGTCGTGGTATGATCCGGATGTATATCTTACCAATACCGGAAACCTTAACGTGGCAGATACCGGCACAAAAGACAGTAACGGTAACGAAATCTATAGTCTGAACAATAACGGTACTGTAGATAATAGAATAGGTGCATTCGGATCTGCAGTAATTGCTAATTTGAATGCTGGACAAATCATTGCTCAAGGTTTGACTGTTGCCGGACAAGATATCGGAAGTGCCGTAACAACCTTAAACGGTGAAGTTGCTTCAATGGCAGCACAATTGAATAATATAACTACAAATACAATCGCAGGAATCCAAAGCACTTATACAGGTTCAGGATCTGCATTGACTATCGACTCAGCAGGAGATGTTAATGTTAATACAGAAAACGCACAACAACTAAACGTCAGCGGGAACATAAGTACACAAACACTCACTCTGAATGGGCAGGATCTCGGGGCAAGCATGTCTGCCTTTGAATCAACACAGGCAAGCCAGTCTACTGAAATCAATAATTTGGACATGAGTCTAACCTCTCTTCAGTCAGACTTTACCGGTCTTTCAACACAAGTAGCAACAAATACCTCACAAATAGCACAAACTAATTCAACGGTTAACGGTTTGAGTGACCAAATCGCATCTGCTACCGCAGAGCTATCCAATATCACTGACGAAATTGCATCTGGTGCAGCAGTCGTTGCAAACTTAACAAACTCAATTAACCCAATCGTATCAGCAATAAACAGCAATTACTCTGCATCAACTGCTGCCATGACAATCAATCAGTTAGGTCAGGTCGGAATCGGCACTACTATTCCTAATTACAAACTCGACATACAGGATGCAACATCAAGTGCAGTTGCACAAATTGATAATGAATCAAGCGATGCAACATCAGTTGGACTGCAGATCAAACTCGGCACAACTTCTCCACAAGCAACAAACCAGTTCATCACATTCCTTGATGGTAATGGTGATACACTCGGGTCAATTAGAGGGAACGGTACATCTAATACAGTTACATTTGATGGTAATGGTGGTGACTTTGCAGAATACTTCCAGAAAGCAAACCCGTCAGATACATTCAATGCAGGAGATCTAATTTGTCATGCACCTACCGATGGTGTCCAAGCCTGTGGACAAGACAGTACTGGTATTCTTGGAGTACTTTCAAATGATGCATCATTTGTCGGAAACGGAAGAAATGAAAACAATTCAAATTACGTTTTAGTTGGACTAATTGGACAACTTGAAGTAAATGTTGCACCAGACAGCGGAGTAATTAATTCCGGAGATCCAATAACCTTCTCACCAACCGAACCTGGAAAAGCTATTAAAGCAACACAAGTTGGTCAGATTGTTGGACGTGCATTAACCTCATATAATCCTGTAACTGGGAACGGCAAACTCTTAATATCCATCAATGTCGGCTGGTTTGACCCAAGTGTATCACTAACCGGAAGCGGTAATCTTGCAGTCAATGGAACTCCGATGAGTACATCTCAACTGACTGTTGCTGTTAATAATTTGCAATCACAAACATCCAGTCTCTCATCATTTGAATCTAAGACTAATTCAACCATTCAGTCTGCTCAAAATGAAATCTCATCACTGCAGCAGCAAGTGTCATCATTGAGCGCACAACTTATTAGCCGTCCGGGACAAGAACAGCAGCCGAACATTCCGGTTGCATCTTCTGAGAGTATCTTTGCACTTTCCAGTCTCTCAGATCAGATTTCACAACTTGAACAGCAACTGCTTAATCTTAACCTTGGTAACTCATTAAGCTCTCAGGATGCAACTATTTCAGGAACATTAAATGTCTTTGGTAACACAACACTAAATAACCTGGGAGTAACCGGAACTATTTCAACAGGTGTCATGACGATTCAAGGTCTTGATCAAACAGGCCAGGCGAGTATTAATACAATCGGTCCACTCAAATTGCAGGATCAGGGTGCAGGCGGACTCGATATCCTTAACGGAAAGATTAAGATTGATACTAACGGCAACTTTGTCTCAAAGGGTGAACTTACCGTGAGAAAGCTTAATATCTCAACAGGCGATGTGCTTTCAGCATCACTCGGAACATTAACAATTCCGGCTGGCCAAACACAAGCAGTTGCAACAACTAGCGCATTAACTAAGAACTCAAAGATCTTTGCAACACCGCAAGACACACCGGTACCGGTATCAACACAAAAGACCGGGAACAATACATTCATCATTAAGATCGCAAGTCCACAAACTGAAGATCTGAAAGTGAATTGGTGGATTATTAATTAGTAGTTGGTTTTGATCAATTTGCAGCCAGACAATTTTTCTAAAACTCGAATTATTAACTACTAGCTACTAACCACTACGATCAGCTACAATCTTCACAATGATATCGCTTAAGAAATATATAGAAGTTCGTTGGCAAATTTTTCTTATTATTCTTATCGGAATCACCATATATGCAAACGGTATTCCCAATGATTTCGTCAATGATGATGTTGCTCAAATAACAGAAAATGCAACTGTGCAGTCTTTTCATAACATTCCACAATTTTTCTTTGACAATATTTTTTATAACGATGGCAATCTCCAGTTAGGGCCTGCTTATTACAAACCACTGATGTTCACATCTTTTTCTGTCATATACTCACTCTTTGGAGCAAACGCTATCCCGTTTCATATTTTCCAGTTGATGGTCTTTATTGCTAATACATTTTTGTTATTTTTATTTTTAAAAAAGTATTTCCGTCAGTCTACTGCTTTTGTCTTATCGCTTATATTCTTAGTCCACCCCATTAACAGCGAAGTAGCATTATATATCTCAGACCTTCAGGATGTTCTTTTTTTCTTTTTTGGGATAACAGCATTACTTATTCTACAAACATATAAATCAAAAAAATCCCTGCTGTTTTCAGCATTACTAATATTTCTCTCATTACTCTCTAAAGAAACCGGATTACTTTTTCTTCTTATTTCACTTCTATATGTTTTTTTCTATAAACGCAACTATTTTCTCTCTTTTTTTCTTTTACAAGTTTTATTTTTCATCCTTTATATTGTATTAAGAATCCACGCCATCGGCATTATGATGCCGCATCTTAATAGTACACCGATTGAAACGTTTACCTTTAAACAGAGATTAATAACGATGCCGGCATTATTTCTTTTTTACCTAAGGCAACTCTTTATCCCGATTACATTATCTGTTTCATACTTGTGGGTTATCAGCCAAATTGACTTACTTCATTTTTTTATTCCGCTTTTAATCGATATTCTCTTTCTTATAACCTTATCTGCCGGTATTATACTTTTTAAAAAGTCATATACTTCTCGAAAAAAACAGATTGCAAATGATACCTATTTTAAATCATACTGTTTTTTTGCTGTCTGGCTGCTTTTAGGTCTGGTTTTTCATCTGCAAATTTTTACGCTTGATAAAACTGCCGCCGACCGCTGGCTGTATTTCCCTATCGTCGGGCTTTTAGGAATAATGGGAGTCTTATATGAATACGTCTCATCATCTATACTATCCAAAAAACTTTTTTCAATCATACCCATTCTCCTTAGAAGTAGACTTGTACCTTCCCGACATCTTACTGGAAAAAAAAATAAAAATGCGAATATACTAACACGAAAAACGATAAAACTCATTCTTATCATCTTTATCATTTCACTTTTATCAGCAAGATCTTTTGCGCGAACTTTTGACTTCAGAAATGATCTGACCCTTTCACTCCATGACATTCAGGTTTCCGATGATTATGAACTTGAAGAAGAATTATGTTATGACTATTTCAAATTAGGACGATACGATCTTGTCAAGCTTCATGCCGAGAGGTCAATTCATTTATTCCATTTTGTCGTTAACTATACGGATCTTGGCGTCGCTGATGTTTTTATGCATGACTATAAAGATGGCAGAAAAGCATATCTTGAAGCGCTTAATTATGGCTCTTATGATTCGACATACAATGATTTATCAGCTCTCGATCTCTATTACGGAAATCCAAATAGTAATATTGCGACAATTAAATACGTCTATATCAAAAAATTCCCTCATAGCGCTCTTCTCTGGCTCAATCTCGCAAGACTTGAGTATGTAAATGGAGATAAAAAAGATGCAAAGATTGCTGTCAAAAAAGCATATGCATTAAGCCCGAATGATCCTGCTTTTGAGTATTTTTATGAGAGGATTTTGGAAAATAAGGCAATTCCAGGTGTAAGAAAATAGCTATATACTTTGTAGATCTAAAATATTTTTGATTATATTTTATTTTATCGTTGTGCCGCCTTTAATAGTCGTACCTCCTTGGATAACTACCTCATTATAAAAGGTTGTTACCTTAGGGTATTCAAGATACGAGCTAAGAAACCCCTGAACATCACCCACACCATCACTAAAAACTAATGCAAGACAATAGGTTGTGGGGACCAAATCACCTGAATTATCAACAAGGGAGAAATCCCAAAGTCCTGCATCATTATCGGTAAGTGAATTCTGATCATTTGTTACATCACCCGAGTCAGCATCCTGATAATAATCTTCGTAGGTATCAGTATAAGTATGAGGACTAGTATCAGTGGGGTCAGCCCCAGGGTTTGCAGTAGAAATCGAGGTGTCACTAGCAAGGTCACCATAAGGATTAAATGCAATAGCGGTACCAGAGGAGACATCGCCTACAGGTGTCCAATCAGCAAAAGCATCTGTTAATTCGGAACAATTGCCATCACTTGGTGCTACTCCATATACCAAAAGCATTGTGAGAGAACCCACTCCAATTGTTGTTGTTGGGTTACCATCTATATCAACAAGCATACGGACACGAAAAGGGGCACCAGGTGAAGTTAAGGTAATATCTGTATTTTTCGATCCGATAGCTGATATATTATTCAGACTATCTATAGGAGTGAAGAATTGGAAACCGTTGCCGGTATAAACTTCAGTCGGTGTAAAACTTGCAATAACTGCAGAACATGCCCCTGCTGCTCCCGAATAAGTAACTGTATCAGTATAACCACCTGCCGTTGATGAGTCATTATCTGCAGACGTAATTGTACCACCTGCAGAAGTGCCATATAAATCATAATAATCATTAAATCCAGCAGCATGACTATTAACATTAACATACGGGTTATGGGTTGCTATAAATCCATCAACTATGAGATCATCCGCGTTTGTTGTCGTATCTGTAACAGCAGCCTGATCGGAACCGCTATTACATGCTGAGCTGGCAACAAGATCTCCTGTTGTATCAAGTTCTCCGCTTTGAGCAAGGCCAGAATATTCGTAAATAATGATGAATTTTGTATTGGTATTTCCGATACTGCACGTTAATGATTTATTATCTGTTGATTTTCCAATCCTGTAATACATTGCAATACGTGGAGTATTAGTACCGGTATTTTTGGCAGTACTCCAGCTATTCCCACGATTTCCTCCTGAGCCACGTACCGGTGCAGTAATACTAGTACTTCCTGTTGATCCACAAATGGCGATAACCAAATTACCGGTTGTCACAGAATTAGTAAATGTTGCTGTAATAAGACCGTTGGTGGTAACTGCTCCTGAAGTTGCTTCCTGAACCTGGGCTATTGCATCAGAGGCAATCATCCATTCCCGTCCCTCAGTATAATGACCAATTGTTAATGGACCAATTAGATAAAATTCAGGAGAAACAAGAGGAAATTTGATCGTATAATCCAGGATATATGTTTGCCCTGAAATCCAGTTTACCTGCCAGGAAATTTGTTTATAGCCAGTCTCATCAACTGCCGTTCCTCCGCCTGATATATTAGTAATAGCAAAATTTGTCGGTACATAATCATTTACCGTTCCTGAATAATTCTGATTGGCAACAACTGTTATCTCAACAGGATATGGGGCGTAAGGATATATACGGGTTGGATATTTTGTCCGCATAATCTCAAAAGGCTGTTGTGCATTACTCACAGTAAAATAATCATCGATACTTCTTGTACCATTGATATTCTCCGCTGTCATATGAATTTTATACTTTCCTATTTCATCACCGGCATTAATCTGCGCTTGAAAATCAGGATTGTCAGTAACAGATGTCGGAGCACACTCTTTACTCCCGACAATTGTTCCGTCATCAGTTGATAGATTTTGTGTTTTACCAGACGGGCTGGTAATTGTTAGCCACACTTTTGCCGTAGGAAACGTTATTTCACCCGTTGCAATACATTTTGTATTACCAAAGTTATCCAAAACCCCCATCCCTATTTTTACAATTTCATCCGGCTGATATACTGACTTACCGGTATTGATCGCCATTACTCCCCAGGTAAAATTCTGGATAATCGTAATATCTTTTCCAGTGTAACTTTTAACTGTTACTTTTAGAGAATACATCCCCGGATTAAATACACTTCCACTCTGAGGAGTAACAGTAAGTTGTTTACTTGCGTTATCAAAAGACATAGCTGCTTTTATATTTTCCCCTTTTGCATTTACAACTTTCGTAGATACATCTTGTGCATATGCGGTCCATGCTGCACTGAATTTCTGGTCCGCCAAACTAATAATGAATTTTGGAAGAATAGTTGCAAGGATATTCAAAGGAGAATTATTCGAATCCTTAATTTTATAAACCTGAATTTGTTGAGGAGCAAACCCTTCATTTTCAGGCCTGTCCGTATTATTTGAGAAATATAAGAAGCCAATACAGGCAACTATAATAGTTAAAAATATTATACCGAACGAAATATTACGAGCATTCATGGAGTTTATTAATCAGTATCTATACTAATATATATAATACGATAAAACAATTTTTGCAATGATAGTTCAATTACTATTTCTTAGCAGGAGCTTTAGTAACTTGAGGAACAGCAGCTTTTGGATTTGGCTTTACTGATGGAACCGGAGATACTGATGGTGGGTTATTAAAGTTAGCTACTTTAGGAAGATTTGAGTTTTGTAATGCGCTGTTTGATTGACCAGCGGTTGCTTTAGCTCCAGTAGCTGCAGTTTTTTGAGCATTTGCAAATGCAGTTTTCAGAGCAGATTGAAGTTTAACAGCTGTTTTATAATCAGGACTGTTAGGATTACTTTGCAGAAGGACTACTGTTTGGTTCGCGACTGTTAAGGCATCTGGGATATCATTGTTGTCAAGATAAGCAATTGATAAATTGTAGTATGCATTTGCATAATCCGGTTTCAGGTTTGCTGCGTCGGTAAAGAATCTGATAGATGTACTGTAATTTTTTGTAAGGTAATATATTCCTCCAACATCAAGTCTAAGTGACGGGTTCATTGGATCTAATTGGATTGCCTGACCGTAAGCGCTTAAAGCAAATGCGAGTGAATTTTGTGCAACGCCATCGATATTTTGATAAATAGATGCAAGTACTTCCCAATTTCGTGCATTATTTGGACTCAATAAGACACTTGCTTTTGCTTCATTTATAGCTTGTGACAACAGTGTCTGAATAGTTTGTTTATCTTGTGTACTCAGATTAAGTGTGCCGTTTTTACCTGGTTTTGCACGTGCTGCAATAGCATTTGCAAGAGCAAAGTTGGTTTGTGCCATATCTACTCTATACAGATCAACATATGGGTTAAATTGTTCTGCTTTTTGCAAATCTGAGTAGGTTTGTGCACCGTTTGAGCTTGCAGTTACAAGTGCCTGTCGGTGAAAGTAATCAGCGGTAGTCATAACAACGGTATTGTACAATACTGCAATTGCTGCGATAAAATAAATGACAAACAGAATTACCGGAAACAAATCAAATTGTTTGTTGCCTGCAGTTGATGCTTTAATACCCAATGACAGTTCAGTTACTTTCTCTCTCATGGATTTTTGCGCCATCATAAGTACAGCAAGGATAAATAATGTGGCTACTACTGATACGAGAGTTGTCACATGGACAGCTAAAAGTACTATCGCTAACAGTCCACTCATTGCCATTGCAGGTAACAATACGTGTGTATTATCCAAACGTGCATCTTCAGTATCAATTGCAAGGTTTCTCCAGCTGTTTACTAATATAATGATGACAAAGTAGATGAGAGCTAAGAATCCAAAGATACCCATGGTTCCTAAGATTTGAAGATATTCATTGTACGCAGTGTCAAAAGAGAAGTTCCAGAATGAGAGTGAATTAAATTCTGCCGGTTTGTAGGTTGTAAAATTAAACAGATAGGTAGATGGACCTGTGCCGAAGAACGGTGCATCTCTGAATGCTGAAACAGATACTTTCCAGGAATCAACAAATGGCAATTGAATTTCTTTCGGGAAGTTACTTTCAAGTGATTGTAAAGCATTACCGGAGAATGGTAAGTACGCAAGTACTAAGACCAATCCTACGACAGCAAACGTTGTTATAAACATAGGGAAGGTTTTTCTTACTTGATGCGGTTTTGAAAGGAAGAAGCATAATGCAAATGCAATTAACAGTACTACGAGACTCGGCACCGAACTAATCAACGCAACTGTAACTCCAAATAATATTGTTAATACCATTGCCAACGGTAACGGCATAAATTTATTCGGCGTAATAACAGACAGTATAGGTAAAGGAAGTAATAAGAGAAGGAAGGCAATGGTCGAAAATGTTGAACCGGTTGGAGTGAAATTAACAGCTTTTGCAAAATCGAATGGTAAAAAGATGTGGAAGAATGCTAACAAAGTCAAGGCTGCAACGATCACTGCACTCCCATACAATACGTTTAAGAACATCTTTATTTTAACCAACTCCCGAAGATGCGACACTGTTACGAAATACAATAATATGTACACTACCCATGAAACTGCAGATCCGTGAACACGAGGGAAATTCCCATAAATAGCTTCATAGCGAGATGTACTAAAGAATGTTGAAATAAGAATAACAACGAGTAAAACGAGTAACGGCATGTCCAGTGGAGTTCGTGTCAAAACAATTTTTCCCTTTACGATCCAGGAGAAAATCCATAATCCTATAAGAATTGTTGTTGCGACTACTAGAAATACCAATTTTGGCATTTCGTAGAATTCAGTCATCTGGTCGATAAAGATTAGAGGCGTTAATCCTGCTACTAAGAAGAGCAGAAAGGTAATGGCATAATCCAAATAAAGAGCTAGGCGATTTCTCATAATTTGAAAAGGTAATATTACTATAGATAAAATTTTATATGCACGTCAATAGGCAATTTAGCTATTTATCCCTTGACAACACGTAATTGGCCTTCCTATAATAATATTATGCCCGATAATTTTACTTTTTCGCAGTTTCTTTCCAGGTACCCGACAGATGAATCATGTCTTGATGAAATTGTTGCACAACGGTACAGTTCTGGAATTTGGTGTGAAAAGTGTAAAATACTAACCCGGCATTATAAAGTAAAATCTCGGACTGCATACTCCTGCAAACAGTGCAGAAACCATATTTACCCTCTTTCAGGAACCCTTTTTGAAAAGTCCTCAACACCCCTGCGAATATGGTTTATAGCATTATTTCTTATGACACAAACACGGGATAGTATACCTACAAAAACTCTCCAACATGAACTCGGAGTTACGTATAAGACTGCATGGAGAATGCGAAAAACCATACGTCTTCTTATGGAACAAAATGAAGGTGATCTTCTGAAAGAAACAATTTTCATGAGACACAAGGAATACCGCGAGCACAAATGGGTTTTCTTCAATAAATTTGAAATAAAAGTAGTACAGAAGAAAGAACAATCTGAAGAATAATAGAGAAAGGTAAATAATTAGTAATGTATGCGTTGTATTTTATTTAAATTTTGCTTCTTTGACAATTGCACGCCGTAAAAGTTCATAAAAATCTCTTCTTGCATCTTTTCTGCCCCCTTTTAGCAATAGGGCCCGTATTTTTTTATCCTTGATTGTCACTTCTTTTTTTGTCATATAAAAACATATACGGTATAATTGCAAAACCTTAAAATTCCAAGTCGCTCCCGTAGCTCAGTTGGATAGAGCACCAGATTCCGGATCTGGGGGTCGGAGGTTCAAATCCTCTCGGGAGTACTGTTATCTGCTAGAACGGCCTAATTTACCAATTGCATTCATTTCCCAAATAAGAAATAGGAAACTGACAATAAACGCATAGTATAAAACTTTTCCGACCCTTATTGACCATTCTTTTCCTCTTTCCCCATCTGCAAACATACCTCTAAATCGATTTAACATAGATGAGACAGAAATTTTCTGCTTTGTAAGTTCTGCAGCTTTTTTATAATCTCCGCCTTTTGTTGCATCTTCAATCCCTTTATCTAAATCCTTCTGAACCCGTTCTTGTGTACTTTCAACAGTAGCCTTCATTTGATCTGCAACTTTTCCTTTCATAGTTGCCTCAGCTACTGACATTTCGCTTTTTTGTCTATCTGAGTCATCTGTTCCCCGCATTTTTGCTTTGATAGCGCTTATATATTTATCTGGAATATTATTTGATTTAATAAAACTATCTACTCCCTCACTATCATTCCTAAACCCCATTGAGGAAAACTTACTCGCAAGTACGTCAATGTCACCATCTGTTAGTTCAACACCATTCGAACCGGTCTTAGTAGCTATTAATTCATCTACTTCAGCCTTTGATTTAATAATTGATTCACGATCTTCTTTGGATAAACCCGGAGCGGCATCATTAGTCAATTCAGCAAGATCGGCTTGTGCTTGTAAGTCAATTGCAGGCATTGGTTTCCCAGCTTGTTCTGCCCGTTTTCCTGCTTCATCAACAGATATCTTTATCCCTTCTTCAGCCGCCTCTTTTGTAAACACTGCTTCAGTGGATTGTGGTATTTCAGCTGCTCCTTCATTCATAATTTCTATCCTCCCTTAACTATCTGCATTTGTCAAGCAAATACGTTATAATCCGTATTATATAATATTTCTCATAAAATGCTTTACAAAAAACTTATAAAAAGCTTTCACTGCTTCACCGTAATAACTATTAATTATAATATGAAGATTTATTAACACATATTGAAACGATAATAAAAAAAATAGTAATAAAAGCAACTTAGAAAAATATTGTCAATTAACGTGAACATTAAAAATTAAATCGGTTTTTTAAATGGATTAGATAACTCAATCAATTAGCCTAATAACATTGTGAACTCTATCTGTTGCAAATACTCAGTAAGAGGTATTCTTAACATATGAGAAACCATTTTTTTCTAATTCATAGATACTTATATAATTAGACTAAATATAATATAAGAAATTTACTAAACTTC
>Ga0206821_10026_pt1 | contig 12141 bp, 14 predicted proteins | sample Alteio_BWOrgCont_85_FD_152860 | JGI IMG/M metagenome (GOLD analysis project Ga0206821, IMG submission 152860) | Enriched cells from forest soil in Barre Woods Harvard Forest LTER site, Petersham, Massachusetts, United States -... | ecosystem: Environmental > Terrestrial > Soil > Temperate forest >...
CGGCTGGCTTATTCAACGCAGAGCGCGCAGAGGTGACGCAGAGATCACGGAGAAGGTTGCTGCGCTTCGCGCGTGTTGCTCGATATCATCACTCGGTTGGATTTTCGTAGACGCCGATGATGAGGAGCCATGCTCCGGAAATCAGGAATGCGAACAACACAACGGTTCCAATAGCTGCGATGTAAAGCCCCGCGGTATTGCCGAGAATCAGAAAAGCCGCCGCTATAACCTGAGCGAGATAACACAACGTGCCGCCGCCAAGCCGCGGTGCATTCAATCCGATAAGGCTGACGCCCGCTCTGATGGCGACAGCATAACCCCTGATGAAGATGACTGTTGCGATGAGCCAGAGGACAAGCCACTCGAAACCGAGCGCGCGAAGATGTTGATTTCCGATCAGCGCAAAACTGCATGCCATGAAAACGGCAGTGAAGCCCGATAGCATATTGATTGCCCGGTTCTTGTGCGTCGTGTTTTGGATGATGACCTCGGGCTTGATCGACATCGCGACGAAAATCAAACCCGCAAGCGCCGCCGCTCCGCTGCCCACCATGACAAAAAAGTTCGCCCATTGGTCCAACATAAAGTCCGAACCCCCTTCCCCCAGTCATCGATGAATGCGGTCACTTCGCATCATGCCCGATGTTGCGATTGAACACATGGCCATCGATCGGCGGGGATGTAGACGTTTGTCTCACGGGGCGTAATCTGCGCCGTGCATCACGGCAGGCTGGAACCAAGGAGAGATCATTCATGTCGATACGCACGCTCGCAGAGGCGGTCTCCCACTACGGCGCTGACGCTTATCTGCTGACGGTCGCGCAAGACGGGCCGCACACCAGTCATGTGACGATCGAGCTGCGTGGCAGCAGCATCGGCTGCGCCGTGGGGGCGTCGGCTGCCCGGAACATCGCGCGCGAACCCAACGTGTCGTTGTTCTGGCCGCCGACGGAGCCCGGCGGCTATGCCTTGATCGTCAATGGTGCGGCCGCGGGCGAGCGCCGGGCGACGGGGGTGACGATGGCGGAGATCACACTGACGAAATCCGTGCTGCATCGTCCTGGCCCGAAGCCGGACGACAGCGAGGGGCCGTGCGCGAACGACTGCCGCCGCCTGAAGACTTAAGGGCGGTTGCCGACACCAATTCGCGAAATTCCACTGGCGCCGCCGATCTCAATCGAATTCGATACCGGAATAGACCTCGTCAAGCGAAAGCTCGATGCCAAATTCCGGCAGGCGAATTGGTCCGGCCGTGTCGGCAGCTTCCCGGTGCCACGCCTGCTCACCAGGTTCGCGCCAGAACGCGCGGAATGATCTGCTCTCGGATTCAACGACAACATAGTGGAGTATCGAGGGGACCGATTCGTACTCATCGACCTTCTCCTCGTCCCGGCGCCGATTACCCCTCCCGGGCGAGACGACTTCAAATACGACGACCGGTGCCGGGACGGCGACCGCATTCCGGTGCGGCCTGGAACATGCGATGAATGCATCCGGCTCTCGCAGGGCGCCGCCGACTGTTTCGATCGCATCCTGCGGCCCATAAGTGTCGCATGGCGCCCCTGCCGGCAAGCTGGGGCGGATAGAATCCCGGATGTTGCGACCAATCCGGTTGTGGCCAACTGTGGCTGGAGCCGTCGCAACTGGCCGGAAACCGTCGAACTCGTATCGGCAGCCTTCGGGTTGGGTTTCAGCCCAGGCAAGGAACCGGCTCTGGCTCCATGCCTCCCAATCTATCTGTCGAGCGGCGACGGTCATGACTTTGGATCCCATATGGCGGTGAGTGTACGTAATGAGCAGAGGCATTCAATGCATCTGCGGTCATTATCGCCGCCGGCCGGTAACCTAATGCGCCGAAGGTGAGCGGGCAATCTGCAAGTCGGCAGGCCCTACATCGCAGTCCACCGCCGCCCTTTGCGTGTTCGGCGTGTTTTGCGGTTCCATTTTCCTTCCTCGCACTGCGAATCGCAGCGGCCAGGACGCGTCGTCACATAACGACCGCGAACTCCGCATCCTCGCCGAGCACGCTCAGCGCGCCTGATCGGATATCGAAATGCGCACCGTGCAGACGCAACCGCCCGCCAGCGACGCGCTCCGCGATCCAGGGAAACGACAGCAGCGTGTCGAGGGTCAGCTTCACCGTCTCCTGCTCGCAGCGAAGCTGCCATTCAGCCTTGTCCGCATGGGCCAGCGTGCGCTGCTTTGCCGGCTCGGCCATTGCCATCCACTGCGCGACAAAATCCGATGCTTCCGGCGGCGTGCCTTCCAGCAGGGCTCGCACGCCACCGCATAGCGCATGACCCATGACCAGAAGGTCCTGGACGCCCAGGACGCGGACGCCGAACTCGAGCGCCGCGCTGGTGCCGTGATGGGCGGCATCCGGCGCGTAGGGCGGCACCAGACTGGCGACGTTCCTGACGACGAACAACTCGCCCGGACTGGTGTCGAATATCATGCTCGGATCAACCCGGCTGTCGGCGCAGGTGATCACCATAGCCCGCGGCTGCTGCCCTCCGTCGGCAAGCCGCTCGAACAGCCGGCGCCGATCGGGCCACGCATCGCGGCGGAAGCGGCGGTATCCATCGAGCAATCGGTCCATCAGGACAGCCGTTTGATCAGCGCCATCGCCGCTGCCGGCGCCTTCGGCTTGAAGCCGTTGATCATGTAGATGAATACCTCGCGCGATCGTGGCGGCTTGCGTTCCGGCGCGGCGATCAGCGGAAGATCGTCCGGCACCTTCCCATCGGCCCAGGCCTGCGCGCGCTTCGCCCATTGTGCCAGTGCGTCTGGCGCATAGCCTGTGTCCTCCTGCTCTGACGCGGATTGCAGCCGCGCATACACGAACGGCGCGGTTGGGTCGGGCAGCATCGGATACTTTGCGTGATCGGCCAGCACCACGCCGATGCCGTAGGTTCGCAGCAGCGCTATGAAGTCGGGCTGCGCGAAGCTGGGATGGCGGACCTCGACCACGTGCCGCAGCTTTTGTCCGTCCACCCGGGCGGGCAGCAGCTTGAGGAAGGCCTCGAAGTCGTCCGGGTCGAATTGCTTGGTCGCCGCCATCTGCCAATTGATCACGCCAAGCTTTTCCTTGAGCTCCAGCACGCCACTGGTGAGGAAGCGCTCGACCGAGGCGCCGGCCTCCGCGAGCACGCGTCGGTTGGTGGCGAAGCGCGGACCCTTCAGCGAGAAGACAAATCCGTCGGGCGTTTCTTCGCGCCATCGGATGAAGCTTTCTGGCTTCTGCGAGCCATAAAAGGTGCCGTTGACCTCGATCGAGGTGAGTTGGCGGCTGGCATATTCGAGCTCACGCTTCTGCGGCAGGCCGGGCGGATAGAACGGGCCGCGCCACGGCTCGAAGGTCCAACCGCCTATGCCGACGCGGATGCTGGAGTGTTTGGTCAAGGCGCCACCTGTCAAAAGCCAAATGAATACGGCGGGACTTGCGTTCCGGGCGTCCCTGGGCGACGCTTAACCCCTCAGGGGCAGTCCAGACAATCAGGCGAGGTAGCTGTGAACGACACAGTCGTGACCGACTCGGTAAAGCGCTTCAAGTGGGTAGGAACCCGGCCGATACGCCCGGACGGCGTTCCCAAGGTGACGGGCAAGGCGCTGTATGGCGGCGACTACCGGCTGCCAGGCATGCTCTACGGCAAGATCCTTCGCTCGCCGCACGCGCATGCGCGGATCCGCTCGATCGACACCTCCGCCGCAGAGAAGCTGCCGGGCGTGAAGGCCGTCGTCACCTCCAAGGACCTGCCGGACCAGAAGTTCGACTACATCGGGCCCGAGCGCGTCGCGCAGAATTTCTGGCACATCACACGCAACATCATGGCGCGCGAGAAGGTGCTGTATGAGGGCCACGCGGTCGCGGCCATCGCCGCGATCAGCGCATCGGTCGCCGAGGAAGCGGCGTCGCTGATCAAGGTCGACTACGAAGTGCTGCCGCACGTCATCGACGTTGACGAGGCGATGGCGGACAACGCGCCATTGCTGTTCGAGGACATGATCACGCGCGGCATCGAGCCGGCGCCGACGAAGCCGTCGAACATCTCGAAGCGCCTGGAATTCGCCGTGGGCGATCTCGATGCCGGCTTCAAGCAAGCCGATGTGGTGATCGAGAAGGAGTTCAAGACCGCCGCGGTGCACCAGGCGTATATCGAGCCGCACGCGTGCGTTGCGCGCTGCGATGCCGATGGCCAGACGGAAATCTGGAGCTCCAGCCAGGGGCATTTCCAGATGCGCGCGCTGACCGCGCAGATCCTGAAGAAGCCGGTCGGTGACCTGCGCGTCTATCCGGCCGAGATCGGCGGCGGGTTTGGCGGCAAGACGGTGACGTATCTGGAGCCCATCGCCACGCTGCTGTCGATGAAGTCGGGCAATCCGGTGCGGTTGATGATGAGCCGCGAGGATGTGTTCCGTTCGACCGGGCCGACGTCCGGCTCATCGATGTGGGTGAAGATCGGCGTCACGAAGGACGGCAAGATCGTCGCCGCCGACGGCATCTTCAAGTTCCAGTCGGGCGCGTTCCCCGGCTCGCCGGTGATGAACGGCTGTCTGTGCGCGTTCGCGCCGTATGACATCCCGAACCAGCGCGCTGTCGGCTACGACGTGGTGAGCAACCGCCCGAAGGCGGCGGCGTATCGCGCGCCTGGGTCACCGATTTCCGCCTTCGCGGTGGAGAGCGTGCTCGACATGTGTGCGCAGAAGATCGGCATGGATCCGCTGGAGCTGCGCCACAAGAACGCCTGCCGCATCGGCACGCCGACGATATTCGGGCCGAAGCACGCGCATGACGGCTACGTGCAGACGGTCGAGGCGTTGCAGAACCATCCCGCCTACAAGGTGAAGCTGGGCAAGAACCAGGGACGTGGGGTTGCGTCGGGCTACTGGTTCAACGGCGGCGGCGATTCCAGCGCGACGATCCAGGTGAACTCCGATGGCACCGTGCTGGTGGCGACGGGCAGCCCGGATATCGGTGGGTCGCGCGCCTCGATGGCGATCATGGCGGCGGAGACGCTGGGCGTGGATTATGGCCAGGTGCGCGCCATCGTCGCTGACACCGGGTCGGTGGGGTACACGCATGTCACCGGTGGCTCGCGCGTGACCTTTGCCACGGGCACCGCGGTGGTGAACGCGACGAAGAATGTGATCAAGGACCTGTGCAAGCGCGCGGCGTTGATCTGGGACGTGGACCCGGACGCGGTGGTCTGGGAGGACGGGTTCGCCAAGCCGGCGGGCGCGAACGTGGGCGACTTCGAACCGCTGTCGCTGAAGGCGCTGGCGGCGAAGGCGTCGGCCACTGGAGGGCCGATCACTGCCGCGGCGAGCGTGAATGCTGGCGGTCAGGCACCGGGGTTCTCGACGCAGTTCTGCGATGTGGAAGTCGATCCGGAAACCGGCAAGGTGACGATCCTGCGGTTTGTCGCCGCGCAGGATGTCGGCCGCGCGATCCATCCGAGTTATGTCGAGGGGCAGATCCAGGGCGGCGTGGTGCAGGGCATCGGCTGGGCGTTGAACGAGGAGTACATCTACAACGCGAAGGGTCAGCTCGATAATCCAGGCTTCCTGGACTACCGGTGCCCGGTGGCGTCGGACCTGCCGATGATCGATGCGGTGCTGGTGGAGGTGCCGAACCCGGCGCATCCGTACGGCGCGAAGGGCGTGGGCGAGGTCAATATCTGTCCGCCGATGGCCGCGATCGCCAACGCGATCGACAATGCGATCGGGGTGCGGATGGATTGCCTGCCGATGTCGCCGCCTCGGCTGTTGGAGGCGATCGACGCCAAGGGGGCGTGACGTTTGAGTGAGGCGCCCGCGCGGGTCGTCTTCACCACCGGCTTCTCCCGCCGCTACACCGGTGGGGTGACGGAGTTTGCGGTGGCGGCGAAGACCCTGCGCGGCGTCATCCGCGAGATGGACCGGAAGTTTCCTGGGCTGGCGGCGACGCTGGAGGAGGAGACGACGGTCGCCATCGATGGGGAGTTGTACGAGATCGACTTCCTGCGGCCGGTCAAGCCAGGGGCGGAGGTGTTTTTCATTCCGAAGATCGAGGGGGGATAGTCCTCTCTTGCCGTGCGGCGTTCATGCAACCATGCGTTTATGAAAACTCCGCGTGCCCTCCAACGCCGCGCGCATCAGGTCCTGCTTCAGCAGATAAAATGACGCGATGAGGAACAGGAAGTCCTTCATCAGGAATCCGGCCGGCAAGGTCATGATTGGGAATCCGCCCGCCTCTTGAGCCCAGGCACCGGGCAGGAAGGGGATAATGCTCGTGGTGCCAATGAAGGTCACGATCGACCCAAGCGCGCCCAAGATGCCAAGCCTCGGGCTCCAATAGCCAAGGAATATGAGAGTACCGAAGATCATTTCGCTGGTCGCGAGGAAGTACCCAGCGCCCCGAACACCGAAGGCCGGAAGCAACCAAAAGACGACAGGGCTGTGGCTGATTAAGGGGACCAGCATCTCGCTGGTATATTGGGTCCACTTTTGGATGCTGAAGGCGAAGAACGTGAAGACCATGGCAGCACGAATTAGATGTCGGTCAAGACCGCTCCGAAACGGCATAGAATTCGAAACATAAAGAATAAGCTGGTTCACCTGATCCACCTTCGCACTCCTTCTCACTCCTATTTCCACCACCGCATGCTGATCGACGGTCGCGGTTCCGATTCTCGTTGTCGTGGTTAGCATCCGGGGTTGGGTACCCCACCCTTCAGCAGGGTTTTGAGAAGCGCCCTCGCCACTTTCAGATCCGTGACGCGTAAGCATCCCCCAACTCAATAGACCCTGATTGGTCCCTGGCTTGCCGGAAACTCGCGGTGGAAGCTTAGTTATGCTTAAAATTGCTGAATCTGGTCCTATGGTGGCGACCAATGAACTCGGGATCGGACCTGCTGGCGCGGATCACGTTCGGGCGGTTCTGTATTGTGCCGCATCGTCGTGAGTTTCTTTCGAACGATCGGCCGATCATGCTCGGCGGCCGCGCCTCCACCGAATGCAAGGGCGCAGCTTTTTGGTGAGGCACGCTCAGCTCCGCGTCAATGATATGTCGCGAGAGCAGTCCATATCGCTCACGGTTGCCCGAAGTGTTGGGCCAATTATATGCCCGGTGATCGTTACCGACCCCGGGATATAGTCGGACTGCTCGCCCCCGGTGCCGTACTCAAGGTGCCCTGTGAACGAACCATCCGGTGAAATCTTAACCGGGATTTGGCGGGTCCTAAGTGGATCGATCTGGAACGGATAATCGAACGAGTCCTTTGCGACGACCAAAGGCCGGGAAAGATCAGGTGCTCCACACACGTAGCCCGAACCACTGACCAAGGAACTGCTGCCCCGATACGTTCCGTCAAATCGCTGAAAGGCAACAATGCCTGCCGATGCTGTACTGCATGTGAACGCCAGTGCCAGCACGCAGACGGTGCCGGACAGCATTCGGCGCAGCATGGATTTACCGAGAATTGCCTTACGGGTGGAACCAGCCTCAGCACCACCAACTTCGTTTGATAGCCTGCTCATCTTACCAACTCCGCTGTTGTGCCCATTGGACAGACTCGCGGAGCTTTTCTTCCGGTTTATTCGCGGTGATTACCAATATTTCAGCCGGCGATCCGGGGTATCAGCGCGACGGCAATCGCAATCAGGTATCCGAGCTCATGTCGCCTCGGACCCGGTTGGCGACTTCATGCAACATGCCCAGTGGATTGTTCGACACCAGGCCGAAACCCACGCCGTCGTGCGACCACACGAAGCCTGACGTGTCCGCCGTCTGCACCGGTCGCATCCTGGCATTCATATCAATGCCCTGCATGGGCCGCACAAACAGCGTCATGCGGACACCAGCACCGCTCTCATAGAGAAACATGCATCCGGCGCCGTGCTCCGTCGCAATGATGCGGCCTCCAAGGAGCCGGTAGCCAGACCTGGAAAGGTCGGGCGGTGCTATGGGACGACCAAGTCGCAAAGAGACCCACTTGACGAGTTGCGACTGCTGATCCGGACCGAACTCGACTGGATGAAGAGTATCCGCGGCGAACACGCGTTGCGCCATGGACGCCTCGCTCGCGACGCTCGCAATGCCGTTCACTGAGCGGGGTCCATGAGCGATCCACCCTGATCCGGCGCCGATCACCAGCGCAACCAGGATACTGGCTGCCATGCGCTGCGGCACCCAACGCTGGCTCGACCGCCTGTTCGCGGCACGGGCGACTTCGAATGCGGCCGGAACTTGCGCCTCTGCCTTCCACGCAGCGGCATCCCGCAGTGCTTCGTTGATCGTCTGCCAACCGGCGACCCGCTCGCCCACCTGCGGATGATCCGCGAGATAGCCCTCCATACTCAGCCGTTGGGCTGGGTCAAGAAACCCGTCGACATATGCGTGGAGATCATACTCGCTGACCGGCAGATCACTGGTCGTCATTTGACTCTCCGCAGCATCGGCCGCTCCCGGCCTTGCATGAAATGTCCCATTTTATCCCGGCCGCGGCTTAGCCGTGACATTACGGTGCCGATGGGGACATCAAGCATTCTGGCGACCTCGCCGTACTGAAACCCCTCCACGGCAACCAACAGGAGAACCTCGCGCTGCTCCTCGGGAAGCGTGTCGAGGGCGCGCAATACATCCTGGAATTGTAATTTATCCTCTTGTGAGGGCGCCACAGCAACATCGGCATCACCGCGATTGCTGAAGAACCGCGCAGACAAGGTCATCCGGCGCCATCGGTTTACAAAGACGTTGTGCATGATGGTGAAGAGCCACGGCCTGAGATCACCCTCAGTCCGCAGCGTATCCATCCGGTCGAGAGCACGGACGAGGCAATCCTGAACAAGATCATCCGCGTCAGCGACATTCCGCAGCAGCGACCGTGCGTATCTGCGCAGCGAGGGGATGTTCTCCTCGAGCTTGGAAACCGCTGCCGGCATTTTGTCCCTCGCTGATACTTGCCGCTCTTGTCCGCGCGCAAGCGCAGACACTGACGAAGAACATCTATTCCCTCGCATTGTCGCGAGCACGATTCCGATGCCTGGAGTGTAGATCCAGGAAGTTGCGCATGCGGTCTTGAACCAACTGGCCGGCTTTGAACGGATCAGGCGACAACACGCATGCAGCGCGAAGTATTATACCAAGTCCTGATGAGGGCGACTCATTGAGGGATTCCCCGACGCGGTGCTGATGTGATTCATGAATGGCGAACAGAGGAGGTTCGCCATGCGTCTGCCGATCCCGCTGAGGCCTGATTACAATGCGCCACGGCTGCGTCGGATTGCCCGCGGGAGTGAGGATGCGGGCCAGGTTCGGCGGCTATTGGCACTGGCTGTGATCTATGAGGGAGGCAGCCGCACTGGGGCAGCCGAAGTCGGCGGCGTGACCCTGCAGGTTGTGCGCGATTGGGTGCTCCGGTTCAACGACCACGGCCCTGACGGGCTGATCGATCGCAGGGCACCTGGACAGCCATCCCGCCTGAACGATGAACATCGTGCCGCTCTGGTGGCAATGGTCGAGAACGGTCCGATCCCTGCCGTGCATGAGGTGGTTCGCTGGCGGATTATCGACCTCTGCCAATGGCTCTGGGAGGCATACGAGATCACCGTGTCGAAGCAGACACTGAGCCGCGAGCTGCGGGCGATGGGCTATCGCAAGCTGTCGGCGCGCCCACGTCATCACGCCCAGGCGGCGGGCGCCGTCGAGGCTTTCAAAAAAACTGGCCCGCGACACTGGCGACGATCGCGCACCGGCGTGGCCTCGATCCCACCGACATAGAGATCTGGTTCGGCGACGAAGCCAGGATCGGCCAGAAAAACAAGATCACCCGTCGCTGGGCGAGGCGCGGCAGTCGTCCGTCAGCTCCGTCTGACCAGCGGACCGCTTCCACCTACATCTTCGGCGCCATCTGCCCCAAGGAAGGCAAAGCCGTCGGGCTGATCCTGCCATGGTGCAATACCGCGACAATGAACCTGCATCTCGCGGCGATCTCCGCCGACGTCGCCCCAGGGCGACACGCCGTGCTGTTGCTCGATCAAGCCGGGTGGCACCTCTCACACAAGCTCGCGGTGCCACACAACATCAGCATCGTGCCACTACCGCCGAAGTGCCCCGAGTTGAACCCGCAGGAGAACATCTGGCAGTTCATGCGTGACAACTGGCTGTCCAACCGCGTGTTCGACAACGACCAGGCTCTGATCGATCACTGTTGCCGCGCCTGGAACAACCTCGAGGCTCAGCCCTGGAACATCATCTCCATCGGAATGCGCGATTGGGCCCATCGGTTCTGATCAGTGAGTCTTGGTATAACTCTTACGGAGTACAACAGAACCGTCCCGTTATACCCCGGTCATCTGTGGCAAGCGACGCCACAATTATTGACATCCCCGACGGCGGTTGGTGACCGATTGCGTTGGAAAGTCGGACCTGTTGTGGAAATCCACCATCGGCTGTGGCGACGCGTTCGCATATACTTTCCAGATAATTTCGCTCAGCTAAGAGTGATCGCTGTGTGGCCCGTGCCGTCATTGGCCGCATGGAACGTGCCGGCACCGAGGCTGGAGTTCAAGAACAGCAGCGATGCCACGTCTGTCCCGCCCCTGACAATTTGCAGCAGCCCTATGGAACTCGTGTAGTTCAGGGCTATGCCAGCGAACCCGACGTCCTTGAGATCGATGCTGTCCCCGGCGCAGAAGCTCTCGATCAGAGGACCAGTATAGTTGCTTTGCCCTGCGTTCGTGCCGAACTGCGAAGCGGTGTCGATGATCGCCTCAGCAGGAGCCAGGAACGCGATCTTGTCGGCCGATCCGACATCGGCCGCGATTTCCAATAAGGCGCTGCTGTTGAGGTTGAACAGACCCGTGCTCGCAGGATCGATTGCTGTGGCGACGTCCAGGCTGCCACCACTCGCGACGCCGAGGGTACCATTGTTCAGAACAGTGCCAACCGTGTTGCTTCCGGTAAGCGTCCAGCTAGCACCGCTGTCCACGATGACGGTGCCGACGCCAATGAAGCTGCTGCCGATCTCACCGATGCTGCCTGCCGACGCACTCTGCGCCAGCTCGAGCGTATTGGTGCCGCCGTCGGCCAGGACCTTTCCATTGAACACCGCTCCGGGATCCACCACCAGCCGGTTGTTGCCGTCGTTGTCGAAATCCACGGCGGCAAACGAGCCGGTAATCGTGCCAGCGCTCGTGACGGTGCCTCCACTTCCGTACACCGCCACACCGATGCCATTGGCGGAGATAGATGCGCCGGCCGCGTTGCTGACCCCGCCACCGGCGGAGAGATCGACGCCGATATTGCCGGGTCCCGCAATGCTACCGGCATTCACGACCGTACCGAAGCCACCGGCGACGAACACACCAAGGGAGGCCCCTGATATGGACCCTCCCGCAGCGTTCGCGATGCTGCCACCATGCGCGAGCACCACACCGGTGCTGCCCGCGGCAGTCCCTGCAATTTCACCGCTATTGGTGACGGTTCCGACAGCGGTCCATTTGACGTAGACCCCGCTACTGCCGCCGGAAATGGATGCCGCGGCGTTGTTGGTGACGCTGCCGCCGAGCGCGAGAACGACCCCGCCGTAGGTCGCACCGGCGATGCTGCCAGAATTCGAGACTGTGCCCGAGCCGCCGCCGATGAACACACCGAAGCCGCTGCCCGATAGCGCCGCTGACGTGGTGTTCGTAACGGTGCCGCCGTTCTCGAGATCCGCAGCCGCGCCGCCAGTCGCGACGATGTTGCCGCCGTTCGTAAGCGTCGCACTTCCGCCGTTGGTGAACACGCCGGCAATCCGGCCGGAGATCGCCCCGACGGCACTGTTCGTGGCGTTGCCTCCGGCTGCAAGGAAGACTCCAACATTGCCGCCGCCGGCGATACTGCCAAAATTCGACACTGACCCCGTCCCACCGGTGACGAACACGCCGAATTCGCCCGAAAGGAGGGCGCCAGTGTTGTTGGTAATGGTACCGCCGGCTTCGATATCGGCAGCAGCGCCGCCCGTCGCGGTGATGCTGCCGCTATTGGCGAGCGTAACAACCCCTCCGTTGGCAAACAAACCGGCCAACGCGCCGGAAATGGTGCCCGGCGCAGTATTCGTCACGCTGCCGCCCGAGACGAGAAGCATGCCGAGGTGATTGCCGCTTATGCGACCGGAA
>Ga0206821_10231_pt1 | contig 12006 bp, 10 predicted proteins | sample Alteio_BWOrgCont_85_FD_152860 | JGI IMG/M metagenome (GOLD analysis project Ga0206821, IMG submission 152860) | Enriched cells from forest soil in Barre Woods Harvard Forest LTER site, Petersham, Massachusetts, United States -... | ecosystem: Environmental > Terrestrial > Soil > Temperate forest >...
CGATCTGGATATGTACACCTACGTTGGAAATGATCCCACGGACAAGGTCGATCCGAGCGGTAGACTTGCGGTTACATGCACCGTTACGCAGACAGGCACCGACACCGCGACGGTCAAATGCACCAAACAAAATGATCATAGTCTCGACGTCCATCTCAAAATTACTGTTAAGCATTTGGATGGCACTCAAAAAACGGCAAATGAGACCATCACGACGCACGATCAGGATATAGACATGCTCCGACCCGGTGGCCTGGCTGGAGACATAAATTCTCGCATTACTACATTCTCTGGGTTTGACGCTTCCAACTTCTTTCGTCAGGGGACACCACCGCCGATGGGCAGGGGTGTCGGAGGAAGCGGCTGGCGCGGGGACGCTCAGTGGCGTCAGGCTGTAAGAGATGTGGCTAGAGGTGGCACTATTGAAGATATCAATGGTAATATACCCACCGAGCAGGAGGCGCGAGATCTAATCGAGGAGGCGGGTGGTCGGGTGGATCGAGTGGATGAACCACATAGCGCCCCAAATCCGCATACCTACGACCACATCAATTACACAACCGCTTCCGGAGCGAAGGGTACGATCCAAATTCAGAAGTGAATGTCCCAGATATGGAACTTGAAAACGAACGTAAACTTCTTGTGCGCCTACTGACTGAAGCCTGCCGAACTCTCGGCGTGAAAATCGATACGCCGTTCTTGGTTGTTGATGCGGACGGCGTTCAGAAAGAATACCCCGCATTTATTCCTGAGTTCGGTAGTGTTTGTGGTACTGCGGTAGACGTTTTGTCCGCGCCCCGAACGGAACGCGAGAGTGGTCTTGGTACGCCGGGAGGCTCGGATTATGTATGCCGTTCATACATAAACTTAGCTTCAATCCAACCAGAGCCCTTGAAGTACGTAAAAGAAATGCTCGAAGAGTGGGGCTATTACGGAAAGGCTGAGAACACTCCAATATTTTTTGTGCAGCGCTAAGTGGGGCTATCGGCTAATCTCACCGACAATGTCCTAGCGGTGAAGCGGTCGCCTTTCGTTTTGACGCGGCGGATTAGACACCTGCGCGTTGATCGACCTGACGTTCAGCCGACGAGGCAGGCGCGAAGCCGCCGGGCGAACCGCAATCGCCGATCCACTCCCATCCTTGCGCCTTCTTTCCCTTAACGACCACGGGACGCACGTCGCCGTGCCGCCGATGGTTCCGTAGGAAGGTCCAGACATGGTTCTTAACTGACCGCATGGTCGGCACGCGCTTCGTGCGAGGCGGCGGCAATCGGTGGAATATCTCAGTGGCAATCTCTTGTGTCGTAAGGCGTCCGTTCGACGCATCCACGATGGTGTCCCTACCGAAAACCTCATCCGGACGATTTTCGACCGTACCTATGATGCAACCCGCCAAGCACAGGACGCGAAACGATCGCTCCAACGTGCTCGACCGGTCTTGAATTCGGAGAATCCTTGTTGAGCGCGAGGTGAGGGCGGTGGTTGTTGTAGTAATCTACGTAGGCACGGAGCGCGCGGCGTAGGTGAGCGGCGTTGAAGATAGCCAGATGATCCAAGCATTCGCGCCGGATCGAGCCTATGACACGTTCCGCATATCCGTTCTGCCATGGCGAATGCGGCGCCGTCGGGTTGTCGCGGATACCCATCGCATAGAGCCTTTTCCGGAACACCTCTCCATATGCGCCGTCATTGTCCCGTATCAGAGACGAGGGCGCAGTCCCCCATGGAAACGCCTCGGTGATTTGCCGCGCGAGCCATTCTGCCGTCGGATGGTCCGTCACGTCGATATGCAGGATCTTGCGCCTGCCGAGACCGAGCACGACGAACACATAGAGCCGCTCAAAGCCGAGAGTGGGCACGGTCAGCATGTCAATCGCTGCGATCTCGCCGGCGTGGTTGCGCAGGAAGGTTCTCCAGCCTTGTGAGCCTCCGCGCTGCCGCCGCGGCATGTATTTGGCGACGGTCGATTGGGCAACTTCGAAGCCAAGCTTCAAAAGTTCGCCGTGAATGCGCGGTGCGCCCCACAAAGGGTTCTCCTGCGCCATCCGGCGGATTAGTTCGCGCAATTCCCACGCAATCTTCGGTCTGCCGCCGCGGTTGCGGGACTTCCAGCGCCACCAGGCACGAAAACCAGCGCGATGCCACCGGAGGAGGGTTTCCGGGCGCACGACCATGATCGAGCTAAGCACGCCCGACCAGATCCGATAGAGGACGACCAGCAATGCCCGATCCGTGCCTGTGATCTTCACCCGCTTAGGTGCTCGGCGGCGTAAAATCGCGAGCTGATGGTGCAGAGCAAGGTTCTTTGTTGCGAGCTTTGCGCATAGGCAAAAGCACGACAAAAAGCCGAGAAAAAACCCAAAGACTAAACCTGCCCCCATGGCTGGATGATCGCTGCGGTCTTCCAGCAGTTTTGTGAAGGCCGGTCGTGCGGTCCACAAGATAGCAGCCGCACCAGTCGGAGTGTTCCGACCAGTTGGTGCCGGAGGTCCGCATTTGTTGGGCGATTTCTGGCAAGCCCTTTTCCCCGCGCGGCAGTCAAATTAGACTTCCCGGATGGGGGATCAAGTCGCTGCGCTGCGCGCGTTACTCTGGCAACGCTGGCTCGAATTTCGGCCAGTATGGAGAAGATTGCGCGCCACCGTCGAAGTCTACTATCTGCGGCTTGAACGCGCCGAAATAGGCCCCGACTGGCGCAAACGACCGAGCAATATCGGCTCCTTCGCTTTTCATGCGCTTATCCTTCTGGGAATTGCCATCTGGATGCATCCCCGGTCGAAAGCGGGCGGGCCCTCCAAAGTCGTCTCCGTCCAGGTCATTATGATGCGTTCCAGCGTTGCCGATGCCGCGGCGAATACTTCGCGTCAGCATCCGTCCCGAGCCCCCACATCGAGTTTGGCGGCCCCTACGGCGACGTCTTCGTCACAGGGGGATAAGACGGTCGCCGCTTCGCAGTTTGCCTCAGATCCTTCGGCCGCGGCGAGACAAGACGCGACGCTCCAACCCAAATCGGAGAGCGAGTATGCGGATAAATCTGCGAAGGCCATTACGCCGAGCAGTCCGTCGGACGTTGCCGTTCCGGCCAAAGACAGTACCGCCGGTGGCGCGCCGGTCGCGGCCGGTTCGCAGAACGTCGCGCTGCAGAATGCGCTTCGCAATCAGATGCTCGCTTGCTGGAATATGCCTTTCATGGCGGGACGTCATGGACTCGTCGCGGTCGATTTCGACCTCGTGCTCAATCCCGACGGCACATTGGCCCGCCCACCAGAGCTGACGTCAGAGATGGCGGAAGAGGCGCCGCACAACCCCGGCCTGCGCGCCGCCGCCGACGCCGCGCGCCAAGCGCTGAAATTCTGCGCGCCCTTCAGGCTTCCGCGCGACACATACGAGCAGTGGCATGAGATCAATCCGTTCCACTTCGATCCTGCGGAGTTTATGAGCAAATAGGCCTGCAGGAACTGGCACGATCGATAACTAGCAATTATGGATACTGAAGGTCCGAGAACAGCCTGTGACGGGCTTATGAAGTATGGTCGGCTTCGCGCTCCTGCAAAGCTGTCTTCCAGCCGTCGTTTGGAAAATGAAATACTTCATCAAACCAAGGCATAGACTTCGGGTCGAACACTGTTGTGCGGAGAAAATTTAGGACAGTCTTGACTGCCTGTGATCCAACGCGCTCCCGGTGATAGCTCGCGTACAGTCGCGCGGTGAACTTTATGTTCAAATCTAACGGGACAAGATCTGCGCATGAAGTCGTCATGTAAGTTGGCATCAGCGCAATGCCCGCGCCCTCTTGCACGCATTTTGCGAGAAACGCGCTTTGATTTGTAAATATAGAGGTGTTTCTGATGATATCGTCACCGAACCATGTGGACCATGCGCCCTTACCGCCAAGATGCTGGGCTTGATCGGCGAAACGATGCGTCGTCAGTTCGCCCAAAGAGTTTGGAATGCCGTATTTCTCGAGGTACGAACGAGCTGCAAACGGAATGAAATGCACCGAAGCGAGTGGGCGCACGATCTTCGCGGGATCCACCGGCTCGTAATAATGCAGTCGGATATCGAAGGCGTGGCCCTTCGACGAACCCATGTCCTGGTCGAGAAATATCTTAAGCTCGATGTTTGGGTAGCGCTCGAAGAAGGGCACGACAAATCGTGTGACCCAGTAATTGGCGATCCCGTCGCTCATTTGCAGGCTGCAATCTCCTTCGACACGGCAACCGGCTCGATGTGCGTCGGTCGCTGCTTGCGACAATTCCTTGCTTGCAGCCAGCACGCGCGTCAAAACGCGTTCACCTTGATAAGTGAGCGTCGCGCCTTTGGGGCCGCGATCGAATAGTCGTGTACCGAGCGACTGTTCGAGCCGTAAGAGCCGCTTACTCACGGCGGACTGCGTCGTGCCAAGCGCCGTAGCTGCGCGCTTTATGCTCGATGTCTTGGCGATAGTTTCAAAGACGCGGTAATCGTCCCAGCGAACATCGAGTAGCTCACCGCTTTCGGAATATCCCAATTCCAAAGCCCCCACTATCCCCATAGTTCTATAGGTGCCAGCGTTAACCATCGTCAACCCGTCGGGGCGAAACGGGTTATCGGTTAGGGCTGGGGGACTCAATGAAATCAAGTGCTTCTGCGCTCGGGGGCGAGTGCATGTACGGACCGGACTATGCCGTCGGGCATCCAGAGGGCGGCAAGGTATGGCTGAGGCCGGCCCAGTACGATGAATTGGATGAGCTCCATAGCCTCATCGCTTCGGAGATATCCCTGGATGTTGGGCCGGTCGCAATTATGCGGGCCGTCTTTCTAAAGAATCCGATTTCATTTTGGCGAATCGAACGTCGTCTCGCTGAAGGCAACATAATTTTGGTCGGTATGTATGGATTTCTCCCCCTCAACGATCGAGGGGTCGAAGCGTTGAAGGCTGAAGCTCTCAATACTCGCGAACCGCAACTCGAATACGTTGCGGAAGCGGATGAGCGGCCGGCTGCTCTTTATGTTTGGGCGATTGTCGCAAGGAAAATTCGGCAACTTGTCTATCCGTTGATCAAGCAAGCTCTGGGACCCAGTTACACGAGCATCCCGGTTCTTGCGATTCCTGCGACGGCTGGCGGCGTGAAGGCCGTTGCTCACCGCGGGTTTGTGCCAATTTCGGGCGGCAACATTGCCAGAGGCGAGCTCGCCCAACTTCCGCTCAAGGAGCCGCCAACCGAGAACACAAAATCGAACCTCGATGTGATCGTCGCGTCGACCTCTGAGCATCTGCAAATGTCGGCCTTCATCCGTGGCGCAACCTTTGGTGCCGAGCAAGCCTGTCCATATTTCGAAGAATTCGACGGCAACGATTTCTGTGCCATGCATCTAATTGGCTTTGTCGGCGACGAGCCGGCCGCGACAATGCGAATTCGGTTCTTTGCGTCGTTCGCTAAACTTGAGCGTTTGGCTGTTCTCGAGCGCTTCAGGAAAACCGAACTGAAGAATCTGATCATGCAGCGCTCGCTCGAGATTTGCGGCCGTAAAGGCTACATGAAAATCTATGGGCAATCGCAAGAGCGTCGCGTCGGCTTTTACGCCAAGTTCGGTTTTGAACCGATGCAGAAAAACCGTCCACTCGTCTTCTCCGATCATCGTTATGTCGAGATTCTGCGCGAAAGCGAGCCGTCGGCAGAGCCGATTACCGTCGACAGCGATCCGTACGTGATAATCCGACCCGAGGGGTATTGGAATCGCGCCGGGATATTAGAGCGGTCGGCAGCAAGGCCTCCGACCCATGACGCACGGACATTCGGCAAATAATCGAATTTGGAGGGGACGATGCAGTATCGGATCGTGGTTGCACTTGCTAGTTTTTTGCTATCCTCGTGCGCGCAAATTGACGCCATCCCGCTGAACAGCGACGGCACCGAAGCCGCCAGCAAAGCAAATGGCATCCGTTATTATCTACCTAAGCCGTATCTGCTCGTTATGGCCCTTCCTCAGACCGCACCTGCGGGGAACAAGACCACGAGTGGTTCCGTCGACGCCCTGCACGCGGGACAAATGCCGAGCGACAGTGGCCAAGCTGGTGGTAGCGCCAGTGGTGGTAGTGGTAGTGGTAGTGGTGGTAGTGGTGGTAGCGGCGCTAATGCCGGCACCAACGGCTCCGGTAATGGCAATGGCACTCCCGCCCAAACGGGCGTGTCTGGTGCCTCCTCCGCCGATATATCATTTCTCGCTGCGACCCCCCAGTACACGGCCAAGATCATCTATCTGCCCGACATGGACCAGCCTATGGCGTTGGAAGTATCGGCTGGCCTGTTTGGGACAACAACGTTCTCGCCTACCTTGCAGGACGGCTGGATGCTCAGCTCGCTGAATGGTTCGGTGGATAGCGGTGGAGCGAATGCTGTGCAGCTCCTCGAATCGGTCGCATCCTCGGCTGTGGGTGCGAGTAAAACCGCTGCTACCGGGGGGACGCTACACGCTGGAGCCATAGCTTCAGGATCGCAAGGCGGAAGTAGTCCTGTTTTACCTCCCGGCCTGTATCAGTTTGACAAGACAAGGGGCTTGGTGCCGGTCACCTACTTCTGCTCCGCGGGGCCTGCTCAGTTCCCTGGGACCTGCTCGCAGGCTCCGCAGGCCGGGCAACAAGCTCCGCAACAGCTCTCAAATCAGAGCCAGGTAATTCCACCGGATCAGTCCGGTCCGCAGCATTAGAAATCGCCAATGAAGATACGAATGGCGACCATGTTCTTAGCGGTTTGCGCGTGCGGAACAGCCATCGCCGACTCCGGCGTTCGGGACACTCCTCCGGGCTTTGACGACGTTATAACGACTGACGCCGGCGCACGAACGACGAACGGCAATTCTTTGTCAGATTTGGCGACGGCCGCCAAAAGTGCACTCGCCGCGGCGGATGCAGATGCAACCCAGCGGAACATCGCCGCACCTGATGCCGCGTATGCCCGTATGCTTCAGAAGGAGTTTATAACGAGTCAGCCGTCTAACGCGCCGCTTCTTTTCTTTCACGAGACGACAGACTCCAAATTGTTGTCGAATCCGAATTTCGACAAGCACCTACGAGCACTGTTTTCGGAAATAGCAGCCAATCCGACCCAAACCGCAAACGCAAATACGGCGGATGCGCGCGTTCTTGGCGGCTGGCAGATTCCCGCAGCAGTCGACGTTGTGGCCATTACGCAAAGATTAAGTGATGGTTCCACGGCCGTGTGCTCAGGCTCGATTATCACCAACCCGACGATGCCGGACCCGTTAACTCCCGGAAGCGTTCTTCCCACACGCATTTTGACTGCCGCACATTGTGTTTGCGAACATATAGATGCGTCGATACGGGCCGGTGAATCAATCAATGCACCGGGAATGTATACGTCCTATCCGGTGCGTCAGACCTATCTAATTGGCCAAAAACCTGGCCAGAGCGCCGCGGATCGGGCCGCAGCCGACTATTGTCCAGGTTCTGGTGCGGATGAGAGTTCTATTGAGGACGCAGTGGCCGGGCGTGACCTTGCGGTTGTCGAAGCTGCACTCCCGATTCCGCTCACGAGAGGGTATCCCAGAAAGGTTTTGAGCCCCGAATTCTTTATGCGCTGGGCAGCGGCGGGCAAGAACAAGGACTTCGTCAGAGCCGTCGGATACGGCTTTAGTGCGCTTGACGACAACGGGAATCCTACAGGCATTGGCAACCGTCTCGCCGCCGACATTGCAATTGCGTCTTACGACTGCACGGACCTGCCTTCAAACGATTTGGGATGCAAGGCTGGTGAGTTAGTGGCTGCTGGACGGCCGTTTGATGATGTCGCAGAAGCTGATGATCCCGATACGTGCGGAGGCGACAGCGGAGGACCCATCTATGCACAGGTAGCGACTGCTCAAGGCACATCGTTGTACACGATTGGCGTCAGCTCTCGCGGTACAGACAAAAACAATCCGGGCTCGTGCGGCGCCGGCTCGATTTACACCGTGGCTTCGACGGCACAGGCGAGCGGCTGGTTGCGAGATATGGGGGCGACAATCGTGGATGTGGCGCCATGAATTCCTTCTGGGCGGTTGGTATTGCAGTGGCTTGTTCAACATGCCTGTCGGTTGTCCAAGCTGGAGCTCAACCGGCCCCTTTTCAGACTCCCGCGGCCACAGCTGCTCCTTCTGTCGATCCGCCAATATCGGGCGCAGCAGCTTCGCCTAACGGAGCGGTCGCGCAAGCCGAAGTTGCGACACCTGCCGATCGTTATTGCACGCCCGGCACCTCACTGACGCCCGATGCGTTCGATGTCTGGAAAGCTCCCGCGACAGGTGAGGTCAAGAAAATCGCGCTCGTGATGGGGAATGATTATGAAACAGCTCCGCCGAACGGCACAGTCAAGCCGCTGAAGCGAGCGCGGACCGACGCGCGCCTGATGTACAACGTTCTTACTGCGAAGGGCTTTCAGGTTGTCTGCATTCTGGACGCAAGGCTTAGCGATATTTATTCCGCCATAACAAACATCTCGAGCGAACTTATAAGGCAGCACAATTCTAACGCCGACCAGGAACTCCAGAGTGTGATTTACTTTGCAGGACACGGGGGCGAAGACAAGCAAAACGATCCTAAGATACTCCCAGCAGATTTCGCCGATCTGGTGGTCGGAAACTTGCCGTACGTAGCCGTTAGCGTATTGAATCTACTCTCGTATCTTCCCGACGGCTTCACGTCGGGTGACGCTCCGATCGTAATCATCGACGCGTGCAGAAGCCAAATTGACGGTCTATCTCCGTTCAATCAATCCGCCAAACGAACGCCGACCGGAACTGAACCAGTTTACGATCTCATATTCACCACATCGCAGGGCATGACCGCCGGCGATGGGACCTTTGTTGATTCTCTGGAAACTCTATTGAACAACGAAAGCTGGACTAGCGTTGTCGATCCCGTGCTGGCCGATGTCGTCGGAGACGTGAAATCAATTTCACCCCTGCGCGAAGCCAATCAGACACCCGTTGGGCCGCTAACCAGTATCGGTTCGCTCGAAGAGTACCTTTGGTTGCCGGACGATTCCAAATCTGCTGATGGCTATCTGTGGGTGTATGGCGTCTCGGAGTCGTACGAACGGCATAACTATTTCACGAGCGGTTGCATTTTCCTCAGGGGGGTGGTCTCCCAACTCTATTCGCCATCAATTTGGCAAAGTGACTGGGCTCCGATGGCGCTATCCAAGATTGCGCCGATATTCAAGGATGTGTGTCATCAGGCACCACCTCCGCCGCCCGGCGCATTAAACGCGCGCTCCGCGGGATTTTCGGGGAGCAATCGATCAGTGAGGTTAGGGTTTCATCATCTGTATCTGACGGGCGGTGGTACGCCCAAAGCCGCCCCGATTCTGACTTACGTGTCGGACACTGCCGCCGACGGAACGCAATCCCGTTCGCGTTTCCATTCCGCAAACCCGTCACGACCTAACCGTGCCGCCCGTGTTGCTTGTGGACCGGCTACTGCCATAGGGGCTATGGCCCAGGCTGGATTTTCTACGCGGTCGCAGGCAAATCAATGGAGTCCAAATATTATAACTTTCGCGGTGCAACTTTCTTTAAGCGGAACGATCTCGGAGGTCGAGCGCACGCGTCTTAGCAGCGAACTACTCGATGGCAAGAAAAGCCAAGTAAACAGAGTTCATTTGCGAATCGTTTCAACGAATTGCGACGATCCTATAACCCCAAGGGCAATTATGTCGATGGAGCAGTTGAGGGCCGTGATCGCACAACAATTGTCGCTGAGCGTCGACGCAGTCGACTACCCGACTGCTCTGTCGACAGACTGGATATCTCGCTCTGAATGCCTTGCGCACAGTGTATATGGCCTTTGCATATTGATCGGCTTGGATCATTGAGGCGTCGAAGAATGGTAGCAGGCCTGAGCGCCGCGAGCTTTTCCCATTGTTGCGACGGAGAAGACGGTCGAGTGAGACCATAAGCGGTATGAGCAACTGTTGAAAACCAACTAGGAGACGCTTCGTGATGGAAGATATGTGGAGGCGGAGTTTCGTGAGCATAGCGACTGTCCTGCTCTGCGCCTCCGCTCTTACGATACAAGCGCAAGCTCACAAGAACGAATCCTCGGCGCTTTGGAAAATCGCGTGCAGGTGTGTTGATACTATGCGGGAGACCGGAAAGCCTGGAAAGTGCATCCTCGCCGCGAAGGATGACGGCGCCGGTCGGGGCTATGTTGTTCTGAAGGCACTTGAAGGGGACGCGCAGCTTCTTGTCATACCAACCAAACGGCTGAAAGGTGTCGGAGAACGATCCCTTCTCAGCGCGGCCGCGCCGAACTATTGGGAGGACGCATGGGAGAGCAGAAACTACCTTGACGGATTGCGCTCAAAGCAGCTCCAAAGCGATGGACTATCCGCCATTCCCAGAGAAGATATTGCTCTTGTCATAAACTCAGCTCGCGCAACTACACAAAACCAACTTCATATTCATGTGGACTGCGTAAGAGATGATGTCCAAAGGTCGCTCGAAGCCTCACGGAACAAGCTGACTGGAACTTGGGTGAAAGTCGGTGTCCAGATTGGCGAAAATATTAGGCAGTACAATACTCGGTTTATAAAACAGGACGATCTTCGAGGCCTGAATCCTTTTCAGATGGTGGCTCAGCAACTTTCAACGCAGCATGTAATCATGGCTCGCCAAACCGTCGCGATTGTCGGGGCGAAAGGGACGGGCTTTTTCCTCTTAACAAACCCGCCGTCGCTGGCGAATGACACCCCGGCAGCATCCGCAGAGGAGCTGATGCGACCGCACGAGGGATGCGGAGTACTTGAAGCATCAGCCAAGTAACTCCAGCGGTTGTTGCTTTAGCAGGAGCGCAACCACCAGCCGATTCGCGGTACCGCTTGGAGAGCGGTCGTAGATCACGGTCCCCGCAGGGAAATTTTCACAGGAAAGCCTAGTCGGGAACTCAGCCTGGTGGTGCACCGCAACAGGCTGCTCTGCAAGCACTTGGAATAACAGAGAAAAGTCGCAGGGCTCGAAACCGCTGTACCACTACACTTCAACCACTCCCGACCCCGTCAGATCACGCCGCGACCTTGCCGGCGTCAAAGGCACGTTCCTCATCGTTGGCAAAATGGCGCGCGTCTATCCGGATATCCTCGCGCGCATCGCCGCGGAAGGACATCTGCTGGGCAACCACAGCGCGACGCGTCCCTTTCTCGGCAAACGCTATGTGGACCATCCCGAGATGCTGCTGGACGAGATTCGGCAGGTCGACGATGAGATCAGTCCTCACATGGCGCCCGGTTCGACATTCTATTTTCGGGCTCGCTATGGCTTCTGGCGGGCACAGCATGCCGCCGTCCTGAACGCCGATCCGGTGCTCCGGAAATATGTCGGGCCGATTTGCTGGGATGCAGGAGGCGACCTTACGATGAGCCCCGACGGTTACATTCTCAGTTCGGCGGATTGGGAATGCTGGCACCGCCATTGGGACGCCGACACCTGCGCCAAGGGCTATTTGCGCGAAATCCATCGCAAGGACGGTGCCGTCGTTTTGATGCACTGCATTCACACACAATCGGCCGCTCTGGTTCGCGCGGTCGTCCCGTCGCTCGTCGACGAGGGCTACTCCTTTGTCCGTCTGGATCAGGTGCCGGAATATAAGCAATACAAGACACCGCAATCACAGCCGGTTGTTGCGAGTGCCGGCGGTGTGGGCTCCAGAGTAATCGCGCGATAAAGGACCCGGAGGTTTGAAGCGAGGCGCGCCCTTCCAGGTCCCAGCCCATCGAGCGTCCTATTTTGTATGGCTGATGGCGTAAGGGAACGCGTAAGATATGTCGAACGTCGCGGCGCCGATGGCGATGCGCAGGTGAAGGGGACAAGACCGATGATGCCTTCCAAACTGGCGCGAGCCTTCGGCTTTGGCTTGAGCTTGCTGGCGGTGGCATCCGTCGCCGCCTGTTCGCAACAGCAACATCCCAATCCAGCGAAAACGGCGGCCAAAGAGGAGCACAAGGACGACACGCGCATGTCGTTCCGCTT
>Ga0206821_10234_pt1 | contig 11952 bp, 15 predicted proteins | sample Alteio_BWOrgCont_85_FD_152860 | JGI IMG/M metagenome (GOLD analysis project Ga0206821, IMG submission 152860) | Enriched cells from forest soil in Barre Woods Harvard Forest LTER site, Petersham, Massachusetts, United States -... | ecosystem: Environmental > Terrestrial > Soil > Temperate forest >...
ACTGTCGTATTCCGGCCGGACGGCGCGGCGGCGCCTGGCGCGTTCAACGCCGGACCGCCGCCGGGCATGGCGCCGCTCGTCAACGTCGATTGGGGCATGCAGGCGGCGGTCGACTATACGATCACCGGCCTGTCGCTGTCGCGGCTAACCATTGCCTTCTTCGACAAGTCCGGCGCGCCCGTTGCGGCGAACGGGGTCACCGTCATTGTCGAGGGCTACTAAACCAGCCGCGAAGAGTTCGACCGACGCCGCCTGAGGCGCATGCGGAGCATGCGTCCGCAGGGCGGCCATCCCAGAAGGAAGCGCAAATGAATATTCGAAAACCTCTCGCGGGTGTGGCGACGCTGTGGCTGGCGCTGGCGCCGGCCGCCGCCGATCAATCGAACCATTGGTCGCCGACGACAGGCACGGTCTCCGGCCTCAATCTCACCAACAATTACAACGGCGCGTTCGCCTCGGTCGATAGCTGCAATTCCGGCAATAGCGCGCCGACCAATACGCTCTCGGGCGCGCCGGTCGAGGGCATGTGCTGGGTCGACACTTCGACCAACAAGCTGAAATTCTACGACGGCGCGAGCTGGCTGGTGGCGGCCTCCTTCGATCCGACCGCGCATATCTGGAAACCCGCCATCGGCGGGGGCGCCGGCTCGATCGCTTCGGCTCCGACAACCGACATCGGCGCGCAGCCCGAGACCTATCTCAGCGTATTCGGCGCGAGGACGATCAATTCATTCGGGACTTCAGCGCCGATCGGCGCGGTCAAGTTCCTGGAATTCGCGGGATCGCTGACCCTGACCAATTCCGCCTCGCTGATCCTGCCGACAGGCGCGAATATCGTCACGCAGGCGGGCGACATGGCGATCGCCGTCAATCTTTCGCCTGGCGTGTTCCGGCTGGGCTATTTTCCGGCGAGCGGCCTGCCGCCGATCGGCGCGACGCCGCCCTCGGCCGCCTATCTGCCGAACTTTCTGTCCGGCCTGACGCTCGCCAATGACGCGGGAACGCCCAACAGCCTGATCGACATTTCGGCGGGCGTCGCCAATTCCAGCGACAATTCCACTCTGATGGCCTCGCCCGCCTTCACCAAATCGACAGCCGCCTGGGCGGTCGGCACGGGTAATGGGGCGCTCGATACGGGCGCGGTCGGGCCATCGGTTTTCTACCACGTCTATGAGATCGAGCGGCCGGATACCGGCAATGTCGATTTTCTGGAATCGCTGTCGCCGAACGATTCCGTCGCCGGCGCCGCGATGTCGATCGCGACACCCTCGGTCATGACCTGGGCGCTGCATGGTTTGCAGGTCGGTTCGCAGTTTTCTTGCACGACGACAGGCGCTTTCCCGGCCGGCTTCATCAGCGGCCAGACCTATTACGTGATCGCCGCCGGCCTGACGCCGAACTCGTTCGAATATTCGGCGACGCAGGGCGGCTCGGCGATTAATACGTCAGGCATGCAATCGGGGACGACCTTCTGTACGTCGACCCCGATGATGCCAGTCAATTACACGAAGCTCCGCCGGATCGGCTCGATCCGGACGGATGCGAATTCGCATATCGTCGCATTTGTTCAGCATGGGGATGAATTTCTGTGGGCCGCGCCGCCTCAGGATGTTAACGCCACCAATCTTGGCCCGTCGCCGGTTCTCTACACGCTCTCGCAAGGCCTCCCTCCAGGCGTTGAAGTTGATGCCTTTATTGGCCTCTCAGCATTTAACGCAGTGGGCGGCACAGACTTCTTCATAAATTCACCTGATGTCCCGGCCACAACGCCCAACTTCAATACTGGGCTCCTCACTCTTAGATTGGCGACGTCTGCCAGCTATGGCGCTAATCCCACGATTAGAGCGAATATGGGGCAGCAAATTCGCGCTGTCGCAATTACCGCGGGCACAAATCTGACTGTCTCAGTGTTCGGTTATAGCGACCGGCGGGGACAATAAGCTGATGAGTTGCGAATTGATTGGCAACGCTCCCAGACATGGAGGCTCATCTGGCTGATGGCGATATCGCTCTCGCCATCCATCCTGATCTCGATTGGCTCGGCGATGGTCCTTGAACACCCCTCACTGGCTGCGCGCTCGCAAGATCGTCGTCAGCCGGCGCAACCTGAACGACCCGACCGTCTTCGATTGACCATCCAGGCCGCCCTCGAGGCGGCTTTTTCGTATCCGGAGAATCCCCATGTTTCGAACAGCTCTTCTGAGCGCGCTGGCGTTCGCCTGCGCCGCGACGGCCCATGCCGACGAGGCGCCTTCGCGTTGCATCGACGTCGCGATTCCCAAAGGCGCCGTCGCCGGGCGAGACGGCAGCTGGATCGCGCTGACGCGTGACCAACGGCGGTTCATGCGCGGAATCTATGCTTTGACTCCCGCGACGCCGGCTGGGCTGCCCTATGGCGATGGCGCCGCCTTGGCGATGGCGCCAGGCGATCCCGGCGGCTGGACCGTCCTCTTCCTCCACGGCGACAAGGCCTGCGCGCCAATGCCGATCCCACGCGCGTTTGTCGAAATGATGGGCGATGTCGCGGCGGGAATCCGCGATCATGATGCGCCGGAGGCGACGAATTGAGCCGCGCGCTGATGGAGCTGACCGCGAGCGCGTTCATCCTCGGCTTGTCCCTTGCCAGCGAAACGGCGGTCGCGCGAGCCGGCGAAAACCCGATCGCGTTCAATATCGCGCAAGCCTCCGCGCCTCCGCGCGTTCCCCGGCGAGAGGCAGGCGCTCGCCCGCCGTATCGCGCGCGCTCGATCGCGACCGGCGCCGCCACCCTGATCCGCGAGGCCGAGCGCTGGCTTGGCCCGGGCAATTTCACCGGGCGACCCGGCGCATGGTGCGCCTGGGCGGTCAGCGCCTGGCTAACCCAGACCGGCCATCGGCCGCTGGCGAGCGGAATAGCCGCCTCGGCGCTCACCTACGGCCCGCGCCTGGCGGCTGCGCGCATCGGCGCGCTCGCCGTCCTTTCGGGCCGTCGCGGCTCAGCCTCGCATGTCGGCCTCGTGCGCCGCGTTGAGGGCGACAAAATCGAACTGATCTCCGGCAATTGGGGCCATCGCGTTGCGATCGCCATCGTCCCGCGCCGGCGGATCTTGGCTTTCATAGGAGTGTGATCGATGCCGCCTGCTCTTCCGCCTCTCAGACAGATCCCCTCGCCCAATTATTCCGAGCGCGCAGGGAGCCGCATTGACCTTATCGTTATCCACGACACCGAGGGAGGCTTTGAAAGCGCCATCAGTTGGTTCGCCAACCGACATAGCCAGGTCAGCGCGCATATCGTGCTGAAGGAGGACGGGTCGCAGGCGGCGCAGATGGTGCCCTTCGCCAAGAAGGCGTGGCACGCCTGCGAGTATAATTCCCGCTCGATTGGGCTGGAAATGGCCGGCTTCGCCAAGGCCGGCTATGGCGAGGCCGAATGGAGCGTCGCCGCCGATATCGTCGCCTGGCTGCTGCACAAATATCAAATCCCCGCCGTTTGGGCGCGGCATGGCGAGGGGCCCGGTTTCTGCAGCCATTACGATCTCGGCGCCGCGGGCGGCGGCCATGACGATCCGACGACCGATGGAGCGGTTTGGGCCGGCTTCGTCAAACGCGTGCAAGATGCTTTCGCGCGCGGCTTCCTGCCCGAATGGGGACAGCACGGACTGACAGCGCTGGCGCATAGCTGAGATGATGCGCTCTCCGGCGACGCCGCCGACGAAATAATTCCTGAACAGCAGTTCTTTGCGCGCGGACCTTCTGCGTCCGCCGGGGCGCGCGCGATTCCCACAAACTCTGGAGGGCGCCTCAATGAGGAACGAGATGACGAAAGACTTCTGGCGACATCTGGCGGTCGGGTTGGCGACGGCGATCGTCGCGACGCTCGGCCATTACGATTGGTCGCAACTCGGCGTTTGGGCGCCAGCCGCGCAACTCGCCGCGCAAATTCTGACCGAGGCCTACAACCAATATGTCGCCAAATAACGCTGACGAAAGACCAGATCGTGCACGCCGGCGCCCCGCAAGGGTCGTCGGCTTTTCTTTTTCGAAGGGACATTTCGTGAAAGCCATTCTTTTCACCGCCGCGGCGCTCGCGCTTGGCGGCTGCGCCGCCCTGCAAGACATCATCGATTCGACCGGCAACGCCAAACTCATCGCCGTCGCGCAGAAGATCGAGGCCGGCGCCCAGCTCGCCGCCGCCGACCTGCCTGGCGCCTGCCTGATTGTCAGGCAGATCGCAACGCTGGCGAGCGCCTATTCGTCTTCCGGACTGCCCAGCGGCGGCGCCGCGTCGATCAGCGCCAAGACCGCGAAGGGCGCTGCGGCCTTGGCGCGCTCGCCATTGTGCCACAACCCGGCGACGGCGGACCCGATCGCGGCCTCCATCCAGATCATCGGCGCGGTTGCGGCAGTCAAGGCCGCGACCCGCGGCGGCGTCACCGCGCCAAATGCGGCCGCCACCTTGTCGGCGGGCGGCTGATCATGGCGCCTTTGCTCGTGCTTCCCGCTGCCTTCGCCGCCTTTCTCAGCGGCGCGCACCTCGCGCCGTGGGTCGCCGGCGCCGCGGTCGCGATAACGGACGTCGATGGCGTGGAAGTCGATCTCGACAAGCTCTGTCGAGCCACCGATCCTCTCCTCGATGCGCTCGCCGACCGCTATACGAGCGCCCGCTTACTCGCCGATATCACGCGCGCGGCCGACCGCGTCTGCGCGATCGCGGCGGCGGGCCCGGGTGTCGCCACGGACATCCGACTGATCGCGGCAGCCTTGCAGGCGATCGCCGCCGCGCGGGCCGAACTATGGATAGCGCCGAGCGCCGCTGTCGACGCCGCGGCGCCGGCGCATGCTGGACGTTGAATGGGTCAGGAGGCTCGCGATGAGTTTGCCGGAGGTGACTGAACCGCCGCCCTGGAGTTTCTTCCAGTGGGCAATCACTGCGCTATCGACAATGGCGCTCGGCGCAGCCGCGTTTATCTGGCGTCTGATGGCGCGTCTCGAACGCATGTCGCTGTCGATCGCGCAACAGCGCGCGGACCTCGATGCTCACAAAGTGCTTTTCATCCGAATCGGAGAAACGATCACGCAAATGAACACCGAATATTTTCAACTTCGCGAAATCATCAGCGGCCTGCCGAACCGGAGCGATCTGCGCGAGCTGGAGGACCACATCGGCGAACGGATCGAAACGCTCGTCGCGCGCCTCGATCGCGCGTTGGAGAAGCGCGGCGGTTGACCGCAGGGTTCCTCGCGCTCACCGCGGCGCGGAAAAACGATCTCTCATGTCTTTGGGCAAGCGCGCGGGGCGTCCATTTGACAATGCGGCGACGCCGACAAGAGCTCTCACGATCTTCTCGTCGCCGCGAAAGATCACTTGAGAAAAATCGATCGACGCGCCGCCCACCGCCGAGATTTGTGTTTCGATCGCGAGCAGATCGTCCATCAAAGCCGGTTTGAGATAATCGATCTCGATGCGCCGCACCGCGAAGACCATCGCGGCGCCCGCCGCCAGCTCGCGTTGTTCGAACCCGTGTCCGCGCAGCCATTCCGTTCGCCCCCGTTCGAGAAAACGCAGATACGAGGCGTGATAAACAAGCCCGGAAAAATCCGTGTCCTCATAATAGACGCGCAGAACGAGCCGATGATTCTCACTTGCCAAAGCGCCGGGATTGCAGAATTCGATCATCGCGCCTCCGCGGGTGAAGGGTTGGAGACCAGGTAGTTGAGCCGAGTTCGCGATAAAACGCCATAGCGATCGCTGGCGCCTGAATTTTGACGCATCGCCGGCCCGATGCTATCGCGCTGCCATCATGCGTATCATCTTCATGGGCGCGCCCGATTTTGCGACGCCGACACTCCTCGAAATCATCCGGCAAGGGCACGAAATCGTCGCCGTCTACACCCGCGCGCCCAAGCCGGCGGGCCGTCGCGGCCTGGAACCGACGAAAACCCCCGTTCACAGGCTCGCCGAGCAATATGCGATACCGGCATCGGCGCCAGCGAGCTTGAAGGATGCGCAGGCGCAGGAAGAATTCCGCGCGTATGGCGCCGACGTCGCGGTCGTGGTCGCCTATGGCCTGATCCTTCCCGCCGCTATCCTCGCGGGGCCGCGGCTCGGCTGCCTCAACCTCCACGCTTCATTGCTGCCGCGTTGGCGTGGCGCAGCGCCGATTCAGCGCGCGATCATGGCGGGCGACGCTGAGACGGGCGTCAGCGTTATGCGGATGGAGGAGGGGTTGGATACGGGTCCGATCGCCTTTGAGGAGCGTATCGCCATCGATCCCAACGCCACGGCCGGTGAGATCACGCAAACGCTCGCTCATATCGGCGCCGCGTCAGTAGCGCGCGCGCTGCCGGATTTGGCGCAGCAAAGGCTTGTCTTTCGGGAACAGAGCGCGGATGGGGCGACCTATGCGCGCAAGATCGACAAAAGCGAGACGCGCATCGATTGGCGGCTTGGCGCGACAGTTCTGCGCAACCTTATCCATGGGCTCTCTCCCAGCCCTGGCGCCTATTCGGAAATCGATCTCGGCCGTGGGCCAGAGCGCGTCAAGTTCCTCCGCGTGGCCGCTGTCGACGGTGCGGGACTTGGCGGAACTGTAATCGACGAGGCGCCGACAATCGCCTGCGGCGGGGGTGCGATACGAATTATTCAAGCGCAGCGTGCCGGCGGAGTTGCGATGTCCGGCGCGGAGTTTCAGCGCGGCGCGCAAATGAGGCCGGGCGCCCGATTTACCTGACCGCCTCGAATCGCGCTGCGAGCTTTCGCTTGAGCTCCTCCTTTGCCGATTCGGCCGCGCGCAGGATCTGCGCCGCGCGAAAGAAATCGAGCACGCGGAATTGTTCGACCAGCGGCTGCACGAGAATGTCGGGGGCCCGGAGCTTCAGCTTTTGCGCCGTGATTGCGCCCTGCATGATCTGCGCGGCGCCAAACATCGCCTCAAACGGCGTCGGATTTCGTCGTCCGCGCGGGCCCCCGAAAGTGACGTCGACCGCGATAATGATATCGGCGGATCCGAACAGCACGTCATACGGCAGAGGATTGACGGCGCCGCCGTCGACAAGCGCCCGCCCGTCCATCTCTACAGGTTTGATCAGCCCCGGAATGGCCATCGACCCGGCCACCGCTGGCGCCAGCAGGCCGGTCGAATAGATCGCCTCGCAGCGGTCATGGAAATCCGTCGTGATGACCTGCAAGGGAATCGCCAGATCCTCAAAGCGTTCAGGCATCGAATCGGGCCAGAACATACCGAGGAAGAGTTCGGCGTCGAGCAGAACGGGGTTGGCGAACCCGCGCAGGACGATATCGGTGAACCGGCCGACGCGCGCCTTCAACAATTTGCCCATCACCTCCGAACGCTTACGCATCACCGCAAGCGTGTGAGCGCGCAGATCCGCTGCTTCGATTCCCGAGGCATAGGCGGCCCCGACGATCGCCCCGATCGACGTCCCCGACAGCGCCGTCGGCTTCAAGCCCAATTCGTCGAGAGCCTCGAGCAAGGCAATATGCGCGATGCCGCGCGCGCCGCCGCCGCCAAGCGCAATCGCGACGGAAGGCGAGGGGGACGCTTCTGCGTTCGGATTGACCCATTCCATACCGCATCCCCGCTGCTTATGCGGCCCGTTCACGCGCGATGGCGCGCCAACCAATATCGCGACGGCAGAACCCCTCCGGCCAATCAATCGCGTCGACGGCGGCATAGGCGCGCGCTTGCGCCTGCGCCACGTTCCCGCCCGCCGCGGTGACGGCAAGGACGCGTCCGCCATCGGCGAGAAGACGCTTCCCCTCCCGCCGGACGCCGGCATAGTGGATCGTCACTCCTGGCAGTTTCGCCGCGCCGTCGACCCCCCTGATCTCGGAACCTTTGACGACAGCGCCGGGATAGCCACGCGCCGCGAGCACCACGGTCAATGCGACATCGTCCAGGAAACTCGGCGCCTCTGCCGGCAGCCGCCCCCGCGCGCAACCCAGCAGTAAATCGAGAAGATCGCTGGTCAGCCGTGTCAGCACGACTTCCGCCTCCGGATCGCCGAAGCGGACATTATATTCGATCAGCTTGGGTCCACTGGCGCCGATCATCAGTCCCGCGAACAAAATTCCGCGAAAAGGTGCGCCCCGCGCGCGCATGCCGGCGATGGTCGGCGCGATAATTTCGCGCATGACCCGCTCGCTCATGTCCGCGTCGATGATCGCCGCCGGCGAATAAGCCCCCATGCCGCCGGTGTTTGGACCTGTGTCGCCGTCGCCGACGCGTTTATGGTCCTGGGCGGAGGAGAATCCGACCGCTCTTTCGCCGTCGCTGAGCGCAAAGAACGACGCCTCTTCGCCCTCGAGAAATTCCTCGATCACGACTTCCGCGCCGGCGGCGCCAAAACCGCCGTCAAACATCGCGCGGATGGCCGCTTCGGCTTCGGCCTGCGTCATGGCGACGACCACCCCTTTGCCCGCCGCCAGGCCGTCGGCCTTCACGACAATTGGCGCGCCTTTCGCGCGCGCAAACGAGAGCGCAGCGTCGACTTGATCGAACCGGCCATAGGCGCCGGTCGGAATGCCGAACTCGCGGCAAAAGTCTTTGGTGAATCCCTTTGACCCCTCAAGTTGCGCCGCGGCGCGGCCCGGTCCGAAACAGGCGATGCCAGCGGCGGCAAGATCATCGGCGAGTCCGGCCACCAGCGGAGCCTCGGGGCCGACGACGACGAGGCCGATAGACAATATCCGGCACAGGTCCGCCACGGCGCCATGATCGGCAACGTCAAGCGCGACGATTTGCGCAACGCTCGCCATCCCCGGATTGCCGGGCGCGACGAACAATTGCGTCAGGGAGCGCGATTTGGAGAGCGCGATGGCCAGAGCATGCTCTCTGCCGCCGGAACCGATAATCAAAACGTTCATGCCGGTCCGATCCCGCGGCGCCCAAACGTCTCTTCTCGCTCGATGCCAGCCGTCGCCATTTCTTAGGCGAGGATGGTCGCGCTATCAACCCAACCTGCGGCGCCCAACGATCAGGCGCGCATGGGACGCGGTATTGCGCCGTCCGCCCCCTCCCCTATGTATGGGCTTAATTTATTGGGGGCTTGGCGTGAATGTCATCACGCCGGCGCCAGGCTGGAGCGGCGGCGATGAAATCCGGAATTGCATTTGTGTGTCTGTTGCTTGCCGCTTCGCTGCTGTTCGCTGTTCCAGCAAGCGCTCAATCGGGCGAACCCGATCTCATTTTCCGCAAATCCACGACCTTCAAACTCCTGACCCCGAACGACAAACTCGCGGTCTACGGCGTCGACGATCCGGCAATTGACGGCATTGCCTGTCATTACACCGCGCCGGAGAAGGGTGGTCTGGCGGGCGCCTTCGGCCTGGCGGAACAGACCTCGGACATATCGCTCGCCTGTCGGCAATACGGGCCAATCAAATTCAAGGAGAAATTCGAGCAGGGCGATGTCGTCTTCCGTGAACGCCGATCACTGTTCTTCAAGAAAATGCAGATCGTCCGCGGCTGCGACGCCAAACGTAACATACTGATATATATGGTCTATACGGACAAGCTCATCGATGGGTCGCCCAAGAACGCAACATCGAGCGTTCCGATCCAGCCCTGGGGCGCCGCGGGCGGCGACATCCAGAAATGCGGGGACTTCTTGCGCTGATCGACGCCCCCGACGTCAATCGCCACATCTCACGATATAGGGAACGCCCGCTTTACCGGCGGCGCCGCCGGGAATCGCGTTGGTGACGTCCTCGGCGAGCCCAAACGAAAGTGCGGCCCCATGGCCGTGCGCTTCGCACCAGGCGTCGGCGACGACATGCCCACATTCCCCTCCCTCTCCCAAACAATCCTCCACGCCATAGCCGTCCGTGGCGGCGATTATGAAGGTGCTCCCTTCGGCCGCCTGCGCTCGATCGACGGCGACGACGCCGAGCGCCAGGGCGGCGAAAAACGGGAGAATTGCCGGCCACAACTCGGTACGACGCATGTCTGGCTCTGGATTTCTTGAGGCTTTTGCGAAGCGGAACTGCTTCCAAAGGCAATCCTGAAGCGACGCGATGAATGCGGGGTTAACGGAGCGCAATCCGGTCTACGTAAAGCCAATATGGCTTGACTTCCGGCGTCGGCCGCGGGAAAGGTGGCTGCATGACGCGCCCGTTCCGCTTTTGCCGGATTATTATTTGCAGCTAGCACTCTTGCTGGCTGGCGCGTGCCTTTTTCAATTCAATTCATGAAAAGCGACGATCCGGCCAGCCTGAATGCGCATTCGCGTGGCAGGTGAAAACGAAATGTCGAGACCTTTGAGACTATACAATACGCTGACCCGGTCGAAGGAGGTTTTCGAACCCATCGACGAAAAAAACGTGCGCCTCTATGTCTGCGGCCCGACCGTCTATGATTATGCCCATATCGGCAATGCGCGCCCGGTCATCGTGTTCGACGTGCTTTACCGCCTGTTGCGTCACCGCTACGGGGCGAATCACATCCTCTACGCGCGCAACATCACCGACGTCGACGATAAGATCAATGCGCGCGCGGCGCGCGACTTTCCAGACCTTCCCTTGAACGAAGCGATTGGCAAGGTCACCGAAGCGACCGAAAGGCAATTTCACGACGATGTCGCGGCGCTCGGCTGCCTGCCGCCGGACGAAGAACCGCGCGCCACCGAGCATATCGCGGAAATGACCGCGATCATCGACCGGCTCGTGAACCGTGGCCTCGCTTATGTCGCCGAAGACAATGTGCTGTTTTCCCCCGCCGCGATGGATGCCTATCCCGGCGCTCCGCGCTACGGATCGCTGGCGAGACGCTCGCTCGACGAAATGATCGCCGGCGCGCGCGTCGATGTCGCTCCTTACAAGCGCGACCCGATGGATTTCGTATTGTGGAAGCCGTCAAAGCCGAATGAGCCGGGCTGGCCGAGTCCCCGCGGCATAAAGGTTCCGGGGCGGCCGGGATGGCATATCGAATGCTCGGCGATGTCGATGGCGAAATTGCTGACGCCGTTCGGCGGCGGCCTGACCGCCGACGAACCGGCGAGGAATATTTTCGATATTCATGGCGGCGGCGTCGATCTCGTATTCCCTCACCACGAAAACGAGATCGCCCAGTCCTGCTGCGCCTTCGATACGAAGCGCATGGCCAATGTGTGGATGCACAATGGCTTCCTCCAGGTCGAAGGCGAGAAAATGTCGAAGAGCCTCGGCAATTTCGTCACCATCCATGACTTGCTGCATACGACAAACTTCGGCGGCCGCGCGTGGGATGGCGAGACGCTGCGGCTCGCGATGCTGCGCACCCATTATCGCCAGCCAATCGATTGGACGGTCAAAGCGCTTGAGGAGGCGGAGAAGACGCTCGAACGATGGTATGACGCAGTCGGCGACGCCGAACCTGAACCGGGCGCGGAGTCCGCGGAAGGGGTGCTGGCGGCCCTTGACGACGATCTCAATACGCCCGCCGCACTCGCGGAACTCCACCGGCTAGCTCATCCTGCGGTTCCGGGGGTCACGATCGCCGGCCTGACAAATGCCGGTCAACAGGCGGCGCCTGAACTTCTGAAAGCGACCGCCAATCTTCTCGGCTTGCTGATGCAGACAAAGTCGAAGCGCGATCAACGGTCGGCGCAACCGACGCGGGAGGAGTCTGAACGCATCGGCGAACTCCTCGCCGCGCGCGCCAACGCGCGCGCGAACAAGAACTGGCAGGAGTCCGATAGTTTGCGCGACGAACTCGCAAAAATCGGCGTGACGCTCAAGGACAACAAGAACGGCCCAACGACTTGGGAGTTCAGGCGATGAGCGTCGCGCCGGCTTTGCGCCCCTATCTGCCTTCCGACGCCGGTCGTTGCGCGGCGATCTTCCGCGCGAGCATCGAGGCGCTGACCGCCGATGATTATGACGACGATCAACGCAGGGCCTGGGCAGCCGCGGCCGACGATGTCGCCGCCTTCGGCGCGCGTCTTGCAAAAGCGCTGACTTTGGTGGCCACCATCTCA
>Ga0206821_10229_pt1 | contig 11622 bp, 8 predicted proteins | sample Alteio_BWOrgCont_85_FD_152860 | JGI IMG/M metagenome (GOLD analysis project Ga0206821, IMG submission 152860) | Enriched cells from forest soil in Barre Woods Harvard Forest LTER site, Petersham, Massachusetts, United States -... | ecosystem: Environmental > Terrestrial > Soil > Temperate forest >...
CTGAGATCGGTCTCGAACCGCACCGGATCCATCACATGGAAACGATACATGCCCATGCGGAATTGCGTCCTGTAGTCCGTCGTCGGGCGGATCACCTGATGGAAGCCGGAATAGGGCGTCGTAAAGGTGACGTATCCCTTATCATGCTTCGGCGAGGGGTCGAAGTTGTACGAGCCGCAGAAATAGTCCTCGAGCCCGGTCGAGGCGATGGTGGGGAACTCGCCGTCGCCATCGAGGAAGAGCTTGACCTCGCCCTCGCCCCACCAACCGTTGTTGTTGAGGCCCCAGGCGAGATACAGACCGACGAACTGGCCGCGCCCGCTCACCCCGTCGATGATCGCATATTCCGTCTTGTAAGGAACAGGGTTGGCGCGCCGGAAATGCGCGTGGAAATACACCGCGTCGTCAGGCACCGCGGTCAGCGTGTAGTTAACCTGATAGTAGAGCGTCATCCGCTCCTCGGCAATGTTGGTCATGGTGATACGGCAGTGTCTTCGGAACGGCATTTCCCAGTAGGAATTGAAGGCGCTGCCCGGATTGACGCACAGAGGCAGCGCCGAAACCTGCGCGAACTCGCCCCAGCCGCTGGCGAAGAAATCGCCGACCGGGCATTCGACGGACGGGATTTCGCTGCCATCCCAGTAGATGCGCAGGATCGTTAGTCGCCAGTTCCCAGTCGGCGTCAACCAGATGTGCTGGATGGCGCCAGAACCTTCGATGTCGGCTATCACTGCGGTTTCGCCGGGATGGATGTGAATCGAGGGCGATATCTTCCAGCCGCGGCCAAGATCACGCGCCGCAACAGCGCCGGTGCCCTCAACGCCCATTGCGGCCTTCCCCTTTTCACCCGCCGGGTTTTCGGGACAAATGGAGCGCGTCTTGGCGCTCGATAGCCGCGACAGCGTCCCGAGATGCATTCCAAGGCCGCTGAAACTGGACATGGCCGCTCCTCGCTTTGATGGCGCACCCAGCGCTATCAGATGTGAAAGGATTTGCAAAACGTTTTGCACTGATCGGTGGCATCTTGTTCGGACGCGCCTTTTCCTCCCACGCGTCTCGCGCGAAGCGCGTTATGTTGATGCTTGCAGTATCGCCCCGTGGCTAAGTCGGTAGAGTCGGAATCTATGCAGTATCGGCCGAGCCTACGCTCGCCGGTCGTTGCTGGAGGTCGGCAATCCGAACCGAAGCAGGCAATGGTCGAACCCGACGGTTGCCCCATGAGCGGTCCTTCGAAAACGTCCGTCTCATCCACTCGAGCTCGAAGCCGATGCCAAAGGTGACTGTCGCCGTGCCAAAACGACTGGCGGCCAACCCCCCGGAGATGGCGACCACGATGCCGTTCACGATGAACAGGCCGATCACGTAGCGGTCAGAGCCAGCCTTTCACGCTGGACAACGGTCACCTCGGCGATCCCAGCGCCTCTTCGCCGCGCCGGGAGTAGTCACCTGTAACTGCCCTTCGCACCCCAAAAAGCTGATGGCGCAAATACTGACGCGCATGCCGCGGCACAGCTGGTGGACCCTCTGCGCTCCCGAAGACCCGGGAATCCCCGCTGCCGTTTCATCGCCAACGTCGGGATGATCCCGCTGTCCACGGCTCGTGGTGGCGGTCAGTCAGACTCGGAAGCAGTTCCCATGTCCATGCTGCCAAGGCGAAAGCCCCGCTTGCGCAAGAGCAACCTTCTCTTCCTCGGCTTGCCCGCGACGTCGCAGTCGGCCCCGCTCTGACGAACGATCATCCCTTCGTCCGCCTCCTTCACGTCGGAATCAAAAAGGCTTCCCCAGCGAAGGAGAGGAGGCTCGCCTTGACCTCCCATCCGTTTGTAAAGGGCCCGTCGCTTGTTTTCGAGACGCGTCCTTTTCCCCTTCTGCCCTGGCGTAAGGCTACCTCCTAGTTTCTTAGAGCGCATGGGTTGGACCTTCCATTTCTTGAGTCACGGCGCGGCGCCGGAGGGGAACGACGTCAGTCAATCGAGATTTTGCTGTGGGACGAAACGTTGGCGGCCAGGCTCGTCGATGCGCGGTCGAACGTGATTATTAACAGTTGCCCGTTTCCCCTGGGCCGGTCGGGGGCCAGTGCAGAGGAAGACTTCTGGGCGAAGGCGGCTGGAAAGCCTCAACTCGATGCAACTCACGGCGCTGGGATAGTGTACTTTTCCGCATCTACACCATCAGCGCATTCTTGCGCCGCAGACGGCTAGACTCGACCTTAAAGGTCAGTGCGATGGATCGCGATCCAACGGATCGCGATCGGCTAGCGATGCTTCAGCAACCGCGGGTTCCATCGCTCGCCGGGTTTGAGTTCATGGCCGAAGACGTAGCGAGCCATGATGCTGCGCTTGCGACTCTGGGGTGAACGATCGTCGACCCTCGAAGGAATCAAAGCCGGAGAGTCAGCCTCTAGCGCGTTCGTTGGGCGTTAGGCAAAGGGTTGGCCCTGACGTCGACGCGAGAGATCGCGATCGTGTTTCTTCGCTTTGCCGCTCCCCTTAGCGGCAGACCGCCGAAGTAACCGACAACTTGATCTTGTATGGTCGCCGCGACATTTGGTGAGACGCCTGCCCCTTGCTCTGATTTCAGGCTGACCGTTTGGTGTGAGGTAGTCGACGCTCTCGCAGCACCGGCGGGTTGTCACCAGATGTGATTCCCGAGTGCGGGGGCAACTTCGACGTCCGCATCGGTACTCGCTTTGGCACGCGCGAGGTGGGTCAGACTCTGCGGGTGTCGGTGCGGCGCATTGGAGCGCCGAGCGGCTACTCGTCGACGACAATGCGACCGCCGCGACGACGGGCGCCATAGGCGAACAAGAAGTCCTCGAAGCGATGGGGCGCGCACCACGCCGCGAGTTCGACGAGACGATCCGGAAGCAGAGGAACGCGACGACGTCCGGGTCGGTGATAGGTCACGAACTTGATGCAGTAAGAGAGCTGCTCGTCGGGGTTGCGCAGTGAAACATGGTCGACGGGGTACGCGGTCCCGCCCTTCTTCAAAGCGACTTCGAGCCGTTTCCACGCCTTCGGGTCGACGCCCATGGCGAGCACCTGGGCATGGAGGAGCCAGCGCTGCCAGCCGTCCTGCCAAGCCACCTCGATTCCTCCCACTACGATCGCGCCCTTGAAGCCCGCGCGGTCCAGACGCTTGCGCAACATCTCGTGGGCGCGCCCGAGGTGCGCCTCCCCGAGAGAGTCGGGCGGGAACAAGCCAAGGTAGATGGTCGCGACTTCATGGGGTCCCTCGTAGGCGTCGGCCAAGTCATGGAGTTGCGCAATCGGACCCCGCCGATAGGCGAGAGCGCATACGGCGCAGATGGGCAGCGAGCAAGGATGGTCTGCACCGTCGCACTTGAGGAGTGCGCCACCAACTTCGGGCAGACCTGGCAGCAGCACTTTGAGGCGCACCTCATTCCGCTCCTCGGCTTGGCGTCGCGTCTCCATGCGCGGCCATTTCTTCGCGGGCGCGGCGGGTCCCGGCCGAGAGCTCGCCTGCACGGCTGCAGTCGAGGGATCGACTGGACTGACTGACTTTTGGCGTGAGCGCAGAGGGCTCCGCCGAATATGAGGTCGGTGTGCAAACGTTCGCATGCAGTTTCCTATTCGATGGGATTGGGGTCTCCGCGGAAGTTCCAGGGGTTCAAATCGGGGAGAAGCGGTCGGCCGGGACTGCGACGCGGACGGGAATCGCGACGACCGCAGTGCCTGCCCCGCTGGTCGCTGGCCACTCACCGCGGATGATATCGGCGAACGGTCTTCGCGACGGTCGCGAGCGACACGGGCGCAGCCAAAGCGAGAGTGCGATTCAGCACGGGAGAGTGGGATTCGGCGCCGACGGCTTTTTGCGTTTGTGCCGAATGATGACGAAGTACGCCCGGCGGCCATCTGGGAACTGCCGCTTCACGACATAGTTGAAGCGCTCTCCCCGCTTTTCCCTCTCAAGGAGCCCTTCGCCCCAAAGCTCCTTCTTGAACGCCGCCTCGCCCCCGGTGACCGCCGCGAACCGATCACCCGTGAACCAGTACTCCTTCTCTCCCTTGTGCTCCCCGACGTACACGGGGTGACGCGGGCTAAAGGCAAGCTTGCTCATGCCGGGCTTCCGAAGGTCGATGAATCGCTTGCTGTTCCCATTGATGAAGCGGCGGAGACGATCGTAGGGGGTCGTGGCGGGGACTCCAGCGCGAGGAAGCACGGGCTGCTGCGGCATCGCGGTGGGGGCGCCATCGGCCGTAGTCCCGCGTGTCGGCGCCAGACCCAGCTCGCGATCGACGAACGCCACGTGGTCGCGCTCACAGGTCAAAAGCGCCCGCAGCAGCTTGGCCTCGGTCGACGGCAGAATCCCGAAGCGGATCGCGAGGCATCCGGCGATGTAGATGGTGGCGAACTTGTCGCTGATGCGGGTGAGGTCGCGACCCGCAAGCGACTTGATGCTAGCCGCCGCACGCCAATAGGCCCGCTGCCGCTCAGCGACGAAGGCCTGGATCTGAGCGCGGTCGGCCGTGATCGCCGCCCCGAGCCGGCGCCCAAATTCAGGTCCGGCCCAACCGAAATTGAGGCTGAGCCGACGGAGTTGGTCCCCAAACGCCCGCAGCTGCTGCGGCGTGCGGATGCCCTCGAACATGTAGGGACACCCGGCCGGGAGCGGAATGTCAGCGAGGCGGTCGATCAGGGCCTCGATCTCGTCCATCATCCCGAGATCCCGGGTGATCGAAACCACCGAGGCATTGGAGGTGCTGACCAGCGGGACGCAGAAGCTCGCTTGCTGGGTCTCCGTCGAACGACCGCGCCCCTCGCCGTTCATGAGCTCGATGATCTTTTGGACACTCTCTTTCTTGGCCGAGTGCATGTTGTCGAGGAAGAGAAGCATCTGGTTGAGCGCCGCCATCACGACCTCAAGGTTGAGGTCGGTGTGGTTCCAGCTGACGCCGCAACCGATCCGGCGGGTAGGATCGAGACTGCCGCCCCAGGGCGTCACGGCGATGCGGCCGGTCGTCGATTTCCCCAGCCCGCCCTTGGAGACGAACTGCAACCCCGGGGGCTCGTAGCCAAACAGCGCGCAGACGGCACCAGTGAAGGCGAGGCAGAGGGCAGCGATCAATCGGGACTGGCCGCGGCAGAGGCGGGTCAACTCAAGCCATCCGCGAATGGTCCCGGCCCGATGAAGGCGGCGATGATATTGGCCAAAGCGCGGATCGAAGTAACACTCGACATTCGGCTGGCCCTGCGTGGCCAACCCTGGGGGCAAGACGAATTCCTGACGACGCCCACGCAACAGGAGTTCCGGACTGAGAAAACCCGTCTTGGTGACAACCGGGAACGTCCGCTTCGCGCGGGCGTGATCGTGGGCGCGATCACGAAATGCCCGGCGAGCCGATTCCGTGATCAACGGCTCGCCCAGGCGGGTGAGGATCTTCAGCTCCCCGGATCTCGGATCGGCAAGATTGTCGACGTTGAGCAGCGCGGTTTTCTCGCCGACGGCCACCTTGAGGAAGCGCTGGCCATCATCGCTCTCCCCCACGCCAAGAATCTGGATGTCACGCGTGAGCTGATCCTGCGACGGTGGCACCTTGGCAGACTTGACTGTTAGGGTGCCCTTGTTCTGCGTCGTTCGTTTCTTCTTCATCATGTTGCTCTCCCTGGGGTATGGTGATGGGGATTTGGCGTTCCGTATTAACAGTGGCGGTACCGGCCGGACCTCTGCCTACGTTTGCGGTCAATGTAGGCAGGAGATCGGGAAGTTACGCTGATGTGCCGGGTGTCGCTGTCCGCACGGATTGGACCTGAATCATCGTTTTATGCGTAGGGGAGCGATTTCGAGTCCTGGGAGATGCCACGTTTTGTCGTAACACTCTGTGGCAATCCGTTTTCCTCTTACGTCGCAATTGCATGGGCATCCCATTTTCGACGTAGGCAGCGTAGGCGAGGTAGGCACGTAGGCAGGGGCGGGGTGTGCCCGCCGAGCCCCGCCGGGCGCGAGGTCGCATCGTCAGCGCCGCTCATCACCGTCGCGGTCGATGGTCGACCGGCCGGGCCAAGGGCCATCAGTCCGATTGGATGTGAACACGAATTGCGCGATCACCGGCCGCCACCGGCGATTACCAGGAGGCTCTACTTTCACGCAGATCGTTGCGCGTTTTGCGTGCAATACCTCTTCGAGTTCGAACTCGAACATTTCTACCTCCAAAACGAACCTCTGGAAGCCGCGAGGAAGCTGACCTCGCTTTGACGGTCCCGCCGCTTGGACTGCGGCGCTCAGCGCTTCGGGAGATTTATTCGCGGCGGTCAAAAGGGGAGCCGATCCGCGCTGGCCTTCGTCGGCCAGTCCCAGCCGGTCGTCGCCATCGCCATCGATCTCGCCAGATGCGAATGGGCGTTGAACCGCTGCTGTCGTCCCATTCGCCGTCCGCGGCAACTCGGCCATGGTCTCTTCCAGACCGACGCCTCCTCCCTCAGGCGGCCTGCCATCACCACACACTCGCGCGTAGATCGCGTCGATCCCGCCGCCGTCCCTTAGTCGTAGCGGCACCTCATCGGAGATGACCTCATGCTGATAGAAGTACTCCAGCACCCGGGCGTATTTGTAAACACGGTTTTGAAGCTTCTTTCGACCCCGCTCCTTCGTGCGCATGGTATAGGCCAGCACTGATCGCATAAGGTTGCGCTCGTTCGGCTTCTGTGGGACGTCGCGCCAATATTCGTCATTCTGGAAGCGTCGATAGTCGTCGAGGCTTTCTTTGTAGAAAGAACCAAGCAGAAAATTACCCTGCAGAAACGCGTAAAGCGGGCCTCGGACTCCTGACTCAAGAGCGGAAGAGAATTGCTCGACGAGCGTCCGCGCCAATTCAACAGGGTCACGTGGTTTGCTTGGTGCAGGCGCACTCGCTGAGTTTGACTGCCTGTTGGCCGGAGTCAATTTGGTTTCCTCCCTTAGTTTTCTGCGTACACGCAGGAACTAGTCGAAGGAGTTGGAGGAGGTGCCGGCCGACTCGAGGACGATCCGGCCTCCCCGCCTCTTGGCCCCGAGCAGGAACGTGAAATCGTCGAAGGTGTAATGGGACGACCACTCGGCGAACTCTGCTAGGCGATCCCTGGGCAACGGGACTGCCGGGGATCTGGCCGCACCACTGCGCGACCATGGCCGGTAGTAGGTATGATACTTGGTCATGTAGGAGATCTGTCGCTCTGGGTTAAGGAGCCGGCTGACCTTGACCGGAAACTTGGGCCCGGCGCCACGCAGCGCCCCCTTGAGTCTTTTCCAGGCGGCCGGCCGCACGCCCATGGCGAGGACGTGGACGTGCAAAACCCATGACTTCGCCGCACTGTCCCAATTAACCTCTATCCCGCCGATAAGAATCGACTCCCCGAAACCGGCACGCTCGAGACGCTTCCGGAGCCGGTCGCGCTCCCGGTTCATGCTCGCGGTGGCCAGCGTTCCGGCGAGATACGTTCCGAGGTAAATCGTCGCGACTTCGTGCCGGCCGGGGCGGGACCTCGCGATGGCGAGAAGCCGACGAATAAGTCGGAACCGGTAACGGCGTGAACAAATCGCGCAAATTATCAAAGCGCATAGGACGGCGGGATCGCAGGCTTCGAGCGCGGCGCCGATTTCGGGCGCCCGGTCGGTCAGGACGTCGACGCGCTGCAGATTCCGGGCCTCGGCTTGGGCAAAAGTCTCGAGCTTCGGCAGCCCCGCCAACGTCGTCGCGCGCCTCATGACGCGTCGTCCTCGCCTCGCCGGGCGATCCAGCGACGATGGCGAAATTCAGCGATTGCAGCTCGTAGATCATCAACGAATTCACGCGCCAGTTCCGGCCTGCGCCCCTGCAGCTGAACAGTTCCTGTGGAGAAAATGTTGATGATCGGCCCCTCGCAGGTCCGCAGCTGCAAGCCGTTCCCGAGGTGTTTCTCCTCCGCCACGCGAAGGCGGTGCTTGGCGAGTAGCGCCTCCACGAGCGACGAAAGTCGAGCGCGTCGTCTCCTTCTGCGCCCCGTCGCGCGGGATCGTTTATGGTCAGCTCGCGGCCCCAGAATTGCTTCCGGCCGGTCATGACGCGTCTCGTTGGCGCGACGGAATAGTGGCGGCGCTTTCGCATCGGGCGATCAGCGACGGAACGGAAACGAGTCGGCGCCGGCCTTCGAGTTTCGAGTCAATCGCGCCGGCGGCGAGCTCGGCGAAGAACCTGGTGCGTCCGAGGCCGGAGTATTGGCAGCCCTCGCGGACCGTACACCACCTTCGTTCTGTGAATGGGATGTTGCCAATAATTATGTTTCTCCCGCGAAAAGCTCGGCCGATCCGAGGCTAAGCGTGGGTTGAAACATTTTTCGCTTTGAACCGCACAGGGACCCGAAACGGGGTTTTTCCGCTTGAAGGTCCACTCGGCAGCGTATCGCTACCTAGTTTTGCGGGTCCTCGAGAAACCACGAATAAAAGCGACACTGGTACGTATAGTTTCGTGTTTGATGGCTCTATCGAGCGGGAGCGCTCTTACAAAATCTTCAAAAAGCGTAGGGCTGAAAGTTGTTCCTTCGTCATCTTTATCCAAATTCATAGACTTTGGGCGCACTCCTAGAATCTTCAACCAGTGACGAGCAAGTCCAATCGTGTACAGATAATCTGAATGATCTTTTATTCTTGCCGCGCGCTCCATCACGCCAGCCATATTAGAGGTCGCCTTATGACACCATCCAAATAGACGACAAGATTATTTCCAAATTTGTCAAAATTCTCGTCAGACGTTGAGTATCTTAATACGGCACGTATATCTGATTCTGAATGCTTAGTTCTATCCCACTTCTCGATAATTCCCCTAAGTAATGGAATCTTCAGTGAATCTCGTAAGAACTTGTCACCGAATACCCCATCGCACGCATCGCGCGTCTTGATTGCGCAACTAAATAGTTTGCGGAGTGCGCGCGCTTTTCCAGCAGCATCTGAATGTTCATCATCCCTTTTTCTGGCCGCAGCCAATTCAGTAACTACACGCTCCGCCGCAGAGACCATTCTATCCAGATTTTTTGCGCTAGGGATTGGCTCGATCCTATTCAATACCTTTAGCAATGCTTCTCGCGTTGCGTCTGTGAATTGTTGCTTCTCACTCCGCGGAGCAACGAGATGAACTATGCCCCTCCTTGCAGCACGCAATCCTTTGTCGAGTCTATCCTTCTTTCGTTTTGTCGCCTCTGAAGCCGACGGCCTCTTCATCGCGATTCTCTGCAGAGTTGCACCAGTTTGCCCAAGCCTCCATCATTTCCCGCCGTTTTTCCAGGGCGTCACCACGGCGATAGGCACGCTCCGTCTTGTTCTGGATTGTATGGGCGAGCGCCGTCTCACGAAGTTCGCCGCTTAACGAGTTGAGCTCGCTGGCCCCAGTCGCTAAAAGGTCGAGCGAAATCCGTGGGCCGTGATGTCGCCCGCTTCATGCCGCGCAGCATTATCATCACGCCATATTCGATAGCGACTCCTTTCGCGTTGACGTAGGCGTCACCATCCTCGCCGCCGCGTCTCTAGATCGCGCAGGACTCCATGGTGCGAAGCTAGAGTGGGACGCGATGCGCGACGGGCGCCTTCATAGCGCCGCGGGAATCGTCCAGATATTCGAAGTGCTCTCCGCCGGTGCCTCATTCCGCCGCAAATCCCTCGGTGATCTTAGCGATCTGCTCCGCCCATGACTGGAAAGCCAGTCGCTTTTCTCGCGCGCGATCATAGAGATCGTAATGTCTCGCGGTGACGGTCGTTCGAGTGTGGTTCAGGCAGGCGGATATGTCCTCGGCAGGAATGCCTGATCCGGCCAGTCGCGTCGCTAACGTGCGCCGCAGGTCATGAGCAGACGGCCGGTCAGAAGTCCACGTTTCGATCGCGCGAGCTTCGCGGGTCTCCAATCTGCTGCTGACGGCCGCGACGCTTAACGCATTTCCAAATCTGATCATCGCCACAGACAACGCATGGCCGTCGATCGGCCTCTTCGAATTGTTAGGAGAGGCTAACAGGAACCGATGCGGGACATTCTTCTGTCCACTCGCAGTGGCCCGCTGTACGAGATCGGCGATGATCGATTGCGCCAGGCCGCTCAAAGGAACGACATGCGCTCTTCCGTTTTTCGACCGCGACGCTGGAATCGTCCATCTTGCGACCTCGGGTTTGTCGAGCCGCTCGAATTCTTTGATTTCTGCTCCGGTCAATTCGGTCACACGGACGCCGGTGAGGAGAACGAGCCGCAGCGCCTGGCCAATTCGCTTCGAGTTCGGTGGATCGCCGATTCTGCGCCAAAAAAGACGAAGCTCGCCGTCGGACAGCACGCGAGTCGCGGTGGTCTCCTTCGATCGCTTCCTGAGCCGTGCGCAAGGATTGGCAGTCACAAGTTCAGCGTCGAGCGCGAAGCTGAAGATTTTCGAGAGAAGGGCCTGCACCCGGTTGGCCTGAATTGGCGATCCCTTCGCGACGATTCCCTCACAAAGGGCAATGACGTCGCTTCGCCCGATACCGTCGAACGGACGCTTACGCCAAAGTGGCAGCACGTGCAGATTGAGGTTCCTCCGGTCCGCCTCCGCGGTTCGTTTGTGGCGCCTCGCATGCTCGGCCATGTAGCGCTCTCCGAGCGCTTCGAAAGTTCGAACTGACGCTTCGTCTCGATCTCTGCGCTTCTTCTCGACGAGGTTGACGCCGCCCGCGATCTCTCGGCGTAAGGCGAAGCCCGTGTCGCGAGCCTTCTCCAGAGTTACATCCGGATAGTTTCCGATCGTCGCACGCGAGACGTTGCCTGATCGAGGATCGCGAAATCTCAACGACCAGGATTTCGCTGCGTTGCTCGTTACGCGCAATGTGAGACCGACGCATCGCAAATCAGCTATTTCAAGGCGGCCTGCCGTCGGTTTTTCTAGGGATCGAATGAATGCGTCGGTTAGAAGCTTCCGCATCTATGAAACTCTTGGTCGCGTCCTGGGGGCACACCGGGGACACAAAATGGCGCGATTGACGACGAACGAGCGCGAACCGCCATGGACGGTAACAACTGATTATTTAACACGAAACTCGTTCGATCGATAGTCCGCAGTTGTTCGCCATTGACCGCGGTTACGTGACTGAAAATCGCAGTGTCGGTGGTTCGATTCCGCCCCTGGGCACCATCTCTCAATCTACTTGGCTTCGAAGCGGCCTGGTGAAATCGAACGCGACCGTCGTAGCTGATTGCGCGCATTGGCTATCGAGTCGCCAGACCAGCCGCAAGTCCGAGAGGACTGAGAGATTCCGGGTCTCGCTCGCTTGAGCATGGTATCCCACAAAACGCTCGGCGTTGAGGAAGATGTGTTCGACCACGTGCGAACGGTCCTGTGCGCCGCCAGGCGCCGATAGCCTAGTGGGCGGGGTCCAGCACGACGACCGGTATCTCGCGTTCGGTCTTGAGCGCGTAATCGGCGTACGGAGGCCAGAATTCGAGCGCTTTCTTCCAAAGCCGCGCGCGTTCCTCGCCCGTCGCTGTCCTAGCTCGCGCCTTCAGCTTCTTGGTCCCTACCTGGACCTCCACATCCGGGTTGGCGAGGATGTTGCGGTACCAGCCGGGGTGTTCGGGCGCACCGCCTTTCGACGCGACGACGAAATACTTGTCGCCGTCCGTTCCGTAATACAGAGGGAATA
>Ga0206821_10238_pt1 | contig 11549 bp, 11 predicted proteins | sample Alteio_BWOrgCont_85_FD_152860 | JGI IMG/M metagenome (GOLD analysis project Ga0206821, IMG submission 152860) | Enriched cells from forest soil in Barre Woods Harvard Forest LTER site, Petersham, Massachusetts, United States -... | ecosystem: Environmental > Terrestrial > Soil > Temperate forest >...
GGGATGGCCACTTTCGCGCCGCGCTCCTTGTTGATGTCGCCTGCAACCTTTTCGCACGCATCGGCTTTTCTGCTGGAAACCACCACTTTGGCCCCGTGTTCGGCCAGCCTGTGCACGATGGCTTCACCGATGCCTTTGGTGGAACCCGTGACGAGCGCCACTTTTCCGCTCAAATCGAAGAGTGACATTGTTTTCTCCCTCGTTAGCTTAGGAATATCGAACGGGGAGATTCTTAGACCGCGACGGGGCGCGCGACAAATGCCGCGATGCGGCACGATGAGTGGGAGTGATTGATGCGAAAGATCGTTGTTCTGTGTGCGTTGGCCGTAGCGGCCTGTGGCCCCACGCACTACTCCTATCCCCCGGTCGCCGAAGCGCCGATGGCGCCGCAGCCCCAGCCCGAGCCGCGGCCCAGTCCGCCGGCGCTGCCGTCCTATACGGCGCCGACACCGCCAAAGGCCGTGAAGCCACTCGCGCTGGGCGCACTGACGTCGCAGAACGTCGGCAGTTACATGGACAATGAAGAGCGCGTTCTGCGCGCGGATTTGCGCGGCAGCGGCGTGCTGGTGAGCCGGCCCGGCGATGCGATCACGCTTCTGATCCGCGCTGACGTTCTCTTCGCGCAGGGCTCGACGACGCTTTCGCCGCGCGCGACCCAGGTGCTCTACGCCATCGCGGCGGCAGTCGGGAAATACGACTCCACGGCGCTAACCGTGAACGGCTACACCGACACGGTCGGTCCGTCGGACAAGAACATGCAACTCAGTCAGGCGCGCGCCGATGCGGTGGCGAAAGCGCTGTCATCGGCCGGCGTCGATGCGCATCGCATCACGTCCTACGGCTTCGGCGACACGCGACTCAAGATTCCGACAGGCCCCGGCAAAAGCGAACCGCGCAACCGGCGCGTCGACATCCTCATCACACCGAAGATGAAGGCGTGACTAGCCCGCCAACGCATCCTTGATCGCGGCGGCGAGCTCCGGGGCGTCGGGTGTCATGCGCGAGCCGAAGGTGCCGGCGATCGTGCCGTCGCGGCCGAAGAGATATTTGTGGAAATTCCATTTGGGCGCGGCCGCGTCGCCGAGCTCGGTCGCCACCCATCTGTAAAGCGGATGCGCCTCGACGCCGATAACCTGCTCCTTCGCCGTCATGGGGAAGTCGACCGCGAAGCGCGTCTCGCAGAAGGTCTTGATCTCTTTCTCGGTGCCCGGCTCCTGCGCGCCGAAATCGTTGGCGGGAACGCCCAGGATCACCAGCCCCTTGTCGCGGTTCGCCGTCCACAACGCCTCGAGGCCGGAATATTGCGGCGTCAGCCCGCACTGGCTCGCCACATTGACGACGAGAAGCGCCTTGCCCTTGAAGTGCGTGAGCGGCAGCGGTCCGCCGTCGATGGATGTGAAGGAGAAGTCGTAGGCCGTCGTCATGGGCTGAAGCTCCGGAAAAATGCCCCGAAAGGCTAGGCCCGGCAGGATTTGCCCGGCAAGCCCCCTTGGTTAACGAAATGGCAAGGGAACGGGGACAAGGATAACAGAAGCTTCCTGGGGCAGTGCATGCTCAACGCCTTGTTATTCGCGATCTACGCCATGGCCACGGCCGCGGCTTCGCTATGGCTTGTGATCGGCCGCATCACCGATGCGAAAGGCGCGACCGTCATTGGCGTGGTCACGGTGGCCCTCCTGGCCCAGCTTCATGGCGTCATCCTGCGCCGGCGCGAACGCGGCACGGCAGCCGATGAGATCGCCCAGCTCAAGCGCAACGGCAAAGACTTCTTCCTCGCGCTCGCCGACATGCAGCGCAAGATTGCCCAGGTCGAGGAAGCCGCCGACGCGCGCGCCGACGCGCAGAGCCGCAAGATCGTCTCCGAGCTCAAGATGCTCGAAGGCCTGATGCGCGAATTCGCCGGCCGCATTTCGCAGAAGGCCAAAGAAGTGAAAGAGGTGGATGCCGCGCCGTCGCCCGCACTTCTTCCTGCGCCGGCAACCGTCGATCAGCGCCGCGAAGACACGGCCGCGGCCTATATCGCCGCCTTCGGCCAGACCGATCTGCTCGAAACCATCCGCGCTTCGCTCGAGGAAAACCGCGTCGATCTTTATCTGCAGCCGATCGTGAGCCTGCCGCAGCGCAAGCTCCGCTTCTACGAAGCGCTGTCGCGCCTGCGTTCCGAAGACGGCACCGTCATCATGCCGGCGCAATATATGAAAGTCGCAGGTCCCGTCGGTCTCATGTCCGTCGTCGACAACCTCCTGCTGTTCCGCTGCGTGCAGATCGTGCGCAAGATGATCCACAAGAGCCGCGGGATCGGCGTCTTCTGCAACATCTCCGGCGAAACGCTGGCGGATGCGGAGTTCTTTCCGCAGTTCCTGGAATTCATGCATCACAACCGCGATCTGGCCTCCCAGATCGTGTTCGAGTTCGATCAGCGCGCCGTGCTGAACGCCGGCCAGAAGGGCGAGGAGAATCTCCTCTACCTTTCGACACTCGGCTTCGCGCTGTCGATGGATCACGTCGAGACGCTGGCGATGGATTTCGAGAAGCTGAAGACGCTGGGCTTCCGCCACGTGAAGGTGCGCGCCGACACGCTGATCGGCGGCATGGTGCATGCGCAGGCCGCCGTCGCCGCGGAAGACCTGAAATCGCTCCTCGCGCGCCACGGCCTCAACCTGATCGCCGAGCGCGTCGAAACCGAGAAGACGGTCGTGCAGCTCCTCGACTACGGCGTCGATTTCGCGCAAGGGTTCCTCTTCGGCGAACCGAAGCCGCTCCGCGAGGATTCGCTGCGCACGCTCGACCGCCCCGAGCCGTCGGCACCCGTCATCCCCTTCCGCAAGGCGGGTTAAGTCGCCCCATTGACCCTATAGTCACGTCATGCGACCGCTAGGCCATGGCCAATTCACCCGTGATTTTGAGCGGTCTGCATGAGATCGCGCGCGACTATGATGCGCTCGTCTGCGACGTGTGGGGCGTGCTCCACAACGGCGCCCGCGCGCATGCGCCGGCCGTGGATGCGCTGAAGCGTTTCCGCGCCGAGTTCGGCCCGGTCGTGCTGCTTTCCAACGCGCCGCGTCCCGTCGACGCCCTTGAAGAACAGTTCCAGAAAATCGGCGTGCCGAAGGATTGCTATGACGCGATCATGACGTCAGGCGTCGCCGCGCGTGTCGATCTCGCCAAACGAACGGAAGGCGGGCGGCTGGCGATCTTCCATCTGGGACCTGAGCGCGACCGCGGCGTCTTCGAGGGCCTGCCGATCGATTGCGTCGAGCCCGATAAGGCGCGCGTCATTCTCTGCACCGGCCTCTTCGACGACGACCACGAAACGCCGGACGACTATCGCGAGCTCCTGGACGCCCTCAGGAATCGCGGCCTCACCATGCTCTGCGCCAATCCGGACTTCGTGGTGCAGCGGGGCGGCCAGCTCGTCTACTGCGCCGGCGCTATTGCCAAGGCTTACGAAAAAATCGGCGGGCAGGTCGTCTACTACGGCAAGCCTTACGCACCTATCTATAAGCCGACATTGGACGCGGCACGCGCAGCAGCCGGTCGCGACATCGTCCGGCCGCTCGCCATCGGCGACGGTCTGGAAACCGATATTCGTGGTGCGAACAATGCGGGCATTGATTCGATTTTTATCGCCGACGGTATCCACGGCGAGGAGATCGGCGACGTCACAGACGCCTCGCTCGCGCGTTTGTTCGGGAAGGCCGAACTTGTCGCCCGCGGCGCGATGCGGGCGCTGGTGTGGTAGAACGTGAGAGGAGCGAAGCGATGGCATACACGATCGACGATCTGAAGCCTGGCATGTCGGAAAGCTTCACCAAGACCGTCACCGAACGCGATATCCAGCTGTTCGGCGAAGTGAGCGGCGACGTCAATCCTGTCCATTTCGACGAGGCTTTCGCCAAGACGACGATCTTCAAAGGCCGGATCGCGCATGGTGTGTTGAGCGCGAGCTACATCTCGACCGTATTCGGCATGAAGATGCCGGGACCGGGCACGATTTTCCTGAGCCTCACCACACGCTTCAAGGCGCCGGTGCGCATCGGCGATACGGTGACGGCGACCTGCACGGTGCGTGACGTGAACGCGGAAAAGCGCCGCGTGATCTTCGATTGTGTCTGCAAGGTGGGCGACACGGTCGTCGTCGAAGGCGAGGCGACCGTCATGCCTCCGACCAAAGCCTGATCCAAAGCCCGAACGATGCGCATCTTTCGCCACTACAACGATGTGCCGGCCGAGTATCGCGGCGCCGTGGTAGCGATCGGCAATTTCGACGGTGTGCACAGGGGCCATCAGGCGCTCATCGCCGCGGCCAAGCGCCATGCCATCGCCTGTGATGCGCCGCTGGGCGTGCTGGCCTTCGAACCGCATCCGCAGGAGTTCTTCCGGCCTTCGCCGGAATCCTTTCGCCTCACGCCCTTTCGCGCCAAGGCGCATCTGATCGCGGAGCAGGGCGTCGACGCGATGTATGCACTCGCCTTCGATGCGGAGATGGCGAAGATGAGCGCGCAGGAATTCGTGCTCGATGTGCTGGTCAAAGGTCTGGGCGTCGAATGCGTCGTGGTCGGCGCCGATTTCCAGTTCGGCAAGGGCCGCGCGGGCAACACCACCGTGCTGGCCTACATGGGCGAGATGGAAGGCTTCAGCGTCGACATCTTCGAGCCGGTGTCGGCCGACGGCCACGACAAGATTTCCTCGACCCGCATCCGCGATGCGCTGAAAGGCGGCCGTCCCGAAGAAGCCGCACAGCTGCTCGGTCATTGGTGGACGGTCGAAAGCCGCGTCGAGCATGGCGACAAGCGCGGCCGTACCATCGGGTTTCCCACGGCCAACATGCGCCTCGATCACACGCTCATACCCGCCTACGGCATTTATGCCGTGCGCGCGACGGTGCTCGAGGACGACAAGCCGGTGGCGACGTATGACGGCGTGGCCAATTTCGGCATCCGTCCGATGTTCGAAACGCAGACGCCGCTTCTGGAGACCTTCCTCTTCGATTTCGACGGCGATCTCTATGGCAAGCATCTGGCGGTGGCGCTGGTCGCCTATATCCGGCCCGAGGCCAAGTTCGAAGGGATGGACGCGCTGAAGGCCGGGATCGCCGCCGACAGCCAGGCCGCCCGCGAGGCACTCAAGCGTCCCGAACCATGGACCGCCTGACCCTCTTCGGCCTCTTCGCCGTGACGGCGATGCTCGTCACCTACGCGCTCGAGGACCGCAGCCGCTGGTTTGTGCTGGCCTTCGCCGTGGCCTGCTGGCTGGGTTCGGTCTACGGCTTCCTGCAGGGCGCCTGGCCGTTCGGGGTCGTCGAGCTGATCTGGGGCGTCGTGGCGCTCCGGCGGTGGGCCAAAATGGAGCGGGGCGCGGCGCTGGACGCCTCCAAAAGGCACTGATAGAAGCAGGGCTTCCATCGCAAGGCTTCGGCCATGGATTTGCTGGCTTTTGAAGGATTTTCGCGAATTCGTCGCCCGGTCGCGCCGCTGGCGGGATAGTTTCCCGCGAGGTCGCGTGAGCCGGGACTAGCCGTTCGCCCATCCCTTCCAAGAGCCCTTAGACGATGAACGACAAACCGACCGCCACCGACAAACCCGCGCGCGATTACCGCGCGACCCTCTTCCTGCCCGAAACGCCGTTTCCCATGAAAGCCGGTCTGCCGCAGGCCGAGCCCAAATGGCTGGAGCGCTGGGCGGCGATGGACCTCTACGGGATGATGCGCAAAGCGGCCAAAGGCCGGCCGCTTTTCATCCTGCATGACGGCCCGCCTTACGCGAACGGCGAGATCCATTCCGGTACCGGTCTCAACAAGGTGCTGAAAGATATCGTCGTGCGCAGCAGAGGCTTCCTCGGCTACGACGCGCCGTACGTGCCCGGCTGGGACTGCCACGGCCTGCCGATCGAATGGAAGATCGAGGAGAAATATCGCGCCGAAGGGAAATCGAAAGACGACGTTCCCATCGATCAGCTTCGCCGCGACTGCCGCGAGTTCGCGAATTACTGGATCGACGTGCAGCGCAATCAGTTCAAGCGGCTGGGTTGCACGGGCGAGTGGGACAATCCCTACACGACGATGGATTACCGCGCCGAAGCGATCATCGCGGGCGAGCTGCACAAATTCGTCGGCAACGGTCTGCTCTATCGCGGCTTCCGTCCGGTCATGTGGTCGCCCGTCGAGAAGACGGCGCTTGCCGAAGCCGAAGTCGAGTATCACGAGAAGCAGTCGCCGACGATTTATGTGAAGTTTCCCGTCGTCAAAGGGCCGGATGCGCTCAAAGGCGTGAACGTCGTTATCTGGACGACGACTCCGTGGACGATCCCCGGCAACCGCGCCATCGCGTTCTCGCCGACCATGGACTACGGCCTCTACGAAGTCGCTGAAGCAGGCGAGGGTGCACTGAGCGTTCCCGGCGAGAAGGTCGCGCTTGCGGACGCGCTGGCCGAACAGACGGCGAAGCATGCGAAGGTCGTCCTGAAGCGTCTGTCGTCTTTCGATCCGAACGGATTGATGGCGGCGCATCCGTTCCGCGGCCAGGGTTTCGAGTTCGACGTTCCGCTGCTGGCCGGCGAGCATGTCACCGCCGACACCGGCACGGGCTTCGTGCACACCGCGCCCGGTCACGGCGAAGAAGACTTCGCGCTGATGATGGAGACCTATCCGGGCTACGCGGCGAACCATCCCGATGCGTTCAGCGTCGTGAAGGAAGATGGATCGTTCGCGGCGAACGTTCCGATCTTCGCCGGCAAGCGCATCCTCACGCCGGAAGGCAAGGACGGCGATGCCAACGGCGCGGTGATCAGGGAATTGATCAACGCGGGCAAACTCCTCGCGAAAGGCACGCTGCGCCACCAATATCCGCACAGCTGGCGCTCGAAAGCGCCGGTGATCTTCCGTGCGACGCCGCAATGGTTCGCGGCGATGGACAAGCCCATCACCAAAGATCCGAACGACACGTTGCGCGTCCGCGCGATGCGCGCGATCGCGCAGACGAAATGGTTTCCGCCGTCCGGCGAGAACCGCATGGCGGGCATGGTGAAGGATCGTCCCGACTGGGTTTTGTCGCGTCAGCGCGCCTGGGGCGTTCCGCTGGCGATCTTCGTCGACAAGAAGACGCAGGAAGTTCTCAACGACGCGGATGTGAATGCGCGCATCGTCGATGCATTCAAGGCCGAAGGCGCAGATGCGTGGTACAATTCGCCGGCGTCGCGGTTCTTGGGTCCCGGCCGCAATCCCGACGACTACGAACAGGTGAAGGACATCCTGGACGTCTGGTTCGATTCCGGATCGACGCATGTCTTCACCGTCGAAGAACCCATCGAGCCGTCATGGCCGAAAGCCGATCACGCCGATCTTTATCTCGAAGGCTCCGATCAGCATCGCGGCTGGTTCCAATCGTCGCTGCTCGAAGGCTGCGGCACGCGCGGCCGCGCGCCTTACGATGAAGTGCTGACCGCCGGTTTCGTGCTCGACCGCGAAGGCGACAAGATGTCGAAATCGGTCGGCAATGTCATCCTGCCGCAAACCATCGCGGACAAGAACGGCGCCGACATCTTCCGTTTGTGGGTGGCGTCGTCGGACTTCACGCAAGATTTGCGGATGGGCAACGACGTCATCCAGGCGAACACCGATTCCTACCGGCGTCTGCGCAACACCATCCGCTTCATGCTCGCCAATCTCGACGGCTTCGACGACAGCGAGCGCGTGCGGCCTGCAGAGATGCCCGAGCTCGAACGCTACATGCTGGCAAGGCTGGCCGAGCTCGATCGTGTCGTGCGCGCGGGCTATGCGGTCTACGATTTCAACGGCGTTTTTGCGGCGCTGTTCAATTTCGCGACCAACGATCTCTCGGCGTTCTATTTCGACATCCGCAAGGACTCGCTCTATTGCGACTCGAAGTCGACGCTGCGCCGCAAGGCCACGCGCACGGTGATCGATGAAATCTTCCGCCGCGTCGTGACATGGTTCGCGCCGATCCTCTGCTTCACGATGGAAGAAGCGTGGCTGCTGCGCTTCCCCGGCGAGAAGGACAGCGTGCATCTGCAGCTCTTCCCCGAGACGCCGGACGGCTGGGCCGATCATGCGCTGATCGAAAAGTGGAACCGCATTCGCGCGCTGCGTCGCGTCGTCACCGGCGCGCTCGAGATCGCCCGCCGCGACAAGGTCATCGGCGCGAGCCTGGAAGCTTCGCCCGTCCTCTATGTGAGCGACGCGCGCGACGTGAAGTTGTTCGACACCGTCGACCTGGCCGAGATCGCCATCACCTCCGGCGCGGCCGTCCGTCAGGAAGAACCGCCGGCGGACGCCTTCACGCTCACGGACGTGGCCGGTGCGGCCGCCGTCTTCCAGCCCGCGACGGGTCGCAAATGCGCACGCTGCTGGATGGTCCTGCCGGAAGTGGGCACCGTGCCGGGGCACGAGGATCTTAGCCGGCGCTGCGCCGCCGCCATCGACAGCCTGGAGGGGACATGACGCCGAGAGATTGGGGGTTGGCGAGTGCCGCGATCGCGCTGGCCCTCGACCAGGGTTCAAAATTACTTCTGCTTTATGTTTTCCATTTCATCGACATGTCGGGGGGCGACGCGATCCAGGTCCTGCCCTTCTTCAACCTCGTCATGGTCTGGAACCCGGGCGTCTCCTACGGCCTGTTCCCGGCGCATGGGCCGCTCGGAACCGCGGTTTTGGCGGTCTTTTCCCTGGGCGCGGTAGCGGCGCTGTCCTGGTGGTTGTGGAGCGCCCGGCGCAAAATCCTCGCCGTAGGACTTGGCCTCGTGATCGGCGGCGCGCTCGGAAATCTCATCGACCGGCTCATTTACCAAAAGGTTGCTGATTTTTTTCACTTTTACGTTCGGCACTACGATTGGTATGTGTTCAATGTAGCCGACTGCGCGATAACGGTCGGGGTGGTGGCGCTCTTGTATGACGCCTTGTTGCGGCCCGAACCGGAGGCCGCCGGCTCGAATGAACAAAGCGGGAGATTTCAATGAGTAGGATGCACGTGACTCTTCGCGTGGCGCTGCTGGGTGGTGCGGCCCTGGCGCTTTTGGGTTGTCAGGACATTCGCGAGGCCGCGGGCGTGGTGAAGACGCCGCCGGACGAGTTCGCGGTCGTGACCAAAGCCCCGCTCGTCATCCCGCCGGATTACAATCTGCGTCCGCCGAAACCCGGTGCGCCGCCGACCAACCAGTCTTCGCCGACGAATCTCGCGCAGACCGACCTGTTTGGCGACCCGCCTGACGTCGTCGCGCAAAACTTGCCCAACACCTACAGCCCGGGCGAGAAGCTGCTGCTCGCCAATACCGGCGCGGCCACGGCCGATCACGGCGTGCGCACACAGATCGCGGCCGACACCAAGGCGATGTCCACCGCTAGCAACAGCTTCACCGACACGCTTCTGTTCCGCTCGCCGCCGGACCCGAATGCCGGTCATCCCGTGGACGCCGACGCCGAACACACCAAACTTGTCGCCGAAAAGGGCGACGGCACGCCGATCGAAGGCCAACCCGCTACGAAAAGGGATCCGCAAGAAGGTGCCACCATCGATAAGAGCGGCAACAAGGCCGGCGACGAGAAAGCACACGCGGACGACGGCTGGTTCAGCGGCGGATGGCTCGATGGCATTTTGTAGGGCGAGTTGCCTCGCCGCGGCGTTGATCGCGTTTGCGGCGCCTTTGCCTTCGCACGCCCAGGACGCCAAGATCTTCCAGTTCGCGTTGCAAAATGGGATGCAGGTGGTCGTCGTGCCCGATCACCGCGCACCCGTCGTCACGCACATGCTGTGGTATCGCGTCGGCGCGGTTGACGATCCGCCGGGGCTCGGCGGCATGGCGCATTTCTTCGAGCACATGATGTTCCGCGGCACGCCCACCGTGCCGGGCGACCAGTTCGCACAGACCGTTGCGCGCAACGGCGGCCAGGACAATGCCTTCACCACGCACGACTACACCGCCTTCTACGAGCAGATCGCGAAGGACCGGCTCAAGCTCGTCATGGGGCTCGATGCCGATCGCATGGCCAATCTCGATCTCTCCGATCCCAACGTGCACACCGAGCGCGAGGTCGTGTTGGAAGAGCGGCGCATGCGCATCGAAAACGATCCGCAGTCGCTCCTGCGCGAGCAGATGGAAGCGGCCCTCAATCTTTCGCATCCCTATGGCCGCCCCGTGATCGGCTGGTCGGAGGAGATCCATCACATCGGCCGCGTGGAGGCGCAGGATTTCTACACGCATCACTACGCGCCCAATAACGTGATCCTGGTGGTCGCCGGCGATGTGACGCCGCCGGAAGTGAAAGCCGCCGCCGAAGAGGAATACGGCAAGGTCGCAGCCAGGCCGACGGCGCTCCGCGCCGAATTCGCGCAGCCGCCGCGTCTGGGTGAAACGCGCATGACCATCGCGCGCCCCGACGTGAAGGTGCCGCTGATACTGCGCATCTATCGCACGGTGAGCTACACCGAAGCCAAACCCGGCGAAGGCGAAGCGCTCGAAACGCTGGCGCAATTGATGGGCGGCGACGCCACGTCGGCGCTCTATCGCGAGCTCGTCGTCAAGCGCAAGCTCGCTTCCGATGCGGGCGCAAGCTACAGCGGCTACGCGCGCGATTCCGGCGAGTTCGACGTCTATGCCGTGCCGCGTCCGGGCGTGCGCCTCGACGTGCTCGAACACAACCTCGACCAGGTCCTCCAGACCTTCGTGCAGGCGCATCCCAAGACCGCCGATCTCGAACGCGCCAAGACGCAGCTCGTGGCGGATTCGATTTATCGCCGCGACAGCCAGTATTCGATGGCGACGGCTTACGGACAGGCGCTGGCCATTGGCCTGACCGCCGACGACGTCACCGAATGGCCCGATCGCATCCGCGCGGTCTCGGGTGAAGCGGTGCAGCACGCGGCGGCGCAGGACCTGATCAAGCGCGAAGCGGTGACGGGGTATCTCGTGCCGGCTGGAGGGCAGCCGTGATGGCGTGGCGCTCGTTTCTCATCGCACTCACCTGCGCGGCACTTTTCTCCGGCGCCGCGAATGCCGCCGACGTCAAGACGCTCAAAATGCCGAAAGGCGAAGAAGTCTGGTACGTGTCCGATCACACGCTGCCGATGATCGCCATGAGCGCGTCGATCCCGGCGGGTTCGGCTTATGACCCGCAAGGCAAGTTCGGACTCGCGGCCTTCACCGCAAGCCTGCTCGACGAAGGTGCGGGCAATCTCAATTCGACCGCCTTCCAGACGGCGCTCAGCAATCGCGCCATCCGCCTCACCATCAACCCCGGCCGCGACTATCTCACCGTTTCGCTGGTGACGCTGACGGACAATGCGAAGGACGCGTTCCAGCTTCTGGGTCTGGCGCTATCGCATCCGCGTTTCGATCAGGACGCCATCCAACGCGTGCGCGGGCAGATCCTGTCGTCGCTGGAGCAGGAAGACACCGATCCGCCGACCGTGGCCGCGAAAGGCTTCTACAAGGCCTATTTCCACGACCATCCTTACGGCCATTCCGTCAACGGCGAGACCGCCTCGATCAACGCCATCACGCAGGCCGACATCAAGGCGTTCGCGGCCGAGCATTGG
>Ga0206821_10240_pt1 | contig 11526 bp, 11 predicted proteins | sample Alteio_BWOrgCont_85_FD_152860 | JGI IMG/M metagenome (GOLD analysis project Ga0206821, IMG submission 152860) | Enriched cells from forest soil in Barre Woods Harvard Forest LTER site, Petersham, Massachusetts, United States -... | ecosystem: Environmental > Terrestrial > Soil > Temperate forest >...
GGTGATCAGCGAGGCCATCATGAAAGTGGTATCGATGACTTTGCGAAAGCCGAGTTGTTCAAGCAAATAGTATGGACCGCTGAAAAGAGAGGCGGCGGGCACTTTGCGATCGATCCGCAGCTCCATGCGGCTAAAAAGTAGACCGTCGGCGAAAGAGAGCTTGATGCCGGCGGGCTTCATGTATTGCTCGAGCGCCTGAATGGCCGAGTAGTGGCTGCCGGACTGGTATCCCACGGAGATCGGCACGCCTGCAAGCTGGGCGGGACCGTGAATGGGGGACTCCGGCGGAACGAATATCCCGGCCGGGGCGACCGAGTAAGCGTCGGCGTACAGCTTGCCGTGGCCCGCCGAAGCCGCCACGTTGACGGTCCAGTGGCACGCGCAGCCGATGTCGGACGCGCGGCCTTTTTCGAAGGTTTGAAACGCGCCGACCTTGTCGCCGAGATTGTGCTGGCGGGCTTCGCTGGTGGGAATCGCCTCGCGGAATTCGTAATCGAGCCCTTCGGCCGCGAAGTAGCCCTTTTCTTCCGCGACCCATTCGTGCAGCCGCATGTGCGGCGCGATGATGAATTTAGGCATGTTTTCCTCCAGGGGCGTCGGCGGGACGCGCAAGATAACACATCCTAAGTACACCGGGTTACCGGTGGGCGTCAACGGCCTGGCGGGGCGGGTTATTTTGATCGCTCAAATCTTCTGAACGCGTGGACGAGCCAATTACAGGAAGAGGGGCATCGCGAGCACGGTTGGCTGAGCAATTGTTATCGAAAGCCCAATTCTGGATAACTGGCGAGACCATTCCTGTCGCCACCTGATCGCGTGGTGCCTGACAAACGTGCGAATTGACTCCCTATGATGACTTGATTTGCTCCGGCTCCCGGAGTTACCGTCCGTCTCGGATTACGACATGGAGCGCAGCGCAATGCCGGATGTTGAAACCCCCGTCCTCGTTGTAGGTGGCAGCCTGGTGGGCATGTCCGCGGCAGTGTTTCTCGGCCACCACGGAATTGGCGCGACGGTGGTTGAACATCATCGCGGCACCGCCATTCATCCGCGCGCGGCCCTGATCACGCAGCGCAGCATGGAGGCTTTCCGGACCATCGGCATCGAGAAGGTCGTGCGCGAAGAGTCCGAAAAGCAATTCGTACAGGACGGCGCGGTCATGGCCGTGGAAACACTGGCCGGCAGGGAGCTCGCGTGGTTCATCGCCAATCTCAACGAAGGTGTCCGGGACGTGAGCCCGACGGTTCGCTTGTTCATAACGCAGAAGCTGCTCGAACCCCTACTCCAGAAGCGGGCGGAAGAATTGGGCGCCGATCTCCGTTTCGCGACAGAGATGATTTCCTTCGAGCAGGATTCCGCTAGCGTCACCGCTGTGGTGCAGCAGCGTGATACCAGCCAGACGTATAGGATTCGCGCCCGATATATGATTGCGGCGGATGGCCCGCGAAGTGGCATCCGCGAACAACTCGGCATTCCTATGCGAGGCCGGGGCATTCTCTCAAATAGCGTCACAATCTACTTCCGGGCGCCGCTCGCACCGCTGCTGCGCGGCCGTAACCTCAGCGTGATCCTCGTGAGCAATTCCTCGTTGCGCGGTTTTTTTCGTATCGAGAAGCCGTTTGAGACCGGATTCCTCGTAGTCAATACGACGGGCAACCCGGCCCATCCGAACGAGGACCTCTGGACCGGCCTCACCAACGATCGATGCATCGAGTACCTGCGCGCGGCGCTTGGCGACGACAGCGTCCCGATCACTGTCGACGACGTGATGAAGTGGAATACGCGCGCGGACGTTGCCGAGCGGTTCAGCGAAGGCCGCGTTTTCCTGGCGGGAGATGCCGCGCACGTGATGCCGCCTTATGGCGGCTATGGTGGGAACACAGGAATTCAGGACGCGCACGCACTCGCCTGGAAGTTGGCGTATGTGCTCCGAAGATCGGCGGGCGAGGATCTGCTCTCGACCTATGAGCCCGAGCGCCACCGGGCCGGATCCATGACTACGGAACAGGCCTATACGCGCTACGTGACGCGCGAAGCGAAATACCTAGATCGCGGTAGTTTGCAACCCCAGGTGGAGGATCTCAATGTCGAGATGGGTTACAGCTACGATTCTTCGGCCATCATTCCGGAGAGCGATGCGGACAGCCGCGCGCACGAGAATCCGCGGGAATCTCGCGGCCGTCCTGGGTCCCGCGCCCCGCATTTGTGGCTTGAACCTGGTGTATCCACGCTCGATCTATTCGGCCGAAATTTCTCGCTGTTGACCAGCGCGGAAGGCACGGGTTGGCTTCAGGCCGCTCCGCTGGCGGCCCAGCGCCTTGGAATCGAGTTGGACGCCCACCAGATTGGGCATGCGAACTTCTGTGACCGCTATGGAATCTCGGCCGCTGGCGCGGTGCTGGTTCGCCCGGACGGCTTCGTGGCCTGGCGCTCCCAGTCCGCTGTCGACTCGCCCGAGGCGACGCTCGTCCGAACCATATCCGCTGTTCTTAATCGCCCACTGCTCTGAAAATTGCAGTTTTCGTCGACTGCCCCAATCGGGTCCCGACGCTTCGGACGCCTCCGACACGTTACGAGTCGCCGCATTCGTTGGTGCGATTTAACTCCTCTTTTATTCCAGCAACGTACCTGCTCTACGTGATCTCAGTCCTTCCAAACAGGGAAGGATTTCCGTTGTTGACGCTGACACCTTTCATGGCTCCTCAGGCGTTGTCCGGGAGTGGAGCGGACCAGCCAGGCCTCTTCGGCCAAGAACTACGATGCGGATGTGATACTCGTGGCGTGGATCGTTTTGCTTGCCGCATCGTAGGATCTCACGCGTTGTTGCGCAAAAGACTATGTCTACGCACAGATTCACAATCTCATGAGGCCTTCGCATTTCATGCCAGCGCGTGCGATAGGGTCGTAAAGGCTGTTTTTGAGGGATTGGAATTTCGAGGGGAAAGTAATGAGACCCGGTGAAGCATGGCCCTGGAGCAGGTCGGCACTGACGACAGCTGGTCTAAAGCCGGCGGTGACTAGGCATTCTAACAGTCACTGTTGAAGCGTGATTAATAACAGGCCCAATAAACAGACCCAGAGACCATTCATGAAATGCCAGTAAAGAGCAATGGCACCCATTGCCGTTTGCTGTTTGACCTTTCTTGCCAGCCGGATAACCGAGAAGCCGACAGAAGCAAGCAAGATGATTCCCACCACAAGGTGAACTCCGTGCGCCCCGGTGATCAAGTAGAAGAAAAAACTGCCCGGATTGGAAGCAAGATGCAGCCCGCGGAAACTCAGTTCTTGCCAGGCGACTATCTGGCCGCCGACAAACATAAGGCCCAACAGCGCAGTGACAAGTATCCAACGAGTGCAGCTCTCACTCTCTTCACTGCGCAGTGAGCGCCGCGCAAATTCAATAGTCAAACTACTAAATAGGAGGACGGCTGTATTCACGTACAAGATATGTGGAAGCGGAATCGAGACCCAATCCTTCGAATGAACCCAGCGCGATTCCAAAACGAGCGCCAACGTGGAAAAAAGAGTCACAATCCAGATGATCGCCAAGAACGCAAACAGGCGAGAGGCGCTGACAGGTGTAGCCTGTGGCTCAAGCTGTGAAACCTTCGGTGCGTCATGTCCCGGATCGGCAGGCCCGCCTCCGATCCCGCTTCTCTCGTTGTCGGATAGAGACAGCTCAAGCCCAGGTAAAGGCGCTGTCGATTGAGAAACTAAGACGGTAGGCATGCGTGAACTTTACTCGTGAAGGAGAGTAATCGCAAGATCGTGCTCTCCGTTGCATGCCCGATAAACACGGCGGTCTGAATGGGTTGACGCAACACTAGCTGGGAGTCTGGCTGAATCAGGTTTCCAGCTGTGGATCGGCGATCCGGCGGAGATCCAGGCCAAGCGAGTGAAGAAGCAGGAGACCGACCGCAATGATGCTCGGCTGATATGCAGGCTGATGCTGGAGAATAGCTTCCCGACAGATCTTCCGATTTGAAAGCAGGATTCACGCTTGCTTGTCGCAACGCGAAAATCAACGGAGTGACGTGGCATACGCTGCGGCACACTTTCGCTTCGCGTCTTGTGAACAGCGGCGTCGACATAGTGACGGTGAAAGAACTGCTGGGACACTCGAGAATCAGCGTCACGATGCGCTATGCGCACGCGAATTTCGACAGCAAGCAAGCGGCGGGCGAAAAACTCGACGCTTTTGGTGACAATTTGGTGACAGTCCCTAAGAAGTTGCACAAGAATGTTGCAGTACTGTCACTAAGTCGAGCCACAAGTTACAATGTTTCAAGAAGTCAAAAATGGAGGGGTGGCCGAGCGGTTGAAGGCGGCGGTCTTGAAAACCGTTAGGCCCGAAAGGGTCTCGTGGGTTCGAATCCCACCCCCTCCGCCATCAAAATACCCTGTTTTATAGGGCTTTTGTGATGGTTTTCTACGGCGTGTACTTTTTGTACGCGATTTGTACACGGCTCGTTCAGGGTGATGGTAGCCGTTAGCAATCGACACGGCCTCATCCAACGCCTCTTGGCGTTCCTTCACCCACGCCGCGTAGTGTTTCCAGACGATCTTCGGAGTGTTCCCAAGCAGCGCGGCCACATTCTCAATGCTGGTGCCGCTGCTCAACAATTTGGAGGCGAAAGTGTGGCGGAACTGGTGCGGATGCGGATTGCCGGTGAGCTTGGCTGCTTTGAACTCCGGAGCCAAGTAAAAATCCCGATAAAGATTGGTTAAGCACTTCAGTGTGACGGCTCCATCCCAAGAAAATAAGTCTTGCTCACAGGTTCGAATGCATTCATGGCGTCAATCACGGGAGGCGGTAGAAGCACCGAAATGTCTTTGTGGGCCTTTCGGGTTCGAAGTGAGAGCCGATTGCCAACGAGCTTGTCCACACTCAGCATCGTGGCATCGGAGATGCGCAGGCCGCTGTAGCGCATGAGCAGTATCAATGCATAGGCTTGTTTGCTCCGCTCGCGTTCTTCCTTGCCGCGAGTTTCGTCATCGATGCGCGCTTTAGCGGCGGATTCAATCGCCTCCATCTCATCATCAGTGAACGGCACGACCTGTTTAGGCTTCACTACAATCGCGCCCAACTCAAGTGCAGGATTTTGCTCAATCATTCTGCGGCTACGGGCATATTTAAAAACCGTTCGCAATCGCTCCTGCTTTTTCTGCTTGGATAGATCGCCATCGGGCCAAGTACTCCGAAATTCTTCGAGCAGCGGAAGATCGAACTCCGATACAAAACGAATCCCTTTTTCAAAGGTAAACGCGATCAGTGGTTTGAATAGCTGCTCGTACTTGCGGATCGTTTCGTGGCCTTTGCCTTCGGTCTTCATGTTGTCGATGAAGCGCGTTTGCAGGTCTTCGACGCGAACGAGGCCGGGTGAAGTTTTTGGCTCCTGGCCCTGCTCCTCCCAAGTCCGCACAACTTTTTTCGCGTGCTCCCAATCGCGTGTCTTCAGAGATTCCCGCACGTATGTGCCATCCGGCTTAGTACCCGAAACCCAAATTGGGCATGGTCGCCGTCGATTAGTGCAGACGACCGTATCCGCCGAGGAACATTTCTGCGGATTGTGGCGGCGGTAGATTTCAAGGGACATTATGAATTTCTCCGCTGAACACGTTCCGCGATATTCTCAGGGACTCGGAGGGTCGTGTAGGGCCTGCGTCCCTTGCGCGGGGGTTTCTGCAGCTTGATGACACCAGTCTCGTTTTCGAATAATTCCCGAATCTTATCCACACCTAAACCCCACAGCGTTGCAAGTTCCTGTACCGTGTAGTGGGCACCTTTGACGTGCTTGATTTCAGCGTTGTCCCGCTTTGCAGCGCTACCCTCGACCATTTTCCGCAACCGCGTGATATCCGCTTGTGTGAACACGAAGGGTTTTCCGAAACTCTTCGCGTAGTCCCGGCTCAAAATGTTGTACAGGCGATGCGAGGGATCAGGCAGCGGTATGGCAGGTGAATCTATCGATGGCACGAAGCGTTCAGTTTCCAACCAGAGCGTCAGCAGGGCCTCACTGATACCGGCCATCTTTGCGGCTTGACAGACATTGAACCACGTCGTTTTGGAGTGACGAACACGATCTCGATGCACGGGCAGAATGCTGACACTGCGGGCGATGTTACGTGAATCGCTACAAACGGTGTTGTCGAAGCCCATTCGAACTCTCCTAACTACGCCTCTTCCCGTTACGTTTCCACCTTGTGGACGATGGCTTCTTCTTGCGAGTAGCTCGCCACTCGCTACCGTGCGCCCTAAACCATCGCCTCTTAGCTGCCGTATGACTGTCGCCAGAACATCTCGGGCTGCAATACAGCCGCTTTGGCATATCAGCGAAGAAACGTTTCGAACAGTGCAGGCATGTCCGGGCACGCCAGCTATCGATAGCGAGCAACATCACGGCCCGTTGATATGGCCACACCTGCGCTTCAAATATGGGCAGGCTGGGGCTACCAACTCCATATCTCCCAGCGTCCGAGAGCGGGATCGAGATCATGTTTGAGGGGGCATACAGGACTTCGGACGAATCCACGCCTGTGAACGAAGCGTCGGGTGGTGACCACGCGGCAATCAGTCTCACACTGTCTTCGAGCGAAAACTTCGGATTCCCTTGCCACGCGGATTGCAATACCCGCTGGTAAGACTTCCATTCAAGCGCAACACCGGTAGGTTCGCTCTCGACGGCAACTTTGGTGCGCCACCACGCTTCAGGAACGAAACCGGGATTCTTCTTGCGAAAATCACCAATCTCAGCGTCAGTGAGATTCGAGAAGGACGCCAGCGTCTCGCCGTCTGCCAGCATCTCTTTGTCTTTGTTGTTCATTTTGGCTTGATGTATATGCTAGACGAATACAGTAGTACTATATGTCTTTTCATTTGTCAAGAGGTACAATGTGAACGTAAGCTGGAAATACGAAGAGAACAAAGCAGCAAGAGGTGAGGAGAAGAATCCCGATAAGGGTGGAGTAGATGCCAACGAAAACCAGAAAACAGCAGCCGATTAACGTGGCTAAGCCGATCACCAATTTCAGCAAGAGCTTCAAACCGGTGGTTGAGCTTCCTCGGGACGGCAGCGGGTGTAAGTTGCACCGTCATTATCGCCACTTCCTCCGCCAGATCGTTTCACGCCTCGACTACTTGGCCGGTCTCGATCAAAGTGGGGAACGCTTCGTGTTCGCGGGCAATCAGAACTTCATTACGCATTGCAAGAATTTCGATAGTGGAAAGCACCCAAGTGAACGCATGGTGATTGCCTGCCTCAAACACTTGCTGGCACAGGGAGTCTACAAAACCGAGAAAAAGGTGCGGCTGGGTGCGGAGCGCACAGGCAAGACCGTGGCGAAGCATGACGATCTAACCCAGATCATTGATGCGAAGTATTGCGTATTTTGTGGTCCGACTTCACCCGCGACTTCACCTCCGACTTCACCTCAAGGCGAAGAAAACTTCACGTCGGGCTTCACCTCGGCCTTTACCTCGTCTGGTAATGAAATCCAAGCAGGTCAACAGATAGGAGACGGTCACGAAAGTCTTGCTGATAGTCTCGCAAGAGATAATTCCGACTCTAATTTATTCAGTTCATTGAATATGAATGAAAAGAAAGAGCTAAAGTCTTTCGTTTCAAAGGCTGAACTGAACGAAGCTTTCCCTGCCCGAGAGAGAATCGTCAAGGATGGCATATCGGGGAATTCGTTGGAGCGCACTCTCGACATTATCTCCGACGGATTATTTCAAACAGCGACATTGAATTACTACAAGTCCTGCCCGGAACTCACCGTCGCATGCAATCACGCTATCGGACATTTCGGCCAAGAACCCTTTCGGACGCGGAAAATGTGCCACACCCTTATGCAAAGAGTGATGGACGATCTCAAGAAGCAGGGCATTGACGCGCCTCGTGGATGGGTTCCGGTTCTAAGGCAGTTGCTCGCTACACAGACGGAACCGCTCCATGTTTTGCCCGACGCCGTGGACGCACTTGGACCCGGAAGTGCACTAAATTTTTGTCTAGGCCTCGAACAGAATCATGACTTGCTCAACGCGGCGGCCTATGAACTCGGCGTACCTGATAGTTGGGGGATGGTCTGAAGTTTACGATCGAAGAGATGTATGGGTCGGACTGAAGCCGACCGCTAGATTACGAGCGAGCCGAAGTCATCAAGGCCTGGAAGAAAGACAACTCAGGAAGCGAAAGACAAAAACTCTTTTAAGTGACTGGAGAAGTCTGCCCAAAAAGTGTTTGACAGGGCCGACATTGTTAGAGATGCCCGTTTTTCGTCTCACAAATTTCTGCGTTGGGGTGCTGACGCAACATCCACCGCCGATCGGCGACCAGACGTGCTACGGTTTCCGCTAGAGTTCAGATGGTCACCCCAATCGCGACAAAGGGCGGCTCGATCAGGCTAGTGGCTCTGGCCAGCCTGATTGGTACCACAATCGAGTGGTACGACTTCTTTCTCTACGGCACCGCCGCCGCTCTGGTATTCAATCGCCTGTTCTTTCCAACCTTCGACTCACGAGTAGGGACGCTGGCAGCGTTCGGTACCTACAGCGTCGGATTCTTCGCGCGCCCGTTCGGCGGGATTGTCGCTGGACACTACGGCGATAGAATCGGGCGCAGGTCGGTGCTTATCCTGACGCTCGTCCTCATGGGTGTCGCAACGTTTTGCGTCGGCCTGATGCCAACTTACGCACAGATCGGGCCCTGGGCCGCCGTCGTACTGGTGGTGCTGCGCATCATACAGGGCCTTGGTGTCGGCGGCGAGTGGGGCGGCGCTGTCTTGATGGCGGTGGAGCACTCTCCAGCGAATGCTCGCGGATTCTATGGTAGCTGGCCCCAGATCGGTGTCCCGTTAGGGCTCCTCCTTTCCACTGCGGTGTTTGCCCGGTTCGCGCGCCTGCCCGAACATCAGTTTCTCTCCTGGGGATGGCGCGTCCCATTCTTGATTAGCATCCTGCTTGTCGCCGTTGGCTTGTTTATCCGTCTGCGAATTTTGGAGACGCCTGCCTTTGAGCGCGTCAAGCAGGCGGGGACCGAGGCTCGGCATCCGATTATCGAGGTTCTTCAGACTCATCCTAAAGAAGTGCTCCTCTCTATGGGCGCTCGGTTCGCTGAGAACGGCGCGTTCTATATCTACACCGTGTTTGTCTTGGTTTACGGGACCCAGAAAGTTGGGATGGATCGGCAGACTGTGCTGAGTGGCATACTTATTGCGGCAGCGTGCGCGTTGTTTGCGATCCCGCTGTGCGGTGCCCTTTCTGACCGCATAGGACGACGACCCGTCTATCTGTTTGGCGCCTGTGTCACGGCTCTGTTCGCGTATCCGCTTTTCTGGCTGCTCGATACAGGTTCAACACCGATTGTGTGGCTTGCCCTTGTCGTGGCTCTCGTCTTCGCCCATTCGCCAATGTACGGGCCGCAGGCAGCGTTTCTTTCGGAGCTTTTTGGTACGCGGGTCCGTTATAGCGGAGCGTCGCTTGGATACCAGTTGTCTTCAGTGATCGCGGGCGGACTCTCACCCTTCATTGCGACGGCGCTACTTCCATACGGGCGGGTAGCACTTGCGGGGTACATCGTCGGCATGGCACTGACCACTATCGCCGCAGTGCTCATTGCTTCCGAGACGAAGGACCGGACAATCGGATGAACTTCTAACCAATGTTTGGCTATTTACAGATCCGGATCGGGAAGTATAAAACCGCGGTCACGCGAAAGACTCCGCGCCAAATCCAGATTCGTCGGATAACCGGAGAAGTGGGTCCTGGTACGCAGTTGATTGCATAACAATGTCGGCCCCGCTCGACTCGGGCGCTTTAGCTGGTAGGTTCGGGTGGACGGAGCCGGTATTCGGTTCGCACGCGGGACAGCTCGGTACCGGACATGGCGCGCGCCGTAATGCGCCGTCCACTTGAATGGGCATCCCGCTCCCTCGCGAGAGGGAGTTCGAAGAACTAATCATGGTCGAAGTTTAGATCGAAGAGATGTTTGGGTCGGACCGAACCGATCGAAAGATTACGGACGAGCCGTGGTCATCGACGCTAGGCCAAGGAACAAGACGAACGAAGACACTCTACGGAGTGAACGGAGAAACACGCTCAAAAAACTATTGACAGAGCCGACGTTGTTAGAGATGTCCGGTTATCCGACTAATCAGGACTTACTGTTGTTGGGGCCGAACGGCAGGCCGATAACCCGATTTCGCTGACATCATTTTCCCGTCGGCACGAGGAGCTTCAACTCTTCGGTCCAGTTCAGCACGACGTTGATCTGGGTCGGCGCGGCTCCTGTCTGCTCGCTGGGTTTGACCATCAGGAAACGCTGGCCGTCGGGAGATACGTCGTAGTTAGGCAATGTTCCGGCGGTCGGTTCGTACCGTCCTTCAAAGAGCATTCGGGGCTTGCCAGCAGTAAAGCCCTGGTGAGTGGAGATGTCTACGGCCATCATCCTGTCGCCGTCGCGGTAAAACAATTCCCGACCGTTCCTATTCCACATGGGTTCAGTGCCACCATCGGTCGAGATTAGCCACTTGCCACCGGGGCCTGGATACGGTTGGACGTAAACCTCGTTGTGGCCGGATTCGTCCGAAACATACGCCAACCAGCGTCCGTCGGGGGAAAACTGTGGCGCCGCTTCGCTGAACGAAGTTTGAAGGAATGGTTGCGCCTTGCGATCGCTGATCCGCAATACCCAGATGTCGTATCCCGTGGACGGATTGACATCGACGAATGCCAGCAGTTTACCGTCCGGTGACCAGGAACTCAGAATCTGGTAGTTCTGGTTGGCGGTCAACGGCTCCACAACGCCGCTGCCGTCTCCCGGTCGCCAGAAAAGGTTTGGCGACCCATTCTTGGCCGACTCAAAGGCGATCCGCTTGCCATCTGGTGTCCAAATCGGATAACTGCTCGCATCCCCTTCGAACGTTAATCGCGTCAATGTGCCTCGAGACAGATCGTATACCCAGATTTGTCGTTCGGTGGTCACCGCTACTCGCTTGCCGTCGGGGGAAAGTCGCGGGTTGAGGTAGGCGTGCGGCGGGGCTGCCAGAGGTTGCTCGGCCCCATTTCGGTTGACCCACACCATCTCGGAGTCGGTTCGTTGGGCACCTCCCGGAACGTAGACCAGTGTCCCCGTCGCGGAAAGACTGTACTGAGCGGCTCCGTTGGCGGACTGGACGATGCCTTCCACCACGGGTACCGCTGCGCCTATGACGGTGAGCCGCTGTGAATCGAACGGCACAGCCATCAACGTCCCGCCTTGCACATAAACCAAGTGCCCAGAAGAGGCATAGCGGGGCTGTGCGCCCCCGGGAATCAGGTTCTTCCGTTCGCCCGTTGCGACGGATTGGACCGCAATCCCTGAATCGATGCTGGTAGCAAAGAGCACTGCGTTGCCGCCGGGCAAGAACTCCGGCCAGCGATGAGTGATCTCCTGTTTCTGAAAACGAGTTAGCGGCTGCGGCGTGCCCCCCGACTCCGGTACTTGCTGCAGGACTCCCACTAGTTTGGGAGCGAAGACAATCATACCC
>Ga0206821_10241_pt1 | contig 11475 bp, 13 predicted proteins | sample Alteio_BWOrgCont_85_FD_152860 | JGI IMG/M metagenome (GOLD analysis project Ga0206821, IMG submission 152860) | Enriched cells from forest soil in Barre Woods Harvard Forest LTER site, Petersham, Massachusetts, United States -... | ecosystem: Environmental > Terrestrial > Soil > Temperate forest >...
CGACCGTTCCCGCCACGTCGGTCGAAACGCCAACGGTGTCGGCTTGCACATAGGCGTTGTCGGTCGACATCACCTGTCCGCCGGTCACGTAGAAGTAGCCTCCGGCGATCAGCGCGAGCGCTAGGACAGCGACCAAAAGGAGGCGCGTAAACCGCCGCTTTGGCGCGGCCGAGGAAGCCTTGGCGGCGACGGAGTCGACGGGCCCTTCGGCGGGCGGATCCTTGCGCGGAACAAACGCCTTCGCCTCACCGGCCGGTTTTCTCCACTCGCGCAGAGCCTCAAGCCGTTTCCGCGCAAGCGGATCCCCGGCCATAGCGGCCGTCTCCGTCGGGATGCGATGGATCGAAGCCTCATCAGCCATAATATGTTTCCGTTTCGTCGACAGGCGCTCGGCAGGGCGCCATCAAGTTGGTTTTCATCCGCGTGAGCGTCTGAAGGAGCTGTTCGCGATCCGCATCGAGGACGCCGCTAAACGCCTCGGCGCGCGTCGCTTCATCAAGCGGCTGTGCGGCGAGAAGCAAAGGGCGGCCGGCCTCTTTCAAGAACAGCTGCCAGGAGCCCCCTTCGGCAGCGTGTTGCCGACGCTCGATCAGGCCGCGCTTCGCGAGCCTATTGAGGATGCGTATGAGGGTAATCGGACCGATCTCAAGCAATTCGCCAAGATTAACCTGATGGATACCCTCATTCTTCCCGAGATAAGCGATCGTCTGCCATTGCGAGCAGGTTACGCGACGATTTCCAGCTCTCTGTTCGAGACGCTTCCAATAAAGGCGCACGACGTCATTGAGCAAAAAGTCAAGCGGCGGATGAATGTTTAAGTCGCGCATCGCCTTCTCCAGGACGACGCGATCTTCCCAGTGCCGGTAAAGCGATTCCCTGAATGAGTGCTGAAAAGTCCTGAAAAGAACTGCCACCCTTCAGCTCTGACGAGCGCGGATTAGCATCGAGCGAAGGTGAGACAGGCGCTTCGCGGCTCACAGTGCCTGTGCATATACGCGAGTTTGAAGATCGCGATCGACCGTCGCTTTCCTCCAAGGGCGTATGGCGGTCCGAGACCGTTCGTTTCCGATATCGCGGTGCGGATCGGAAAGACGATCGTTCGCCAGCAGGCCAATTTAGTGCGGCAGATTTGGCGCTACGAGATGGACGCCCGGATAACCGCATAGGCTCCGCCGACAAATCCGTTCGTTCGGCCGAGGACATTTGCGCCACAAGGTTGGGGCCCGATGCCCTGCATGAGCCGGGCGCTTACGACGCCCGCAAACCAGACGCAGGTCGTCGAAGGATTCTTCCAGGCCAACAGTCGCTTAGCCAAGACATGACCTCGCAGCGCCAAAATAAATGAATCAGCTTATTGAAGGGAGGGGTAACAGTGTGGCTCAAGAATATATCATCCACACCGCAGCGCTGGGACTCGCTCTCGATATTGCTCTTAAGCGCGTCGCGGAACTAAGTGGAAATAACGCTCGTCTGAATTTTGAGTCCGTACGCGACGAGGCCATCGATCTTCTCCGGAGGTACGACATTTCGCCCGACCCGGGGATGGGTCGGGTCATGATTGTCGGGCACGCTATTGAAATGCTGAGAGAGCTTTTCGCGGTTTCCCTTGAGAGTATGAGCAGCAGTCAGACGATTCTCGGCGCTACGGGCGAATCTATACCTCTAAAACGGGAATGACTTTGTATTGGCATTGCGAAGCTCGATGCGACAAACCAGGAGCGCCTCTCCTCACGATGTCATCAATCTGGAAGGGACGTCGCGCGAGCGCAAAATCAAATCGCCGACCGCGCCAAATTCGGAATCGAGACCAACTCCAAAAAGACCCGTTTCAAGGTCGTCCTGGGATTCGTCGCGCTCCGAGGAGCCCGATGGCTGTTGTACCGGACTACCCTTTTGCTCGCGATCCTCCAGCGCTCGTCGTATCGCAGCCGCGAGGCCTGCGCTCCAGAGAGTCCAACCTGGCGCTTCCACAGTTGCGCGCGTACGGGGCCGCCAACACGGCGCAGGTGCGCACCCATTCGCTGATGGACGCGTGACCTCGCCGCTTTCGAGCCATGGAATACGCGGGCCGACTGCCATCCTGAAGCCGATCCGAATTCGTTCTCGGATCGACCTCAAGCCACCGGTAGAAACTGTTCATAAGGACCTACTCGGTGCACGCCAGCTCTGCGGGAGGACGCAATGTCGATATTCAGTGTCTCGCGATCCATTCGCTCCTCTCGAAGGGCATGGCTATTGGCGGCTGGCGTTGGCATTGCCGCATTAGCCTGGGCGCAGATCGGGCTGGCGCAATCGGGTGGTCCATTCGGCACGTTTGCTGGTGGTTGGCGAGGTTCCGGTCTAGTTGTCGGCGCGGACGGCAATCACGAACGTATCACTTGCCGCGCGCGCTATTTGATTTCGGAGAGTGGAAGAGCTCTGTCGGAATCACTCGTTTGCGCTAGCGATAGCTATCGCGTCGATGTCGACAGCTACGTTATCGCCGACGGTCATAGCGTGGAGGGCCACTGGCAGGAGACAACGCGCCAGGTACAGGGCAATTTCACCGGTCAGATAGTGGACGGAGATTTAGAAGGTGGCGTCGTCGGGCCCGGCTTTACCGCAGAAATCTCACTCAGAGCGACGGGCCGCAGACAAATCATGAGCATTAAGCCGCAAGGCGGAGACGTTAACCACGTGACTGTCGTTCTGTCGCCTGAGAACTGAGCCGCGCGCGCCAGTAGACCGGCGCGGCTCCAGAGGCGCCGGGATATCCACGTTCAGAGCATGCGCCCTGTTAACGGCAACGCTTTGAAGCTTGCTGTAGCAACCTTGCGCAGCATGTCAGTCGCCAGGGGGTATGCGCAGATCGCCACTCGGACATTTTTTCCTCCGGATTCGCGAAATAGCAACTACCGTATTCTCTGACTAGCTCCACTTTCTGCAAGGTGGTTTGCTCGTCCTCTCGCGCGTCCGACCTTTGTGCCATCTCCTCCCTCGTAGGCTGCTAGCCGTTGGTCAGGTAGCGCCCTCCTGAGATATGCGCTCGTCAGCGTAGACGATCTGTCGCAGCGGCGCTCCTCAGGCAGTACGCGCCGAATCTGTCACCTAGGGGTTGTCACGTTCGCGGCTTTTATTTGTCAACCCCTCAGAGCGACCGGTAGTGTCCTAATTTGAGTTCTGACTTATTGGTAATAATTCCCGGCTGACCAGAGTCACCCAGTGGCGCATTCAAGGATGCGCCACAATGTGCGATCGACGCTGAAATCAAGCGGGCTGCAAGCTTCCTCTACGGCGCCATGCAGGCGACCCAACCAACGTGGGGGCTCGCCACGGCGGTCGCCTTTGAATCGCTGGTGCGCGATCAGTTGCGCGCGTACCTCCGCCCGCAAACGACGCCCCGCAATCACGCAATTCGCGTCCGCACCCGTGGGCCGATCCAGACAGGGCGGGCGATTCTAAAATTTCCTTTAGAGCCAAGCGAAAGTAGGGCCTCGCGCGTATATCATTTACGCAGACTGGATTCGCTGAAGCCTGCGTTTTGGAGGAACGTTCATGCGCAAGATTCTGACTCTCACTACGCTTATCACGTTCGGCTTTGTCGGCGCCGCAAATGCCACCAACTCTAATGTGCCAACGTGGTCGCCCTATACGATGGTGCCTCAGGGCAACGAGCCTGCCATGCAGGAAGGCCGTTCGGCCTACACCGATCGCCAAGTCGCCCCCCGGCCCCATACAGTGCGGCGGACGTCTCCCGATTGGGGCTCCGTTGGCCTTTCGCCGGGAAATACAGGCGATTATTCAGACTATTTCTAGAGGCGCAAAAAGGATCACTTTGTTTACGACGCGGCGTGTGATGCCAGACTATTAGAAGTACGATCGACCAATTCCTCTAGCGACCATAGCCGAGAACTGACGTTCGCGGCCATGGCCGGCGTCATGCGCAAGGTGCGATGCATCCGCACAAAAGTGCAATCCGACCGCCGCGCGATGATTTTCGGACTTCTTTGAAAAGCCATTTGTCAGGCGGGTAAATCGGCGCATGCTCATCCGCATCGTGAGGTTTTGCCTCTCAGCTTCGCCGCGAAGTCTTCGCCGATGGCGAGGTTTCGCGCGATGCGGCTGGTGAGCTCTTTGCCGTCGAACGCTCAAACATTGAGAAATGCCCGGAATGGGCGGAGTTTCTCGCCGAAATGATTACCGAGCACGTCGACTGGCAATCGCGTCCGACCGGAGTGGTCAACGAGTCGCAAGCCGAATGGCTGATCGCGCGTACGGACGAGTGTCGATCGATTGGCGCCTTGGCCGCATTGGTCAATGTGATGGTCGAGGCGCATCAGGTCCCGCAGTGGCTGGCCGGCGCCGTGCACGCCCGTATTCGGGGGGCCGGCAGGGCGTCGACGAAGCGCTTCAGATGGCTCTAGCGGCGTAACAGGCACACCAACTGTTTTGGTGACCGTAGGGGGGGCCGACGCTGGCGCCCACCTGCGTCAGCGCCAATCCGACCTGCGACTCACGCGACGGCTAACGAGCGCACCGGGCTTGACATTCGACCCCGACAGAGCCGTCGTCATCACGATCACCGTCTGGCTGCTCGAGGCGCCGGCGCGCCGCGAGATCGGCGAAGGTCTCCCCAGTGCCTTCGAGAACCGCCTCACGACCGGTCTCGGCCTGATAGCGGCGGATGATCACATCGACATATAGCGGGTCGATTTCGACACCGTGGCACCGCCGGCCGGTTCGCTCGGCGGCGATCACGGTGGACCCCGAACCAAGGAAGGGATCGAGCACGATGTCGCCGCGAGCGGTGACGTCGAGAAGCGCATCCGCCAGCATGCCGGTGGGTTTCACCGTCGGGTGGTCTTCAAGCCCTTTACGTGCGTCGGAGCCGATCGAAGAGGCGCCGGGATAGGACCAAAGATTGGAGCGCCAACGTCCTTTGCGGCCAAGATCGATATTGTTGAGGTGATCGCCCTTACCCTTCTTGTAGAGGGGCAGCAATTCGTGTTGGGAGCGATAGAGGCTGCCCATGCCGGCATTGGTCTTGCCCCACACGATCAAGTTGATCGAGGCGAGGCCGAGTTCGGTCGCGGCCGCCTGAACAGTCGGCAAGCCCCGCCAATCGATGAACGTGCCGAACAGACCGCCATCGGCAAGGTGGGCGAGAACCGCCTTCATCCAGGCGAGATTGAAGGCCAGGAACTGTGGGCTCGACATTTCGCCCGACGCCATCGCAAATTCGCGGTGAGAACCCCCAGTGACATGGCCGGCGATCTTGACATTATAGGGCTCGTCCGTCAGCACGAGCCGGGCCAGATCCGCGCCCTGCATGATGCGAGCGAAGACATCGGGGTCGGTCGCATCGCCGGCGGTGATCTTGTGGTCGCCAAGAAGAAAGACGTCGCCTTGCTGCGCCACCGCCGTTGCGCCGGGCTGGGGCGCGAGCGGTCCTTGCTCGAGGGCGGCCGCATCTTCGCCAAGGAGTATCTGATCGATTTCAGGACCGCTGAAGCCCGAGATATCGATCGGCGCCTCCTCGATGATCAGCTCTTCGAATTCGATCTTGAGGTCGTCGAGGCTCCAAGCGCCCTTTTCCGCAAGCCGGTTCGAGGCGATGCGCATAACGCGCTGCTCGGCGCTGGTGAGATGATCGATTCGAACGCAGGGAATGCGGGGGAGGCCCAACTGCTTGGCCGCCTCAACCCGCGCCACGCCGTCGATGACGAGATTGTCGCGCCCAATCAGCACGGGATTGCAAAAGCCCAACGCGGCGATCGAGGCGGCAATCTCACGAGTGTGGGCGGCCTCTGAGCGCCTCACATTGCGCGCCGGGACCACGAGCTCGGCGGGGGCGCGCTCTTCGATCGACAATCGCGGAACAAGGTCGTTGCGGCGCCGCAGCGGCGCGGCCGACGCGCTGGCGAGCGCGGTGAGCCGATCGCGGCGACGTTTGCTCCTGGCTTTCAGGTCGGCGCGAAGCGTCGGTGATTGATCGGCGTCATGTCGTTCGAAACGAGACATTCTATTCTCCAGGTGGGTAATTGTAGTTAGGGGTGAGGGCGTCGTACGACCGCTAGTTCGACCTCGCGAGCAGCGCCCAGATGAGGCCGGGATCTTCAACGTTCAGAGCCTGGCTGATGGAGTCGACCTGATCGTCGTGCTTGCTGCCCGGGAACGCGAACAGCTCGGCCTCAAGTTCGGGCAACCACGATGCGCGTTCGGGGAAGAATACTTGGCCGGCCTCCATTTTTGCGGAGGCCACCGACATGCGCGTCACCTTGTCACGCTCGGGCTTGACGGCCGTCAGGCCTCTGACCGTGTATTGGAGCTCATCGATCAGGCCGAGCGCCGTGCCCGCCTCCTCGATCAGAACCGTATCCGCCGTCCAAAGCTGGGCGAGTTCCTGGACCTTTGCTTTGAGACCGGGATAGTCGAGCCGGCCACGCCATAGATCGACGAGATGGAACATCTCGCCGCGCCTCTGCCATGTGGTGCACACCGACCAATCATTCTCCGGGCCGCCCCTAGCGGCGGTATCCCAACTCTGGAGAGTGAGGAGCGCGATATTGTCGGTCGGGAGTTCCGAGTACGCTTGATCCAATGCCGTTTGACCATGGCGCCGCCCGGCGGCACAGGCGCCTGTGGTATTGGGCTGAAAACAAGTCCGAACCGAGCTGTGTGCGCAGGTCCCTCAGAACCTCAATCGGTTCGCGTTCGGGCGACAGAACTTCGCCAGGACTGCGATGATGGACTTTGCCCCGAGGCAACGCGAAGGTCTCATGGGATTCGGCGATCGCTGGAATGTTCAGCACCGTCCACTCGTCCGACTGGCCCAAAACGAAGCCGCAGAGATCGTCCATGTGGACGCGCTGCATGGCGATAACGATGGCGCCCGTGCGCTTGTCGTCCAACCGAGAAAGAAGCGTGTTGGCGAACCATTGATTGACGAACGAGCGCTTGGGTTCGGAAAGGGCGTCGATCGGCTTCAAGGGGTCGTCGATGATGATGATGTCGCCGCCCCTGCCGGTCAGCGTGCCGCCAGTGGAGGTGGCGAGCCGGAAGCCGCGGGCGGTGAGTTCGATCTCCGCTTCGCTGTCCTTGAAGCGGCCGATTTTCGTGGCGGGGAACGCGTCCCTATACCAAGCGCTCTGGATGACGGCGCGAAAGTCGTTCGACATCTTGCGAGAGAGGTCGTTCGCATAAGTGACGGAGATGATCCGAGTGCGTGGATCGTGACCAAGGACATAGGCGGGGAAGGCGACGGACGCCGCGATCGACTTCAACGACCGCGGCGGCAAGTTGATGATCAGCCGTTTGATCTCGCCACGCCGCACCCTTTCGAGCGCATGGGCGATCGCCTCCACCGCCCAAGCCCTCACAAAGCGCTGGCCGGGCGAGAGCGTTTGGAAAACCTTATGCAGGAAGCTGGGAAAGTCCGATCGCAGGATTGCGGAGAGGACTTGATGGTGATCGGGGGGCGCCATGCGATCACCCGCGCCTGTGTTTGGCGACGCCCGCCGGCTGGTCGTCGGTCCCCTTAGGGGCCGGCGCATCCTTTCTCCCAGCATCGACCTGACCATCCGCCGGGGTCTGGATCGAAACGAGGTAATTATCGATGACGGCCAGGTCGTCGGCCGCAAAGTTCGTGGGATCGATGTCCTGTTCGTCGTTCTGCGCGTAGCGGTCGGCGAGGGAGAACAACAATTTCACCGCGTGAGGCTTGCCGCGCGCCGCGTCATTGACGAGGCTCTGCATGATCAATTCTTGCGCGCGAACTTTGCGCTTCTTGCCGTTTTCGACGACCGTCATATAGCGCGCCATCGCATCTCTCAGCGATTTGCCAGCGCTTTTGGGGGCCTTCGGCCGGCCGCTGGGGTTGCCGCTCACCAAGCGCTTGAACCGCGTCGCCACCGGCGGCCTGCAATAGCCGACGGTATAGTCGCCCTCGCGCGCCACGGCGTCGGAGAGATCTCGGGAATCGGGGGCGTCCGCATCCTGCGGATCGGTCATCGGGTTGGGCATTTCTATGCACTCCAAGGCAAGAGAATCACTTGCCTGGAGATTGCCGCAGCCCAATCGCGATATCGGGCAATCGCGATTCAGCCCGTCGATTTCAGCTTTTTCCTGGCCCGCGAAAGCCGGTCCTTCAGGCCAGTAATCGGCGCCGAGCGCGACGCGCTTTCCCGGGGCTCGCGACCCCCCTGCCCCTCTCGGGTCGCGCCCCGGCGCGCGCGCTTATTCCCTTGCTGGACGAAGGCTATTTCCTCGTTGGTGACTTCCTCGATTGGGCCGCCGTGCTGCGCGGCGAGTCTCAACTTATCCAGCAACTCGGTGACCGTGATCTTCGGCTGCTTCCGAAGCACAGCAATGATGAAGTCCTGCAGAGCATCGCTTTTATCGGCCCTGCCGCCGCGCCGGGAAAAACGGCGCTTGGATTCCTCGGCTTCCAACAGCGCCGCCTCGAGCGAAATCTGATATTCGGCGGGAATGTAGCGCTTGAAATCGGACTCTACGCGAGCCAGCGCGATGTCTCTGACCAACGGGTCGCTCATCCGCTGCTCGGCTTTTTTCGATTCCACCTCCCAGAACTTCGCGTTGATCTCGTTGATTTCGGTTGGGGTGACCATGTTTCCGTCATCTCTCTTTAAAGATGGGGCGCCCTAAGCGCATGCATATGCGCCCCGTTTTGCACGGATATATCTCGTGGAATTTTGGAAATCGGAGAAACTTCGCAGTCCTAAAAATATGCCCAATGATCAGAATATGTCGGTGATATATCGCCGAAGAGTGCTCCGATGGTGAGGCTTAGGTCCGCTTTTGGTCTTTTATACCAAAGATCGCGAGAGCGCAAATATATCAAATACATGCGATATGCCGAATATGCCGAATATGTAAAATATGTCGTGCAGAATATGTCATTGGCATATCTCGATTAGACAGTGGCGGGCCTTGCCGTCAGTCAAAGCGGCCCTTGCAGCCGCAAAAATCAGCAGCCGCGTTCGTACGTGCAAGCCCAAATGAGCATCGCTCGCCGCCGCGCCGAACCGGGCAGCGCCAAAATATTCGCTGATCGGCGGCGGGGAGCGAGTTCGCTTCCCTGTTCGCATCATTTAATTCCCTGCCAGAAATATAGGGAATTTCGTGCAGACCCTATTGATTCTGCTGCGCTTTATGTGGTCAGACTAAGCGAAAAGTCGCATTTTTAGCAAAAGTCCCTGTTGTTTTCCCTGATACCAGGGATTTTTGGGGTTGGCAGACCGGTTCCCTAAGACTACGTCCACCACCAGCCAGTCGCCCCAGCGGGCAAGACGACACAGGGTTTGAAAAACCTCGACAGTTCCGCAGGTTGGCGGAGCGAGGACGATTCTCCCAAGGCGACTGGACGGTCTCCGGGCCCAATGAGCCTCCCGTTCTGACCAAAGTCTCTGGGCGCAAAATTCCGTTTCCCCGGATGCAGTTCGCTCGGGTTGGCTGAGACGAAAGTTTTACGAAAAAGAGGCCTGCGTTGGTTCCACGACCGCGGGGCATTTCGGCGGCTGAGCCGACGCGCATCATTGAGCGATCAGGCGCGGGCCAGCGCCGCCCATTGGTCCGACCAGGCGATCGGAGGGTCGATAAGTCGGGTGAGACCGAAGCCGCGGGGAAGATTGCCATCGATTGCGGCTTTGACGAGGTCGGGCGAGAGGAACGCCAGCGACAGGGTCATACGGATCGACCGCTCGCTGTTGCCCTCCCGGGCGGCCAACGATTCGATGGTCTGCTTCGGTTCGGTCAGAAGTTCGTCCAGCCAGCGATGCGCTTTGCGGAGAGCCTTGACGAGAACGAGACGGGCGCTGGTTGGCAGCGGCCGAGCGGCGGACGATCCGGTGCTCGTCCCCTGGATGATCGCGCGCCGGCGATAGGGCGATGGTGCTGCCCAAGCGATGGTCAGAACGTCGGAGCCCTGCTCCTCATTGTCTTTCCGCGCCAATGCGATCCGGATCGCAGCACCTTCCAGCGTGACGCGCTCAATGCGAGAGCGGATGCGCTCGTGATGGTCGGGCAGTGTGTCTGCGTTCTCAGTCGGCGGAGCACGTGATCGTCCCGCTTGCCGCCCAGCTTGCTGTCGTTTTGGCCGAGCGCTATTTTTGAGGAATTTGCCCCGGGCCGCGACCGCCTCCCGCGCGTCTTGACTCCGCCACACTCCAATGAGAACATATAAAGAACAACGATATGAGCAGGCGGGTGGCCCTCAATGCGGCGCAAGGGTCACAATCCGCATGACGGTCCCGGCAAACGCACCGCGCGAGAGAAGCCCGGCCCGATATCGACGTTAGGACAAATCCGGCGTCAGACGTGCTGGCCTTGGCTTTACTGTCGCGCGTGCGGGCGTGGCGCTCCGGTCGCTCTTGCGCCCTTCATCATTCGATGGGGCGCGCACGCTTCTAGCGATATTTTGCGACGCAGTGGGAGATGCGGCGACTGCGGCGGGAAAGGCGTGACGCTGATGAATCCCAGCTGGCAAGATATATGCAAACGGGTCTTTCGCCATTTCCAATTGACAGAATGCGATGACCGAACCATCCGAGAAGCCGGCCGAGCCCGATCGAACCGCCGACGCCATCATTGCGGATTGCGATGGCGATCGGCGCGCGGCCGTGATCGAACTTCTGGCGATCGTCCGCAGCCTGATTCACGAGAACCAGGCGCTACGCGAGGCCGCGTCGCCGGGGTTTGCCCGCAAGCGGCCGATCGTATTCGGTAAGCCGCAATGACGAACAGCGGATCACGCAAGGTCGTGCTGCTGTTCGACCTAGCGAGTCGACCAATAGCGAAGGAAGCGGGATAGGGAATGACCGAACCATCCGAGAACCCGGCCGCGCCCGATCAACTTGAACTCGCTTCGCGCGGCGTTGGGCAACCTTATGACCGCAGCGGGCCGGGCGATCATGCCCGTTGGGCTACCAAGCATGAAAATCCTTACCGCCGAAATCAATGCATGGCGCGAGGGATTCAGCGGCGACCGGAGCAATCCGATCGTTTGCCGCTCAGCTTTTCGGCGTCGTCGTCAAATTCCATGTCGACAGCTACGTCCACGCTTCATCCTGGGATCGACCACACGACGTTCGATCACCACGGGGGCGCCGATAATGCGACCGCCGAGCGGCCCGATATGTGCGCCTACCGCGCAATCAACATGATGGATCGCAGGTGCCGGGTAATGAGATGCATGCGACATCGCGGTCTGAGTGGGGACGAGAGACGACAATCTGCCCCGCACCAACGACCGCCGGGCGGCCGAGCCGCCCATCTGCGCCTTGGCCAGATGCGACGGACTGGAAATTGCGCGGCGCGGTCTAACTCGGAAGGAGCAAAAACGCTCCATCGCGATCCAATGGCGCTCGCGGCGATCTGGAGTGTGGCCTCAAATAAAAAACCCCGGAGCGTGAGCTCCGGGGTTCGCAGAGAGAAACCTGCCGCTGTTACCAGCTGCGGGAGATCTGCAGACGGCCGGTG
>Ga0206821_10132_pt1 | contig 11415 bp, 9 predicted proteins | sample Alteio_BWOrgCont_85_FD_152860 | JGI IMG/M metagenome (GOLD analysis project Ga0206821, IMG submission 152860) | Enriched cells from forest soil in Barre Woods Harvard Forest LTER site, Petersham, Massachusetts, United States -... | ecosystem: Environmental > Terrestrial > Soil > Temperate forest >...
GCAGACGGACTCGGGCAAAGGCGTCGTGGAGCTCAAAACCCTCATCGGCACCATGGGCACTTTGAACCAGGCGCTCACCGCAGAGGCGCATAACCTGGCCACAGCATTGCGCCGCGATACCAAGGCCCAGGGCAACTGGGGCGAAACCATTCTGCGTAACATTCTCGACAAGTCAGGCCTGCAAGAGGGTACGCACTACAGCTTTCAGCAGAGCCATACCGAGGTCGACGCAGACGGAGCTCCGGTGCAGCGCCGCCAGACCGACGTGGTGGTCAAGCTGCCCGGCGGCCGTCACCTCATCATCGATTCCAAAGTCTCGCTCAACGCCTACAACGACAGCGTAAACGCGGCCGATGAAAAGGATCGCGCAGAAGCCATCAAGCGCCACCTCATCAGCGTTCGCAACCATTTTACCGAGCTCGCAAGCCGCAACTATCACTCGCTCTCGGGCATTCAGTCACCCGATTTTACAGTGATGTTTGTGCCCATCGAGCCGGCGTTTTTGTTGGCGCTTCAGAACGATGATTCGCTCTGGCACGACGCCTACTCCAAGGGCGTTCTGCTCTCCGGCCCTACCACTGTGCTGTTTGTGATTCGCATTGTCGAAGATCTGTGGCGGCAACAGTCGCAGGTTGAGAACGTCAAGAACGTAATGAAGCGCGGCGCAGATCTCTACGACAAGTTCGTCGGCTTTGTCACAAGTCTCGAAGGGGTAGGCGAGTCACTGTTTAGAGCTCGCGAGAAATACGAAGAGGCGCGCGGACGGTTGTCGACAGGCCCCGGAAATCTGGTGCGCCAGGTTGAGATGCTGCGCGACCTGGGCGTAGCCCCAAAGAAGCAGATACCGCAAGGACTGCTGGACGCGTCGGGTGTTGAGACATCGGGTATTGAGGCATCGGGGACTGAAGTTTCGGGCGCCGGTCAATCAGCCCTGCCATCGCCAGCCGCAGAGCAAGTATCAATATTCGAAGCCGAAGATCAAAACAGCGTAGAGCAGGTAGTAGAGCAGGGAATCGCGGAGTCCGACGCGGTGTGAATTGACGATTTAGATGGTTGGTGCGCCATGCCCAAAGGGCTGTACTCGCAGACATTTTGTTTGCTGACCAATGGAGAGATGGTGATTTCCGAGATTCGGTCGGCTCTGATTGACGGCGGATTCGATGTCGTGAAAAACAAAGTTGCTTCTCCGACCGCGTGGATCAGCGGGCCGTCTGTTGTGGTCTCCTACTCACCCGAAATCAATGGCTACGCATTTGTAGATGTCGTAAACCATGCGTGGCCAGACGCAATGGGCAATCCGAAAACCGACTTTGAGATATTTGGCGCGTGGGGGCTGGGGCAGTTTGGGCCATTTACCTATCCCGGTGGGTTGTTGCGGGCAACCCAGAACTGTTGGAGTTCGCCTGGAGCCGCTGCGGCCGCCCAATCGCATAGCGGTTTTGTTCGAATTCGATTAGGGTATTCCGCCGGCCTGCCGACCAGCCCTTGCCTGCCCAAGGGTTGTGACCCGCTTCATGAACTTAACTATTTGAGCAATCTGACAGAGACACTCCTCTCAAAGACAAATGCAATTTGCTATTTCAATCCGAATGGAGAGGTGCTTGCAGAGCGAGGAGAATTCATACAAATCCTTAACGAAAGCAAGCAACAACAGAAGATTCCGCTGCCGCTTTGGACCAATGTGAGGCTCTATCGCGTGGACGAAGAATTCATGTTGATGGACTCGGTCGGTAATGGACAGCTCGACGTCAGCGATGTCGAGGCGATATTCCCCATCTCACGATATCAACCCAATGAGGTCGGATATTACTTACGCAACTTAACTCACTATTCACTTGAGATTCGCCGACGGATGAAAGTTGAGGGACCGATTGATGGTCCTGGCGAAAGCAATCTCTCTTGGATGGCGGAGCTACGTGACTCCGGCGTCGTTCAACCACCGCGCAAGGTGACTCGCCTCTATCCGCAAGATTTGAAGGAGCACATCAACGCACTCCTGCCGCCGATCGGCGCCTTATAACGGAAATCGGCAATGCGCGGCCACCGCTTCTTGAACGTCGTGCGCGAAGTCTTCGTCGATGGTTGCCGTGGAGTCTTCAGGAAGCAGAGCGATGCACTCCTCGATAGAGCGACGGGGCGGCGCAGGTGTGCGGAGAACGGCCAATGGCGCGGTGCCCGATTCGATAACAATCTCCGCGCCCGCGCGCACATGAACCATCAGCCCGGCGAAATCGCGGGCCGCCTCGGCTTCCGAAATGTGGATCACTGCCATATTTGAGATGATACCGTCATTTCCGCTTTCCCATAGCGGGCGAGGCGTCGAATTGCCCTAAAACACCTGTGGCGCTGACGGCTTCGCCGCCGGCGGCGCCGGGGTCTCCGGAGGTCCAGCCGCCGCAGTCGGAGCAGCCGGTGTCGCAGACGCATCAGCCTTGGCCCGCGCCAACGTTAAATCCATCCCCGGAAAATCTCCCGAGTCGGTCTTCGTGCTCATCTTGATGGTGTCGCCAGTCACCGTACAGGTGTGATGAATCGTAATTCCGTTGAACGACACGTCAAACGTAAAGTTGTCGCCGTCCACCTTGCCATTGCTGATCGGCAGCGGATCGGGTCCCATCGTGCTCGCCACCGAACCCGTCAGATTCGCCCCGTCCAGCTTGAAGGTGAAGGTCAGCGGAATCGTGCTGCCGTCCTGCGCCTGCATCTGGGTCGTCCATGTGCCGGTCAGGTCTGCGGCCATCGCACTCGCCGCACCCAGCGTCATCATCAATACAGCACAAATCGCAAGAAACTTTTTCATCCATCCCTCACAGCCGTTTTCCGGCGCATTCATCATACAGAGAAGCCGCGAGCACTCGCCTGCCGGCCCTTCCGCATCTGAAGTCTTCAATTAAGACGCAGAATTCGCAGTTTTTGGCGCCTATTTCTAGATATCAATTTTCGCAAACGCCAAGCGCAAATCGCACACCAGCCACAAAACAAAGGTCCCTCAGTCCCTCAGTCCCTTAGTCCCTCAGTCCCCGCCTCTAAAGCCTCCCGCACCCGCCGCCACGTCGTAGCCAGGTCCTCAGGCAGCACCCGCGTCTCGGCAATCGTCGTCATAAAATTCGTATCGCCAAGCCAGCGTGGCATCGCGTGCAAATGGATGTGCCCAGCCACGCCCGCGCCGCCGGCCTTGCCCACATTCAAACCAAAATTGAACCCATGCGGTCGGTATAAACTGTCCAGCACGCTCTCCGTCTTCTGCGCCAAATCCATCAATTCATGAGCCGCCTCAACCGGCAGCGCCGCCAACCGATTCAGATGCGCGTAAGGCATCAACAGCAGGTGGCCGCTCGAATAAGGAAACGCGTTCAGGCAGATAAAGCAGTGCGTGCCGCGCAAGACAAGCCCGCCTGCCTCCTCGGCCTTCTCTCGGTCCATCCCCTGTGCAATCGCGTAATCGATTGAAGCAATCAGATTGCAGAACACGCACCCCAGGTCCCCCGGCCACGCGCTCAGCGCCGCCGGAACCCCCGCCCGCACCGCGCTATCTGCCGAGGTCACATACGCATAACGCCACGGAGTCCACAAGTGATCCATCGTCACATTGTCGCTCAAACTCCCAAACTCCGTCCTCGAAAACCCCGCCAACCCAACCCCGATCGGTCATCTCGTCTTCGCAACAGTCAGCCCAGCAAACTCCACTCAGCCGGATAAATCTGCCCCCATGCCAAGATGAATTTTCTGCGAACACAATCGACTGCACTTAATTTGCTGCACTGTTTCCACCCAGCGCCACTCGCCAAACCATCAACAAACCCCACCCAACCCGCATGAATACTGAGGCATGCAGCTTTCCGCCCCGCGCGCAACGCTCCCATTTCGCGCCCATTTTCGCTCGCCCAACTCCGCCCAAACCGCCTCCATCAGGTTTGACCTTTATTTGCAATGATTGCTACACTCGAAAGCGTAGCTTCCTGCGCGGATTCCTGCAGTGAGTTGCGGCCGCCCTTCCAGCAAGCCGTTGCCTGCCGGGTGTTTCCCAAGGAGACCCTAAGCCTTTTTCCCGAGGCGTTCATCGGGCGAGAGACCGTCGCTTTGGAAATCACGATCGGCAAGTCACCGAGTGCGGCAACGGGAACTTGGGCTCTGTGCATCACAGGCTGCGGTTCGCCGCTGCCAGTGCTGTAGCTGCAGAGCGGCGGGCCAGTTTTACCGCTGCACCACGCATTCCCGGAGCTTGCAGTAATGGCAAACGTCCTCAATCCCGAAACCGAGAGCATAACCCTGAACACCGAACTCGAAATCCCAACGCTAGAGCCGGCGACCGAGCTGGAGACTCTTGAGAGTCTTGACCAGCCGTCGCATGAGTCCACGTCCAACCCTGACACAGCCCAAGTCGTCGAAGTACCTGAGCTGGACGCCGATACCCTTTCAACCAAGTCCGTTGAGCCCGTTGCCGAGGCTGCACTTCAAAGTGCGCCCCTGCCCGTCGCCGCGGCACCCCAGTCTGAACACCCGGCTGCAGCAGAATCGATGGATGATTTCTCTGCCGCCCTTGAAGCCTTTGAACGCGAGCAGGCCGCTGAAGCTGCCGCAGTTGAGGCATACGGCGACAAAATCGTGCAAGGCACCGTCGTCAAGCAGACTGACAAACATCTGGTGATCGATTTAGGACTGAAGAGCGAGGGCCTTGTGCCCCTCGATCAGGTCGTCGATCACACCGGCGCAGTCAAGTTTCAACCCGGCGAAGTAATCGAGGTGGTGATCGAGCGCGAGGAGCCCGAAAGCGGCTACCTGGTCAGCTACGACCGCGCGCAGCGCCTCCGCGTTTGGGACACAATCGAGAAAGCGGCAAACGACAAAACTCCGGTTATCGGCACCGTCGTAAGCCGCGTCAAGGGCGGCCTAACCGTAGACATCGGCATCAAGGCGTTCCTGCCCGGCTCCCAGCTTGAGATTCGCCCCGTGCGCAATCTCGATGGATATCTCGGCCAGCAGATTGAAGTCCGCGTCATCAAGCTCAACAAAAAGCGCGGCAACGTCGTTGTCAGCCGCAAAGAGCTTCTTGAAGAAGACCTCAACAGCAAGCGTTCCGCCACCATGGAGCATCTCTTTGAGGGCGCAGTGCTCACCGGCACCGTCAAGAACCTTACTGACTACGGCGCGTTCGTTGACCTCGGTGGCATCGACGGCCTGCTCCACATTACCGACATGAGCTGGGGACGCCTTACTCACCCCCGCGATCTGGTCAACGTCGCTGACGAAATCCAGGTCAAGGTGCTCAAGTTCGATAAAGATAAGCAGCGCGTCTCGCTCGGATTCAAGCAGCTCACACCCGATCCATGGCTTGACGCCTCCGAGCGTTATCCCGTGGGCGCAAAGGTGCACGGCCGCGTTCTGTCGGTTACTGACTACGGCGCGTTTGTTGAGCTCGAGCAGGGCATTGAAGGCCTGGTTCACCTCTCTGAGATGACCTGGTCCAAGCGCCTCAAGCATCCTTCAAAGCTCATCAAGCCGGGCGACGAAGTCGACACCGTGGTTCTCAGCGTCAATCCCACCGACCGCCGTATTTCGCTGGGCATGAAGCAGCTTCTTGAGAACCCGTGGGAGAACCTCTCCGAGCGTTATCCCACCGGCGCAATCGTTGAAGGCCGCGTCCGCAACCTTACTGACTTTGGCGCTTTCATCGAAATCGAAGATGGCATCGACGGCCTCGTCCACGTCTCAAACCTGAGCTGGACCAAGCGCGTCAAGCATCCTTCTGAAATCGTGAAGAAGGGCGAAAAGGTCAAGGCAGTTGTTCTCGGCGTCGAGCCGCAGAACCGCCGCCTCTCGCTGGGCATCAAGCAGCTTCAACCCGATGTGTGGGAGAGCTTCTTCGCCACCCATCGTGTTGGCGACGTGGTGCACGGCAAGGTTCTGCGCACCGCGCAGTTCGGCGCTTTTGTTGAAATTGCTGAAGGTGTCGAAGGTCTCTGCCACATCTCCGAGGCCGGCGACGAAGGCGACCACTCCAAACTCGAAGTGGGAACTGACCACGACTTCAAGATCATCAAGATCAACGTCGAAGAGAAAAAGGTGGGCCTAAGCCTGCGTGCCGTAAGCGGGCACGAAGCCAGCCGCGCACAGGTCGAGCACTACAAGGCCGACACGCACAAACACCCCGTCTCAAGCTCAACCACAACGCTGGGCGACCTCATCCAGTGGAAAAAGGACAGCGAAAGCGAAGGCGAATAAAACAGCCATCGTTTTTTGAGCGGTCACAAGCAACGGCCACCCGCAAGGGTGGCCGTTTTGCGTTGTACCGGAGCAGGTTGTTCATCCGTTGTCACCAACACGGCAATTCTCGATTCTCGCGCCCGGCACGAGAAATGCCGGCTAGCTGCGAAACTATTCAATTTCAATAACCTGCAAGACCTGAGCAATTGTGAACATTTAAAAGCTGTACAAAGAGACATACTCATCACTACTGGGGTTCCCTCCCAACCAACACTGAGCGGCTTCCACGCGGCTATGACCCCGCATTAATCGCTAGGCGCAAATAGTTTAGAGTGCTTCCGGCTGCCCATGGGCCGGCGTACCATCCACAGGCACCCGTCATGGTCTTGCTTGCCGAAAGGGTTCGCGACCTGCTCGCAGCGGACACAGAAGGGAAACGTAAATGACAATCGCCGATGATACTGGAGTTCGCAACTTCAGTCGCCCTGCCCGCGTCGAGTTATTCAAAATGGGTGTTGAAGGTCTTGACGACATTCTGGATGGGGGCCTGTCGCGCAACCACCTTTATTTGATCGAGGGCGATCCCGGTACCGGCAAAACCACAATCGCCATGCAGTTCCTGATGGAAGGCGCCCGAAGCGGCCAAAAGGGCTTATATATCACGCTTTCTGAGTCCAAGGCCGAGCTGCTTGAGATTGCCGATTCGCACGGATGGTCGATTGACGATATCGATACTTTCGAACTCGAACATGACGAAAAGCACCTCAAGCCCGAAAAGGTGTACACGGTCTTCAGTCCTTCTGAAATCGAGCTTTCAGAAACCACCAACGCGGTGCTGGCAGAAGTGGAGCGGTTGCAGCCAGCCCGCGTCGTGCTCGATTCCCTCTCTGAAGTGCGCCTTCTCGCCCGTGATTCATTGCGCTACCGCAGGCAGATTCTCGGACTCAAACAGTATTTCTCCGGACGCAAGTGCACCGTGCTCTTGCTCGACGATCGCACCGCCGATGGGCACGATCTCCAACTCCAGAGCATTGCGCATGGCGTCATTCTGCTTGAAAGCGTCGAGCGGGAATACGGCATCGTAAAGCGGCGTTTGGAAGTGAAAAAGCTGCGCGGCGCCAAGTTCCGCGAAGGTTTCCATGACTACTGCATCAAGCACGGCGGCGTCGAAGTCTATCCCAGGCTCGTGGCCCCGGAGCACCTTCTCACATTCGCGCCCACGCAGCTAAAGAGCGGCATCGAAGAGCTGGATACGTTGCTGGGCGGGGGACTCGACAGCGGCACCAGTACGCTTCTGCTTGGGCCCGCCGGCTGCGGCAAATCCACCATCGCCACACGCTACGCGGTCACCGCGGCCGAAAAGGGCGCCCGCACCGCATTCTTTGCCTTCGATGAAACGCTGGCAACTCTGGCCATTCGGGCAAGAGGCCTGGGCCTCGATATAACGAAACACGTTAATAGCAAAACTCTGCTGCTTCGGCGCGTCGATGCCGCGGAACTTTCGCCCGGACAATTTGTTCACGAAATCAGAAACCTTGTAGAAGATCACGATTTGAAGCTGTTGATCATTGATAGCCTGAACGGCTTTCTCAATGCCATGCCGGGCGAACAATTTCTCGCCATGCAACTGCATGAATTGCTTGGATTCCTTAGCCAGAAGGGCGTCACAACGCTGATGACCCTGGCGCAGCGGGGTTTCGTGGGAACCAATGTCGATACGCCGGTAGATGTAAGCTACCTGGCCGACACTGTTCTGCTATTCCGCTACTTCGAGGCGGCAGGCGAGGTACGGCAGGCGCTCTCAGTCATCAAGAAGCGCAGCGGTGAGCACGAACGCACTATTCGGGAATTGGTGATGAAGAATGGAAAAATTCTGGTAGGTTCGGTCCTCACGGAGTTCGAGGGTGTGCTCACCGGCGCTCCCACTTACCGCGGAGGGATCGAAAACCTGCAAGGTTCCAGGTTCATGGCAGAGCAGGGAAATTGAAATGACAGAAAACGCAGACGAGCTTCGCGTCATCCTCGTTGCCCCCTCGGGGCGAGACGGAGAGCTGGTTAGCAGCCTTCTTGAGAATTACAACATCTCTTGTCTCTTGTTTCCCACATCCCGCGAGGCACGCATCGGAATGGGAACGAGTGCGGGTATCGTCATCATTGCTGAAGAGGCACTATCCCTGTCTGAAATCGATTTGTGGGCTGCCGAGGTTCGCGCACAGCCCTCCTGGTCCGACCTGTTCTTTATCTTCCTTACTATTCCCGGTGAACGGAGCCAGAAAAGAATGCTGGCGCAGCAGCCGCTCGGCAAGATGGAGATGCTGGAGCGCCCGGTGAGAGCGGAGACGTTGATTGGCACGGTGTTGGCCGCGCTGCGCAGCCGCCGCCGGCAATTCGAAATGAGGGACCACCTGGCCGCGATCAGGCTTGCTGAAGTTGCGCTCCGCAAATCAGAGAAGCTGGCCGTTGCGGGTCGGTTGGCCCTCAGTATTTCGCACGAAATCAACAATCCTCTTGAGTCAGTCACCAATCTGCTTTATTTGATCGGGCGGTCGACTTCGCTGCCGAACGCTGTGGCTCTGGCAGAGACCGCCTCACAGGAACTGGCGCGCGTTTCTGAAATCGTCACCCAGACTCTCCAGTTCTACCGCAGCCCGAGCAAGCCCACCCTCGTGCACATCACCGAGATTGTGGATTCCGCCCTGACTCTTTATCAGCGCAGGCTCGACTCCGCCGAGATCGAGGTTGAACGCGATTTCCGTGACTGCTTGCCGATTGTCGCCCTGTCGGGTGAACTTCGACAGGTAACGCTTAACCTCATTGGGAATGCCGTTGATGCGATCGGACGCCAGGGCCGGCTGAGAATCCGCGCTGCCAACGCCCGGCAGCACGGTAATGGTTCGCTGCGGGGTGTGCGTTTGACGATTGCCGACACAGGATCAGGGATTCATCCTGACGTCCGCTATACGATCTTCGAGCCGTTCGTCTCCACCAAGGGCGATACCGGTACCGGCCTGGGTCTCTGGCTGAGTTCGCAGATCATCCGCAAACACGGCGGAACCATCCAGGTGAAGAGCCGCGCGCGCTCCGCTCATTCGGGAACCGTCTTCTCGGTCTTTCTTCCCTTGGAGTTTCAATCCGTTGCTCAGGCCGACGCAAACTTAGGAAACGTGGTCGCAGCCCAGATGCCCCCAGCGTAGCTCTAACCACCTCAAGCCGGGTGTCCCTGCTGAGCTAAGTGCGGTGAAGCCGAAGAACCTGATTATTGATTCAGGATGGACCCGGGAAAGCACGAACCCAAACCCAGCAGTCTCAACCCACCACAAAATTGCAGTGGGCCAGCTCAGTTTCCAGTGGGTATGATCCCGGCGTTCTCCACCATTAGAATCGTCGTCCGCTTCGGCGCGCGCGTCCGATGCACCACCGTCTTCGGAATCACCAACCCCTGCCCGGGTTTGAGCGACACCGTGCGGCTGTCAACCATGCGGCCTTCAGGCCCACCGGCAGAGCCCTCAAGATCGATCATCAACTCGCCGTCAACCACAAAGAAGAACTCATCGTCCTCATCATGCTTGTGCCAGTGGTACTCGCCCTCGATGGCCGCCATGCGCACCACCGAGCCGTTCACCTGGCACAGCGTCTGATTGAACCATTTGTAGTCGCTGGCGCCGGGAACCGCATGCACGTCAAAAACCTCCAGCGGCTCGTAGAGAACGTTGAGGCGGGTTTCGTAGGGAAAGGATTCAGTCTCAGCCATCGAATAAACCTCGCCCCGAGCATAGCAGGCCCCGGGACCGCCCAAAACGCGAATCCAGATAGACTGGAACTATGGGCTTCGGCTTCCACATTGAGAACTTCGGCTGCCGCGCCGCTCGCGCCGACGGCGAAGCAATTGCCGCCCGCCTGCTCTCCTCCGGGCACTGCATGCAGCAGGCCTCCGAGGCCGATGTGGTCGTCGTCAACACCTGCTCCGTCACCGCCGAGGCCGACCGAGAGGCCCGCGCCTTCATCCGCCGCGCCAACCGTCGCAATCCCGCGGCAAAGATCGTAATAACCGGCTGCTACGCCCAGCGCGCGCCGGCAGAATTAACCGCAATCAACGGCGTCGCCGCGGTAGTAGGCAACAGCCACAAGGCCCTCGTGCCTGAGATCGTGATTGACCTCGCTCAACGCCATCGGCCGCGCCCCCTCATTGACGGATCTTTCGTCAGCATTGAATCGCTGCTTACCGGACCGGCTTCGATACTTGCCGACGACAGCTTCGCCCACTCCTTCATTGAAGAAGCGCAGCTCGTGCCCGGCGCGCAAACTCGCCCCAACCTCAAAATCCAGGAGGGCTGCGGCAATCGCTGCACCTTCTGCGTCATTCCCTTCACTCGCGGCCCATCAAAAAGCTTGCCGCGCGAATCGGTTCTCAAGCAGGTTGAAGGATTCATCGCCGCCGGCGGAAACGAGCTGGTTCTCTCCGGAATCAACCTCGGCCGCTGGGGAAGGGAACTCGCCCCGAAGGAATCGCTCACGTCCCAGGCGGATTCTCTCCCATCTCTCGTCCGCCACATCCTCACCCGCACCGCACTGCCGCGCCTGCGCCTAAGCTCCATCGAGCCCATGGACTGGACCGACGAGCTAATCGATCTGATGGCCGAGTTCGCCGGCCCCAACGCTCACTCGCCGCGCCTCGCCCGTCACGCCCATCTGCCGCTCCAATCCGGCTCCGACGCCGTTCTTCGCCGCATGCATCGCCGCTACCGCCCCTGGCACTACGCCGCCAAGGTTCAAGCCCTGGTGCAGGTCGCCGGCTCCGAGCTCACCCTCGGCGCCGACGTAATGGTAGGCTTTCCCGGCGAAACCGACGCCGAATTCGAAGAGACCGTCGCCTTCATCCGCGCGCTGCCCTTCGGCTATCTTCACCTCTTCCCGTTTTCGCCGCGCCCCGCCACTCGCGGTTGGGAATTGCATAAAGCAAATCCGGTACACGCAACGGCAGTCCAGGAACGGATCGACACACTGCGCGCGATCGCCCGCCAAAAGTCCCATGCCCATCGCAAGCAAATGACAGGCCGCGAACTGCCCGCCATTACGCTTCACACCCCGGCCCCGCTGGCCCAACGCGGCCTCACCGAAGCACTCACCGACAACTTCCTGCCGGTGGAGCTAATTGGCCGGTTCCCTGCCAATCAACTCCACAGCATTACGGTCACCGGAGTTACTACGGAA
>Ga0206821_10243_pt1 | contig 11396 bp, 4 predicted proteins | sample Alteio_BWOrgCont_85_FD_152860 | JGI IMG/M metagenome (GOLD analysis project Ga0206821, IMG submission 152860) | Enriched cells from forest soil in Barre Woods Harvard Forest LTER site, Petersham, Massachusetts, United States -... | ecosystem: Environmental > Terrestrial > Soil > Temperate forest >...
CTGTAGGTTCGCCGGTTATAGCTACTCCATTTTCCAGCACCACTTACACTGTAATAGGTACCAGTGCTGCCGGTTGCAACGATACTGCAAATATTACTATAAGTGTTACTCCTACCCCAACTCTTTCAGTTACTCCCTTGAATCCCGGAATATGTTCAGGTGATTCTGTTTTATTGACCGTGAGTGGGGCCACTAATTATACCTGGAGTCCCGGAACAAGTTTAAGTACTACTGTTGGTGGTAATGTTATTGCCTTCCCAACTTCATCCGTCACTTACACGGTAACGGGTATAAATGGAACTTGTACATCGAATGACACAGTAAGCATAACTGTCGGGAACTTAGTAGTGACAGCTACTGCATCTTCATCCTCTATTTGTAATGGTGGTTCTACAACTTTAACAGCAGGCGGAGCTGTAAACTATACATGGAGCCCGGCTACAGGTCTGAATAATTCGACAGGTTCACCTGTTACTGCTACGCCTACTGTCACTACTACATATAGCCTGCTTGGAACATCGGGTAGTGATAATTGCGCTGACAGTACAACCATAGTAATTACTGTTAATCCCACACCTACAATTTCAGTCTCTGCGGGTTCACCGTTAATATGTTCTGGTGGAAGTGGAACTACAATAACAGCCACGGGTGCCACAGCCTACACATGGAATCCGGCCAGTGGAGTTGCCTGTTCTACCTGTGCAAATACTACTGCTAACCCTGCGTCTAACACAACCTTTACTGTAACCGGAACCAATTCTTTTGGCTGCAATTCAAGTGATACAATAAGCATTCAGGTTGATATCCCAAATTTTGTAGCCACCTCAAGTCTTCCTGCAATTTGTAACGGTAGTACCACTTTACTTAATGTAACTGGTGGAGTTAGTTATACCTGGAATCCGGCAGCTTCTTTAAGCTGTAATACTTGCCCTTCACCAATTGCCAATCCTTCTACCAATACTACTTACACAGTTGTAGGCACTGACGCAGCAGGATGCCCCGATTCAGCCAATGTTTCAATTACTGTAAATTCTTTACCGGTTGTAACTGCGGTTCCCGCAGATACTTCAATTTGTACAGGTAATTCTACAACTCTTAGCGCAACCGGTGCAAGCACATACGCCTGGACACCAGCTACCGGCCTTGCTTGTACTTCCTGCTCAAGCACAAGTGCCGACCCTAATTCTACTACTACTTATACAGTTATTGGAACAAGTAGCCAGGGATGTAATGATACGGTTCAGATAGTTCTCACCGTTTTTGCAAGCCCTGTTATAAGCATTTCTCTAACAGGCGGTGACACTTTATGTATGGGCCAATCTCTTTCCATGACTGCCAGTGGCGGCGTAAGTTATACATGGAGCCCTTCTGCAGGTTTAGGAGGAACTACTACCGGAGCAACAGTAACCTCAACACCGACTACAAGCCCCATAACGTATACAGTTATTGGCAGCAGTGCAACTTGCAGTGATAGTGCCAAGCAAACAGTTTATTTATATCCACCCTTGCAGGTTGCTATGACTCCTGATACCATTTGCCTCGGTAAACAGGCAGTAGTGGGTGTTGCGGTAACCGGCGGCAAACCAGGGTATAATTATGTTTGGAATAATGGATTAACTAATGGCCCTGGGCCATATAGTGTTTCGCCTGGTGTGCCTACCTATTATGTGTGTTCTGTAACCGATGGCTGTAACGCAACAATAACAGATTCCATGCAGGTATTTACCGCACCTGTTCCGGTTGCTGGTTTTGTGGCAACACCTAAAACCATACTCGGTGGTCAGTTTGTAAGTTTTGTAAATACAAGTACAGGAGCAACCTCTTATATTTGGAATATTGGAGACGGAAGCTCGTCAACCGATGCAAATCCATACTACCAGTATAATATTCCGGGTAATTATATTGTCACTCTTATAGCTTCAAACAGGTTTGGCTGTACCGACACTGCATCAGACACTGTTTACGTGACTGGTGGAATTTACGTACCTAATGTATTTACACCTAACGGTGACGGTATCAATGATGTGTTTCATATAACGGCCGGAGGCATGCAAACCTATTATATTGAAATATTCAACCGTTGGGGAGAAAGAGTGTTTGAAGCCGATTCGCCTGAAATTGACTGGACAGGCAGAAGTATGGCCGGCGTAATGGAATCAGATGGAACATATTACTACATTATTAAAGCTACTGATTATGCTAATAAAAAGTACAATCTGGATGGTTATTTGCAATTGATTCATTAAAATGGGTATATTGTATCCCGTTGATAATCATTTAATAATTAGTTAACGTAGCGTTAGTAACTTATTTAACTCATCCCCGTACCTTTAATCACGATTCTAAATCGTTATACTTCTAATAATTGTAAGCATGCTGAAAGCTTTACTAAACAAACAAAACCACCTTTTTTTAAAGACTTTAGAGGGGGGTATTCATTTGTTTTTTTATCTTTTGTCAGGCATCTAAGGCACAAACTACTGTTTTTTACCAGGATTTTGAAAAGGCCATTACCTCGCCTGTTAATGGAGCCTTAGCCATTTCATCTGCCGGTTCTGCCGATATTCCTCAGGCACAAACATGGACTGGTGGTGGTAGTAACGGAGCAAATGACTATTGGGCTAATAGCCAGGAAACGCGTGCCCAGTCAGGCTGGGGGACTTCTAATGATCTTTGTGGCGCGGGTGGTGGCTATTGCGTTAATACCTGTGCCGGTAATGGGGCTTTCTATTTCGATGGTTTTGATGCCGGCAGTAGTGAAACAGGTTATATACAAACACCGGTAATTGATTTATCGGCATATAGCGGGTGCTATAGTGTTTCACTCACCTTTTGTTACTATGACAGAGATGAGACTTCCTTACAAGTACTTTTATCTTCTAATTCCGGAACCAGTTTCACAAGCCAGGCAACATACGGTCAAGTAGGAAATAGTTGGACAACGGAAACTATAACAATACCGGCTGCTTATCTTGTTTCAACTTTTGAAATGAAATTTATAGCTAAGAGCGCCTTTCAATATTACCCAATTGGTATTGATGAGGTTAAAATAACAGCAACCTCCACTGCCCCCACTACACAAGCTTCCGCAATTACATATTCAGGTACTACATGTAGCGGCATGACTGTAAACTGGACAAAAGGCAATGGAGCCGATAGGATTGTTGTTGCTTACCCCAACTCTACTATAACTAATCCTGTAAGTGGTACGGCATATACAGCAAATTCTGCTTATGGAAGCGGAACAGGGCTTGGCGCAGGTTTCGTAGTTTATAACGGAACGGGTAACTCAGTTACCGTTTCAGGTTTATCCGCCAGTACAACTTATTATTTTGCTGTATTCGAATTTAATGCAACCAATTGTTATATGACTCCGGGGGTTTCTTCAAATCAAGCAACTATTGCATGCGGAGGTTGCCCAACAACTAATTCTTCAGCCTTTTCTTTTTCAAACATTAATTGTAATGGCATGACTGTTAGTTGGACAAATGGTAATGGAGCTGATAGAATAGTAGTGGCCTACCCAAATTCCACTATTACTAACCCTACCAATGGTACTACATATACTGCAAATACAATATATGGAAGCGGCACAGCAATCGGAGCAGGTTCTGTTGTTTACAAAGGAACTGGTAATTCAGTTTCAGTTACAGGTTTATCGGCAAACACAACCTATTATTTTGCCATTTTTGAATTTAATACCACTGCGTGTTACCTTATGCCTGGCGCATCTTCAAATCAGGCTACCATTGCAAGCCCTACAACTAATTCTTCGGCACTCACATTTCCTGGCGTAAGTTGTGGTGACATAGTATTGAGCTGGACAAATGGCAATGGAGCGGACAGGATTGTCGTGGCATATCCTAATTCTACCATAACAACCCCTGCAGGTGGTACTACTTATACGGCCAATGCAACATACGGAAGTGGCAGCGCTTTAGGAGCAGGTTTCGTAGTTTACAATGGTACGAGCAGTACGATAGACGTACTTGGTTTATCGGCAAACACTACTTATTACTTTGCCGTATTTGAATATAATGGCACTTCATGTTATTTAACTCCTGGTTTATCTTCCAACCAGGCCACTTTAGCAAATCCTACAACAAATGCTACAGCATTAGCATTTCCAACTGTAAACTGTAATAATATGACTTTAAGTTGGACCAATGGCAATGGTTCTGACAGGATAGTAGTAGCCTACCCCAATTCTACCATTACTACTCCTACCACCGGCACAGTTTATACAGCAAACACTACTTATGGAAATGGCACAGGGCTTGGTGCAGGTTTTGTAGTATATAATGGTTCAGGTAGTACCGTCACCGTATCTGGCCTGGCAGCTACTACAAATTATTATTTTGCCGTATTTGAATATAATGGCACTTCATGTTATCTTACTCCAGGTACTTCTTCAAACAAGACAACTATAGCTTGTGCCGGCTGTCCAACCACAAATGCTTCAGCATTAAATTATACTGGAGTGGCATGTAGTAGCTTAACCGTGAACTGGACAAACGGTAGCGGAACACATAGAATAGTTGTAGCTTACCCAAACTCTACTATTACAAACCCTACAAATGGCACAACTTATACTGCAAATACTACTTATGCAAGTGGCATCAGTGTTGGAGCAGGTTATGTTATATATAATGGTACAGGAAGCACAGTCACCGTCACGGGGTTAGCCGCAAGTACTACTTATTACTTTGCTGTTTTTGAATATACAACTACTGCATGCTACCTTACTCCAGGTGTTTCCTCGAGCCAGGCCACTATAGCCTGTGCAGGCAGCCCTACAGTTGCTGCATCTTCCCTCAGTTTCTCGCATGTAGGATGCAACAGTGTAAAATTAAGCTGGACCAATGGCAATGGGACAAACCGAATAGTTGTTGTATATTCTAGTTCTACTATAACCACGCCCACCACAGGCACCATCTATAATAATGACTTCAACTATGGAAATGGCAGCGCTTTGGGTTCAGGCTACGTGGTTTATGATAGCACAGGAAATTCTGTAGTCATTCTTGGATTATCGGCAAGCACGACGTACTGGTTTGCCGTATTTGAGTATAATACAACAGGAACAGCATATTTGACTTCAACATATCCTTCATCAAGCCGTGCAACCACTACATGTTCTGCTTGCCCTTTTATGTCAACAGCCCTCACCGATGGATGCAATACCTCTGTCGGTTGTAATGAGGGCGATACCGAATGGCTATTATTTAATACTTGTTCTTATGGCTGGAATAATAGCGCAAATCCTCCGTCAGTAAATTACGGTAGTACCTCTACAGGAGGTACACATAATACAGCACAATATACTGCAGAACCTGGGCCTACCAGTACCCTAAATAGCGCTACCTGTGGCTGTGCAGCTGGAGATTTTATTGATGCTAGCGCCGGTGGTATTGCTATTCCAGCATGGTCAACCGTATTGTTTTGTGCCGATGGCAGTTATACTACAGACGGGTACCTCTGGTGTCCCGATGGCTACAATTTCTCAGGCATATGTTCTGCGGCTAACCCTATTTATGTAATTTATGGTACGCAAGACCTGGTATACACAGGCAACTATTTAAATTATAGTTCAACTAACCCCGACATACGCTATTTTAATGTTGATTTTCCTGTATCAGGATGCGACCAATATTATCAATACGATGCTCACCAGGAAGCTAGCGGAGATGGTGCATATGAAACTTATACACCCTCCATCAGTACTAATTCAGCGGCGCCAACCAATGTAAATACATACGGACAGAGCTGCAGTGTGGTAAACAGCATGCTGCCAATCCAGCTTCTTTCGTTCAACGCAATACCTGATAATAATGTTGTAAATCTGTCATGGCAAACTGCATCAGAAATTAATAATAAGTTGTTCACCATTGAAAAATCCACCGATGGATCAAGTTGGATGCTGGTAACTACTGTTCAGGGAGCAGGAAATAGTGATCATACAATAAACTATTCGGCCATCGACGAATCACCTTATCCAAATACATCGTATTATAGATTGAAACAAACTGATATTGATGGGCATTCTTCATATTCACGTATAGCCACCGTAAATTTCGACCCATTAGCAAATGTTTTAACAGTTATACCCAACCCTACTTCAAACAATACAACTGTTACCTTTAATTCTATTATTGAAGGCACGGGCACATTAAACATATATGATATTGCAGGCAGGGTTGTTGATAGCAAACAAATTGATTTAATTAAGGGAAATAACTCTTACACATTTAATGTTTCCAATTATAACAATGGTCTATATTTTATTTCAATCAATAACTCTCTTCAGTTATTGTCATCGAAACTTATTGTTAACCACTAATTGTTAGCGCTTCACTTTCTCTTTTTTCTGTCATATTAAGCAATTATTAACTGTGCCCTATGATTGCCCTGTAGGCTATTTGTTTTCAATTACTTAACAAATAAGCGCTTCTGGAAAAATTTTCTTAGCATTTTTTTTAATAGAAGAGTAATACAGATGATTCGCTGAATTAATACTTGAAAATTATTTTCGTTGTGTTATCTAAATCGTTTTTTATAAGCAACCTGGGCTATGAAAAAAATATTTTTAATTCCTTTGTTTTTATTATACCAGCTCCTTTTATATGGGCAAAGTGCTTCTACTGCATACATAGTCGACGAAGGTTTTACTGGTGCGGGTACTGCAGTTAACGCAGGGTTCACCATAAGTGTAGGAGGGTCATATACCGGTGGAGGTGATTTCGGCAGAAATTCTCCATCGCTTAAATTTTCAGCTACAGGAGATTATATTGAATATGATTGGCATGTGGCAGGCACAGTAGCCGACCATATTTCATTTGTGTGCGGAGGGCTTAGTGGTGCAGGCAGTACTTTTGACGTACAGGAATCATCAAATGGAACAACCTGGACAACAGTTTCCGGTAGCCCGGCAACAGTTAGTACTACGGCTTCAACATTCGATGCCCCTTTGCTGGCCACGAGCAGGTATGTTAAGGTTACTTTTACTTTAGGCGCAACCACAGCTTATTTTGACGATTTCAGGGTAAGAAAAGCAGGAGTTGCACCTGTTACAAGTATGAATTTGGAATATGAACTTATCAATAGTCATTCTGGTGGTACAGCTTGTGGCAATTGCGAAGGGTATAATGAATTTGTTGTTCTCGAAACCGGTTCTGACCCGCTTGATATTCATTACTTTGAATTAGTAAATCCAACAATGGTTTATGGTGCAGGAGACCTGGCAATGGGGGGCAACGGTACAGTTGGAACAGGGAATAACAACAATACAAATATCAACTGGATATTAAACGGTAATCTAACAGCCACTCAAACCAATTATACCGCTTCCTTAAACACCGCTTGCGGTTGCACTGCATTTGTAAATATTCCTGCAAGTAATATAATTCCTGCTAACTCAAAAGTCATTGCATTTACAGGTTCAGCACCTGATGGTGCATACACAATAACGGGTCTGGCAGGAAAGACCGTATATGTTATTTATTCAGATGATGCCAGCGGCTGCACAACTTCGGGCAAATACGGCAATACTTGTGCCTCGAACTGCACAAGATATTTGACAGTCTTTAACCACACCGATGGTGATATAAGTAATAAGCACTTCACTACTCCTGCATCAACTGTTGCAGGAGATATGTGGGATTTCTCAACCGGTGCTCTTATTTCATTAGGATGTAGTCTCACTATATTGCCTATCGACCTGCTATCATTCAACGCAGCTTATAATTCATACGGGAATGTTGTTGATTTAAATTGGTCAACAGCCTCTGAAACAGATAACAAGTTATTTACAGTGCAAAAATCGACTGATGGTAAAGACTGGAGCGATGTCATAAGCGTTCCCGGTGCAGGAAATAGTACCGAGAACCATTATTATGACGCAGTGGACGAAAACCCCACTGAGGGCATAACTTATTATAGATTAATGCAGACAGATAATAATGGTATGTATAAATTCTCCAACCCAATTACAATAAACGTTGCTATTCAAACAAAAAATATAGTTCTGGCCCCCAGCCCGGCTGGGAATTACACTGAAGTAACATTTAATTCTCCTTTACAGGGAAATGCAATCCTTTCTGTATATGATTGGACCGGAAAGTTATTGGAAAACGAGCAAGTAAATATGTCCTCAAAAACCACTTCGGCTAGGTTAAATTTATCAAACTATTCCAACGGAATGTATTTTGTTGTAGTTGATAACATCCAGGAGCAATATACTTCGAAACTTATTGTAAATCAATGATAAACACAATGTTTTAATTTTATTGATATTTATATTATTACTATCAAATAATATTCAGGTAATACTGTGTTTACCTAGTTTAATTAAGATTGTTATATAAAATTTGTCTAACAAGCTTTTTAAATTTCAAAAAAATGTCAAAACACGTTAATAATCAAGGTACTGCGAAGTATAAAACCAGTTCAATAAAAGGTATTTTGCTGGCCTCTTCATTTATTATAGCAATTGCAGCAATAGAGTCGTGCAGTTTAAATGGAAAACCCGAGAATGAAACCAAAGTGGTGCACATAGCTCTTACTGGTGCAGGGTCTACTTTTGCAAACCCCATTTATTCTAAAATGCTGGACGAATACCGTGCACAAACCGGTATTGAAACATCTTATCAATCTATTGGTTCGAGTGGAGGTATTACAAAACTTATGAATAAATCTGTTGATTTTGGGGCTTCTGATGGATTCCTCAGCAATGATGAAATGACAATGTTCGGCGCTCCCGTGGTTGAATTTCCTACATGTCTTGGCGCTGTTGTTATCTCATATAATCTTCCCGGAATAACTGACCTTAAACTTTCACCTGATGTTATTGCGGATATATTTTTAGGTAAAATAACAAAGTGGAATGACCCGAGAATTAAAGCTGAAAATAAAGATGTAGCTCTTACTGATCAGGATATTACGGTAGTGCATAGGTCCGATGGAAGTGGAACCACTTATGTATTTACAGATTATTTAAGTAAAGTAAGTGAAGAATGGAAAGCCAAGGTTGGCATTGCAAGGTCTCCTAACTGGCCAAAGGGCTTGGCAAGCAATGGTAATGAGGGAGTTTCAGGAACTGTTAAATTGACACCTGGCGCTATTGGATACATTGAGCTTACCTATGCCAAGCAGAAGAATATAGATTTTGCCCTTATTAAAAACTCATCAGGTAAATACATTAAGGCCTCTTTAGAATCTGCCAGTAAAGCTGCAAATGTTGACATTCCTGTTGATACCAGGATTAGTATTACAAATTCAAACGTAGAAAACGCATATCCTATTAGTACTTTCACCTGGATTATTGTGTACAAAGAGCAATCGTATAATAACCGTGACAAACAACAGGCTGAGGATTTGGTTAAAGAACTTAACTGGATGATTCATAAAGATGGACAGCAGTATACACAATCTCTAAATTATGCGCCTTTGCCTGATAGGGCTATTACCGCTGCTGAAAACGTTATTAAGTCTATAACTTACGGAGGGCAACCTGTTTTACAACAGTAAAAAGGCGTTCATTTAATTAAAAAGGGAAATCGTTTGTTGACTATTCCTTTATGAATTTGCAGGCATATGATTTGTTATCTGAAATTACAGATAGCAAGTAAAGACCGGAAGCAAAAGAAGAAACATCAATTGTATTATTGTTCTGCCGGGAAGCAAATTCTCCAGTCATCACCAATTGCCCCAGGCAATTGTACACACTATAATATAAGCCCGGGTTACTAAAACCTGTAGTATTTATATTTAGTGTACTTGTTACCGGATTAGGAAAAATCTGAACATTCACTGGTTTGTCAGCTAAATTATTTACCGCGTTTGGAATGTTCCACATGGCAATGTTTTGAGCATATACACCTCCGGCACTATCAAAACCTCCTCCAACATACAGTGAATTATTGTACACGGCCATAGCATCTAACGAGCCTCCAACGCCAATCCCCGTACCTACAGAAGACCACACCGAACCATTCCATTTTGCAATGCAATTAATAGACATACCATTAACAGTGTCAAAATAACCGCCAATATATAATTCCCCGTTATAAGAAGCCATAGTATTAACACTTGCCCATCCGGCCTCACCGGTTATACCTGAATCGAGGGCATACCAGTTCGTTCCATCCCACATGGCAATATTATTTACCGTTATGGCGCCTGCTTCTGTAAAAAAACCTCCGGCATATAAATCTCCTCCATTTACCGCAAGAGAATAAATTGGCCCCACTGCACCGCCGCCAACTGTCGATAAAGTTGTTCCATTCCACTTGGCAATATTAGTACCACCCGAAAAAACAAATTCACCACCAAAATAAAGTTCACCTTTGTATACTGTCATGGTAAACACCCCACTCTCTTCATCAGTATAAACAATTCCCGTACCTAGTGTAGACCAGCTTGTCCCATCCCATTTGGCAATTCCATCAATCAGTTTACCACCGGCACTATCAAATGAACCGCCCACATACAAGTCGCCATTGTACACAGCCATAGCATATGGCCCATATTGAACAGTTTTTATTCCGCTGCCCACAGGAGCCCATGAAGAGCCATTCCACATGGCAATATTGTGGGCTACTACCCCACCCATAGTATCAAACAAGCCACCGACATATACATTACCTTTATACGTTGCCATTGCGCTTATATAGCCACTCGAACCAATACCGGTCGGGCCCCAACTGGTGCCATTCCATTGGGCCATATTATTTACGTTTACCCCACCCGCATTTTCAAACCATCCGCCCGCATATAATAAGGAATCGTAAGCATACAGTGACCATGTGGTATTCGCAGCACTACCACTTATACCAGAACCCACCGGGCTCCATGTTTGAGCCTTTGTAGAAAAAGCCAACCCTAATACTAACAGGCAATAAAATAGTTTTCTTTTCATACAGGGTTAAGTATACATACAAATATACTAATTAAACCTACGTCTAAAATTGAGCGCTTATACCGACATAAAAATTCCTACCTGGAGCCGGAATAATACCCGGGCCAGGGTATTCATCAGTACGAAGATTAAAATATTTTGCGTTAGCTAAATTGCTTATACCAAATTTAATGTCGTAATTTTTTATTCTCAACGTAGATGACCAGTCCATTACTGTATATGCCGGAATCAGGCCAACAATTGCACTTGGGCTATAAATTGTGTTGTTGGCATCGCCAAAAGATTGGCTTGAATAGCTATAAATAACAGTGGTTGAAAACGTTTTGTAGGAATAATTTACACCCAGGCGTTCAATATTAACAGGGGCTTGTTCTTCATAATTTCCAGTATACGGGCCCGAAACATAACGGGATTGGTCATAGGCGTAAGAGTTGAAAAAACTAAAATCTCCAATTTTCGCTTCAGGTGAAAAAAGTCTGAA
>Ga0206821_10239_pt2 | contig 11393 bp, 10 predicted proteins | sample Alteio_BWOrgCont_85_FD_152860 | JGI IMG/M metagenome (GOLD analysis project Ga0206821, IMG submission 152860) | Enriched cells from forest soil in Barre Woods Harvard Forest LTER site, Petersham, Massachusetts, United States -... | ecosystem: Environmental > Terrestrial > Soil > Temperate forest >...
GTGCTTTTCGATCTCGTAGGCGGGCATCGCGACATAGTCCTTGTCGATCTCCGCGCGGATCAGGCCGCGCACATGGTGCGGCAGCTTTTCCCGCAGGATCCCGAGCGCGCGCGGCGGCGCGGCGATGACGAGATTCTTGATGCCGTGTTCGGTCGCGTAGCGATCGAGATGACGCGCGAGGCCGACGAGAAAGCGAAGCTCCTCCTCCGCATGCAGATCGGTCGGCTCGGCCGCCGAACGGCGACCATCGGCCGGGCTGAAGAATCGTCCCGGCCCGTCCGTGCCCAATGCGCGCGTGGGCGGAACATCATGTTCGAGCATCTCGCGTGTTTCGAGTTTCGGATTGACGCGATCGCCGGCGTTCTGGAACAGGAGCGCTTTGCGTCCGTCGCAGACGAGCACCCAGAGATTGTTGATGAGACCGATTTTTGCCATGGCGCACACCACCCTTTAAGAGCAAACCCCTTCGTGACCCGAGGGTTGCACCTGGTGCAGCCGGACGCCGCATGCGGTTCAATGAAAATCGCGGGATTTCGGCACGGCGCGGACGTTTCTCGGATGACGGTGGAGACTCTCGTTGGCGGGCGCGGGTTTCACGTCGTCTTCCGACAGCCGCTCGAGTTCCTGCGTGCGGTCGATGATCCGCTCGGCGATCAGATGCACGACGTTTTCCGGATGAGGCGCTTTCTGGACTTTGCCTTCGATCATCAGGAGCCGGCCGCCCATCACCGCACGGCGATATTCCTCGAACAGTTTCGGCCAGACGATGGCGTTGCAGACGCCCGTCTCGTCGGACAGCGTGATGAAGACGACGCCGGCATCGCCCGGCATTTGCCGTGTGAGCACGATACCGGCGCAAGCCGCCCGAGCGCCGTCGCGCGTCTCCGAGATTTCCTGGCAGCTCTTGATGCCTTCCTTGCGGAACAGATCGCGCAGGAACTGCATCAGATGGCCTTTCAGCGACAGCCGCATCATCTGGTAGTCGGCGAGCACATGTTCGCTGAGCGGCATGACGGGAAGCGGCGTGGAATTTTCCGCGGGCAATTCTTCCGTGTTGCGCACGGCGAACAACGGCAAAGGCGAATCGTCGGGCAGACGCCTGACCGCCCATAAAGCTTCGCGGCGATCCAATCCCAGCGAGCGGAACGCGTCGGCTTCGGCGAGGATGATGAGCGCACGCCTGGGCAACTCCGTGCGTCGTGCAAAGGCGTTGAACGATGTGTAGCCCTCGCCGCGTCCTTCCATGATGCGTTTGGCCGACTCTTCGCCAAGTCCATCGACAAGACGGAAACCTAGTCTGGTCCCCCAATCGTCTTTGCTGTCGCGTTCAAGGAGATGATCCCACGCACTGAAATTGATATCGGGCGGCATCATCTCGACGCCGTGGTCGCGCGCATCGCGCACGATCTCCGCCGGCGCATAGAAGCCCATGGGCTGCGAATTGAGCAGCGCTGCGCCGAAGACGGCGGGATAATGGCATTTGATCCAGGCCGAGATGTAGACGAGATGCGCGAACGCGGCAGCGTGGCTTTCGGGAAAGCCGTAACTACCGAAGCCTTCGATCTGCTTGAAGCAACGCTCGGCGAAGTCGCGTTCGTAGCCGCGCCGCACCATGCCTTCGATCATCTTGGTTTCGAATTTGTCGATGGTGCCGAGGTTGCGGAACGTGGCCATGGCACGCCTAAGGCCGTTCGCTTCCGCCGGTGTGAACTCCGCCGCCACGATGGCGAGCTTCATCGCCTGCTCCTGGAACAGCGGCACGCCTTTCGTTTTCTCAAGCACCTTTACGAGTTCGTCAGGAGGTCCATATTCCGGTGATGGCGAGGGATACTCAACCTCTTCGATGCCCTTCCGGCGCCTCAGATAGGGATGCACCATGTCGCCCTGGATCGGTCCCGGACGCACGATCGCCACTTCGATGACAAGGTCGTAAAATTTCTCCGGCCGGAGACGCGGCAGCATGTTCAACTGCGCGCGGCTTTCGACCTGGAATACGCCGATTGCATCGGCCTTGCAGAGCATGTCGTAAACGGCGGGGTCTTCGCGCGGCACGGTCGCCAGATCCCTGTCGACGCCATAGTGATCCCTCATGAGATCGAAAGCCTTGCGGATGCAGGTGAGCATGCCGAGCGCCAGCACATCGACCTTCATCATCCGCATCACATCGATGTCGTCCTTGTCCCATTCGATGAAATAGCGGTCTTCCATCGTGGCGGGACCGATAGGCACGATCTCGTCGAGCCGGTCGCGCGTCAGCACGAAGCCGCCGACATGCTGGGAGAGATGGCGCGGGAAGCCGATGAGTTCGTTGGCGGCCTTCACGGCGCGCGCGACGAGGAGATTGTGCGGGCTCAAGCCGCCCTGCCGCACCTGGAATTCCTCGAGCCGGCTGCCCCAGCTTCCCCACACGCCGCTGGCGAGATTGGCGGTCACGTCTTCGGTGAGGCCGAACACCTTGCCGGTTTCGCGGATGGCGCTGCGCGGGCGATAGCGGATGACGGTGGCGGTGAGCGCCGCGCGATGGTGGCCGTAGCGTTTGTAGACGTTCTGGATGACTTCCTCGCGGCGCTCATGCTCGAAATCGACGTCGATGTCGGGCGGCTCCTTGCGTTCCTGGCTGACAAACCGCTCGAACAGAAGATCGATCTCGTTCGGATCGACGCCCGTGATACCCAGCATGAAACAGACGGCGGAATTGGCGGCCGAGCCGCGCCCCTGGCAGAGTATCTTCTGCGACTTCGCGTAGCTGACGATGTCATTCACGGTGAGAAAATACGGCGCGATGTCGAGCTCATGGATGAGCGCGAGTTCTTTTTCCAGCGTCTTGCGAATGTCAGGCGGAACACCGCCTGGATAACGCTGTGCCGCGCCTTCCCAGGTGAGAAATTCCAGATGTTCCTGCGCCGTCTTGCCTTTCGGCACGGGCTCATCGGGATAGTTGTAGCGGATCTGATCGAGCGAGAACGTGATGCGCTCTGCGAAACGGATCGTCTCATCGATGGCGTCCGGCGCATGGCGGAACAGCCGCGCCATTTCCTCCGCCGGTTTCAGGTGACGTTCGGCATTGGCTTCGAGCAGGCGTCCCGCGTCGTTGAGCGTCACATGTTCGCGGATGCAGGTGACCACGTCCTGCAATTCCCGCCGCTCGGCTGCGTGGTAGAGCACGTCGTTGGTGGCGAGCAGCGGCACGCCTGCGACCTTCGCCGTGCGCGCGAGCATCTTGAGGCGACGCTGATCGTCGCCGCGATGCGGCATGAACGCGGCCAGCCAGACGCGGTGGGGGGCGATGGCGCGGAGGGTTTGGAGAGTGGATTGGAGAGTACGAGGCACCCCCTCCCCGGCCTTCGGCCGGACCTCTCCCGCAAGCGGGGGAGGAAAAGCTGAAGCCTGCTCCGACACATTTCCTCCCCCGCTTGCGGGGGAGGTGGCACGCACGAAGTGCGTGACGGAGGGGGAGCCTCGCTGGTTATTCCATGCCTTCTTCAGCAGGTCGTTGTGGCTTTGGCGCGGACGCGGATGCGGCGGCAGGACGGCGAGCAGTAATCCCTCCTGCCAGGCGAGAAGATCCTCGAACGTGAGAATACATTCGCCTTTGGCGGCGCGCGCTTTGCCTTCGCTCAAAAGCCGGCAGAGACGGCCGTAAGCCGCGCGGTCGGTGGGATAGGCGAGAATGTCCGGCGTGCCGTCCGTGAACACGAGACGGCTGCCTACGAGCAGCCTGGGCGCCCGGCCCGTCTCTTCCGTGAGCTCGTCGATCGTGGCGTAAGCACGCACGATGCCTGCCAGCGTGTTGCGGTCGGCGATGCCGATGGCGGGCATGCCGTGGAGACCCGCCGCCTTCACATATTCGCCTGGATGCGAGGCACCGCGCAGGAAGGAGAAATTCGTCGTGACGGCGAGTTCGACGAACATCACGCTTCCCCTGCTATCAGGGGCATTATCAGGGGCGTCGAAAAAACCGCCCGCGGGGTGCGCGCGGGAAAGCCTTGCACCATGGGCCTAGAATGCATGTCGGCGCCGAAACCTATGTCGAAAAACAGGGGAGAACAGGGGAGATTTCGTCCGTACACGCCCTATCTCCCGTCACGCGAACACGCCATGCACGAACCATTTCGGCTCGGCCGTCTCGCGCCCGTAGAGCCCTGCGCGATAGAGCCAGAATCTGCGGCCGGACTTGTCCTCCACGCGGAAATAATCGCGCGTCGGCATCGTGGGCTGATGGCGCCACCATTCCATGGCGATGCGCTCCGGTCCTTCGGCAAGCGTCACTTCGTGCAAGGCGCGCCGCCAGCGAAAGCGCAAAGGCGGTCCGTCCGGGATTTCCGCGACCGCCTCGATGGGCTCGGGGCGCTCGAACATGCGCAAGGGACGGCGTGGGGCTTCGCCCGCGTTGCGCACCGTTTCCCAGGCCGTTTTGGACTCGCGCGCGTGTTGCGCCGGCGCGGCCACGGCTGCGGCCTCGGGGATATGCGTGTCGTTGGCGAGGAACGACAGGACACGCGCCGCGCCGAAACGCGCCGCCAGACGGTCGATCAGGAACCCGATCTCGTCGTCGTCCTGTTGCGAGGCGTCGAAGGAAATCGCTTCGGGATGGATGCGCTCGGCATGCGGCACGGACAGGCGGATCAGATCGAAGCCGAAACCGGGATCGAGCGGATCGGCGAGCGAAGAGAGCTTTTCGCGGAACAGCCTTTCGACGATCTTGGGATCGCGCGTGGGCCTCCCGGTCTCGATGCCGAGACGGAAGACGGCGCCGTCGGCGCGGAAGAACGCCGCGTCCAGCGCCCGCGCACCCTCGCCGCGCTCTTCGAGGATGTGTGCGAGCGACTCCGCGAGCTTCTGCAGCGTGGCGGAAACCACGTCCTGGTTGGTGACCGGCTCGGCGAAGCGATGCTCGGCCATGTAGTCGGGCAACGGCAAACGCGGCGAGATCGGCTTTTCGCCGCGGCCCAACGCGCGGTCGACCGTGGCGGCGACTTCGTAGCCGAAGCGTCCGACGAGCTCGGCGCGCATGCGGCTTGCGACTTGCCCGATGGTCTTGAGTCCGGCGCGGCGGAAGGCATGCGTGACATTCGGATCGAGCAGCAACGCGTCGATGGGAAGCGTCGCCACCATCGCCGATTCCTCGCCCGGCGCCGCGATCGCGCCGTCGCATTCGCGCGCCAGCGCACGCGCCGCCATGGCGGTTCCGGCCAGCGCCATGCGCACGGCGAGTTTCTGTTTCTTGAAAGCATTGCGCAGCGCATCGAGCAAACCGCGTTCGCCGCCGAAGAGATGCGCCACGCCGGTGACGTCCAGCAGCAACACATCCGGCAGGTCGATCGCCACGAACGGCGTGAAGCGGTCGCACCACGTGGCGATCTTCTCCAGCAGGCGCACATCCGCCTGTTCGTCGGCCATGGCGACCGTGATCTCCGGCACCATCGCGCGCGCATCGGCAAGCGCCATGCCGCGTGTGAGGCCCAACGTTTCGGCTTGCGGGCTCACCGCAGAAAGCCGCAACGCATTCGCCTCTTTGGCCGCAACGACCAAAGCCGATTTAGGCTGCTTCCGTTTTGTGAGCCGGTCTGTCGCCAGATACGGAAACCACAGCGCCACGATGCGGCGCGCCGAAGGATTGCTCATCACTGTTCCACTCCATGATCCAATCACCGGTCGCGCCGTGCCGGTTGCGCGTGAGCGCGGCGGCAAAACGCGGAAAACCCCAATCGTCCTGTTTCTCGGCTGAGCGCGCAGGTGCTACCTGCCAGCGCGTCTCCGCGCTGCTCGAATCGGCCTCGGCCGCAAACCGCAAAAGAAAAACCGTCACGCCTTTGCGCGCGGCCGCCAGCGTGAGACGGCGGCTCGTCACGAGGTCGAGCTTCTTCTGCGCACCCGGGATTTCGAGAATGACGGCGCCCAGGCCTGCGCAGGTGAGCGCATCGCCGGTGGCGCGCAGCGCGCTCGTCACATCGGGCAGGCGCAGGAGCAACACGCGCGCCGGATCGATCCCGAGATCGAGCAAGCCCGTCGCCGACAGTTCGCCGAATTCAAACGCCGAGAAATCCTGGCGGATCCAGAGAAGCTTCCGCTTCTGCGCCACACACGCGGCCAACCCCACCGCAAATCCGCTCGCGGACCCTTCGCAGCCCGTCTCCGCCGGGAAGACTTCGTGCAAGGCACCCGTACGCAGCCCGCCCTTCAGACACGCATCGGCACCTGGATGACCAAGCCGTACGCGCGGGTGCGTGGGCTCCGGCTCGGCTGTGCGGAGGGATTCGATGAGCGTAGGGGTATCCGCTTTGAATTGGAGAAGCACACTCATGACGACAGCCACTCAGTCCCACCTCCCCCTTGTGGGGAGGTCGAATTCGCGCAAGCGAATTCGGGTGGGGGCCCCCCACCCGACGTGCTCGCTGCGCTGCGCGCGTCGACCTCCCCGCAAGGGGGAGGTGGGGGTGAGTTGCTTTTCAAAAGAGCGGTGCGGAGATGATGCGGCGCTTTCGCGACGGCATAGATTGTGTCGGAGACGCCATCGCGGTTTGAGATCACGTCTTCATTCCAGAATCGCAGAACGAAATATCCCTGCGACTCCAGAAAAGCCGTTCGTTTTTCATCATGTCGAATAGCCTCCGGCAGCGCGTGCTGTGCGCCATCGACTTCCACGACGAGCTTCGCGCTATGGCAGACGAAATCCAGAATGTATCGGCCGAATGGCGATTGTCTGCGAAAGTGCAGACCCTTCGGTTTTAAGTGGCGAAGCACAGTCCAGAGGATGCGCTCCGTCGGCGTCATGTTCTTGCGAAGAGCTTTGGCGCGCGCTTCGACAGGCCCCCCACCCGAAATCGCTGACGCGATTTCGACCTCCCCACAAGGGGGAGGTGGGTTGGAGCGTGGGGCTCGAAACCGGCTTATTCCGCGGTCGGGGCTCATGACGAAGAACCTTTTGGCCCGGGGTACCGCCCGGTCCGAAGGTTTAGAACAAATCAGGAACATCCGTCAAGAGTCTTGCTCGGGACGGGCGGCTATGCCCCCATGAAACCCGCAGAAAGGCTGGAAAAATGAATCCCTTCGCCCGTGAGGCCAGCGACCGGACTGCGGTCAAAACCTCCTTCGTCGCCTTTCCCGTCGCCCACGATGACCGCACCTGGCACACGGCCGGAGAATTGCGCGAGCCGCTTGGCGAGGGGCCGCATCCCGCCATCGTCCTCGTGCACGGCTCGGCCGGTGTCGACAGCCGCGGCAAGGGCTACGTCACCGCGCTCAATGCGGCAGGCTTCGTCACGCTCGAGATCGATCTGTGGGCGGCGCGCGGCGTGAACTCGCCACAAGAGCGGCCGAAAAGCGTGGCGGAGACGTTGCCCGATGCGTTCGCGGCGCTCGATTTTCTCTCCCATCGCAGCGACGTCGATCCGACGCGCATCGGCATCATGGGATTTTCCTGGGGCGGCATCGTGTCGATGCTGAGCGCCACGGCACGCGCGCAAACGACCTTTGCGAAAGAAGGACAGACATTCGCCGCACACGCGCCGTTCTATCCCGTCTGCTGGACTTACAACACGGTGCCGGGATTTGAATTTGCGGAGCTCACGGGCGCACCGGTGTTCATCCAGTCCGGCGCCGCCGATCTCTACGACGATCCGGATTCCTGTGCGCGCCTCGTCGAGTCACTGCCCGACAAAGTGAAGGCGCACGTCACATTCAAAACATATCCGGGTGCGACGCATGCATGGGATCGCAAAGAAGCCGACATCACGCCGTTCGATCCGTTCGCCTTCAAAGGCAAAGGCGGCGAAGTGCCGTTCCGCTACAATGAAGATGTCACACGGCAGTCGACGGAAGCGGTGGTCAACTTCTTCGCAAGGGTGCTTCGCTGACCAGAAATCTCACCTCCCCCTTGCGGGGAGATGGAATGAAGCGCGACTTCGATTAGCTCTCCACGCGTGCAAGCGCAGACGTCAGCCATTCTTCAATGTCATGAAAAATCGTAGTGGCGGGGAATCTCGGACTCGTTTCTGGTCCGCCCTTCTTCCAAGTCATATGCACCTCCGCCACCCTGCCATCGGCTAATGCAAACACCGCATCATCGCTATTAAATCTACGCGCAACTAACTGCACCTTGAAACCCTTCAGTATGTGTCCATCACCCACTTCTTTATACAACTGCTCTACCAGTCCGGAGCCCGGTTTCTCGTCGGTCGGTGCATGCCAGCCCTTCGGGAACGTCATCATGTTTTGATCCCCAAAAGCTAATACGACTTCGGCAACCCGAGCACGCGTTCCGCGATGTAACACAGCACCAGTTGCGGGCTCACCGGCGTGATGCGTGGGATGAGACTTTCACGCAAATATCGTTCGACGTGATATTCCTTCGCGTAGCCATAGCCGCCATGCGCCATCACGGCGCGTTCGCAGGCGTGGAAGCCTGCTTCGCCCGCCAGATATTTCGCCGCATTCGCGTAAGCGCCGGTGATGCCGACCGGCTTTCCCGTGTCGTAATGCCAGGCGGCATTCATCGCCATCCAGTGTGCGGCTTCGAGCTCCATCCAGCTTTCCGCGAGCGGATGCTGGACCGCCTGGTTCTGGCCGATGGGACGGCCGAAGACGATACGCTCTTTTGCATAACCCGAAGCACGCTCGATGGCGAGGCGACCGAGGCCTACGGCTTCCGCGGCGATGAGAATGCGCTCCGGATTCATGCCGTGCAGGATGTAGTGGAAGCCCTTCCCTTCCTCACCGATGCGATCCGCCACAGGAATTTCGAGATTGTCGAAGAAGAGCTGATTGGAATCGACGGCCTTGCGGCCCATCTTCTCGATCTCGCGCACTTCGACATGACGGCGATCGAGGTTGGTGTAGAACAGGCTCAGACCATCGGTCCGCGCTTTGACCTCTTCCAGTGGCGTCGTGCGCGCCAGCAGCAGCACTTTCTCCGCCACCTGCGCCGTCGAGATCCACACTTTCTGGCCGTTGACGACATAACGATCGCCCTTCAGCACGGCACGCGTCTTCAGATGCGTGGTGTCGAGGCCGGTGTTGGGCTCGGTGACGGCGAAGCAGGCGCGCTCGCGGCCTGCGATCAACGGCGGCAGCATGCGCCGCTTCTGCTCCTCCGAGCCGAAGACGACGACGGGATTGAGCCCGAAGATGTTCATGTGCACGGCCGACGCACCGCTCATGCCCGCGCCCGAATGCGAGATCGTTTGCATCATGAGGGCTGCTTCGGTGATGCCGAGCCCCGATCCGCCGTATTCCTCCGGGATCGCGATGCCGAGCCAGCCGTCGGCGGCGAGCGCCTGATGCAGCTCCGTTGGGAAACCACCTTCCTTGTCGTGCTTCAGCCAGTAGTCGTCGCCGAAGCGCGCGCAGATCTGCCTCACCGCTTTCTGGATGGCGTCCTGTTCCGGTGAAAGCGCGAAGTCCATCTGCGCTGCGTCCTAACTTAAATTTTCACGGGATGCACCACTGGATAGTAGCGCTTTTACAAATCGCCCGAAGAACCATATCAGGCCGCCTATGAATATTGCCCCCAGATCGGGAATGAGTCCTCCGCCGATATAGAAAACATTGGCGCAGACCATACCCACAGCACAGACGAGAGCCAGGGTCATAGCGCCAACGTAGATGGCCTCTCCCAAACGCGGCGCCATCCTAAGCCGGCTTCCTGTGCATCAGAGCCTGGCGCGTACACACGGCCACTTCTTCGTCGCTTTGCTTGAAAGCCTGATGCCTGAACTCGACGATGCCCTGCGTCGGCCGCGATTTGCTTTCGCGCTTGGTCAGCACGGTGGTCCGTACACGGATCGTGTCGCCGTGGAAGACGGGATGCGGAAACTTCACATCCGTCATGCCGAGATTGCCGACGGTCGTCCCCAGTGTCGTGTCGCCGACCGAAATCCCGATCATGAGGCCCAGCGTGAAGAGGCTGTTGACCAGCGGCTTGCCGAATTCGGTCTTCGAGGCGAAGTCGAAATCGATGTGCAGCGGCTGCATGTTGAGCGTCAGCGTCGAGAACAGGACATTGTCCATCTCCGTGACGGTGCGCCGGACCGGATGCTCGAACACCTGCCCGATCTCGAATTCGTCGAAATATAATCCTGCCATTGCCTACCTTGCTGCTGTTTCGCGGATCGTGGGGAAGCCGAGTTGCGCCGTCAATGGCGGTGGCTCCCCCTCACCCACGTCGGAGCAAACGTCGAAACTGCGCCTTGCATCCCTCTCCCTCAAGGGCAGAGGAGGACATTCAGCCTTGCCCAAACAAGTCTGTCGATGCAGCACACGGAATTTCCCCTCTCCCCTTGAGGGAGAGGGATGGAGGGCACGGAGCGGCAAATCTGCTCAGGTGCGGGTGAGGGGTTCGCCGCAAGCTCGCAAGTCGAACTTGCAACCCTTCGCCCGTTGGCCGACCATCGGCCAACCAATATCGCAGGGACACGAACATGGAAGACCGGATCAAGATCGAATTCCGCAACGGCGTGGCCGATGTGCGCATGGTGCGCGCGGACAAGATGAATGCGCTCGACGACGCCATGTTCTCGGCTCTCCTCGAAACCGGCGAGACGCTGAAGATGCAGCCGGGCGTGCGCGCCGTCGTACTCTCCGGCGAAGGCAAAGCCTTCTGCGCCGGCCTCGACACAGGCAATTTCGGCAAGATGGCGTCAGGCGAACGCCGCAGCGGTTCCGGTCTCGTCGATACGCCGCGTACGCCGGGCGGCGCCAATCGTGCGCAACAGGCCGTCATGGTCTGGCGGGAAATCCCCGTGCCGGTGATCGCGGCCGTGCATGGCGTCGCATTCGGCGGCGGCTTTCAACTCGCGCTCGGCGCCGACATGCGTTTCGTGGCGCCCGACACCAAGCTGGCCGTCATGGAAATCAAATGGGGGCTGGTGCCCGACATGGCCGGTATCGCGTTATTGCGCGGTCTCGTCCGCGACGACATCGCGCGCGAACTCACCTATACCGGCCGCATCTTCTCCGGCGAAGAAGCCCACCACATTGGCATCGCCACGCGCCTCTCAGCCGACCCGCATGCGGAAGCATTGATGGTCGCGAACGAAATCGCCGGCAAGAGTCCGCATGCCGTGCGCGGCGCCAAGCGTCTCATGAACCTGATGGCGGACGCGGATCAGGCCGAACTGTTGAAAGCCGAGTCCGTCGAACAGGTAGCCCTGATCGGTACGCCCAATCAGGTCGAGGCGATCATGTCGAACATGCAGAAGCGCGCGGCGAATTACACGGACTGATCGCCGCGCACCGCTTCAGTAGTTCCAGCGGTAGCCGTGGACGCGATAGTATTCGTGGTAATCCCAATACGGCTGGTAGCTCTGGTAGCAGCGCGTGCCTTCATTGTCGCAGACAGTGCGTGCGCCGCTGTCGTAGCCACCGTAGCTGCCGTAACCGCCGTAGGCGCCGTC
>Ga0206821_10245_pt1 | contig 11335 bp, 11 predicted proteins | sample Alteio_BWOrgCont_85_FD_152860 | JGI IMG/M metagenome (GOLD analysis project Ga0206821, IMG submission 152860) | Enriched cells from forest soil in Barre Woods Harvard Forest LTER site, Petersham, Massachusetts, United States -... | ecosystem: Environmental > Terrestrial > Soil > Temperate forest >...
TCGAGGCCCAGGCGCGCGTCGTCGTCGATGACCACGTCGTTCAGCGACATGGCCGCGCTGGCGTTACCGGCGAGGCCAAGGCCCTCGAAGCGGCCTTGCGTGGAAAGGCCGGTGGTGTTTTTCGCGATGAGGTAGAGATTGGTCTCTGTAGGCACGGCTGCACCGGCTTTGCGGGCGGAGACTACGTAGCTATCGGCTTCACCGGCGCTGGTAACAAAGCTTTTCGCGGCGCTGAGAGTTTTCTGGCCGCCGCTCTGGCGGACTTCGCTGACCGGCATGTAGAAGTGGCCACCGGAACCGGCTTCGCTGAACGCGAGGGTGGCGAGGTGTTCGCCGCGAGCGCAGGCGGGAAGAACGCGCTGCTTCAGGGCCTCGCTGCCCTTCGCCGCGATTACGGCAGTAGCGCAATAGTGCATGAGCGTGACCATGGCGGTCGAGGCGCAGTTTTGCGCCTGGACTTCGAGCACCCGAGACATTTCGGTGAGGCCCGCGCCCGCTCCTCCGTGCTGTGCCGGGATGAGCACACCGAGCACACCCGCTTTGCCGAGCGCCTGAAGATTTTCGCGCGGGAATCGGCGCGACTGGTCGATCTGGTCCGCGCCTGCACGCAACATTTCCTGCGAAAGTTTTTCGTTCGCGGCCAAGATGGCTTGGATGTCCGGCATGAATCCTCCGCTGCTCATATGAGCAGTTCGATGAATATTCGAAGTCCCCAAAAATGCGGGTTAACACGAAATTAGAATGCAGAAATTGGCGAAAAGTGGAGGGCAGCCGCCGGGCGCCTCTAGTCGGTGGTTCAAGTGAAGCCGGTGGTGCGGATTGTGCATCGATGGCTGGCGGTGAACAACATGAATGGAACACCCTGAGCGCCACGGTAGGGAGGCGCGGATTTCGTGCCGACGTAAGTATAGGCGTGGAGCGAGTTCTTGCCAAGTCGTGGTGAGCGGCGTGTCAAAGCTCTTTAGAAATGTTCCGTCTGTTTTCGAATTTGGGCCAAATCCAATCAAGTCGCTGCTGCCGTTGCGCTTACGAGTTTCGGATCCTTTTCCTATTCCAAAGTTGCTCTAGTGTTAGCGCGGAATAGTCGCCTCTTTCGCACCAGCGGCTTGTTCGCTTCAAATTCACGTTTTAGAGCGACGAATTGGAGTAGGATGCGACTTAGGGAGGGGAAAGACCTATGGATAGAAGAAAAGTGTTGAGATTTTTGGGAGTCAGCCCCGCGCTTCTGACGGGATTCCCTGCTGGTGCTGAAAAGACCCCGGCCGGCGTGTCGTCTTCAGACGGGAACGCGGGCGACCTGATTACGGTGATGAATCCGGCGATAGCCGGCAAGCTAGCGACCCGGGTACCTCTGGTGGTGCCGCTCGATAGCCTCGATAACAAAACAATCTACATGGTCAATCTTTCCTGGGAAGGTCCGGATGCCGCGAACTACTTCTACGAAGCGATGACGCAATGGCTGGACCAGCATTACACCGGCGTCAAGACGATCGTGAAGGTCACGGCTGAAGGCATGTTTGGCAGCGATCCCTCGCTCCTGAAGGCCATCACCGCCAGCAAGGCCGACGCAGCCATCGTCGGCGTCGCTGGTTGAAACGGCTGCTGCGCGGCCGTGAGCCGCTGGGCGAAACAGATTGAGATGCAGTGCAAGATTCCCGCCGTTGGCGTTGCCTCCTCGAACATCGTGCATTACGCAACCGGCTACGTTGCCAAATATCAGACGGGCATGCCGATCCGGTATGTGTCTGTGCCATTTCCTTTTACTGGTCAACCACGCGCTGTCGACGTGGGATATGTGACCGGCAAGGACACGCTATCCGGCCGGCCGTTGATGACCGCCGTGATCAGCGCGCTTACCAGTCCTCTAACGGATGAGGAAAAAATATCGGGAGCGCCGCCCGAGGAGGCGGTCGAGCCCAGGTTCCTCCCACCCGACTCCGAGGAGAATCTGCGGGTGATGTTTGACGACAAGGAATGGACCGATTTCAACACCATAATCCTTCCGACCGAAAAGCGCGTAACCGCGATGCTCAAGGGGACCAGCCACAAGCCCGACGAAGTGATCAAGACAATCAATATCACCGGTGGCGCGCGGCCGCTCACGGTGGAGAAAGTGGCCATCAACGCCGTGATGGCGGGAGCGTCGCCCGAACACTTTCCGGTGATCCTGGCCCTCGCCACGCAAGCGCCTTTCGGCAACTCGACCAGTTCGATGGCGAATATGGTCGTGATCAGCGGCCCGATCCGCAATAACCTCAAGTTCAACTGCGGGACGAATGCGATGGGTCCGTACAATAGGTCGAACGCCGTCGTCGGCCGGGCCTTCGCTCTGATGTCCAAGACGGCGGGCGATCTCCGCAACAACGTGAATGCGTGGGAAACTCTGGGCAACACCATGCAGTACAACAGTCAGTGCTTCGGCGAAAACGAGGAGGCTTTGCCCGAGGGCTGGGATCCACTGCACGTCGAAATGGGATTCAAACCAACCGACAACGTCCTTAGCGTGGGCACGGGCTGGAGCAGCATTGCCAGTGTGGGAGCCAGCCAGAGCATCTACCGGACTCACTACTTGATGCGCGACTACATGGGTTCGTTTTGCGCATCGGGCTCAGCCGCTACCGTCGTGATGGACCCAACCGTGGCGGGTCTGCTCAAAGACACCCATGGATTCAGCACCAAGGCCCAGTTGAGCGAATGGTTCTCGCAAAACATCACCAAGGTCAACGCGTCCTATTGGGGAAACGGCGTCATTCAAAGCACCGCCGTTCCGTTTGCCCTGCAGGGTCTTGAGCCTTACGCCAGCTGGCGAAAACTGCCGGATGACGCGCTCATCAAGCCCTTCACGAACCCCAAGGCCATCCACGTGGTCGTCGCTGGAGGAAAAGTCCAGACCATGTGGTTCGTCACTGATTTCGGCATCCGCCGGGGCGTATTGATCGATGATTGGGCGTAGAATTAGATTGGTCGGTGCAAGCACGGGGCGCAAGCTCCGTGCCCGCGCCGCGCAAGGAGTTGAATGTGAAGCTCCAGTTCTTGGCAATCCTTCTCTTGTGGGGTGCGCTCATCCTCAGCCCCGCGGCGATTTCCTCCCGTACATTCCCGGAAAGCTCGCAACAGCCGGCCCCCGCCGCAAAAGCTGGCCCGAGTGCTTCCGCGTCCTCGAAAGATGCCATACCTTTTCCGCAAGTGCCGCGCATCACGGCCGAGGAAGTGGAGTCCCTGGCCAAGGACAAGGGAAATGTGGTGCTCGTGGATACGGACGACTCTGAGAGTTACGCGGCCGAGCACATCAAGGGAGCCGTCAACGTCGCCTACGACCCCACGGCCGATGCCCGAGCCCAGGACGACATGCTCAGCGCGCTCCCCGGCGACAAGCTGCTTGTCTTCTACTGCAATTGCCCCCACGAGGAGGACAGCGCGCCGATGGTGCTGGAGATGCAGCAACTGGGTTACGACCATGATAAAGTGAAGGCGTTGAAGGGCGGCCTGACTCGATGGGAACAGTTAGGCTACCCTCTTGCTGGCACGGATGTGGGCGCAGCTCAAGAAAAGGGCAACTGAGTCGAACCTTCTCGCCCCCACTAATCTCATCCTCTCCACGACGGTCGGCCAAGAGAACTTGTCGTGTTTGTCTGCCTTGATGGAAGCCGAACAGACTCAATCGAGCGGCGCTTCATGCGTTGGGCTTCGCAACCTTGTTTGCAACCGGCGCGCTGCCCTTCAACTACGGCAGCTTCGCGTACTCCGCTTTAGCTTGTTTGAGGATGGGGATTTCGGGATCGGCGTCTTTCCAAAGGGCCAGGAAATCCTGATAAGCTGACTTTGATTTTGCGGGGTCCCCAGCTAAAGCGTACGCGCGGGCCAGCCCGAGATGTGCCAACGCGCCAATTGGTTCGTTTCCGGCGACGCCCGAATGGTTGGAAATCTTCTGGAACTCAGTTGCCGCCGCAGCGCCCTGCCTTGCGGCCAGGTACGCCTCGCCGCGCAAGTACACGGGATAGAGGGCGAAGGTGAAGTCGGCATTTCCTTCCGCCAATTCGTAAGGCGCAGAGGGCACCAACGCATCGATCGCTCGCTTGGCTTCGCCGCTATGAAGCGCGATGGCGGCATGTACCATCGGCAGAAAATCGAACTGTACGTCCGTATCTTGCGGAAAGTGTTTGCCGAGATCGGCGGCCAGGCGCTCGGCCTGTGCCGAATCACCTGCCAGCCCGAGTGCAATGGCCGAGAATGCGTCAGATAGTCTACTGTTTGTGGTCGCGAGTGCGGCCTGCGCCTGCTGCCTGGCGTCAGCGACATTCCCGACTAATGCATCGCGGATCGCAGCGTGCGACAGATACTCGGCCGCGGTCTCTTTCTCATCAGTTCGTTGCGCGGAATCGGCGGCGCGGCGCGTGAGTTCGTGACTTTTGGTGAGCTCGCCGTGATAGGCGGCAGTTTCGGATTCTAGGAACAGCATTTGATCGTCGACTCCCGGTTTCCCCGTGGCGCCGGCGACCTGCTGCTGCATCGCGGCGTCGTCGTGCTGGAGGAAATACACGTTGTAAAGAACGAGCGGAAGCCAAGGCGAGTCGAGATTGTGGGCACGCGACTCCCGTACGGTGGCCATGGCCTGATCGAGCTGGCCGATCCACTGGTAGCTGTAGGCGTAGTTCACATAATTGTTGCCGCTGCCGGGGTTGAGCTTTACCGCCTGCATCGCCGCGGCATGAGCTTTGTCGTAATCTCCCATAAACGTATAAACGATCCACAGGTTTTCCTGTGGCTCCTCATCACGGGGGTAGGTTTGCGCGAATAACTGATAAGAGGAGCGAGCAGCTTCCAGGTTTCCGGTGACGGCAAGCTCGTAGAAAGAGGAAATGGCAAGCTTTTCGCTCTCGCTCGCGCGCTGGCGCAACTCGTAAGCCTTGCGAGTACTTTCGGCACAGCGGTCCATTTCACTCAGGGGTTCATAACTCTGGCCCAGCCGCAAATAGGCCATGGCGAAATTGGGATCCAGAGAAATGGCGCGTTCGAACAACGGGATTCCCGCCTGGTAATCGTTCACGACGTCGATGGTGTGATTGCCGAGCGTGTAGGCTTGCAGCGCTTCGAGCGAGGGCGTGGTGACGTTCTCCGGCAGCGCGTCATATTTCTGCACGGAAGCCAGCGACTCGCCCAGCTTCGCGCGCAGTTTGGTCGCCGCGTCACCGAGAGCATTGAGAACTTGCTCCTTACCGTTGGCGGAGATTTGCTCGTCGGCCAGCAAATCGCCGTCGCCGCAATTCACCGCCCTCAAATCCAAGACATACTGGCTGCCTAAATTGGAGATAGAGCCTTCAATCGTGGCTGCGCTAGCGGTGCGTTGGCAAACCTCGCGCGCCACTTGTGAGGTAAGACGCGCGTCTCTCGGCTGGGCCATCAGCGTCAGCGTCTGCGCGATGCGCTGGTCCGATACAAGGCTCAGAAACGGCGACTGCTCCAATTGCGCCGAAAGCCCTTGGCGGAGGGTGGCGTCGAAGACGGGATCGCCGGTGGTGTTCGAGAAGTCGGCGAGTACGATCGTGTCCGTGTCGGTGAGTTTGGGAGCGCCCCGATGAAGGAAATAGCCCGCGCCCGCCAGCGCCAAAACGATCAGGGCGGCGGCGCCGGCAATCCACGGCCATCGCTTGCTCCGTGCACCTGCCGGCCTTTCGCTTACCCCTCGGAATTTCCGCGACTCGCCGTCTCGCCTCAGCCGTTGCAGGTCCGACCGCATTTCCGCGGCGCTCTGGTAGCGCAGATCGCGATCCTTCTCCAACGCCTTGTCAATAATGCGCGCCAACTCCGGCGGCAAATCCGGATTTAGCCGCACAGCCGGAGTCGGCGCTCCGTCCAGAATGGCCTTCAAAATCACGGCGGAACTTTCGCCGCGAAAAGGCGCCACTCCCGTGGCCATCTCGTACAACACCGCGCCGAAAGAAAACACATCGCTGCGGCCATCCAGTTCCTTGGCGCGCGCTTGCTCGGGCGACATGTACGCTATGGTTCCAAGCGTGCTCCCGGGACTCGTCAGTTGGTCCACGTCAATATCTTGTGTAGCCAGAGTTTCCGCGCCGGCAGGTGCTCTCTTCGCCGAACTCACCTTAGCCAGTCCAAAATCCAGAATCTTGGCGTGTTCCCGCCTGGTCACGAAGACATTCGCCGGCTTAATGTCGCGGTGGACGATTCCTTCGGCGTGTGCCGCTTCCAGCGCGTCGGCGACCTCGATGGCCAGTTGCAGCAGCTCCTCGAGTTCCATCGGTCGCCCCGCCATAGCGTGCTTGAGCGTCTGTCCGTCCAAGAACTCCATGGCGAGGAACGCCCGCCCATCCTGCTCGCCAACGTCGTAAATCGTGCAAATATTGGGATGATTCAGTGCCGATGCGGCTTGCGCTTCCCGCTGGAAGCGGGCCAATGCTTGAGGGTCCTGGGCCACTTCATCTGGCAGAAACTTCAGCGCGACGAATCGATGAAGTCGCGTGTCCTCGGCCTTATACACCACACCCATCCCGCCGCTTCCGAGTTTCTCGAGTATGCGATAGTGCGACATCGTCTGGCCGACGAGCGGATGGATCTCCGGCATGGGCTGGATCTTAGGATGCGCTCACATCCTAGTCAACGCCAACGCGTGCGCTTGGTGAATCCGTGGTTGGTACGCAAACTACGTCTACAATGATGCATGTTGTTGCCTTCACCGATGCATCACTCCTCGTGCGCAATCTGCAAGCAGAGTGCCGGGCGTGTAGCCGAACGTTTGCTTGAATGCCGCGATGTATGCGCTTACGCTTGAGTATCCGGAGTCGAGAGCAGCGTTGGTTACGGACTCGCCTTCCACCAGCAGGCGAACGGATTCTAACATCCGTGCCTTTTGCCGCCACATGCTGAAGCGCATTCCCGTCTCCGCGCGGAACAGGCGCTCAAGCGTGCGCGGGCTCATGCCACACTGGCGCGCCAGCTCGTTTAGGGTTGTGGCGCCGGAGAGGTCCTTCAAGATTCGGTTCGCCGCAGCGAGGGCGCGCGAGTCGACCGGAAGGGGCAGCGCCAGCGGCTCAATCGGCGCGGCCCTGATCTCGCTCATCAAGACCATCATAAGATGGACCTCGGTTTCGATCCTCGAATCGAGCGCGGACAGTTCAACTACCTTCAAAACCAACTCACGCAGTAGCGGCGTGACCGAAATCACGCGGCATTCGTTGATCTTCAGTGCCGACGCTGCGAAATCGGCGGGGAAGTAGAGGGACCGCATCGCCACCATACCCCACATGCGAATTGAGTGTGTCTCGCCGGCCGGAATGAAGACCGAGCGCCCCGGCGGGATCATCCATGACATCTGGCCAGCGAACACCGTCATCGCGCCGCTGGACGCATATAGCAATTGGTGCCAGCCGTGGCGGTGGGGAGGAATAACGTACCCGTCGCTATAGCTGGTGTCGAGCGAGCGAGCCACGAGGAACGGTTCTTGTTCGGCAGTAAGCTGTCTTGCCTGGCGACTTAGCGACATTCTTTGGCAATATAGCGCAAGACAATCTCAATTTGGTTGTTCTATATTCGATTTATGGCCAACAACGCACCGTGGTTCGCAATTAACGCAGACGATGTCCCGCGCGCCAAGCGGTTTTATGAGCAAATCTTTGGATGGAAGCTACAGCCGTGGGGACCGCCCAATTTCTATCTTATTAAGTCTGGTAAGGACCAGGCCGTAGAAATCGGCGGTCTCCAAGAACGCCGTGAGCTCCTGCCGGGTGCCAAGATCGTAGGTTTCGAGTGCACCTTCACCGTAGCGGACATCGATCAGACGATCGGTGCGATCGAAGCGAACGGCGGAAAGCTCGTGGCGCCGAAGTTTCATATTCCGACAGTCGGAACCATTATCTATTTCCTCGACACCGAGGGGAACGTTGCTGGCGCGTGTCAACCAGAACGTCAAAACGCCGGCGGCAAGCCTTGACGAGGATTCCGCCAAATGGCACATCAGGGGTCGGAGGGAACTGTCCTTCAAATCAGCACGTCGCTCGGCGGCGTCCCCAAACGAGCTGTCCCCGAGGCTCAAGTTACTCCTACGGGAATCGTCGGAGATGGATGGCGCTATCCGCAATTTCACGGCGGGCTGCGCAGGGCCATTTTGGTCATCACCGCTGAGGGGATCGACGAACTATTGGCGCAAGGCTTCCCGGTTTTCTGCGGTGCCCTAGGCGAGAACATCACGACTCGCGGCCTGGACCGCGGATCTTTGCGAATCGGCCAACGCTATCAAGCCGGTGAAGTGGTTATCGAGTTGTGCCAGATACGCCTGCCCTGCGACACGTTAAGCATCTACGGCGCAGGTATCCAGGCTGCAATCTACGATGCGCAAACTCAGGCGGGTGATTACGCGTCCCCCCGATGGGGGTTGAGCGGTTTCTACGCATCGGTTGTCCGCCCGGGCAAGATGCGCGTAGGGGACGCCATTTTCCCGCTCGACCAAACCGACTGACGATGGAATTCGCGCTGCTACTGAATGGAACGGTAAAGAGCGTATCGTTGGAAAGGCGACGTACCAGAGGCGGGATTGAGCGGATGATTCGGCCACCGAACCTTCCGTCGTGTAGTCCACGTCCCCAATCGTCTCAGTGGCTTCGGGAGCCTCTTCCAGGACCACCTCCCGCAGGGCCATTAGCAATTCGACGACACCGCTGTGATACCGCGGGAGAAAGCTCATCAATTCTGTGAGTACGCCTCGTGCGAGACGCCACGGATCGACTCTTCCATTCCATGTCGTTCATGGCTATAATAGCCATCAGAACGGAGAAGCCGAATGCGCAGCGTGAATGTGGCGGAACTGAAAAACCGGCTGAGCAAATACCTTACCTTCGCCAGGGGCGGTGAGGAAGTGGTGATCCGGGACCGCAATCTCCCCGTGGCGAAACTGGTTCCGTTATCAGCCGAAGGTGCCGACGATCAGGAACTCGTCCTGGTCGCAGCCGGGAAAATGCGCCTTCCCAAGGTGAGGCTTGATATAAAGCGGCTTTTGAAGATCCCAACGGGAACCGTCTCGGGCAACAGGGCGATTCAAGCGGTTCTTGCCGACAGGGAAGAAGGGCTGTGAAGAAGTCAACTGCGTTTTGGGATGCCAGCGCCTTAGCCCCCCTCTGTGTTCACGAAGTGGCAAGCCGTCAAGCTCGGTCCTATCTTCGGAGATTCGCGCCAGTGGTTTGGTGGGGCAGCCTGGTTGAGGTTCACAGCGGTATTTGTCGGCTACATCGTGAGAAGAAGATAACCGACCTTGACAAACAGGGCGCGCTCGCTCGTTTGCGATTGCTCAGCAATGCGTGGAAGGAAATACTTCCTATCGACCAAGTTCGCGAATCGGCAACGCAGGTGTTGGACAATTATGCCTTGCGGGCTGCTGATAGCCTGCAACTTGCTGCATCCTTGATCTGGTGCGAACGGCGTCCCGCGAAAAGGATGTTCGTTTGCGGAGACGAACGCCTGTGTGAGGCCGCGAGCGCCTCGGGCTTCTCGGTTGTCAAACTAGTTTAGGACCGTTTCCTATCCCCAGCATCGGATGTACCGAGCTGCGTCTGTGAGGTGTCTCCAAAATCATTTCACAACGTCGCGAACAGGTTTCGCTGGCCTCAAAAACGGCGAGCTTCTGGACCCCGCCGAGCCTGCTGATTTCGATGTGCTGCTGACCGTGGACCGTAACCCCAACGCCCTGAGAACGTTAAATTCTGGAACAGTTGGGCACAGCGAGAGCGCCTGCTTTTTGGGAATGAGGGGTGTGAAATATGTAAGCTTCGCGACTTAGAAATTGTCTCAGTTTACGGGTTCACTCCAGTTCACTGGTTGGAGATCCATGGGGTGATCAATCTCTCTCTGGTGTTTCAGAAACCCGCAAGTGCCCTCCCATCGGATTGGGCGAGGTTATCATTCGCCATCCGAACAACGCACTGGCTATGGACAGAGCCGCACAAATCACCATTACGAGCCGAAATGCAAATACAAAGGCGCGCTCAATGGAAGCTCTGATCGCCGCTGCCGTTTCCGAACCTATCTCAACAGGAACCTCCAGTGCAGCCAGTCGAATTTCGTTAGACTGAAGCTCGTGCATTGCAACGGGCGATATGGCCTGATCCTGCAGGCTGCGATTCAGATCAGAGCTGAATGCATTTACCATCACAACCCCTAAGACAGCAATCGCAAGGAGTCCCGCGACTCGGGCGACCGCGTTGTTGATTCCAGAAGCCGTCCCTGCTCGACTCTGGCCGACGGCATTCATGACCACCGTCGTTAGAGGAGCCACGCTGACAGCCATTCCGAAGCCGAGCACCACAAATGCCGGGAAGAACGTGCGCCAATAGCTGCTTCCGACTGATGGCACCGCAAAGAGGAGAAACCCCACCGCGGCGATGGATGGCCCGACGATCAGCGGCCTCCTGGATCCGTAGCGGGCGACCAATCCGCCAGACCAGCGCGAGAGCAGAAATATTAACAGAATGAGGGGAAGGGCAGCAGCACCGGTGGCTGTCGCCGAAAAGTGTTGCACTTGAATCAAATCCAGCGGAAACATGAAAAAGAAAATTCCCAGAGCGGCGTAGAGGAAGAACGTCAGCAAATTGGCCCCGCTGAAATCGTGTGACCGAAATAGTTCCAGCGGAACCATGGGAGAGCCGGCCCGAGATTCGAGTAGTAAGAATGCAAGCAAACACAGACAGCCAATCGTCAAAGATCCCCAAATAGGAGGACGGCTCCAGCCCAGGCTTACGGACTCGATAAACCCATATGCGACTCCACCCAAGCCTACCGTGACGAGCAGCGCTCCGGCCCAATCAACATTGCCGCGCGCAGCATTCCTGCTTTCCGGAACCCGCCACCAGGAAAGCGCAATCACTGCCACAGCGAGGGGTACATTGATGAAAAATACCCAGTGCCAGGAGGCATGCTCGATCAACCAGCCGCCCAGAACTGGCCCCAGGGCAGTGGTGATCGCCGTGAAGCCGGACCACGTCCCGATCGCCCGCCCACGCTCCTTCTCGGTAAATGATGCACTGATGATAGACAGGCTGCCAGGCACGAGAAACGCCGCTCCCAACCCCTGAACTGACCGTGCGATCACCAATTGGCGAATATTCGGAGCGAGCCCGCAACCGACGGAAGCAATAGCGAAGATGGTCACACCGAATAGAAACATCCGTCTCCGACCAAACAGATCGCCCAGCGAGCCGCCAACCAAAATCAGCGCGCCAAGAAACAGTCCGTAGGCCTCGACGACCCACTGCATGTCAACTACGGTTCCACCAAGGCTGGTCTGTAGAGCGGGCAGGGCGACATTCACGACCGTACCGTCGATGAACGC
>Ga0206821_10246_pt1 | contig 11288 bp, 6 predicted proteins | sample Alteio_BWOrgCont_85_FD_152860 | JGI IMG/M metagenome (GOLD analysis project Ga0206821, IMG submission 152860) | Enriched cells from forest soil in Barre Woods Harvard Forest LTER site, Petersham, Massachusetts, United States -... | ecosystem: Environmental > Terrestrial > Soil > Temperate forest >...
TCGGGGAGAGCCCCTTTTGCAATCCGCCGGTAGAGACTTCGGTCTCTTTGACTGGAAAGATCGGCTGGCCGGTTTGGCGGTTAAGAACAAAGATGTAGCCCATCTTTGTGGCCTGGGCGAGCGCAGGCACCACGTTGCCATCGGAAGCCTTATAGTCGAACAGAAGCGGCTGGGCGGGGGTATCATAATCCCAGATGTCCTTGTGCACGAATTGGTAGTGCCACACCACCTGTCCGGTGTCGGTGTTGAGCGCTACGACAGAACTGCCGTAATAATCCCAATCGCCCTTGCCAATATAGGAATCCACCTGCGGTGTACCGGTAGGCAGGAAGATCAACTTGCGCGCCACATCCACCGACATGGGCGCCCAGACATTGGAGGTGCTGCGCGGATAATGCTGGGTGTCGCCTTGCGCCTGATCAGGCGGGGCGGCGGTGAAGGCCCAAACGATTTTGCCGCTGCGCGCGTCCAGCGCTCGTACCACCCCACCCGGCATGTCGGTGTTGTGAAAATCGATGATCTTGGAGCCAGTGATCACCATGTCGCCCACAACGGCGGGAGCCGAAGAGATGCCCCACAGGCCTGGCTTTTCGATGAACCCCAGACCCTGATGAAGATCCACCTTGCCGTGATCGCCGAAGCTCTCGCAGGGTTTGCCCGTGTCGGCGTCCAGCGCCCACATCTTGCCGTCGATTGTGCCGCCGAAAATCCGCTTGGCACAGACTGAGCCCGAGGTCGCGCGCTGATCCTGCCAATAGGAGACGCCGCGGCAGACGATGACGGTGGACCCAAATGTGTTGGGATGAGCGTCGAACATCCACTTCTGCTTTCCCGTCGCGGGATCAAGCGCAATGAAGCGGTTTCGCGGCGAACAAAGATAAAGGGCGTTGTTGGCCAGGATGGGGGTCGCCTCGAATGCCAGATCGGCATGTTCCTCCGGCTTCGACAGATCACCGGTGCGATAGACCCAGGCGACCTTCAAATCCTTGACGTTGTCGGGGGTAATCTGGACGTTGGCGCTGTAGCGTTGGCCCATTAGGCCATGACCCCAGACCGGCCAGCCGTCCGCCACCCCACCCGAATGGGCATAGCTAGCTTGCTTTTTGCCGTCGCAAGCTGAAAGCGTTAATCCGGCCGCGGCCAATACAGCAAAAGCCAAGCGCAAGTGCCCGCGATTTCCGGTTTTAGACATGCTGCACTATCCTTGTGTACCATCTTGGGGGCATTGGCGCCTTCCCAACCTTGTATTTTATATACAGCCATATTGGCGAGGGAGCAGTAGCCCGTCTATAGCTTTTGCTCTGCCGGAGCATCAAAACGCACACCGCAAATGCGATCATGAAATAACAACAATCTATTAGGGAGCGCCTGATGAAACTGTTCCAATCGAAATTCTCTCGCCGCAGCATCGTGGCGGGCGCCGCATTTGGCGCATTGACAAAAGGAGCCGCTCGCGCGGCAACCAAGGCTCGCGCTCTGGCGCTGATCGGCGACCGGTATCACAATCCCGATTACATCCGCGTCAGCTTGGACAAGGTGTTCGACGAGCTGAACATCGGCATCGATTACACGATCGACTATGCCGGTCTATCGGCGGCCTCGCTCAGGCCTTATCAGCTGCTGTTGATCCTGCGCGATGGCATGATTTGGCCGGGGGGTTATTCTGGTCCGGATGCCTACACCGCCTATGAAGGCGATCTGGAAAATGCCGCCGAATTTCCGCCTCCCAAATCGGTGATGTGGATGACCGAGGACCAGGGCATGGCGATCAAGAGCTTCGTCGAGGCCGGCGGGGGATTCTATCCTCTGCATAATGCGAGCCACATTTCCCTCTCGTCACGGAATTATCGGGAGGTGATGGGAGGGGCTTATTTCGGCCATCCGCCCTTGCGTCCCTTCCAGGTCCACGCCACCGCCAATGCCCACCCGATCACCGAAGGTATGAAGCCCTTCATCGTCAATGATGAGCAGCATTACGTCGATTACGACAAGGACCCGCGCTACGTGATCCTGGAATCAGAAAATCTGGACGGGCTGACGTATGAAGGACGCGGCACCAAATCGCCAGCCGGCTGGGCTTATGATTATGGCAAGGGCCGAGTAGTCTTCACCGCAGTCGGCCATACAATCCATGCCATGTGGAATCCGCAATATCTGGAGTTGCAGAAACGCTCGGTGCGCTGGCTGCTGAAGGATCTCTAGACCCTCAATGGAATTGCGCCAAACCTTCGAGCAGGGGGCGACGGCACATCGTGCTGGCCGTCTGGTCGAAGCCGAAAAGCTCTATCGTCAGGTACTGCGCGCAGATGCCGGAAATTTCCCGGCGTTGCACATGCTGGGCTTCCTCAAAGCTCAGCAGGGGCGTTACGACGAGGCCATCACCCTGCTCAATAAGGCTGTGCGAAAAAATCCCACCGATGTGGTCGCTCTTGGCCATTATGCCCATGCCCTAATGGCTGCGCAGCGCTTCACCGATGCGCTGACGGCGTATGAGCGACTTCTGGTAGTCCAGCCGGACAATTTCGGGGCCCTCTACAATCGCGGTGTCATTCTCTCCCAGCAGCAAGAACCTCAACAGGCACTGGTTGCACTGGATCAAGCGCTCGAACTCAAGCCAGACACCGCGGCGGTGCATTATAATCGCGGTGTCGTGCTGGCGGCATTGCAGCGCTATCGTGAAGCCCTAGAAGCGTATGACCGCGCGCTGGCGCTAGATCCTGAATATACGCCCGCCTTGACCAACCGCGCCATGGTGGCGCTCAATCTGTGCAATTGGGCGCGGGTAGACCAGTTTTCGCCGCAAGAGTTGGCGATGCTGGCACCGCCCCTGACCTTCCTGGGCTATAGCGACGATAAGCAACTGCAATTAACGTGTGCCGCAGCCACGGCCCGCGCCTTGGTCCCCAATCTCGTGCCGCCACTGTGGAACGGAGAATCCTATCGCCACGAGCGGCTCAGGCTTGCCTACGTTTCTGCCGATTTCCGCGAACACGCCGTGGCCTTCCAGCTCGCCCCGCTGATCGAAGTCCATGACCGTTCGCGTTTCCAGGTGATCGGCATTTCAACAGGACCTTCCGACGGCAGTACCATCCGCGCCCGGCTCCTGAAGGGTTTCGACCGTTTTTACGATTTTTCTGGCCTCAACAGCGACGAGATTGCCCACCGACTGCGGCAAATGGAAGTTGATATCGCCATCGACCTTGGCGGGCATACCGGCATGTCGCGACTTCAGATCTTCTCCCACCGGCCCGCTCCCATTCAGGCAAGCTGGCTAGGCTTTCCTGGCACCACCGGCGCGGCCTTCATGGATTATCTCATGGTCGATGAAACCGTGGCACCGCAGCAAGACCAGCCGTTCTATAGCGAAAAACTCGTGCAGCTTTCGGACAGCTTTTTTCCCACTGATCCGGCGCGCAAAATCGCAGCCGTGCCAAGCCGCAGCGAAATGGGACTGCCGCAACAAGGCTTTGTGTTCTGTTGCTTCAACAATAGCTGGAAGATCACCCGCTCCTTCTTCGATGTATGGATGCGGCTACTGAAGCAGGTACCTGCAAGCGTGCTTTGGCTAAAGCAGCCCGGCCCCGACACGCGCATCATTCTGGGGCAGGAAGCCGCCGCGCGCGGCATCGACCCGCAGCGAATGGTCTTTGCAGAAAATGCGCCGCGGGAGGAGGACCATCTTGCCCGTTATTGTCTGGCGGACCTTTTCTTAGACACCCTGCCCTACAATGCTCATGCCACGGCCACCGATGCGCTATGGGCGGGCCTTCCCGTGATCACTTGCAAAGGCGAAAGTTTTGCCGGCCGCGTCGCCGCCAGCCTGCTATACGCTGTGGGCCTGCCAGAACTCGTCACGCAAAATCTGGAGGATTACGAAGCTCTTTGCTTGGCGCTGGCCAAGGATCCGGCGCGTCTCGATGCTCTAAGGGGAAAGCTGGCGCAAAATCGTGGCCATGCGCCCTTGTTCGATCTCGATCGTTTCCGGCGAAAGATCGAAGCCGCTTATTTCGCGATGTGGGAGGCCCGCTCGCTGGGCGACAAGGCTCGAAGGCCCACAAGCCCTTTCCAGAAATCGCAATAGTCGCGCAATAGGTCGGGCAGAAGCCAGACCCCATGGCGATAGGCCGTGTCTACACCAATGGCCACCTCTGCCCGCGTCGCCGTCTCGCTCCAGCCCCCAAACACGCGGTCCCATAAGGGGATCATGCCGAAAAAACCCGTTGGCTGGCTCATGTCCAACTTGTGATGAAGACGATGATGGCCCGGCGATTGCAATAAATAGCGGCCTACCCAGCCCCAGTTGGATTGGATCCGTGAGTGGATGGCAAAGCCGAAGGCGATAGTGACAACATTGACCCAGATCATCGCTTGTTGGCTCGCCCCCAAAAGCGGCATGGGGATGTTGATCAGGAATATGCCTACGAAGCCGGCCGGATGAATGCGCGCGGCATTGACCACACAGAAGTCCTCGGCGGCATGGTGATAGCGGTGCAACGGCCAGAACCAGCGAGTGTGGCCCAATCGGTGCGCCCAATAATCGAAGAAGGAATAGACGTGAAAATAGACCAGAATCTGCAGCCATAACGGCAAAGAGGATGTATCGATCCAAAAGCCGGTTCTTGCCCGGAGCCAATCGCGCAGCGCAACGCCTGAGATCAACGAGGCACCCAGCATCATTACCCGGCCCGCCAACCCCATGACGTGCGCTTGGTCCAGCGCAAGAAAGGCCAGGTCCGTCTTCATCGATGCAGTGGGCGAAAATAGCGCACGAAGGGAACATTCTTCCCATCCGACCATGGCATATTCCAGCCAAAGTGCGGACGGCAGAATCAACAACAACAGCACGGCATTAGCGAGGATCTTGTCGTGAACATTCTGGATTATGAAATCATGCCCCGCCAAGTCGATATTCAAGCGATCGGGCAAGCAGACCAATAGCACCCACCAGCCAGCGGCAAGCAAGGTCAGATAAAACGCCAAACCGGCATAGATCGGAAAGCGGGTAATGGGTCTAGGCGCGGTTGGAACCGCGTCCATGGCAATACTCATCGGGACAAACCCCTTCTCCGGGGGTCTGCCCTTCACGCTGCGTGCCAGGGCAAGCGTTCGTTTGCGTTCAGATTTGGGACAGTTTAATCGGCCGGCGGATGTCCACAGCGACACTCATAGCCTTGGTGACCACCGTGATCGCGCCAAACTGGATCACCCGGGGCAAGGTCACAGGAATCGGTGGCAGCGCCGATCACCGCGCCGCCCAGCAGCCGCACCTATTGGCGGCCCCACCTGCCGCGCCCAATAGCGCACCGCTAGCGTTTCGTTCGCCGGGATCGGTTCCGCAGCCCGCCATCGAGAGGGCGGCGACAAATCCGGAAAGCAATGGTTTTCCGCGCATGGGCGGCTGCTGTCTTGCCCACACAACGCGTCTGAGATGTCGCGCCGTTTGCGGTCATGTTCGGGGCCGCACGAAGTGGGCTCGAAGGACGATTTGAGAGTCAATAATTGTTCGCTGCTCCTTGAACTTTGTCGTCTCCCCTGGGCGGAAAGATGAAGGCGAGACAGAAAGTCAAGGCGGCGTTTGGTCCCCGACCAAAGCACCCGGTACCAACCAATGTTGGCAGCTGCCAAGTTGCCATGGAAGCACTTGGGTAGGCGCTTCGCAAATGCGCATCAGAGAGCGGGAAAGTCCTAGATCAAAAGCTTGGAGCGAGTGAAGAGAATCGAACCCTCCTATGCAGCTTGGGAAGCATGCGTGTTTTCAGCCGGTTCAATATCTAGCTGTAAAACTCGCGCTTATCGGCACCAATTCAATCAATTGCTTACATCTGGGGTGTAAAACCGCTGGCGGCGATATTGGGCAGCGATGCAGGGGGCGGTCTGCGCCTGCACATGCACGTCCGCTTTGCGCCGTGAGTTCAACAGATCGTCGCAACACGTACCTTTAATTGAAGTCGTGGAGCGATAGCTATGAGAAGATCGTATCACAGGACTGGATTTACTGCGGCCCAGAGTGCGGAGCTCTGGGACCGTTGGAGACGGGGCGAAGGCCCACAATCACCATCAACCGCAGTAACGACATCGCCCGCGCCCCGTGGGGCTTACGACGCACGAGGCCGGGGCCTACGATGTGAGCCATCTCGACGAATGCGGCTTCCATTTACAGATTTCGCGCGTTGACGGCGAGCTCATTGCTGTCCGCAGCCATGGTCGTTTTCAGTCCGGCGCAAGCGATGGAAATGCGGCTGTTCGATAAAATGCAGTTTCAGGGTCAGGGCGGGTATACCGCTGCGCTCGACCAGGATGCACGAAACGATTTGAGCGGCGACGACAATAGCCGTCTCGCCAATTCCGCCAGTAAGCTCTTCGTTACTCTAAACCCTGACGGGACATTAACTGTTCAAAAAAGGCCCCCCAACAGAAATTCCAAAGAATCCAACGCCAAAGAGGGATAGGTGATACTTCCCCAGGTCGTTGTACCCATAATCTTGCCCCCATAAAAGAAACAGTAAAGCCCAACAAGAATATTGCCGGAAAATTTCTCAAAGAGGGCCAATCGCAAAGCGAAAAAATCGCGGGCGGCGACGGCAAATGGTGCCAAACAAATAGGCTGGACCGTACGCGTACTTATGGAAGACGAATTTATTGGCGAACCACCTTGATGACTAAAAGGCGGTTGCCGACAAACGCCACATTAAAGGTCAACAATACAAAGCGATTGACCCCATCACAGAGAACCACGGACCACCCGTAGAGCCAGGGGAAGTCGGGGCGGTTTAGAACCCAAGCATTCTAGAATGAGGCGCAAACCGTCGCGGCCATTGCGAAAAGGCCACGAGCCGATAGACGGGCGGCGAGTCGAACGTGATTATATCAATCCCAAACACTTCCTAAACTGTGAATTTGCACTGTATATAGCGTCATTGATGGAAGGTGCGTTGGGAGAAGCAGGGACCTGTGTCGGGGCTGGTTATAGATGTCTGGGCAATCGGCGGACGCGAAGGGCGGTCCATACAAATACAAGGCGTTCCTCAGTTATAGCCATCGCGATAAAACGTGGGGCGATTGGCTGCACAAGGCGCTTGAGAGCTATCGCATACCCAGGCGTCTTGTGGGGACCACTGGACGAGATGGGCCACTGCCGGCGAAATTGTTTCCAATCTTTCGCGATAGGGAGGAGTTATCCTCTTCATACGATCTCAACGACCAGATTAGGGCCGCGCTGGCGCAATCGGCCTATCTGATCGTAATCTGTTCGCCCAATAGCGCCAGCAGCCATTGGGTAAACGAGGAAATTCTCGCATTCAAGCGCATGGGACGCGAGGATCGCGTTCTCGCTCTCATCGTCGATGGCGAGCCAGATGCCGCCGATAAAGTCGGCATGGACGCAAAAAGCGAGTGCTTTCCGCGTGGCTTGAAATACAAGCTTGGCGCGGAAGAAGACTATTGTGACGTACGGGCGGAACCCATCGCGGCCGATGCGCGCCACGAAGGTGACGGCAAGGAGAACGCAAAACTCAAACTGATCGCTGGCCTTCTAGGCATCGGCTTTGACATACTGAAACGGCGGGAGGCTGAGGCGCGGCGCGCCCGAGCGCAGATTTGGGCGGCCGCCATTACCGCGGTTATGGCGCTATTTTTTGCCGTCATCGCATATTTTCTGATCGGCCAGACACGGGATGCAAACGCGGCTCAGTTTGTCGCCGAAGCCAAGGGCGATCTCGCCCAGCGCGATTATGCGCGGGCGGAAATAGCTTCCGCTGTAGCGCTTACCTATCGCGACACGCCCGATATTAGGCAATTACTGTTTCTCGCGCGCCTCGGCGGCATAAGCGTCACAGGGCGATCCGCCGAGGGTAGTCCATCGGTGTTGAACATTTTCAGCCGGGACGGAGATGTCGAGGCGACGGTCCTGAAGGGCGGCGCGAATGACCGCACTACGGTGGTGATCGCATATCCCGACCAGCACCAGGAATTGTGGCGGATCATCCTTCCTGCGACCGCCGGCGTGCCGGATTCGATGGCGGTCAGCGAGTTGGCCGGCACCATGCGCAGGATTGCGATCGCCTGGCCGGACAAAACGCAATCTTCGGTCTTCCATACTGGCGTCTGGGACCTGGAAAAAGGCAAAGCAGCATCCGGCTTCCGCGAGCTTCTTTCCTCAACGGATCCCACATTGGGCCGGCACACAAAACGGGTTTCGTCCTTGGCATTCCCCGCGTCAAAGCCCTGGGTCGCGACCGGCGGTGAAGATGGAAAAATCTGCCTCTGGGATCTGTCCCTGCCCCAGCCAAAACTGATATGGGAAAAGGAGGGCGCGCATTATCCCGACGTGAATGGGATCGCGTTCAATGCCCACGGCTCGCTGCTAGCTTCAGGCGGGGGCGATTATCTGGTCAAAGTCTGGAAAACCAGCGGCATGACGGGTGCGAAATATGACGCACAAGCGCCCTATCAGGCACATGACGTCGAACCGCTTTACACGCTTGCAGGTCATAGCGACTCGATTTTCGCCGTCGCCTTCAGTCCGGATGGTCATCGGCTGGCGTCGGGAGGGTATGACAGAACAATCCGGATTTGGGACTTTGACATCAAGGCAAAGGACGACAGCGGCACGCTGCAGCCGCAAACAGTGGCGACGCTTTCTGGCCATAATGGAACCATCTTCGCGCTTGCTTACAGCGATGACGGAAAGTTGCTCCTGTCTGGGGCGAGCGACGAAGCGGCGCGCTTGTGGGATGCTACGGTGGGACGGCAACTGTACCTGTTTACCCCGGAAACCGGCATCATCCGTTCCGTGGCCGTATCCGGGTTCGAAGGTGGCGTTCATCTGGGCGGCGAGCATGGGTGGAGCCTGTGGTCGATGAGCGGCAACGCCCTTGTCGCGTCCCTTTGGAATGGTGGCGCCACAGTCGGTGCGATCGCGTTCGATCCTACCGGGCAATATCTTGCCGCAGGCGGCAGCGGAAGCGACGGTAAGATCCGTATCTGGGATAGGTCCTATCATTTGGTTCATGTGCTGGATCCCCGATCGCCCGGAGAATATGTTTATGCCATTGCCTTCAGTGCGGACGAGCGATGGTTCGCTGCTGCCGGTGGAAAGCAGGAAATCCACATCTGGGACCGCGAAAACGGCTGGAATCAAGTTCGCCCCGCGGACAGCAACGCTCTTCATCACGATGGAGCCATCTGGGGTCTTTGTTTTGATCCGCAGACCAAATGGCTGGCATCCAGCAATGAAAGCCACAGTACGCCGCAGAACATCCGAATCCGGCGATGGAACGTCGGCAATTGGTCGCTGAAAGACCAGTCCCAGCGATTGAACGATCAGGTTTATGCGCTTGCCTGCGACGCCAGTGGCAAATATTTGGTTTCGGGAGATTCGAGCGCGCGGGTGACAGTTTGGCAAACCGATCCCCTGCGCCCTGCCGCAAGCACGATCAATGTTAACCAGGGCGAAGCCGATACCTGGAGCGTCGCGATCGTAGGTTCTCCTCACGCCATTCTGTCGGGCAATTCGGATGGCCATGCGTATCGCTGGATTCCAAATGCGGCCGGCTGGACTAAAACAAAGGGGATGGAAAAGATCTCGACATCAGATGAAGATGCCACCGTAAATCCAACGATCAATAGTGTCTCCTACAACGATAAAAATGGTTGGGTGGCTGCCGGGGGTGTCGGACCCAGCGTTGAGATATACGATTTAAATCTCCACAAAATTCGCAGCTTGCCGGGGCAGAATGGCACGATTTGGTGGGTTACCTTTGATCCTCAAGGTGCGCGTCTGGCCTATGGAGGGTTGGACGGCATAATCCGCGTATTCAACATTGCGCAGCTGAACCGCTTGGACACGGACCCGCCCAAGAACCTCTATTTGGAATCCCAGCAACTGACCGGATTATCGGCAAAGAGCGGAATAATTATTGTCGGGGGCCGCGGGCTTGGCGCGGTATCAATTTTGGGTTGGTGGCGATTACAGATAACCTCGATTTTGCAGAACTTCTTTGAAGGCTGAGGGCAACGACGTTCATCGTCGGCGGCCACATCGTAACCAAACTGTCGGCCCAGATGGACTTTCCAAACTCGTGGACGCCGCATGCGCAAGATGGGGTGAGCACAATGGCCGCTTCTCCAATCGGCCGTTTTTGGTCAAGCGCTTTCAGGCTATCCACCAAGGCAGTGTTGATATCACTCACACGTCGGCAAGTGGAGCGGGTGAAGGGAATCGAACCCTCGTATGCAGCTTGGGAAGCTGCCGTTCTGCCATTGAACTACACCCGCAACCGGATGGGTCTTAGCATGGTGAGGCATTAGCCTCAAACGAGAATTAGAGCAGGGATTTGCAATTTTAGAAATGACAATGGGGTCACGGCATCTCTGGGGGAGAGCAGCGCGTCCAGCATAAGAGCCTACGTTTCACCCCTGCCATGGCGGCGGGGGATATAGGAACTGGCCTCCCAGGTTACACTTCTGGCAACTCAGATTGTGTCATAGGGTGGGAGAAATGAAACAGGCCGACTAGGTGATGCTTTTGGCAACACTTTGGTCGGCTTTCATTTGGTTTTCAGTCATTCAGCGGAAGCGTAGCATTGCTTTGCGCCATGGCCTACCGAATGCGATTGGGTAAACGAAATATTCCTTAATCAATTGCCACTATAACCAACAGCGTCCCGACCTGAACGGCCACGCGAAAATCGTCGCCTGAGCAATTGAACGTTTCTCTACCCAACAGCGCGATGCCTATGTCGAAAATGTGCTCTCTCAAAACCCTTATTTACGTATTCTTTTTTACGTCTGGCATGCCGGCGCTTGCCTATCAGCTTATCTGGCAAAGAGTTCTGTTTCGCGTATTCGGCGTCAACATGGAATCCGTAACGATTGTCGTAACGGCTTTCATGCTCGGCCTCGGAATCGGCAGTCTTATCGGAAGCCAGCTCGCCATACGCCGCTCTTTTGCACCTCTTTTGCTGATCGCAGGCATAGAAGCTTCGATCGGTGTTTTCGGTCTCTGCTCCCTTCATCTATTCGATATCGCCAACCACTTTGTTCAAGATCTGTCGTTTCCCGCCCAGATTATAACCGCCATTGGGTTGGTATTCATTCCAACTGCGCTGATGGGGATGACCCTGCCGCTTCTGGTCGGATATCTGATCCGCCACTCAGCTAACGTCGGTTTATCGACGGGCAGTCTATACAGAGCAAATACGCTGGGCGCCGTTATCGGATGTGTGGTTTGCGCACTATTCCTTTTTCCTTGGTTCGGATTGCAAATGTCGATCTGGGCAGGGCCATAA
>Ga0206821_10218_pt2 | contig 11255 bp, 10 predicted proteins | sample Alteio_BWOrgCont_85_FD_152860 | JGI IMG/M metagenome (GOLD analysis project Ga0206821, IMG submission 152860) | Enriched cells from forest soil in Barre Woods Harvard Forest LTER site, Petersham, Massachusetts, United States -... | ecosystem: Environmental > Terrestrial > Soil > Temperate forest >...
CGTCACGAGAGCTACGCCGATGCGGCCGGTAATCGGCGCGGTGACGGTGCAATAACCGAGGTTGATGGCGGCGATTTCCACCGAGGCTTTGGCCTGGGCCGCCGCTGAAACCGCGTTGTCATAGTTCTGCTTGCTGACGGCATTGATGCCCACCAGCGGCTTGTAACGTTCAGCCAGCAATTGCGCCTGGGTGAGGTTGGCTTTGGCGCTGTCGAGCGTCGCCTGGTAGGGCGCCGGATCAATCTGGTAAAGGACCTGGCCATTGGTCACCAGCGAGCCTTGTTCAAATTCACGGCTTAGCACATTGCCGTCCACGCGCGCGTTGACCTGGGCAATTTGCTCGGGATCAATGCGCCCGGGCAACTCCGTCGTGATAGGCAGCGGTTGCGATCGCACGGTAATCACGTTTACTTGTGGTGGCGGCATTTGGAAACCGCCGGACTGTCCGCGATGACAGCCCGCAGCGGCCAGGGCAGGCAAAAGGAGAAGGGCGGTGAATTTTTTGAAGCGACGTGGTTTTAAAGGAGGCGCATTGATAATTTGAAAAGTTATCGGGAAACCGAGGCGCGCAGGCCCGCAGCGGTGAAAGTGACCAGGCGCTGGATCAGCCCTTCCGCGTCCAGGGTCTTGCGCAATTTGGCCGGCAGGTTTTTTTGTTTGCCGCAGGTCAGCAAAGAGTAATGCAGCGCGCCGACCATGAATTTGATGCGCCAGAACAGTTCTTCCGGGTCCAGGCCGGGCAGCGCGCGGAGAAGAGCGGCGTCAAAGCGGCGGATGAGTTTCTCAAAATGAGCGCGGATGATTTGATCGATTTCGGCGTTCGGCTCGCTCAGGCACCGGCCGGTCAGCCGTAAAAAGGTTTCGTTGTCCTGCCGCTGGTCAAAGCCAAGCTCCACGGCGGGACGAATCATGGCTTCCAGCACGGCCTCCAGCGCGCATGGCTGGCGGCCCGCATTTTTTTCGACGTCATCGAGCAACTGAAGGCGGCGGGCATTCAAAGGGTCAATGAAATGTTTAAATACTTCCCCGGCCAATGCCTGTTTGGTTCCAAAATGATAGTTGATGGCGGCCAGGTTGACGCCCGCGGCCTGCGTGATGTCGCGGACGGAAACGGCCTCAATGCCGCGCAGGGCGAACAGTTTTGTCGCCGCCGCGATAACGCGTTTTCTGGTTTCAGCCGAAGATCGCTCCTCGTTCTTCCCGGCTCCTTGTTGGACGGTCTTTTTCAAACGAACGTATGAAACATACGTTCAGACCCATTTGGGTGTCAACAATTTTTTTAAAAATTTTCGCCGGGAGCGCTTCCCCTTTCCCGCTTGACGCCATGACCCCATGCGATAGAACATGCGTATCCAGGTGCCAAATGAATACATTATTTCTTAAAAAACCTTCCCGTCGGAAATTTTTGCGCGATTTTTCCCTGGGAACCGCCGCTGTCGCCACAGGATTGGGCTTCGCTGAATACGCCCGGTCGCAGCCGGCGTCCGGCAACCCGCCCAAAAAACTCGGCATCGCGCTGCTGGGATTGGGACGTTATGCCACCGGCGAGCTTGGCCCGGCACTAAAACAGACCAACCTTTGCCAGTTGACCGGCGTGGTCAGCGGCCATCCTGAAAAGGCCGCGCGTTGGGCGAAAGAATTTAATTTGCCGGACAAAAATCTCTACAATTACGATAACTTCGACAGCATCGCGAACAATCCTGACATTGACATCGTGTATGTCGTGACGCCGCCGGTATTGCATCCGGAATTTGTCATCCGCGCGGCCAAAGCCGGCAAGCACGTCATCTCGGAAAAACCCATGGCGACCTCCGTGGCCGATTGCCAGGCCATGATTGACGCCTGCAAAAAAGCCGGCGTGAAGTTTTCCATCGGCTACCGGATGCACTTTGATCCGTATGCGAAGGAACTAATGCGGCTGCAACGCGACGGGGACTTCGGCTCTTTTATGAAAATGAACGGCGCCTTCAGTTTTGTCATGGGCCGTCATGAATGGCGCATCGAAAAAAAACTCGGGGGCGGCGGTCCGATGATGGACCTGGGCATTTATATCGTGCAGGGGGCCTGCATGGCCGCGGGCCAAACGCCGGTGGCTGTCACGGCCCATGAAGAGCCCAAGCAGCGCCCGGACTTTTTTAAGGAAGTGGAGGAGACCATTGATTTTCACCTGGAATTTCCGGACGGCGCGGTTTGCGACGCCGTGACGAGTTTCAACCAAAGCGCTGCCAACTTCCGCGCCGACGGCGCCAAAGGCTGGATTGAGTTTCAAAACAGCGCGTTTGGCTACCAGGTCGGCGACGTCGTGACCAGCCGCGGCCCGCTCGATTATCCCCGTCCATACCAGCAGGCGTTGCAAATGGACGACTTCGCGGATTGCATCTTGTCCAATCGCCAGACCCCCGTGCCCGGCGAAATGGGCTTGCGCGATATGAAAATTGTCACCGCCGTCTATGAAGCTGCAGCTACCGGCAAGCGAGTGATGGTGTAGGCCTTTTACCAGGACAGGCAGGTGTCATTTTGGTATGACGCCTAATCATTCGGCATTTTAAATCACAAACGGCACAATCGCTTTCACCTGTTTGCGATAATCCGCATATTCCGGAAAATATTTAAGCATGACAGCTTCCTCCTGCTTCAGCTTAATCCAGAGGCCGATGAATACAACCAGCAGGCCGAGCCAGAAGTGCAGCCGTCCGAACTGGATCGCTTGCGCGGAAGACATGATCAGTATCCCCGTGTAGATGGGATGCCGCACAAACCGGTAAGGTCCTTTTTTCACCAGCTGATGGCCCTCCTTGAACTGGACATCGCTGCTCCAATTGCCACCCAGCGTCGCGCGCGCCCATATCGTCACCGCCAGCCCGGCCACGCATACGAACGCACCAGCCCAACGCGTAACGCCGGTATCCGGCGTCAAAGGGAGATTCATGGGATAATGCCAGCCGAATATTCCAATTAGCACAAACCCGAAAACAAGCGGAAGGCGATAGGCCAGCGTGGAGCGAAAACTTCCGCGTTCCGCCGTCGCCTTTACCTTAAAGGCGCTGATAATCCAGTAGGCGATAAAAGCCAGCCAGCAGCCAATAACGATAAGGGCAAAGCCGCGCAAATTCATTCCACACGATACTCGCAGTATCGGCGGACGAACTCAAGCCGGAGGGAATGCTCGTCAAAGCCTCGTCGTGTCGGAAGGCAAATTCAGGGCACTGCGGACGGAGGCAAGAAATTTTTCAGAGGACAACGGCTTGGCGAGCGTTTCGTGGACACCCAACTGCCTGGCCATCATTGAATAAACGTCCACCGGCATCCAACTGGATTTGACGGTGGCGATGATTTTGGGCGGCGGCACGGAACGGCGCAATTCGGCGAGTGTTTCAAACCCTTCCTTGCCCGCCAGGACCAGCTCCATCACGATGAGATCAAAAGGATTTTTCCGTTGCAGCGCAATTGCCTGTGGGCCGGTGTTCGCGTGGGAGACCTGGCAGTTCTCCTCAGTCAGCAATTCTTTGAGCGAAGTTCCCATTTCCTTATCATCGTCCAGAACCAGGATGCGTTTGGCAGCCGGCCTGGCAGGCTGCTCCAGGCTTATCGGGACGGGTACAGCCGGGCTGGCGGGTCTTGTCTCTTTTTCCAGCATCAGCCGCAAGGCAAGCAGATTTTCCTTGAGGATAAAACCGGAAGCGCCGGCGGAACGCGCCAGGTCCCGGAAATGCGGGTCATTAAACGAGGTGACAATCAGCACGCGCGCCTCCGGATGCACCTCCTTGATGGCTTTGACGGTTTCAAAGCCGCTCAAACCGGGCATTTGGATGTCCATGGTGACCCAATGAGGTTTGAATTCATTGACCAAAGCAATAGCGTCCTGACCGGACGCGCATTCGTGAAACGTGATGCCGGGCATCGTTAAAAAGTTCCGGATCAATTCGCGCGAATTGACCTGGTCATCTACGATCAATAATCTTGTGCTCATACTAATGGTTGAATATGGGCCATGTGACAATTATGTGAAATTGTAGCCGCCACATAATTTTGCCTCCGTAATCCCCGCTATTTTTCTAGGCGGGACTACGTAGGCGTTTGGAAGGATCCGTCAGAGCGCCGAGCGGTTTTCGAGGGCGAATTGGAGGAGACTATGGCTGCCGCGCAGGCCCAGCTTGGAACAGATGTTGGCACGGTGCGCTTCCACTGTGCGCGGGCTGATGAAGAGTTCCGCGCCGATCTCCCGGCTGGTTTTTTTCAGCGAAATCAATTTCAAGATGCGAAGCTCGGCTTTTGTTAAATCATCGAGACCGGGCTTTTCTTTCGCCAACGATTCGGCGCGATGGCGGCGGCGGACAAGATAACCGGAAATGGTGGAACTCAAATAATGCTGGCCGTCGGCGACGGCCACAATGGCCTTCACGATTTCTTCCACGGCATTTTCCTTGAGCACAAAACCCATCGCGCCGCCGTCCAGCGCCCGGTTAAACAACTCCTCCTCGTTGTGCATCGTGAGCATGATGACGCGCGTGCGCGAGCGCTTTTCCTGGAGCTTGCGCGCGATTTCCAGTCCGGTCAGGCCCGGCAGCTTTACGTCCAGCACCGCCACGTCCGGCTTTTTTTCCTGGATTAAAAGCAATGCGTCCTCGCCGTCGCCGGTCTCGCCGACCAATTCAAAACGCCCGTCGTCCAGGATAACCTGGCGCAATCCGCCCCGAAAAAGCGGATGGTCGTCCACAATCAAAACTTTCGTGCGGTGCGTCATGGTGAAGTGAGAATCCCGCGGGTTGCGCGGGGTTCCACTGGTGTTTTACTCCTGTCCGGTGGAAATGGGAATAGTTATTTCAAGGCGCACGCCCCGGCCGGGCGCCGAATCGAGCTTCAGCCGGCCGCCGAGAATCCGGGTGCGTTCGGCTATGTTCTTTAATCCCATGCCTTTGCCAAGGTCATTGGGGTTAAATCCCTTTCCGCCATCTTCAATCAGTAACCGCACTTCGTGCAGGTCACGTTCGAGGGTGATGGTGGCAGTTTTCACCCCGGAATATTTCAAAATATTATTCAGGCCCTCCTGGACAATGCGATAGACGCCCGCTGCCTTGTCGCGTGAAAAGGCATCATCCACCATGTCGAATTTCTTTTCAAACGCGATGCTGCTGGCGTTGCCGGCGTTCTCGACCAGGGCCTCCAACGAGCGCGTCAGTCCGAGGTGGTCCAATTGATAGGGGTGCAGATCCTGGGAAATCCGGCGCATTTCAGCGATGGCTGCCGAAGTGGTTTCGCTGATGTTTTCGAGGCCTTTGCGCGTGGCGTTGGCCAATCTTTTTTGGAGCAACAACAATTGCGCATGATTTTTAATCATGGAAAGGCTTTGACCGAGGCTGTCGTGCAGTTCACCGGCAATGCGCGCGCGCTCGGCTTCCTGCGAGGCGATGAGTTGGAGCGTATATTCCGCGCGCGCCCTGGCTTCCCGCTCGATGGCCTGCTCGCGTTCGGTGATGTCGAGCAGCAGGCTCACAAAATAATCCGGCGTGCCATCCGGGCGCCGGACACAACGGGCGGAAATAGTCGCGTGGATAACCTGCCCGTCTTTGCGAACCATGCGTTTGTTGAGAGTGTAGGCATCGGTCTTGCCCGCGACCGCATCCTCAAACACAATTGTGTTGGCCTTCAAATCCTCCGGATAGGTCAACTCCGCCCAGGTCTTATGAAGCAGTTCCTCCCTCGAATAGCCAAGGATACGGCAATACTCGTCATTGATGGCCAGCAGACGCATTTCGGACGAAGTAATGGCAAACCCCACCGAAGCCAGTTCAAAATAACTGCGGAAACGCCGTTCGCTCTCGCGTAGCGCCTCCTCGGCGAGTTTACGGTCGGTGATATCGTGCGAAATACGCAGCACGCACGTTCTGCCCCCCAACTCGATCAGTTCCGCGCTATGTAACATCGTCAAAATCCGGCCATCGCGCGTGATGGTTTGGATTTCCCGATTCCTGAGATAGCCGGCCTGTTTAAGTTCCTGCACCATCTCCTCACGGGCCTCGGGATTCACAAAGATCCCCAGTTCAAGGGGAGAACGGCCAACGACTTCCTCCCGTTTGAAACCGAAGGTCTTTTCATGGGCATCGTTGACTTCAATGTAATGGCCGGTTTCCAAATCGGTGATGGACATCACATCCGGGCTGGTGCGAAATGCCTTTGAAAACTTTTCCTCCGATTCGCGCAAGGCCTCTTCCACCTGCTTGCGTGCGGTAACATCGCGCAAGGCAACCATCCGCAGCGTGTGATCGGCTGCGCGAACCATCCTTGCCCGTGTTTCGGTGATAAAAAAGCCGCCGTCTTTGCACAGCAACTGAAGTTCATGAACGTCTTCGCGACCCGTCCGGAGGCATTCGATGGCGATAGGGCGAGATTCTGGCGCGACGACATCAAGGACTTCCCGGCCAATGAGTTCGCCTCGTTCGTAACCGAACATTTTCAATGCCTGCTCATTGAGGTCCACGATACGGCCGTTTTCGATAATGACGATGCCCTCAAAGGCCGCCTGGGTGAGATTGCGGTAACGTTCCTCGCTTTCACGCAACTTCACCATCGTCCGGTCGCGTTCCCCCAGGACGATCGCCGGTATCAATGAGACCAGCACCGCCGTGGCCAGGACGGTTTGCAGGACGAGCGCATATGTGCCCGGGGAAACGAATCCCGGCGGCAGGTGGTAAAATGTTTGTGCGCTGAGAAAGGACAGCAGGAGTGAGAGGTAAAGGCAGGCGGCTGTCGCGCCGTGCGTGCCAAATCGCAAGCCCGCCCAAAGCAAAAAGGGGATGGCGATGGATTTATTGGGAGAGAGCACGCCTTTGTCCCAAGCGAAAAGATACCAGACACTCATACTTAGCCCGGCGAACAGCAATACCGCCTCCATGATTTTCCTTCGGGAATTAAATCTCTCGCGCCAGCCGTTGGACGGTGAAAACCATGTCAGGATAAACGTCGTCAGGATGAGGATGGCCATGACATCACTGCCGAGCAAAACCCTCCAGGAGAGCGAAAAAGAGGGACTTAATCCATAGTGCGCCAGCGCGGCCGCCCCAATCGTCGCGCTGAGCATTGAATTCAGCACCGCCCCGAAAAGGATTAACCCGACAAATTCGTTAAGTGTTTTCAACCGGGGGCAATCGGCCACGAAAGTCCTTACCATCCACGCGCCCGTGAATGCGCCGACGATGTTCGCCGCCCAGAAACAGACAATCATCGGAAACGGCGTTCTAAAAAAGTAATCAAAAAGCCAGTTGGCCGGGATAATCGCCAGTAGGAACCACTTCCAGTCTCGCGTGGGGCTTAGTAGCAAAACCGCCATGGACAAACCCGCTGGCAGCCAGAAGCTCAAGTATCTTCCCCTCTCCGGGGACAGAAAAACCCCAACCTCAGCGCAAATAAAAAAGCCTGCCCCAAACAACACCGTCCGCTGCCACAAAGAAGAAGTCCATTTGCGGATGAATTCGGTTGCGCTTGCGATTATCACGAAAAACAAAAGCCTCTCAAACGTTGTTATAGAAGAAGCCGCCTGAAAGCCAAGGAAAAAGAATGGGCGCTTTGGCTGGAGGAAGGCAGGAGGCTCAAAGCCAGTTGGCCCCGCATGCAACCTCCACCCGAAACATGCACTCGCGCAACGACTTGAAAAGGGGAGTGGGCTCCCGCTTCATAAAAAAAGCGCCCTGGAAACTTTCCGGGGCGCTTAAATTAAGCTAAATCCGAGATCTACTTGGCGCCGAGGATCGCGTCCTTGGCGGCCTTGGCAACGCGGAATTTGACAACGCGCTTGGCCGGAATCTGGATGGCTTCCCCGGTCTTGGGGTTGCGGCCCATGCGGGCGGCGCGGTTGCGCAGAACCAGTTTGCCGATGCCCGGCAGGGTGAAAGTGTCTTTCGCGTGCTTGTAAGCGAGCGCGGCGACGTGTTCGAGGATTTCCCCGGCTTTTTTCTTGGGTATCTCAGCCTTTTCAGCGATTGCGGCGGCCAACTGTGATTTCGAGAGTGCTTTTGCCATAATATCGGTGTCCTTCCTTACGTGGTTAATGGTTGTTGTATTGATCAAATAGTCATTCGACTTGGCTCGAATTAAATTGTTTCTCCAAGGCCGCGCAAGCAAAAAATACAGAAATATTTGGGGTTTTAGGCGCCCGACCCATTGACACAATTATGATTTTTTGGCGGCACCCCGGTCTTCCCGCCGCTCGCCGGCCTGCCACTCCGCCCAACGGCCCGCACCCGTCTCTTAATTTTCACAGCAGAGGGCTTGACATCAAGGCACAATTTCCGAACATCCACGTATGGCTCTCTTTTCTATCAAGAGCGATTTCCGCTACGACATCATCGGCAAAATATTTGAAGGCGGTATGGGCGTGGTGTATGAGGCTGAACAGCACGGCGCGCGCGATTTCGTGAAACGCGTCGCCATCAAGATCATCCGCCCCAATTTCGCCAGCCAGAAAATGTTCATCGAGAATTTTATCGGCGAGGCCAAGCTGGTCGCCGATTTGATCCATACGAACATTGTCCAGACCTACCACCTGGGCGAGGCCAATGACGTTTCTTTCATTTGCATGGAACTGATTCGCGGCTGCAATTTGGAGCAGTTCACGCGGCAGCTTGCCCAGAAGAAGCATCCCCTGCCGCGTGAACTGGCTGTTTTCATCACCAGCCGCGTTGCCCGCGGGCTGGCCTACGCGCATGCCAAGACCGACAAGGACGGCAAACCGCTGGGCATCGTCCATCGCGATGTTAGCTTCAAAAACATCATGATCGCCTATGAAGGCGACGTGAAGCTCACCGATTTCGGCATTGCCAAGGCGCGCGGCTTTTTGAGCGACCAGGAAGGCGAAGTCGTGGCCGGCAAGGCCGATTATATGAGTCCCGAGCAGGCTGATTTTCAGATTACAGACCGCCGTTCGGATCTGTTTTCCGTCGGCGTTGTGCTGGCGCATTTGCTGCTTGGCAAAAATATCTTCAAGGGCGAATCCGCCGAGGAATCACGCCAGCGCATCATGAAGATGAACATTCCCGACTTTACCGCCCTGGATCCCCGTATTGATGCCCCTCTCAACAACATCCTGCAATCCTGCCTGACACGCGATTTGAGCCGCCGTTATGCGACCGCTGACCAGCTCATGCACGATTTGGAATATTACATTTATCACAGCGGTTACGGTCCCACCAACGAGACGCTGGGGAAATTCATCCGCGAACTTTTCGGGCTCACTCCCCCTGCTGTCGCCGCGACTGAAGCCCACGGCAAGACCATCATTATCGAAGAAACCGCGCGTATGCGCGGCCACACGACTTCTTCCTAACGCGAGGCATGGAACTTATTGGGAAGGGCAGCCGTTACCTTGACTTTTTGCCTTCCAGGTGTATTTTGTTGCAGGGCTTATTTATGGTCCAATTATTCGAGAAGTTTGCCGAGATGGTTGAGAAGTTGCCTACCAGGGCTGTTTTGAAAGCCGTGCAGCTTGAGCGGCAAATGCTGGAAAGCGACATGGCGCAAAAGCGTACGCTTCCGATAGCCGAAGTCCGCTCCATCGTTGCTTTTTGTGATTTTCTCCAACACGGCCCTTCCACCAGCCGCGCTGTCCGGATTTCCATACCCATTCAACATCTTGGCTTTTATCGAGGCACCGTAAAGAGATTGGTTGTAGATGGCGAATTGCCATACCAGGCCAGCGAAGTCTTCGAACACTCCTTTTCCGCAGCCATGTTCGAGATGGCGTAAAACGCCTTTTTATCAGGCTCAGAACTTGTATTGCACACCCACCGTGGCCAAATCATCGTCAAAATCGCGGTAGACGGGCGCAAACGCCGGTGCCAGGTTTTTTAGATTCCGGCCCAGGTTATAATTATACGCCAGGCTCGCGCTTAAATGGGGAGTGAACGCGTAATTTACTCCGAAGGAAACGCAATACTCGATGTCGTTGCGCAGGCTCGGCGCCGTCCCTGCTAGGTCGGTGCCGCTGTGGAAGTCGGCGTTTAAAATTTTCCAGCCCAAGTCGAATCCCAGCCGCCGTGTGGCATTCCAATGATACGTCAGCATGTAGGTACTGTCATAATAGGGAACAAGTCCGGTGCTGGAAACCCACTCCCATTCTTTCGTATAAAATGACAGCGACTGGTTCGCTGTGATGATGGCCGTGGCGCTGCCTTCCGCATAGACAAAAATGGGATGGTAATTATTAACGGCCGCATTGGAATTGTAATCGCGGAAATCCGGCCCGGCTTGCGCTTTGAACGTAAGCCAGTTCCACGGGCTCCCTTCCAGGCCGAACAACGCACGCTGATAGTTATTCGATGAATAATGCCGGTCAGCGGAAATACTGGCGGGAAATTGCTGCTGATATTGATGACCGTAACGATAACCCACAGTCACAGCGAATGATGGCGTAAGCCGGTATCCCCAATCGGCGCCACCGTTAGCGTCGTAACGGTCCGGCCAGTTCTGGTAGCCGATATAAGGCGCGGCGCTCGTATTATGAAAAATCGTGTTGAGATCGTAATAGAGCAGGGAGGCCGTTGGCCGGACGAATGTGTTCCCGGAATCATATTGCAATGTCACGGTGCTGCGGTCCTGGATTTGGTCGCGCCGTTCGCGCGGCGCGGCAAAGGCATAGAAGTTCCGAAACTTATCAAGGGTATTGCCGTCGGGCGCTTCGCTTTCCGCATACGTCGGCGCCGTCCGGCTGCCGTTGTTGTAGAGAAAAGAATTGGTGATGCTGAGGGAAAAATTGTCTTCCGCCAGCTTGATGGTATTCATCAACCGTTGCGCGTCGTAACTCTCCTGCTGGGCATCGTGATAAATATTGATGTCTGGCGCGTAAAGAAACGTCAGTGCCTTGAAAGGACTTTCCGTGCCCAGCAGCGGCGCAAAATTGAAACCCACTTTCGGCGAGATGCCGGTAATCCATGACCCGTGTGGTTGCAAGCCGTTGCCCGATACCAGCAGGATATTGTCATCATAGCTCTCCCGCACGCCCAGCGAGAGGTCCGTCAGCCACGCCGGTTTCTGCCAGGCTGGTGATGGTGCAGAACTGGTAGCGACGACGTCCGCGTGGGCGGAGGGGATTAAAGAAGCAGCCGTTAGCAGGCCGAAGGAAATTCCTGTGCGTGCGCAAGTACTTTTGATTTTTTTCATAGTCTGAGCATTTCCGAAAGCAGAGCCGTGTGTTAGCGGCCCGCATTGTGCACATTCGGCAGCGCAGGAAAAGCAAAATCAGGACGGCTTATTTAGTCCGGAAG
>Ga0206821_10247_pt1 | contig 11226 bp, 7 predicted proteins | sample Alteio_BWOrgCont_85_FD_152860 | JGI IMG/M metagenome (GOLD analysis project Ga0206821, IMG submission 152860) | Enriched cells from forest soil in Barre Woods Harvard Forest LTER site, Petersham, Massachusetts, United States -... | ecosystem: Environmental > Terrestrial > Soil > Temperate forest >...
ATTGGCGAGCGAGACACATGTTCCGCCGCCACCTCCGAAGGTGGCCTCCGTGGACCCCAATAGCCTCATCGGACTTGATCCACCTTCGGTCGAGAAGATGCTCGGTACACCGACCAGTATTTACCGCGGAGATCCGTCGCTCATCTGGACTTACGAGGGGACCGGATGCGCGTTCAAAATCGTATTCTATCCGGATATAAAAACAGCCATTTTTCATGCGCTCAAATTTCTCATGAGCGACAGTTCGGGGGGAAACAGTGACGGTTCGCAACTCTGCATCCGCAACATTTTGACAGTGAGGAACAATGGACCAGCCTAGTGTCCCGTCGAGCCGCGGCCACATACTTGTCGTCGACGACGACGCGCTGTTTCGCGAGTCCCTCAATACAAATCTCGTCGACGCCGGCTTCTCGACAGTCGCGGTACCGGACGGAAACTCTGCCGTCGATCATCTCGCGACCGGCCTGGAGGCCGACATCGTATTGCTCGACTGGAAAATGCCGGGCATGACCGGCATCGAAGTTCTGCAGCGTCTGCGTCTCGGCAAGATCGAGACACCCGTGATCTTTCTGACCGTGCTCGGCGACCAGATCTACGAGGAGGTGGGCCTGTCGGGAGGCGCCGTCGATTTCATCGACAAGTCGCGCAGCTTTTCGATCCTGCTGCGGCGGATCGATCTCATATTGGCCGGGTACAAGACAAAATTGCTGGCGCAGAACGCCACCGAAAGCCCGGACGTGACCAAGTTCGAGAAGCTGATGCTTCGCTATGACTCGCGAAGGGCTATCTGGAACCAGGTCAATGTCGGTCTCACGCTCACCGAATTCAACATCGTCGCTTATCTCACGGAGCACGCCGATCGCGATGTGAGCTACCGCGAAATCTACGATATCGTCCACGGCGAAGGCTTCGTCGCGGGAGACGGCGACGGAGGCTACCGCACCAATGTGCGTGCGTTCATAAAGCGAATCCGTCAGAAGTTCCGCGATATCGATCCGGAATTCTCGGCGATCAGAAACTACCCGAGCTTCGGCTACAGGTGGGAAGATGGACGCGAGGACTAGGTCGCGCCGCCTCTACTCAAGTCTGTTTCATTCGTTCTCCCTGAAACTGCTGTTTCTGGCGACGATCCTTCTCACCGTTCCGGTCATTCTCTACTGGCAGTTTCAACGCGAAAAGCAGGAGCAGTTCAGCTTCGCCCGGAATGCGGCAAGCCGGAAAGGTCTTGAGATCGCCGAGATGCTGGGGCCGCATTTCGCGTCCTTCAGAAACGAAGCGCCCCAGGCGCTCCGTGAAGCGCTCGCGGCCGTGGCGATCGATAATACCAGCGTGAAAGTGCTCATGCGTCCTCCCGGCGGGGCTGCCGACGACTTTGTCTACATCGCTTCCGAACCTTCGCTGCCGGCGCAATATCTCCGCCAGGAAAGTCTCGATCTGGTGCGGTCCGGCGTCTTCAAGCGGCTCGCGCCGAGTTGCGACCGGCCGGCCGATCTCGATCTGCCCTTTGTCAATTCCGAAGGCCGGCACGAGATCCTCACATCGATCACGCCCATCCATCTCGACGGAAATTGCTGGGTCGTTGTCACGTCGCAGAATCCGGCGACGCTTGCGCGTGTCCCGCTCGATCCGCCGTTCTGGGAAAATCCCGCCATGCGGACTGCGGGGGCGATCTATTTCCTTAGTGCTGCGCTGGTGATCTGGCTTTTTGCCCATATGTGGATGAACGTCGCGCGCTTTCGGAAGGCTGCCCGCCGCATTCGCATGCGCGGCGCCGGCGCCGTCTCGTTCTACGAACTCAATACCATCCCCGAGCTCACCAGGGTCGCGGAAGACTTCGACTCGCTCGTCAACGCACTGACGGCATCGCAGACGTTCATTGCGCAGGCCGCGGAGGAGAATGCCCACGCCTTCAAGACGCCGCTCGCCGTCATCGCGCAGTCGCTCGAGCCGCTCAAGCGCTCTCTGGCGACGTCCGACGCCGCCGGGCAACGCAGTCTTCAGGTTATCGAGCGCTCCGTCGTCAAGCTGGATTCGCTCGTCTCGGCCTCTCGCGATATGGGGCGCGCCGCCGCGGAAGTCGTCTATCCGGAACGCCGGCGCCTCGATCTGTCCGCATTCGCAAAGCGGTTGCTGCGGGACTACGACACGGTGCTGGGCGCACAAGGAAAACGGCTGGTGGTGACCATCGCCGAAGGCATCTCGGCATACGCCAACGAAGACCTGCTCGAAGTCATCATCGAAAATCTTCTTGAAAATGCGGCCAGCTTTACGCCGCCGGGAGGCGCCGTGGATTTTCGCCTGGAGAAGATCGAGCACATCGCGCGCATCAGGGTCGCCGATCGCGGGCCGGGCGTCGATGCCGCGATGCTGCCGCGCATTTTCGACCGCTATGTTTCGCTCCGCTCCCAGTCGGCGGGCAGCAAAGGACCGGTATCGGCTGCCGGACAACATGACGGCCTCGGATTGTGGATCGTCAGACGCAACGTCGAAGGGCTGGGTGGCGCCGTGACTGGACGCAATCGCGAGGGTGGCGGCTTCGAGATCATCGTCGACCTGAAGGGGTGACGCTCAACTGCAGCACGCTTGCCCCAACCTTGTCACACCCTCGGTCGATGCGGCGTGACACAATCATTTTGTGCCTGCATCCACATTGGCTGCGACGGAAGCAGACGCACGGGAGCCGAAGTCCCCAACTGTCCCAACTTCGGCTCCCACGTTTACTCCAAAATGAATTCTAGAGCTGGAAGCCGAGGCCGATCATCACGGTGTTGTCGCGGTAGCCGAAGCCCGTCAGCGTCGAGCTCCTGTCGGTGTGCACAAAGCTCGCTTTCGCGAAAATATATTCGTTGAGAAGATATTTCGCGCTGAGGTTGCCGGTGATCACCTGATCGATACGCGCTGTCCCCGAGAAATCGTCGTTCGCATAAGCGCCTCCCGCCGTCAGGATGATGTCATGGCGGAACTGGTAGTCGGCGTTGAGGCTGACAAGCTGGGCGTCGGCTGCAGCCGCGTTCTGAATTATCGTTTCCTCGATCAGGTGCTGCGCCGCCAGACGCACGGTCACGAGGCCTGTCGGAAACCATGTGAGTGTCGCGCCGTAATCGACGCCGGAAGGGCTGTTGAGCGGCGCTTCGTAGTTCTGCTTCAGATAGCCGGCGAAGATGTTTCCTTCGATGAGGTTGGTAACCTGCATGTCGAGTCCGGCGTCGACGCGAATGCCGTTCGAACTGCGATCGAAGCCAAAGGGATCCGGAGTCTGGTCATAGATGATATTGTCGTAAGTTGCCTGCGTGAACACGGCATAGCCGGGAGAAAACTCGTAGTCGGCCTTCACATAGGCTGTGTAGGCGTTGCGATCCTGGAAGGAGTTGTCGAAAGAGCCGCCGCCGATCAAGGGCGTCGCGCTGTAGTCAATCCGGTCGAACGTGGCGCCGGCGCGCAGGCCGAAGGGGCCGAGATATTGTTCGACGTCCGCGACCGCGTGGAGATCCGAGTACCGCGTAGGCTCCAGGGCCTGTATCGGCATGTTGGGATCACCACGCTCGAGATGCAGTACGTCGTAAGCCACCGTCGCATCCGCGGTGAGACCGCGCAGCAGGTCGAGCCGGCCATCGGCTGAGACGTCGAAATTGGTGTGGCTCTCATGATCGAGACGGACATATTGGTACTGATCGAGATTAGCCTTGATCTCGAACATGTGCCGCTCCCACTCCGACCGAAGTACGAGAGCGGGACTAAGCACGAAGAAATAATCGCTGACGGGCTCCAGGCTGGTACGAAAGACGTTGTCGTCGTAGGCCGCGTCAACGTCTAACGTCGGAAACAGCCGGAAATCGCCGAGCGGAAGCCCCTTCGCCTGAAATCGCGATTGATCGCCGCTCGCTTCCGCAGCCGGCGTTGTTGCGGCTGGCGCGGTTTCGATCTGCGCCCACGCCTCCGGTACAGAACTCAGAAATGCAAGCGCAGCGATGGCGCTTGCGGCGCAGCTTCGTCTCATCCGGCAATCCCTCTTGGTCCCAGTCCGGCTCGGTGCGTCAGAAGAAGCGCTCTGCGACGCGAATAATGTCACCAGGTTCGATCTTGGTTGTCTGATCGGCCGGCTTGGATTCCTCTTTCGAGGCGCCGTTGCGGCGGATGTAAATGTCGGAGTCATCGGCGCGGTAGGTAAAGCCGCCGGCGATCGCGACCGCCGTGACCGCATTCATGCCGTTGACGTAAGGATATTGTCCCGGCTTATTCACTTCGCCGATAATATAAAATGGCCTGTAACTTGTGATCTGGACGCTGATTTTTGGGGACTTCAAATAGCCCTGCGAAAACTTGCCTTCGACGGTCTGTTCGAGTTCGATCAGAGTCAGTCCCTGAGCCTTGATTTCACCGATCAACGGCAGGCGGACAAATCCGCGATCGTCGACGCTATAATCGCCGCTCAAATCGGTTTCGTTGTAGACGGTCAGATGAATCTGATCGCCGGTTCCCAGGCGATATCCCGGATCCGTGGTCTGCTGCGCCGCCGGACCAGCAGGATCAAAAGAAGCCGTCGTCGTAGCGGCCCCCTGCATCTGGGCTTGAGAAGCGATGCTCGAAACGACCAAAAAAAACGCCACGCCCAATAGCGTGCGCAGACCGCCGAAACGATTCCGGTTCATAGCCCGATCTCTCCGTCCCAATGTCCATTCGAAACGCGCGGTGGAGTGCGGCACCTCGACGAGAAACGTCGAGCCAAAATATCAGTTCCCGCCCCAACCGATGAAAAGCAGGCCCATAAAAATTCATCGGCCAATGCGGATAGCCTTCTTCTCCATGCCGCGGAAGTGACAAAGAAAAGACCGGCGGCTGCATGAAGCGGAATGGCTCATAGGGCCGTGACTTTTGTGGGACATTGGATTCCGTCGCGCTGCATGCTCACTCAGACGACGCCCGTATTTCGAGCACACTGCCGATCCTTCGCGCATGCAAGATCGCATTCGTCTTCCGCACCTGTGCGGTCGGCTGCGGGAACCGCAACACCGTCGTGAAACTCGCACAATGCAAAGGCTTATCGTCGGCTGAGACAAAGTTGGGGCATTGGGCTTTGTCGATTGTGCAGAGCAATACGCCTGACTATCTTTGACCTACGCATTCGACTTTTGACGCGGGGCAGCGCCCGCGTCCGTTCGCAGCCGCAGTCGAATGCGCATAACCGCCCGCGAAAGCCGGCGGAGATGTGACGATTGGCGGGAAGCGAACGCAATGCTCAACGATCCATCCGACCGCCAAAGCGGCAGCGCCGACGTCAGAGAGCCGTTATATCGAAGCACGCAGCTGTTCCGCACGCGTCTGCGACCGGAGAAGACCATCGCGCTGTCGCGGCGCGGTACGCTCGCCCGGTGGTATCTCGACACCGAACCTGCTGCCGGCGCCGGCGCGCGGGAAAATTCCAGGCGCAAATCGGCCTGCATTCTCAACAAGCAGACTTACGCGTTCGAAGCACTCTTTTTCGACGCCCTGGTCATCATTCTTGCGAGCGTCGCGGCGGGCGTACTTTACAACGTTGCAGCCTATGGCAGCCTGGGCGACCCCATGCCCACAATCCGAAGCGGCCTGATCGTCGCGCTGTTGTTCGTGGGGCTGGCCCGGCTCAAGGCCGCCGACATGCCGTTCGGAACGTCTGCGCCTTTCGAGCGCGCGCAGGACGGGCTCTCCTCGTGGATCACGGCATTCGCGCTGTTTCTTTTCGTCGCCTTCATGTTCAAGGACGCTTCGCAGCTGTCGCGCGGTGCAACGGCGTGTTTTTTCGCGATCGGCACTGCCGCCATTGCTCTTTCGCGCGCGCATGGCCCCGCCCTCGCCGCCCATCTTCTGCGCAAGAGCGCACTAGCGAGCCAGGACGTGATCGTCATCGGACCAGAGAACGACAGCGCGTTTACGCGACTGCTCGACGATCTGAGTCAAACCATGGGTACGCTTCCCCGTGCCGTCACATTCAATGACGAGTGCGGAACGGCGGCGTGGCCGGGCGCCTTGCGGGGTCTTGTCGGCAATGTTGTCGACCATGCGAACTGTGCAGGTCCGGGCGACATCCTTATGGTTCCCGGACGGCTGTCCGTCGAACGGCTGTCAGCCGCTCTCGACGCGCTGGCTGTTATCCCGCGCTCGATACACCTCATCCCCGACGAGCTCACGGCCAGCTGCCTTCGTCAGAAAATCACAACGATCGGCGAGAGTGTGGCGCTCGAAATCCAGCGCGCACCGCTCGACATGCCGCAACGCATGGTCAAACGGGCGATCGACATCGTCTGTTCCGGCACTGCCATCATTTTTCTTCTTCCGGCTCTCGCGGTTATCGCAGCCGCCATCAAATGCGACTCGCCCGGACCGGTGCTGTTTCGCCAGGCGAGAACCGGTCAAAGCGGCCGGACGTTCAGGATATTCAAATTCCGCACCATGACGGTGCTCGAGGATGGTGCGCAGGTCATGCAGGCACGCCGCGGCGACAGCCGGATCACGCGGGTCGGTCACTGGTTGAGGCGCTCGAGCTTCGACGAGTTGCCGCAGCTCTTCAATGTCTTCATGGGCGACATGTCGCTGATCGGGCCGAGACCGCATGCGGTCGCGCACGACCATCTCTATGGCGGGCAGATCGTGAACTACGCGCTGCGCCAGCATGTCAAGCCGGGCATCAGCGGCTGGGCGCAGGTCAATGGCCTGCGCGGCGAGACATCCACGCTCGATGCCATGCGTCGGCGCGTGGAGCACGACCTTTGGTACGTCAGGCACTACAGCCTGCTTCTCGACATCGAAATCGCAGCGCGAACGCTGTTCGAGATCGTGCGTCAGCGTAACGCGTATTGAGGCGTTTCCCAGACGACCCTGAATTGTCTCCGGACGTTATATTGAAAGGCAGCCACGCCCATGACGACATCGACAACGACCGCAATCGCCGCAACCGGACAGCGACCGACGCGCGCGCCGCGAGAGCTGTTTGTCCACGCCAACAAGGAAGAGGACTGGATCACGCTTGCGGACCTCGTCCGCACGGCCAAGGTTCACTGGCGCAAGATCGCTCTGGCCGCCTGCGTCACCGGAGGCATCGCCACGGCCGGCGTCTTTGCGGTGACGCCGAAATACCAGGGCGCCGCGCTCGTCATGGTCGAGGAGCAACAGAACCACATCGTCGACGACATGAACGACCCGGCCGTGCTTTCGGAGCTGCCGTCCGATCCCAGCTCGATCGCGAGCCAGGTCGAGGTGCTCCAGTCGCGTGCGCTTGCGGGACAGGTCGTCGACAATCTCGGTCTCACCAACGACGAAGAGTTCAACGGAGAGAAAAAGGATTTCGTGAACTTCGTGCTCAATGGCATCAGATCGATCGACGTCTTCGGCGCGCTGTCCGGACGATCGGAGGGGCTCAATGTCGCTCAGCTCAGGCGCGAGATGGTGATCGACACATTCCAAAAGCGCCTCGATATCAATGCGCTGGGACATTCGACGGTCATCGAGATCGATTTCCTGTCGGAGTCTGCACCGAAGGCCGCGCGCATCGCCAATGCGATCGCGAGCACCTACGTCGCGAACCAGACGGCGCATAAAGCGACCACCGGCGAAGGTGCAGCGCGCTGGCTGACCGATCGTGTCGCCCAGCTCGCAAAGCAGGCGGGACTAGCCGCCGCCGCCGTGCAGCAATACAAGGCGAACAATGGCCTGATGGATACATCCACCGGCGCGGCTGTCAGCGACCAGGAGATGGGCGATCTCATGACCCAGCTCATCACCGCGGAAGGCAATCAGGCGCAAGCCCAGGCCAAGCTTTCACGGATGCGCGAACTCGTTTCATCGGGACATGGCGCGGATGTGACCCAGGTCGTCGATTCTCCGCTCATCACCCAGCTGCGCGAGCAGGAAGCGACGCTGATGCAGCAGGACGCCGACATGAACGCGCGCTACGGCGCCCTCAATCCGAAACTGCAGGACGTCGAGGGCCAGTTGAAAAAGCTGCGCGCCAAAATCGACGAAGAAGCGAACCGGGTCGTCGGCACGGTCCAGAACGACGCGACCGTCGCCGCTGCACAAGCCACCATGCTGAAGCGCGACATGGCAAACGTGAAATCGAATACGACTGCCCAGAACCAGCAACGCGTCAGGCTTGCCGAACTCGAGGCGGATGCGACCTCGGCCACGGCGGTGTATCAAGCTTTCCTTCAGAGATTGAAGCAGACAGAGCAGCAGGCCAGTCTCAAAATTCCCGACGTGCGGGTCGTATCGCCTGCTTCCGTGCCGCTCAAGACCCATGTGCCCAAGAAGCTGCTGATCATTGGCGCCTCGATTCCGGTGGGCCTGCTGCTCGGATTTCTGATTGCACTGGTCCGGGATCGCCTCTGCACCGGTTTCCGTTCGGCAAGCGAAGTCGAGCACTCGCTTCACATGCCGGTTCTCGCCACGCTTCCGGAGCTGAAATTGGGCCGCAAGACGCTGAAGGATGCGGGCCTGCAGGTCGTGAAGAAGCCGAACTCGCTGTTTTCGGAGTCGCTGCGGGATCTCGAGTCCAGCCTGACTCTGGATCGCGATGCGAGCGGCGGCGGGCGGACCATTCTCGTCACCTCCGCATTGCCGGGCGAAGGCAAGACACTCACGGCCGCAAGTCTGGCGCGGCAAGTTGCGCTCTCGGGATATCGTGTCGTGCTGGTGGATGCCGATTTGCGGCGTCCGCGGATCGCAGCCGTCTTGGGCATGCACAAGCCTCCCTACAGTCTTGTCGACCATCTCGAGGACCGGTGCGGCCTCGATGAGGCCCTGGCGCCGGACCCACACAGTCCTGTCGTCGCGCTGACGGCTACGCCGACACGGAACGCGGCCGATTGGGTCCGTTCTCCGAAGCTGCCCGCGCTTATCAAGCGGCTGCGCAGCATTTCCGATCTCATCATTATCGATTGCCCGCCGCTTCTGGCGGTTTCCGACACAAAGAAGCTTGCGCGATTGGCAGATGCGGCGCTCTTCGTCGTCCATTGGGAAAAAACGCCGCGCGAGGCGTCGGACCACGCGGCACGCTCGTTGCGCGATTGTGGCATCCCGATACTGGGCACGATCCTTACGCGGGCAAACCCGGGGCAGTACAGGTACTACTTCTATGGCCATTCGGGCGCGCCAACGTTGGCGCATTACTATGAGGGCTGAGCCCCGCCGCAGAAGTTCGTGCGCGTTCGCAGCGCCCTTGGTCCTTGGCACCATGTTGGTGCTGACCCCGGGCGTCCTCGTTTCGGCGTGTGCGGCGCCGGCCGACGAAGCCACCTTCCGCCGCGGCATCAACATCACGCGCCTGTTCGACGGACCATTGCGGCAGGCAGACGGCTATGCCGATCCGCCATTTCCGCCGTGGACGCACGAGCTGAGCCCGACGGAGCTCCAGAGATTGCGCGCCGCCGGTTTCGATTTCATCCGCCTGCCGATCGATCCGGGTCCCTTCCTTGCGCGAAACGATGCAGACGCTCTGCAAGCGCTCACGCCCGTCTTCGATTTCCTGCAGGTCGCGATGCGGGCCGGATTCGGTGTCGTCGTCGATCTGCATCCGCGTCCGGGCGGAGAATGGAGCCCGCATGCCATTCTCGACGCTCCCGACGGACCGAAGTTCACGCGCTACCAGGCGTTCGCTTCGGAGGTCGCGGCCCGTCTCGAGGCGTCGCATACGAACCACGTGGTCCTCGAGCTGATGAACGAGCCGCAATCGGCCTGCACGCGCACGGATGCACCGGACTGGACCGTCTATCAACAGCGCCTGCTCGCAGCCGTACGCAAGCGCGCGCCGGCGCTTGGTCTCGTCGTGACGGGCGGATGCCTCTCGTCGATCGACGGACTGCCCTACCTCGATCTGCATCAGCTTCATGATTCCAATCTCTATGTGATGGTCCATTTCTACGAGCCCTTCGTGTTCACGCATCAGGGCGCAAGCTGGAGTCCGTATTCGAAATATCTGGCCGGATTGCGCTATCCCGTGCGCGCGGCCGATCGTGATGCGGCCCAAGAGGCGACGCGCGCCTGGCTGAGCCGGCCCGCACTGGCTGCGGACGGCAATGCCACCCAGAAGGCCGAAAGCCAGCTCAACGATTATTTTGCGCACTCATTCAACAGCGACACCGTCGGCGGAAGGCTCGACCTGGCTGCGCGCTGGTCGGACTCCATGGGATTGCCCCGCTCTCGCGTCATCATAGGAGAGTTCGGCGTCATGGACGAAGGCGGCGGCTTGGGAAACGAGCCGGCCGATCGCGCAGCCCGCATTGCGTGGTTGCACGACGTGGCCAGCGCTGCAACGACGCGCGGCTTCGGCTGGGCCGTTTGGGGTTATCACGGCGCGTTTGGAATCGTCTCCGACGATTCCACGCGCCGCCTCGATCCGGATGTTATCTCGGCTCTTTTTCTGCGCTGATCACTTCAGGATGAAGAAGAACTGGCTGAGATAGGGACTGTCGGTCTTACCCTCGGCGATTTCCGCCATCGCTTCCTGGCGCGACATGAAGCGGATGCGTCCGCCGTGGTTCTTGTCCGTCGAATTGGTGTAAGGCGCATCTAGCAACACGCAACGATTGCGCGCGATGATGGCTTTCACCATCAGTTCCGGACACAGGTTCATGTCCATCGCCACGCCGGCGGTGGAGACATCTCTGCCCAACGCGCGCTTCACGGCGCCCACGGCGCGAGCCGGCAGGATCCGGCGCGCGAAGCGCTTTGCGCTCCGTACGGTCCTGCCGGCCGTGCCCTCGACGGTCGCCGTGGGGATCTGAAACGCCGCGATACCCCCGGGCTTCAGTACCCGGATAAACTCCTCGACGAATTTGGGCTGACAGCGGGCGGGTACGTGCTGCAACACGATGTGCGAGTAGACAAAATCGAACTCGTTCGACGCGAACATCGTGAGATCGTCGCGGGAATTTCTCAGATACCGGGCGCGCCGTTCGTCCTTGGCGGCAAAAGCCTCAGCCTGTTCGATCATCGTCCGCGAAATATCCAGGCCATATCCATCCTCAAAATATTCGGTCAGCACGCGCGATATGCGCCCCACGCCGCAGCCGAAATCGAGGAACCGTCCCGCCGGATTGAGCGACACGCCGAGCTTGAGCAAATGCTCCTGTATGAGGCGGATTTCCGCGCGCCCCGTGGCAAAGAAATCGACGATATTCCAGTGCTGGCTCTTCTGGCGATCGTCCGTCAGGACGGCCCATAGCGCGTTTGAGCGCGCGTTGCGCTCCCATTCCG
>Ga0206821_10248_pt1 | contig 11219 bp, 3 predicted proteins | sample Alteio_BWOrgCont_85_FD_152860 | JGI IMG/M metagenome (GOLD analysis project Ga0206821, IMG submission 152860) | Enriched cells from forest soil in Barre Woods Harvard Forest LTER site, Petersham, Massachusetts, United States -... | ecosystem: Environmental > Terrestrial > Soil > Temperate forest >...
GCTCCAGGGTTTGACCATTTCGAGCGGGCCCATGAACATTTCATAGAGGCGCAAGGCGTCGGTGCCGACATCGCGAACGGGCTCATCCACCGGAATGACGTTGCCGCGGGATTTGGACATCTTTTGGTTGTCCTCGCCCAGTACCATGCCCTGGTTGACGAGCTTGAAAAACGGTTCGGGCGTGGAGACGAGGCCGAGGTCGAAGAGGACTTTGTGCCAGAAGCGCGCGTAGAGCAGGTGCAACACGGCGTGCTCGGTGCCGCCGACGTACAAATCGACTCCTGGCGTCGTCGATTTAGTTGAAGGTTGAAGGTTGATAGTTGATGGACCGCAAGTGCCCATCCAATAACTTTCTGTCTCTTTACTAACGAACTCGTGTTGATTTTTGGAATCAAGATAACGGAGATAATACCAGCAGGAGCCGGCCCATTGGGGCATGGTGTTGGTCTCGCGTTGGGAGCCGTCGGGGAGATTGACCCAATCTTTGGCGCGGGCAAGCGGTGGCTCGCCCGTGGCGGTGGGCTTGTAATCCGTCAATGATGGCGGGAGAACCGGGAGGGCGCTTTCCGGCAAGGCTTCGTGGTGAAGGCCGGTGGCGTCTTTTTTCCACACGATGGGGAACGGTTCGCCCCAGTAACGCTGGCGGGAAAAGAGCCAGTCGCGGAGTTTGTAATTGATGGTGCGCTTGCCGAGACCTTTTTCCTGGAGCCAATCAGTGATTTTCTTTTTGGCTTCGGCGGTAGGAAGGCCGTTTAGAGAAATTTCTGAATTTGCAGAATTTACGGCATATCCTTCGTTTGGATCACATTGATCAAATGTAAAATACAAGTCTGTTTGAATTCCGTTTACCGGTAACGTGACTTTTTGATCCCTTCGCGCATACCCTCCCTTGGATTGGACGAATTCAAAAGTATGTCCATGAACTGTTCCAACTACAGGCTGGATTTTGAGTTTGAATTTTTCGGCGAACTCCCAGTCACGAATATCATGGGCAGGGACTGCCATAATTGCTCCCGTGCCATAGCTCGCCAAAACGTAATCAGCTATCCAAATGGGAATTTTTTCGCCGTTGACGGGATTGATGGCATAAGCACCGGTGAAAACTCCTGTTTTCGTCTTTGTTTTATCATCAACCATTCTTTCGAGGTCGCTTTTTGCGCTTGTTTTGGCTCGGTACAACTCGATTGCATCAATAGGCCTTGCACATCCCTCGGGCCGGAAATCGCTACCTCGCCAAGAAACCGGAGTATTTTCAGGCCAGTTATCTGGAGCAATTAAATCAATGATTTTACTTTCCGGCGCGAGAACCATGTAAGTTGCGCCAAATAAAGTATCGGGACGCGTCGTAAAGACTGAGATATTGTGCGCCTTTTCCTTATTCATTAACTCTATGTGAGCGCCAATTTTCTCAAAGTCGATTACATCAGAATCAGGGTCTACTGCATTTTCGGATATGCCTGCGGAAGAAGCGGGGTAACCCTCCAAATTAAAACTGACATAAGCTCCCTCACTTTTTCCGATCCAATTACGCTGCATTTCCTTGAGCGAATCAGTCCAGTCAATGGTGTCGAGATCTTGAATCAGCTTTTCTGCGTAAGCGGTAATGCGGAGCATCCACTGACGCATGGGTTTACGGACGACGGGAAAGCCGCCGACTTCGCTTTTACCATCTACGACTTCTTCGTTGGCGAGGACGGTGCCAAGTTCTTCACACCACCAAACAGGGGCCTCAGTGACGAAGGCAAGACGCTGGCCATCACGATAGGTTCGCCGATTTTCTTCAAAGTTTTCCAAGTCAGCTTTGTTTGAAGAAGCCGGTTGGCGAAGTCCAATTGGATATTTTAATGTTTCAATCGGCTCAGCCTTGTTGGTATTGGGATTGAACCAAGAGTTATAGAGCTTGAGGAAAATCCATTGGGTCCATTTGAAATAGTCAGTGTCGGTGGTGGCGATTTCGCGGGACCAATCGTAGCTGAAGCCGAGGGATTTGATCTGCCGCTTGAAGGTGGCGATGTTTTCCTCGGTGGTTTTGCGGGGATGCTGGCCGGTCTTGACGGCGTATTGCTCGGCGGGCAGGCCGAAGGCGTCCCAGCCCATGGGATGGAGGACGTTGAAACCCTGCGCGCGTTTGTAGCGGGCGAGAATGTCCGTGGCGGTGTAGCCCTCGGGATGGCCGACGTGCAGGCCCGCGCCGCTGGGATAGGGAAACATGTCGAGGATGTAAAACTTCTTCGGCAGTTGCGCGGCGGAGACTCTGCCGGAAAGCTGATGGCGTTGGGCAAAGGGATGGGTCGCGGGGATTTCGTCGCCGGGATTGAAGGCGCGAAAGGCCTGCTGGTCGTCCCAGATTTTCTGCCATTTAGGCTCGATCAGGTGAAACGGGTATTGCCTGCGGCTGCTCGACATAGAAACGGGAGTTTGCCAGTTTGGGGGTTGAGTTTAAAGTTCAAGTTTGTGGGGATTTTTGCCACAGATAAACACAGATGGAGTGAGGTAGCAGATTTTAGCATCAACAAAAATAGGGGTAGTGACGAACACTCGAGCCGTTTGGGAAACGGCGAGAGGAATATATTCCGCCCCATCGGAATATAGGTCGCCTTGCGACCGAGCGAGCGGGCGCGAGCGAGTCAAACACGTGCATCCAAATTTAGAGGTAGTGACGAACTATGTCTTGGCACCCGCATACGCTAAAATCCTCGCGGGGTGGGCCAAAGTGTTCACCGGCGCATATGTGCGTTTGTTCTTTGACATAAAGTTGGGCGAGAGGCGATCGGACGCATCTCCAGCTATTCCGTTTGGCGTATGTTAAACCGGACGCGCCAGATGTGTGCCCTTATTCAGAAATATCTGCGGGCTGCCGCTGAAGGTGGCCTGCTCCAGGCGAGTTCGACCAATTATAGGCTATTATAACCAATTTTAACCTATTATAGACCCCCTCCCCCCCCCGGGGCGGAACGTGAATCTGTGTACATCTGTGGTCCCTTTCTGGTCCAGGCCAGTTAAGGCTGGTCACGGGTTTTTGCTCCCCCGAGGAGGGTCCATGTGGTTCTCGAAATCGCAAATCATTATTCATGGCCGACAACTCAGTGAAGGCTATGTGAGCCTTCCCAGGAAAAAAAGCACGTCACCCCGCCTTTCTTGGCGACAAGGAGTATTACTTGTTTGCTTTTGCATCGCCTTGCAGGCAGGGGCGTGTTATGGCTGGGAGCGTGAGCACAACAGCCCCCTCAGAAAATACTTCCAAAAAGGATGCGCAAGCGCGGGGAGCGGTATTTGCCACGACGCGATGGTCAGTGGTGCTGACGGCCGCGCGAACCGATACAACGAGGGCACAGGCGGCGCTGGAGAAGTTGTGTTGCACGTATTGGTATCCGCTTTATGCCTACGTGCGGCGGCGTGGTTATTCGGCGCATGACGCGCAGGATTTGACGCAGGGATTTTTCGCGCATTTGCTGGAGCGGCATTCCATCGCGGCGGCGGACCCAAATCGCGGGCGGTTCCGTTCGTTCATGCTGGGGGTAATGAACCATTTCCTCGCGAACGAATGGCATCGGGCGCAGGCACAGAAACGGGGCGGTGGCGCGACGATAATACCGCTGCAGTTTGACACGGCGGAGACGCGTTATGGCCATGAGCCCGCCGACAGCACAACGCCGGAACAAAATTATGAGCGGCGCTGGGCGATGGCGCTACTGGAAGAGGTCCTGCGCCGGCTGGCCGAGGAATACAAGCTGGAAGGACGGGCGGAACTTTTTGCGGAACTGAACCCGTGCCTGGTGGGCGAACGCGCCACACGACCATATGCTGAACTGGCGGCCAAGCTGAGCGTGAGCGAAGGGACGGTGAAATCGGCGGTGCACCGCATGCGCCAGCGTTACCGCCAATTGCTGCGCGAGGAAATCGCCCACACGGTAGCCGAACCGGGGGAAGTGGACGCCGAACTGCAGCACCTGATGAGCGTTTTAGCGGGCAGATGAGGGGTGGTTTTAAGGCGGTGGATAAATCAGGCGGGATGCAGATTTAGGCTGGTATTATCTGGCGATTTGCAATTTTTGCTCTTGGAAGGATTGCAAAAGACATGAAAAATAAGGGGAAAAAGCACGGCATTTTTCATAAATCATTGGAAATCAATGAACTAATTTAAACGCGCTCAACGAAAGCTTTTTGATGCGCAAATGTGAATAACTTCTGAATAAGGGAGTATAGGCCAGTTTTTCCACAACCTTTGGCCGCCATTTCCGTAGTAATGATTGGAAGGAACAAACATACTTAAGAATCAGCCTATGGAAACGGAACGCATTTGCCCCAATTGCCGCAAGCCGCTGCCGCCGGATGTACCGCTGGGCTTGTGCCCGGAATGCCTGATCAAATCCGGTTTTCCTACGGGGACAGAACCAGAGGCGGGTGCGATGGGGCGATTTGTGCCGCCGCCGGTTGAGGAAATTGCCAAACTATTTCCGCAATTTGAAATCATCAGCTTCATCGGCAAAGGTGGGATGGGCGCGGTATACAAGGCGCGGCAACCGGGGCTCGACCGCCTGATCGCCCTAAAAATCCTGCCGCCGACGGTGGGGAACGACCCGGGTTTCGCGGAGCGATTCAATCGCGAAGCGCGGGCGCTGGCGCGGCTGAGCCATCCGAACATCGTGGCGGTGTATGATTTCGGCAAGGCGGGCGCGCTGCATTACCTGGTGATGGAGTTTGTGGACGGGGCGAACCTGCGCGAAGTGGAGCGGGCGGGGAAACTTTCGCCGGAGCAAGCGCTGGCGATCGTGCCGCAAATCTGCGAGGCGCTGCAGTTCGCGCACAACGAGGGGATTGTTCACCGCGACATCAAGCCTGAAAATCTTTTACTGGATAAAAAGGGCCGGGTGAAAATCACGGACTTTGGTATCGCAAAAATCATGGGCGTGACGGAGGGGAAGGCTTCACTCACGGGGGCGAAGGACATCATGGGCACACCGCATTACATGGCGCCGGAGCAGATTGAAAAGCCGCAGACGGTGGACCATCGCGCGGACATTTATTCCCTCGGGGTGGTTTTTTACGAAATGCTGACGGGCGAATTGCCGCTGGGGAAATTTGCGCCGCCGTCGAAAAAAGCGCCGATGGATGCGCGGCTGGATGAGGTGGTGATGCACACGCTGGAGAAGGAACCGGAACGGCGTTACCAGCAGGCGAGCCAGGTGAAGACGGACGTGGAGACGATTGCGACGGGCGCTCCGCCGCCGGTCAGTGGGGCTGCCAAAATGGCGGGCGCCACGCCGCCGACACCGCCTGCGCCGTTACAATCGTCGGTCAGCGACCGGGTGATTCTGCCGGCGTTTTTACTGGCCTTCTTTTTCGGGATATTCGGGGCACACCGGTTTTATGTGGGGAAAATACGGACCGGTCTGCTTCAGTTAGCCGGTTTGGGCGGTTGCGTTCTCATGGTCATTGTCTGCGCCACCGCCTGGCACGTGCAACCCACGGCAGGCATCCTGCTGGCAACGTTGATTTGCGCGTGTGGCGTGTGGGCAGCCATTGACTGGATTATGATCCTTTGCAAGGTGTTCACGGACGGGAACGGGCACAGGCTGGTCAATTGGTGGCATCAGGGTCCCAATGCGCCCCAGCCACCCGCGCCACCAAAACCGCCGGTTCCCCCGATCGCGGGCGCGGCCATGCCGGGCGGAGCGGGCAACGCGATGATTATCGCCCCGGCGGTGGCATTGATGATTGCGGGTTGCCTGAAAATATCCGGAGCGCTGATAGGCATTCTCTATATGCTTTGTTATGGGGCGATCGAATATAATCATTCCTTTTTCTTCCTTCCGGGATTTATACATTTCCTGTCGCCACTGGTTGGCATTGCTGTGCTGATGTTTTCGATAATCCCGGCAGCAGTGATCATTTATGGCGGGGTGGAGATGTTTCGGCTGCGGAGTTATGGGTGGGCGATGGCCGCGTCCATTGTGGCGATCATTTTTTGCAGCCTGGTGGGAACGCCGGTGGGAATCTGGGCGTTGGCTGTGCTGCTGATGGCGGGCGTGCGGGAAACGTTTGCGAATCGGCCCGCGCCGCCGGCCCCGGTCAAAGGGCTTTGGGTTTTGGGAGTGGCAGCCGTACCGTGCCTGTTGTTATTTTTGATGATTGTTTTTATTGCCATTTTCGTGCATACGCATCACCGGGTCGAGGCCTATTCATCGCCGCCGCCCATGGTGGTAGCCGAGCCAGCACCACCGATGCCCGCAACGCCACCGGCAGCGCCCTCACCGCCTGCAATACCTTCCAGTGATGCAAATAATGAAGTGCAGTTGCAGTTCAATGAAGCACAAATGGAACTTACCAATTTAGTGGCACAATATCGCGTTGGCATCGTTGCCTCTGATGAGGTGGTGTCGGCCCAGGAACAGATAAAGATTTTGCAGGCGGAAATGGCCGGTGATGGTGTTCAGGCTGCAAAAGCCAGGCTCGATGCAGCCCAACGCCTGCTGGCGCTCCAGAAACAACGCGATGACGCCGGCCTGAGCACGAAATCGGACTATGAAAAAGCCCAGGCTGATATCGCCATCGCCGAGGCACAATTACGCGAGGCGGAAGCAGCGGCGCAGAACACAAATGCGCAAACTATAGGGGCCGGAAACACGGTGAATTTTACTGTCAGCGCGACCGGGTCAGCGCCGTTGGGTTACCAATGGTATATGATTCCAACGAACAATGCGACTTCAACCACCGATCCTGTTGGCACTTTGACCATTCCGACTCATGAATGGGACGATGCGGGAGATTCGCGGGATTTTTCGAAATCATTTGCGGTTGACCCGCACGGCGACCTGACGATGGACGTGGACCGGGGCGATGTCCGGATCACCGGCGGTGACGGGAATACGGTGGAAGTCCACGTGGAGCGTGGCGTGCGAGGCGCGAGCGATGTGGATGCGTCGAAAATTTTGAAAGAGGAGCATGTGGTTGTGGAACATAACGGAGACCAGATTTCTATTACGGCGCAAAATCCGTTCACCCTTCATTCGACTTCATGGTGGGGCTGGTTGAGCCAGCCGAACCTCGATGTGCATTATGAAATCACGGTGCCCCGCGGCTTCACGGTGGAATCCAAAACGTCAGGCGGGGACGTCAAAGTGAGTTACGTACAGGGCAAAGTCAATATTACCACGATGGGTGGCGAACTCGAGTGCACAGACATTGGCGGAAATGTGGATGGCAAGACGATGGGCGGCAGTGTTCGCAGCAGGGGATGCAGCGGCGCGCTTGAACTCCAAACGATGGGCGGGGACATCACGGTTAACGAATTTACGGGCCCGGCTGTGCGGGCCACGACGTCGGGCGGATCCGTATCGGCGGATTTTGCCACGGCGCCGACGGCCGATTGTGAACTTCATACTATGGGCGGCAACGTAACGGTCCGCCTGCCGGACACTGCCGCGGTCACGCTGGACGGACATACGATGGGCGGCGCGGTGAAGACAGATTTTCCGATACAAACGAAAGAGGGATTTGGCAATGACTCGCTGGATGGCCCGGTCAATGGCGGCGGCCCGACGTTGAAAATGGACACGACGGGCGGGAACATTGAAATATGGAAGCGATAGTCCATTCACGCACCGGCGCGTCAACTTTCCGGCGCATTTTTTGGGGACCGCAAGGGCTGCGCGCGGGATGGTCGCTGGCAATTTTTTTTACGTTCTATTCCGTGCTAACGCTGGGAACACAATTCGGTTTTGCGGTGGTTCCCGCTTTGCGCGCGTGGGTTGCGGCCCAGCCTCATGAGGTGATTACCGCCCTGGGACAAATCGAATTCACAGGGCTGGAATTGCTTATCCTGCTCATCTCCGTCGCTTTTGTCAGCATGGTTGAGCGGCGTTTTTTCCGGGATTATGGCTTGTCCAAAACGAGGCTAGCGGCAAAACATTTTCCATTGGGCCTGGCTTTGGGATTCGGAATGGCGTCGGTTTTAACGGGGCTCATTGCGCTCTTTGGAGGTTATTCGGTACAGGGCCTGGCGCTCAGGGCCCCCGAAATTTTGCCGAAGGCACTGATGTATGGTGTCAGCTTTCTCATCGTGGGATTTTTTGAAGAATTTGCTTTTCGCGGATATTTACAGGCGACGTTGCAACGGGGCATTGGTTTCTGGCCGGCAGCGGTGATTCTTTCGCTGGCGTTTGGCGCGATGCATTTGCCGAACGTGGGAGGCGTGTGGCTGGCAGCAGTCACTGCCGCTGGATATGGACTGGTGGCGGCGCTGGCTTTGAAGCGAACCGGCGCCCTGTGGTTTATCATTGGCGTCCATTCCGCTTTTGATTGGAGCAATACGTTTGTCTATTCCTCTCCTATCACGGGCCTGCGTGCGGAGGGTTGTCTGCTGAAGGCCACGCTTCAGGGACCAGTTTGGCTGACGGGCGGGCACGCGGGACCAGTGGGTAGTGTTTTTGCGCCGCTCGTCATAGCGTTAGCGGGTTTGGTTATCTATTTTGCGTTTCCGCAACCGGCACGCCAAACGAGTTAATTTTGTTACGATTCCAATGCGGCGAGCGCGGCGCGGGTGTGCTCGCGTTTGGATTGCCAGTCGGCGAGACGCTTCTGGTGATCTTCCAGAACCGCCGCCGGAACTTTTTGCGTGAAATTTGGATTGGCGAGTTTTTGCTCGACCTTGGAAATTTCGCTCTCGATTTTTTCCAGTTCTTTTTTGAGGCGCGCTTTTTCGGCGTCCGTATCCACCAAACCTTCGAGCGGTAAAAATAATTCGCCGGCTTCGTGGCGGACGGCGAGGACGTTTTTTGCGGGCTGAAAATCGGGATTCACTTCGATGGTCTCCGCGTTGAGCAATAGCTTGAGGACTTCGGCATCGAGCGCCGAGCCGTTGGGCTTGAAGATGAATTTTACTTTTTTGTTCGCCGGGATGTTGGCCTGGCGGCGGAGGTCGCGGCCCTGGACAATGAGTTCGTTACGCGATTCGATGAGTTTCTCGTCGCGCTCGGTGAGGGCGTAGTGAGATTTGAAATCGTCGTCGAGGGGCTTGGGCCACGGGGCGAACATGATGGTCTTGCCGCCCTGGTTTTCAGGCATGTCGTCGCTATACCCCATGCCGTGCCAGAGTTCCTCCGTGATGAAGGGCAGGAAGGGATGGAACATGCGCAGGGTGTGCGACAGGACGAAATCAATGACGGCCACGGTATTGGCCTTGCGGGCGGCATCGGTCCCTTGCAGCGTGGCCTTGCTGGCCTCGATATACCAATCGCAATATTCGCTCCAGAAAAAGCGATACAAGGTCGCGGTGGCGTCGCTGAATTTGTAATCGGCGAAGGCGGTGGCCAGCTCGCGGAGAGCGGTGTCGAGCTTTAGCAAAATCCATTTGTCGTCCGGTGTTAAAAGTTTTGGATCGATTTCGCCCTGCACTTCCCCGCCCTGCATCTGGCGAAAGCGGCAGGCGTTCCAGAGTTTGTTGCAGAAGTTGCGGCCGAGCTCGACGTTTTGTTCATCGAACAAAATGTCCTGGCCGAGGGGCGCGGCGCGCATGACGCCAAAGCGAAGGGCGTCCGCGCCGTATTTGGCGATGAGATCGAGCGGGTCGGGGGAATTGCCGAGGCTCTTGGACATCTTGCGGCCCTGTTTGTCGCGGATGATGCCGGTGAAATAGACATTCTTGAACGGCATTTCGCCCATGAACTCGTAACCGGCCATGATCATGCGCGCGACCCAGAAGAAAATAATGTCCGGGCCGGTCACGAGGTCGGTGGTGGGATAAAATTTCTTGAGCGTTGCGGTCGGCTCAGGCCAGCCCATGGTGGCAAAGGGCCAGAGCCAGGAACTGAACCAGGTGTCGAGGACGTCGGGGTCCTGGGTGAAGCCATTTGACAAAAGCCATCGTGCGATACTCAAACCTGGTTTAATCTCAAGACCGTCATCGGCTGCGCAAACTTGCCAGTCCAGCGGAACGTCTTCTTCAATAGAGTCGTAAGTAGCTGCCAAATTTTTGACACCGTCGCAATCGCCCCCTGCGATCGGATAGAGTTCCTCGCCAGGGACTCCGACAGATATAACAAAGCTCAGATTGTCATCGTCCTCGGGAAAGAAAAATTCTTTGGCGCCTTCAGCCTGAACTGTAAGCTCTTCAAATTCCTGCAAAGACATACGGCGACGCCACACTGGAATCCGATGCCCCCACCACAGTTGGCGGCTGATACACCAGTCCTGTAAGCCAGCCATCCAATGGTCATAGACTTTGGCCCAGCGGTCGGGATGGAATTTCATTTGGCCATCGGCCACCACGGCGCGGGACTTTTCGGCACTGGGATATTTCAGGAACCATTGTTCGCTCAGGCGCGGTTCAATGGGAACGTCGGCGCGTTCGCTAAAGCCAACGTTGTTGGTATAGGGCTCTTCCTTTTCCAGCACGCCGAGTTCCGCGAGTTTTTCGGCGGCGACTTTGCGGGCTTTGAAACGGTCGAGGCCGTTCAGATCCTTTCCGGCCAGTTCGTTCATGGTGCCGTTGGGATGCATGACGTCAATCTGCGGCAGCTTGTGGCGCAGGCCGATGTCGAAGTCGGCCTTGTCATGCGCGGGGGTGACTTTGAGGACGCCGGTACCGAATTCAAAATCCACGTGCTCGTCGCCGATGATGGGGATGAGCTTTTGCTCGCGCGGCAATTCTACGGGCAGCGGGCGCAGGACATGCTTGCCGATGAGATGGGCGTAGCGCGGGTCCTTGGGATTCACGGCCACGGCGGTGTCGCCGGGGATGGTTTCGGGGCGCGTGGTGGCGACGGTCAGGAAAGTGCCCGGCGCTTCAGTGACTTCCACTTTGAAATAGTAGAGCGACCCCTTCTGCTCTTTCATGATGACTTCTTCATCCGAAAGGGCGGTGAGCGTGGCGGGACACCAGTTGACCATGCGTTTGCCGCGATAGATGAGGCCCTTTTTATAAAGCTCCACGAACACGTTTTGCACGCAGCGCGAATACGCTTCGTCCATCGTGAAGCGCAGCCGTGACCAGTCGCACGAGCAGCCAAGCTTTTTGAGCTGCGCGATGATGATGCCACCGTGCTCCTCGCGCCACTCCCACGCGCGCTCGATGAATTTTTCCCGGCCCAAATCATAACGCGTGATGCCTTCCTCTTTTTTTAATTTCCGCTCGAGCACCATGTGCGTGGCAATGCTCGCGTGATCAGTCCCCGGCAGCCAGAGGACTTCCTTGCCGTCCATGCGCGCCTTGCGGGCGA
>Ga0206821_10249_pt1 | contig 11166 bp, 10 predicted proteins | sample Alteio_BWOrgCont_85_FD_152860 | JGI IMG/M metagenome (GOLD analysis project Ga0206821, IMG submission 152860) | Enriched cells from forest soil in Barre Woods Harvard Forest LTER site, Petersham, Massachusetts, United States -... | ecosystem: Environmental > Terrestrial > Soil > Temperate forest >...
GATATCATTAAAATATTTCGAAAAAGTGTTCTTTTGATCTGTATAATACAAAGCTGAAGGTGCAGGCGATACAGCTATATTTTTCATTATTTTAAGTGTTGTGCAATCAGAATAAGGGGCATGACCAAAAGCCATTTCCAAAATAGTAATACCAAATGACCATATATCAATCTTATTCGTATACTCTCTATCTTTCTCATGCTCCACAAATAACTCCGGAGCCATCCAACATGGCGTTCCGACAAAAGTATGTCTTCTCTTATCACGACCCCCATCATGAATCATTAAAGCCCCAACACCAAAATCACACAATCTAATAATCCCATTGCTATCCACCAATACATTGGCAGCCTTCACATCTCTATGTATTTGTTCATGTGAATGACAATACTCAATCGCTACCAAAGTATATTTCAATATTGTAGCCAACAACACCTCATCTTTAATTCCAAGAACAAAACATGACTTAATCAATGATAAACAAGAATTCAACTCTAACTCCATAACAATCCATATCTCTTGATCACTGACAAAATCATCTAAAACTTGTATAATATTGGGATGCTTAAGTCGTTTCATCATCATAATTTCCTGATACACATCCTCAGTCTGATGATCATTTTCTAAATTATTTTGTAATTTTATAATTTTAATAGCCACAAATGTTTTATTTTCTATATTCAATCCTTTATAAACAACACACGACGAACCTTCACCAATTATCTCCAATAATTCATATTTAGAATTTTTTTGATTGTAATCTGAATTATCATCCATTTATAAAATTAATTGCTAAAGATTTTTTGAATAGATAAAATGTATTATAAATATATATTCTTCAATTTTTTAGCATCAAATTTGTTTCCAATGTAGCCTAAATCCCAATAAATATTTATCCCCATCCAAAATTGGTGCTCCCGCATGACGCAAACTTCTATCGAATATCACCAAATCACCAATACCGGGCTCAACCATTAACGAATCCTTCCCTGGATTTTTCCCAGGAGGAACAAAAATAGTCCCACCACCATCAACTCGATTAAGATACACAATAAATTTTAAAACAGTACTCGCGCCTAACCAAGTATCCACATGAAAACCTAAATGATGCCCCTTCGGATGAATCGAAAAAGTCAAATTATCCATAATCCCCCTAACTCTATCAGGCACCATACCTTTATAAACCAAATTAAACTTATCCAAGAATCTTTCCCTAATATACACAGTCAATTTCTCCCTAATGGGCTCAAAAGGAACAAATTTCTGGACCTTGCCATTCTTCTTTTTATGAATATTGTAAACACCATCATACATTTTAATCAATTCATTACACTCATTCTCATTCAAGAACCCCTTCAAACGAAAAACATCTAAATTTTCGAAAATTCTGAGATCATCTAAGGTCTTCTCTTCCATTTTAGCTTTATAATATATCTTCATAAATTATTGCAAAATATAAGAGGGAAAAAATTGATTATTATAATGAAACAAAATACCATACAATTTACTCCCCATTAACGAGTTATTATTGAGGATGGAGTCCATCATTAACGATACAACAAATCTCCATGTTTTATTACTATTTCTACTAGCTACCGGTTGCATTCTAATCATCTTATCGAGCTCATTCTTCTTCGTCTATGCATACAAGAAACATTTATCAGCCTTCCTTGGCATTAATACGGAATCACTCCCTCTTTTTGGATCAGGACCTGCATCAACTATCCACATCAATAGAATCTCAAACAATATATTTTCTTTTTCAGATCACGAAGATAACACATTCATACCCACTTCAATAATCATAACACAATATGTCAATTTATTCTTCGTCTGTTGTCTCTCAGTAATATCATCATTTTCAATAAATTTTGATATATCCTCTGGCTATTTCACCTTAGATCAATTAGGCTTCGTTTTTTTCCTAAGTTTTGCAATAAACTTCCCCCAAGGAATTTTCAGAACATATAATCTTCGTCAATGGTTACTAATATGGTACATCATAGCATCAATTTGTAACGCAATGACCTTTATCCTGAAAATAATATATCAAATCATTTCACCAAAGCCGTGGTACTATATATATTCTAGTGATGCTGCAATCATTATTGTCTCACTATATTTCTCAACAATGATGCTCCTAAGCTGTTATTCATATTATCGATATCGTATCTTATTTTGAATTGATAAAATAAGCTAAAATTTCTGCATCAGTATAAGAACCGAACATGAAATTCTTAATATGGAATATAATATTGGCCGGAGTCCAAACATCTTCAGAAATCCTACCCAATAGCTCTTCTGGGATATTTCGTTTATAAAAATTTTTATAAATCATATTAATTTGGTACCGATCACACTTTTTCATCTCTATTTTAACATCAAATCTCCCATCACGATAGAAAGCTGGATCTAACATTTCCAGATGATTAGTAGTAGCAATATAAATAGTCCCCGTCTGTGTCAACGATCCCTGCAGCAAATTCAAGAAATATTCCAAAGTCAATTTATCATTCTTACTCGAAACGATCTCACTCACAGTCATATCCCTCTCCTCCTTTCCAGACTCCACACTTCTCTTATGCACTATCTTAGTCATAGCATCAATATCTTCAAAAATAATAATACCACCATTAATACAATTTTTATTCACATAATCGAATATAATCTGCAGCTCGGCATTTGTTTCAATATCATTCAAATTAATATAAAATAGATTCTTTTTCAAATAAGTCCCAATAGCGTAAATTGTGGAAGTCTTACCGGTTCCAGGAGGTCCATACAACAGAACTCCCAATTTATGCTGGAGTCCCAACTCTTCAAATAATTCTTTCTTAGAATAGAAAGTCTCCAAAGAATGCTCCAACTTAAATGTATCACTTTCTCTTAAATACAATGTTGAAAAATTCTTAGATATTTCACTAATTTCTTGACATTTTATTTTTTTATGAATATGAGTCTCCTTAATGACCTTTGCCGGAACTGACTCCTTAAACATTTCAGCCATCATCATCGAGGAAGCAAACCCACCAGATTTTCTCCTACCTATTTTTCCACCTTTCTTCTTCTTACCATTCTTCTTTGCAGGCGGATTCTCATCGGCCGCACTATCACTATCAGTGTCGTCACTGCCCTCACCTGAGATCAATTTCCTTTTCTCCAAATACGCTTCATACTCTGGATTTGTTATCTCCTTCACCTCAACAATTCTATCCAAAGATAAATAGTTCATAGTTACCTTATCCCTCTTCTCAATAAACTCGCTATATTCATTCAACTTCCCAAACCAATCCATAAATTCATCATACAGAATAGCCTCATTCAATACACTAGAATGAATCTTTATTGATAGAGTATCTGGAATAAATTCATCATCATCATCATTATCTGTTTCAGTTCCCCAATCAGTAGTGGAAAAATCCACGGATGCCTGAAGCGTTATTACAGAGGTTAAATATCCTTTGCACGTATCAGCAAAAGCAACACTTAGGGGAATACCATAGAACGATAATAAATTTGCAGGAAATGCAATTTTCATCCCAAAAATAACGGCACAATATTTGGCATCATAACTATAAAACCGATAAGCATGACCTGTTTGGGCCATTGATTGGTAAACACTCAGCATCAAAAATATTTCATTATAAAACATAGCATCACTTACTAACTCATAAGGATTCTTATAATTTTCCATAATATATTTTTGAGCTTTAAGATTTTTTGCATTATACACATAACCATACACATATGAGGTAGCAATATCATTGATCTCTGAAAAACTATCCTCCAATGGATACAATGCTTTTATTTTATCAAAAAACGCCACAAACTGTTTTCTCATTACCAAATCATCTATGAGCTCAGTCAAAGAAGTAATTTTACTACTCTTATTATCAGCACTTATCCCAATCGAATAATCAGCTAAAATATTCTTCGACTTTGAAATAGTATAATCAAGTTTAAAATCATTCAATATCTCAACATTAAAATTCTTCAGTGATATTTTAATATTAGACAACGTTTCAGTAATTTTCATTTCATTCAAATTTTGTACTTCAACATCATATTTATTTGATTTATGTGATGAACAAATGGATGGATTTTTGCGTAAATAAGTCATTAGTGATTTTACTGTTGTCAAATTTGGTTTAAGTTCAATTGCAATAGCATGTTGTTTATCCTCACCATTTTGCTCCTGTTGTTTTATTTCAGCTACAACATTTTTTTTCCATTTAAATGATCTCCAACGCATACAGCTCTCAGGTATTTTTTTCATGATCTCACTTCCTTTTTCAATCACTAAATCTAAAAATGTTTTCAAAAAAACTTTAATTTCGTTAATTGAAGATAATAATATGATATAGAATATAACCATGAAATCCATTTGACCAGCATTCATCATACTCGACATTTGACTCATAAATTGATTGGTAATGTACATATCCATATAATTACGTATATTTAAAGATCCAATTGATCCACCAGTATTGTCAGTCCCGGGTACATTTGCTGGAAGTGCAGTAGTTGGTTTAGTCGGGCCTGTACTCATTATATATATATTTAATAATTATTTGATATATCAACACTTAAATATATATAATTCAATTTTTTGTTCATATAAAATAAAAAATGGTGTTGTAATGATTTAATCTGTCATCATATTTCCAATACATGCTCCAAAGCCCAGGGCAATAATAGTTAATACGCCAATAAATAGTATTCCAATGAAGCAGCCACTCGTCCATCCGAAAAATATATATAGTTCGTTAGCATTAGTTTGAAAGAAATTAATACATTCATAGTTGATGTCGGTATATATGATAATGGACCAGGTTATCATAGCCATAGTCATTACGATTAAGAAATAGGGCACATATGTGTATTTGAGAGAGATTCCATCGAAGATATATAGGGCTTTAAACCAAGTGATAAGTGCCATTATGAAAGAGAATGCGGTAGCAACAACACAATATTTCCATAAATTCTGGCAGCCATCATGGTAATCATAGAATTTATTCAGAAATATGATTCCGACTATTGTATGAGTTAAAAATAAGAAACCAAATACAATATAAATCCATATTGTAACCATTGTGCAAGAATCCCGAGCTGGTTGAACTAATATCATGCTCTCAAGCATTAAAATAATGGTTCAATTCAATGGATTTATTAAAATATTACTTATTCAATTTTTTTAAAAAAAGTTGAAATAGATAAATTAAATATGGTATATTCAAATAAATTTGTTATTGAACAATGAGTGTGAATGAGATGTTGCTTTTGGTTGAGAGTTTATCATTTGATGAAATTATGAAGCGTGCACAAAAAAAATTACCATTGATGTGGCATAATAGTCTCGATCTGCTCAAACGAGAATATCAACGATTTCTTGTCTTAGCTTTTACGTCATTGAGTTCGGAGAAATTTATATGTCGACCGTCGGCACTTATTGATATTATTTGGCATGAACACATTTTATCCACTAGACAATATCAAAGTGATTGTACTCTAATAGGAGGTCAATTTTTACATCATACACCTGAATCGACATCAACTATAGAGGAACAAGATACAGTTTTTTTTCTGAAGCAGTATCATTTATTATTTGGAGAAGAAGCACCGAGCACTATTTGGAACAAGAACAAGAACGAGAACGAAAAAACTAATCTCGAAAAAGGAGAAACGTGGATATGCGCTAGTTATTAGTTTTTTTACTCAAAGCGGCTAATATCTCTGTTGCCGACGGTCTTAGAGAATACGTTGGTGAAATCATTAGGAATAGCACATCACGAATGGGATAATCCATTGGTATTGTATGATTATTCACCTTATATGCTTCCGTAGCTTCAGCAGATGATATGAATTCCAGCATACACAATCCAAGTGAATAGATATCATTAACAGCTTTATCTAAATCCTTTTGTTTCTCTGGTGGTCTATAATAATTAGTTGTTAATTCAGTAGCTGGATGCTTTCTCACAGCACCTAAATCACCCAAAACAGCTTCCAGAACCTCTAAATCACACGGATTCAACGGATTATAATTCACTAAAATATTACCTGGTGATATATCATTATGAAACAAACCATTCTTCTCCAGAGTCACCAAACCACTACAAAGCTGTTTTAAAATAAGAGGCATCAACCTTTTCTTCTCAACAGATGAAATTCTAAAAGCCAAATGCCACAAAGATTTATCATAATATCTCATCAAAATAGAATGACCTGAATAACAAACATGCGTTACAATTCCCTCAATGACATCACTGCCCAAACTCTCCCTAATAAATCCCTCATGACCCACTCGATCAATATCATGTTTAAGTTGTTTTTCAGCTAAATTAATCATACTATTCGTTCTATCATTAAAACGTGTCACAAGATAAACAGTTCCATATGATCCGGAATTTATGAAGCGACATGACATATTTCTACAATTAGCAACCTCCTTTGCCTCCCTCAACGAATCAGAAATTCTCTCCAAGCAATTCATCCCGCTCTTAATCTCAATTAGTTTTTTCTCACAATCCTGTCCAACTATCTTCCCCATCCCAAATATATATTGCTGACATTTAAAGACATTCCTAAAAAATTTCTTCGAATTAAATTGTTCTATCGCATCATAACTTTTAAATATTGTAGTTTTTTTCCTATTATCATTTCTTAATTCCAACCATTCAAGAAATTCACCATAATGGAGTTCATTTGTTTTAAAAAATAATGCTTCTTCTCTTTTATACATTGCGCGAAAAGATTTTTGAAGTGATTTTTCTTCACTCATTGCATGTACCATAGAACAGTTAATATCAACACACCCACATTCATTAGCATATTTTGACAAAATTGCCTCGCATAGTTTTTTCTCAGTCATTGAAGTCTATAATAAAAACAAATAAATCAATACAAAGTACTTAGATTTAACATTTCAATTTTTACAAGTTAAACAGATCCAAGTGGGACTTTCATGACCGTTCGTAAATAATTTATGTGGTGTAATGTTCAAACATTTGAAACAAAACGAATGAGATTGGTTCTGAAACTTTCGTTCCAAGTATTTTTCTATATGCGGCGGCGAAGGAGATATGCGTATGCAGGTTGAACCATTATAGAGAGATGGTTTATCAAAAATAATGTTAAAGTTTCTGGATGACATTGAATATAATCAAATAAATGAAAAAATATAATAAATAGTTCAATCAACGAATATTTCAATTTTTTTTAATGTTTACATAACAGTGCATTTTCCAAAATTTTTCACACCACTTACTGAAAAATCTAATATTGAAATACCATCATATGCAGCTATATAGAGATGATCAGCGTCGATTTTCAGAGTAATTGGATCATAATATATTTTCGAAATTGGACTACCCATTTCCAATCCATTCAATTTCTTTCGATCCCATATTTGAATTTCTCCAACGCGTAGCCAACCACCTACTATCCAACGTTGATTAATTGCACAAGCCGATGGTACATGGGTTCCACCACTACTCTCATACAAGAATGACGCTCCACTCTTACGTAAATCATAAAGTCTAATAGTATTTCCAGATGTCATACACAACCAATCATTAGCGAAACCACTTGTTTTATCCAAACGAACTGTCTGAATCATATAATCATAACCCAAATCCAAATTAAAACTATTATATCCTGAACGGTAATCCCATCCATGAAGACCATGTTCACTAGCACGTATCAACACATCATTACTACATTGCATTGAATAAAGTTCTTTTATCTTATCAGACTTTGTAAATGTACGAACAATCTGACCAGTTTCAATATCCCAAGCTGTAGTTTTCTTCTCAGAACCGCCAACAACAATTGTTTCATAATTATTAGCTAAACATGTTGTATCAAACCATAAAGAAGATGTTTTAATTGATCTTAAAACAGTACAATTTTCAACATTCCATACATTTATTTTTTTTCTCCCCTCAGATGCCAATACGATTTCATTTCCTAACTGAACTATCTGCCTCACTTCACCCATTCCCATACGTCTTTTCATTTCCAACCGATCAATATCCCAAACAAAAAGCCCATCATAACCACCACTAACTAATGAAACAATATCACCATCCGGTCTAATATCAATAGAAAGCATATTATTCGAAGAACGTAAATTTTTTTTACTATAATATCCTTTTTTCCAATTTTTCTCAAGCCTTAGCTGTATTTTTGTAGATTCCCGCCATAAATGTTTGACCTGGGAAGATATCGGATAAAAATCCGACCCTAGCCGTAGCCAAGTTTGTCTAAATATCTCTCTCCATAAAGAATTACTACCCAATACTATTTTATTCCAAAATAGTGACACACGTGGCAAAGTTGAGAAATCTCCCAAAGGCAAAAATAAAAAACTCTTCAACAAAAGATCCGAAGACGTCAAGAACATTGAATCATTAAAATCAATCGACGTAATATCAAAACAATCTCTGATGAACTTTTTATCGTATAATGAATATTTGAAAGCATATTTTGATGTCATTTAGTTAATTAAAAAGCCAATAATGATTTCATAAAACTTGTTTATTTCAATTTTTTGATATTAAAAAAATTGATAATAAATAATTTTATTAACCCCCAATTATTATTGAGTTCTTCCAACAGAATGATTTATTTGATTGATTGTGCATATTTCATCTACGCTTTGATAATAATATGTCAAATTTCTGAATATCAATCTAACTTTTTTGGATTATGGATTCTAAATATATTCTCTATTGTAATATCTTTTAAAAATTTTGGTATAACTTGTATTATTTCAGATATATGCTCCCTAAAATGGATATGTTATTTGGACATCCATAATATTCTTGAGAGTGCAGTTATGCTAGTCTCATTATTTATGATTAATCCACATACGGAAATTAAGAACGTAAACACATTTATAGATCTAACTAAAATGTATTTTATAATTCAAATAGTATGGTATTCATTATCTATATGTGTAAATATGGTTTTATTTCCTGAAACACCCCATATTACCACTCCTAAAAAATCAGACTATGGCTCAGTATAAAAAATTGAAACATAAATGGCTTAAGAATTTTTATATATTCAACTTTATCTATCGTAGTTTCAGATGTCTGCTCCGCCTGAACAAGCTGAAATTTCTGTGTCGAATGGTGAATCAAAGGAACAATTAGCGACTCCTTTGATGATACCAAATGGTTCATTCACTGATAGGGCAATTGGATTACTATTCGATGTTTCATTATTGATACCAGCAGGAGTCTTATTATCTGAGGCGGCAATAAGAAAATATTGGAACATAAGCTATGATCCTAAAGAAGTAAAGATTGGTAAGATACCGATTTTGCTGTTACATGGGAAGGGATATAATCAAATTCAGTGGAAACTTGGAAGAAAATATTTAGAACAGGAAGAATACGGGACAACGTTTTCTGTGGATTATGATGGGTTGATCACGAATGGAGATAAGAAGTCAATAGCGGATTATGCGGCAGTTGTTGGAGAGAAAATTGATGAGATAAAGAAATTAGTAGGTATGAATGAGATTGTGCTCATATGTCATTCATTGGGAGGACTTGTTGCATCATTTTATGCTGAAAATCTAGCTGCTAAACAAGGTACTATTGTTAAACATATTATTACAATAGCTACACCATGGCACGAACCTCCCATAATGCAATATTTCAAAGATAAATCAGTTCTTTATAAAGAAATGACTGAATCAAATTTAATTATAATGCGAAAAGCTGCGAGTGAATCGATGAAAAATAAAATAAGATCATATTATGCAATAGAATCAAAAGGTGATGTAATAGTTCCATCTCCATGTGGAATTATTGATGATAAAATACAGAAATGTGCTACATTTAAGCGACTAGGCCATTATGCGATTGTAGTACAATATGGGCCATGGGAATATATAAAATCATTATTAGATGATTATGTCTATGTCAATAAATAATGATTCAGAAGCTATTGAGAAAAAAATTGAATAATGGATCAACTGATAACCTTTATTTTTCAGAAGTTTTTAGATTCAATTATGCGTATTGCATACAAAAGAATTGGCGCTTCTCTAGCAAAATATAAACTACAATTTCAACGTAGAATTCCAGATAAGTCGGTATCTTTGGCTAATACATGTTTCGCTTTCGTTGGAACTGGTAAATTGACTGATACGAATTCTAGATTAATTTTTCCTGATATTATTTTTGGCGGTTGTGATTCTACTAAGAAACAAAAAATGTTATCAACGTTGACGGGATTGACAGAAACTAATTTGTTATTTTCGCGCATCTTGGAGATTAGTTTCCATTCTACTGAAGAGACGAATGATTTTGTGAAAATGGGTGGTTTCGGGAGCAATACGTATAAACTGAAAAGCTTACATAATAGGCTCCTCGATGAAAATAAAGATAATTCAGCTGATCCATTTCCGATCCAGGTATATTCTCATAATGTAAAACGGCCCAAATCAAAATTGATTATTCTACCCGAATGTATACCAATTTCTGAATTCAAGGTTCCAACAGATGCGAAAAGTGTTATGGTGAATATTGATTCTGAATATAAGCAGATATTGGCTGACCACACATCAAAAATAAGTATAAGTATTGGAAAAATTAAAGACGAAAATATAGATGATTTCGAGACCTATGCATTCTATTGCTCATATGTATTAAAATTTGCTTTACGACAGAATAAACAACGATTCTTTGATATTTTAGATAAACGAACTAAGGAACCAATTTTATATGAGTGTGACGAATTTGTTATGGTGAAAGATATAGTATGGGACAATATTAATGATTTTAGTCAGATGCATTATATTATTATATTCAGAAATCGAAAACTCATGAGTATTCGTGATCTTTGTTCGAATGATGTTGCAATGTTGAGAAGAGCAGTAGACGCTGGTAAAATGACCATTCGTAATTTGCATGGGAATACTGGAATACCAACGGAAGTATATTTTCATTACCATCCAAGCATTTGGCAACTCCATCTCCATTTTGTTAGCTCAACAGTAGTGGAAAAGCATAAAAAATTTATGATAGACGATATCATCGACAATATCGAAAAAGATCGTGACCACTATAAAAAAAATTTAATTCTTTGACGGGGAGATGCAACTGATGAATCACACGAACGCTTGACTATCATTCGTCGCCCATGATGGCA
>Ga0206821_10251_pt1 | contig 11003 bp, 10 predicted proteins | sample Alteio_BWOrgCont_85_FD_152860 | JGI IMG/M metagenome (GOLD analysis project Ga0206821, IMG submission 152860) | Enriched cells from forest soil in Barre Woods Harvard Forest LTER site, Petersham, Massachusetts, United States -... | ecosystem: Environmental > Terrestrial > Soil > Temperate forest >...
GATTGCTTCAAAGAGAAGAGCCAAGCGAGCTATGATAGCGTGCGTGATGGGGTGGTTGGCGATCGTGTCCATGACAGGTTCAAACCATCGTTCCACCCCCCCGTTTAGCCGATTGTAAATGCGAGACTGGTAATGCGGCTGATGTGAATCACGAACGATGCTATTACCCGAAACATTGAAAACCGCAAAACGACGTCGGCGATATCTCCCGCCGTCTGCCATGTGGATATCTTCCGGTAGGTCATCCCAGCTTGCCGCAAAGGCATCCCAGTCCACCCAAGACTCCCCCAAATAAGCGCGCATTACCGCACCACCCAGAACCGCGAAGCCGTCGCGCCGTAGCTTCCCTGCGATGTCCATCTAAACGCCCCTGCCCTGATATGGCGCGGTCATAATGGATCATAAATTGCCCGAGACTCGTGGCGCAGCAAACCGCTAAGGACGGGAACCGATCGCATAGGCGCGATGCATTTTCAGCATTCCTGCTCGGTGGCGTGCCAGCGACGATCTGATCGACCGCGCGCCGATAGGTTGCGAACCGATTCACGAGTGCCGGGCCTCAGAGAACGCCAGTGCCTCGATTAATCGGTGCGCTGCAGTTGCATACTCCGCCTCGTCCTACCGTGTGTGCTTCATCTCGGAGCGCTCCGTGGTCCATATTGGATGCCCCCAACGCCTGTCATTCTTATATCGTGGAATCAGACCCCAGTGCAGATGCGGAACAGTATTGCCCAAACGTTCCACGTTTATGTGATCGGGAGCAAATGCCTTCAGTACCGCGTGTACAGCATCCCAGAGATCCTGAGCCAAGAGGGCCCACTGCTCGCGTTCAAGCTCGCTGATGTAGACGACATGCTTGAGGTCGGCAACAAGTCCGCAGCTTCCGCGATAAGTCTGGCCGCGAGTAAGATACAGCGTTGACACACGCAGCTTGCGAACCAGAAACACATATTCGTTATAGGACGGGCGCAGTGCACAGAGTGGGCATCCGACTCCGCGTTTGAGTTCATCCCATGATGGAAGGTTGGTCACGACGTCACCTTTAGTTTACCGATACCTCTACTCAGCGCTGCTGGGCTAGGATTCTGTTTTGTTCGACCTTGACGGCAGCATGCGACCTTGCGGCGCTGCTGGTTCAGCTGCCGGCCCGGGTCCATGATAGGCCTGAAATAGCTGCTGGCGCTTCCCCTGCTTCTTAGGCCGCCAAACGGCCCAAGATGGCTGAATCGCCATATTTTATTGAATAATAATGGTGGGCGGTGACGGGCTCGAACCGCCGACCCTATCGGTGTAAATAAGCCCCGCCCTCATTCCTCGAAATTCCCAGCGATAGATCGAGATATAATAACCGTGGTTGATCAATGACTTAAGACGTATTATACTATTCGTGTCATGTCCAACGATACCCGCAGTTTCTCCCAGCTTGTTACCCCCAAGTTACCCCAACCCAAAATCAAGGTTTGGGGTAACAAAAGTTAGCTATGCCCAAGCTGACCAAGCGTTTCCTGGAAGAACTGCCGCCTAAACCAGCGCAGGGAGACCTGACCTATTGGGATGACGCACTAAGGGGCTTTGGCGTTCGGGTACGTGCGTCCGGCGCGAGGACGTGGGTCATAATGTATCGCAATCGGGACAACCGACTTAGGAAATACACCATTGGAGCGGTGGGAGCCTTGACCCCCGATGAAGCCCGAAACGAAGCACGTCAAAGACTAGCCGACGTTCACCGGGGGCTGGATCCGAGCGCGGACAAGGGTGCACAGAAGGTAGCCATGACGGTGGAGGCACTTTGCGACCAATATGTCGAGTACTCGAAGGGTCGCGTAAAACCGTCCACGTGGGAAATGGACAAGAGCCGTATGGAGTGCCACCTCAAGCCACTGCTCGGTACAAGGAAAGTGGTGTCGCTCAGGCTGGCGGATATTGAGGCCTTGCAACGCGACATAGCAGCAGGAAAATCTGCCAAAGCAAAAAAGCGTGAGGGCCGTGGCGGAACTGCTCGCGGCGGAAAAGCAGTTGCCGTCCGCACCGTCAGCATGATGGGCACTATCCTTGAATATGCCCGTCGGCAGGGAATTGTCCCGCAAAATGTTGCCCGCGGTGTGCAGATGTTTGCACTTGGGAAGCGTACTCGTTTTCTGTCGTATGAAGAATTAGCCGAACTCGGCAAGGCAATAACTGTTGGAGCGGAACATGGGGATAACAAGATCGCATTGGCGGCGATAACGGCTTTAGCTCTGACGGGTTGCAGACGTCAAGAGATTCTCGATTTGCCTTGGGACTGGCTTGACGGTCAGCGCCAATGCATTCGGTTTGAAGACACAAAGACGGGTGCGCAATTGCGCCCCATTGGAAAAGCCGCCGTCACGCTTCTGTCGGCCCAACCCAAGCTCGAAAACTGTGCCTGGGTATTTCCTGCAAGCAATGGAGAGGGAGGATTTGTTGGAGCGCCGCGGGTATTTCAACGTGTCTGCATTGCAGCCAAGATCGAAAATGTTTCGCTTCATACTTTGCGGCATACCTTCGCATCGGTTGCCGCAGATCTAGGCTATTCCGAGCTCACTATTGCGGGCTTACTCGGCCATCGCGGATCCAGTGTAACTGCACGTTACGCTCACGTTCCAGATCGGGCGCTTATATCAGCTGCCGATCATGTGGCAGGTCGCATAGCTCTGGCACTCAGTGGTGAAAAAGTAGTGATCCGATTGAAAGAAACTGCAACGGCATAGAGATCGAGCCATTTGCCCCTACCATATTTACAAATGGCTGCGCCAAATTTGGACGCTCTGTACCGAGCGGCATTCCCTCTGGATCGCACTCCAGGATTGCCTTCGGAATCAGAGAGGGTAAATTTACGAGACTATATTGACCAAACGATCCTCGACGCGTTTAACGTCGCGCCGGTGTTCTCTGATTTTGTCTTAGTCTCGGAAAGGCCAACTCCCGCCGAACTGAGCGCGATCCTCCAAATTGGAGAACGAATGGACCCTCCCAGATTCCCGTTAATCTCGGACGATTGTCTGGTTGTAGTTGCCGATGATCGCATCGAACAACTACTGACAATCTCCAAAACTCCCAGCGAGGGTCGCGTTGCTTATCAGGTCGGCTTTCATATTTTTAAGATCGATCATTACTCAATCGTAAGTCTGAACTTCTTTCGCTCCCTGATCGGTGCATACGAAGTTATTTCGTATCCGGACTGCGGCCTGATAGATGAATATCAACTAAACGGGTTTGGTAATGGCACCATCGCGTATCAAAGGGACTCTCGCCGCAAGCGCCCAATATTTTTAACGAGGCAAGGCTGCATTCTGCCTCGAAAGCAAAAGAAATATCTCGATACAATAAAGATGAGCTTGTCACCTATCGGAGTAACGATAAGTAACAACAATTTGTACCATGAATATGGAAAGCAGCTCGATACGGATAAGCTCGACATCCTCGCATTATCGCCTATCACTGAAAATGTAACTATTCTTAGGAAAAACGAGCGAGGGTCGGTACCAACCGGATTAGACTATTTTTTGGCTGCGTGTCCCCTGCCCCAGCCGGACTGGGGAGCATATGCAAATCCCGTGAAACTAGGACCCTCTGCTAAGAAAATGTATTCCATTGAAAGCGCAGAACTCCTCACACTGAATCAACTGCGCGCCCTCGGTAAGGATAGAGATAACTCCTGGAATAAATGTCTCGTAGAAATTGAAGACACATCGAACGCTGAATCAGCTGCCGTTCAGCCCGTTGCGTTTGAAGAAATTACACCCGGCGAAGAGCCGGTCAGAAAAACTCGAGAGCGTCTTCTTGATGGAGAAGGATACCCTACCGACTCCAAAGATTTGGTGACGTGGTCGGAGCGCAAGCTTGGCAACAGGATTATTATCTTGAATAGGGCCCGGCAGGCACTCAGGAAATCCAAGCATGCAGATCCACGACGTTTGGCTCAAGCATTAGAGCTTCTTGCCGGCCCCAAGTTAGATACACACTTGGGAGTTGAAGGTGCTCAGGAAGCCGTTGATTCCCTGTTACTCTCCCTGAGAATGCGGGACACTTTCTCAAATGCGGAATATCTTCGTGGCCAGACTGGTGCGGCTTACATGATCAACTACGCTGGGAGAAACTTGTTGCTGAAACGGCACCTAGCGTCCAACAGTAGTGACTTCAACGATCCGCGTATAATCAGAATTTATTATGTCTACGACAAGCCGACTGGGAAGATTATCGTTGGATGGCTTCCGACCCATCTTCCCACATCGCAATCGTGACTCGCTTCGCGTTGCTTTACATGAAGGACGCCGATAAATGGATCTACCGACGGCCCCTAGGAGGGAATCCCATGCGGGCGCAGGCTCGGTCTACCACCACTGCCATCATCGCTGTCGTGCCATTCTGGTTGCGCCGAATCGTTAGATTGGCAACACGGTGGCCATGTGGCCATTTTGGCCGGCTACGCTTCCTAGTCAGCAGCAGCATTATTACAGTGGCGCTGCTGGAATACCGCGCCAGATGGGGCGGCCGATCCGACCCAACCTTGGCAAAGTGACGGGTTCGGCAGAAAGCCCCCATTTCCGGGCTATTTTGCGAGAATTGGGCGTGAACAAGCGTCGAACGGGCGGGGAACAGGTGAGAACGTAATCCCACGGAATTCCCACAGGTTCGGGTAAAATCGAACGGATGGATCCGAGTCGGAGGGCAGTATGGCGCACAAACAGCCGGGATTGTACGGACGCCACCGGGACAACGACGGTGAAATCCCACAAGAAGCGTGGCGATACTCAGTTGAAGACCCTCCGGAAGGAATATGGCGAGGATCTGCTAAAGGGTACGCGTAAAGGGTACCCGCTCGGACACGCGGCTGGACACCATACTGGAGCGCAAAGGGGTAATAGCCTCGACCAGCTGCTGCGCGAAGAAGGCAAAAAATAGGTTCGGAGGCCCGCCTTTCACTCGGGAGGCGGTCAAATATTCAATCCCTGTCGCGCCGATCATTATTTCACTCACTTATAGAAACTGTAAGGCGCGAGTTACTCGCATATACCGGAGCCGCTTTCCGCCTTACATTGAAAGGTACAAGAAGGGCCGTGAGAGCCGAATGCGCTACTGGATTTTAGCGGATGGGGACAAAGGCGATCAGTCGAAGGAATTCTTCGGTGATAAAGTCGTTCGTATAACGGGACGTAATGAGCTAGGCAACCTCTCGCGATATGCGTCGCCGAATGCTGTGGCACAAGCATTACGGGGCAAGTATCGGGAAGAGTTCAAGACAAAGAACCCCTCGAACAAGGCAACACTCTGCTTCAATTTCGCGCATGAGATTAAGGTGGGCGACGGACTTTTCTTGAGGCACGGTCGCAATACGCTATTGGGGTACGGCGTCGCCTCAGCGCCACCGGGACGAAAATCGCTTTCGGGGGAAGCGACCGCTTATTTTTTCGACAATAAATCGCACCCCTATCATCACACGATAAAAGTTCACTGGCTGAAGAAAGGGAAGTTCTTTTTCAAGAGCCTATTCCCTCAGAACTTCATCGCGCCTCGTATCGACAATGAAGCGACAGCGTACCTTAGGGCGATGGGTCTGGTAAGTGGACCCAATTTAATTGAACCAGGCCAGGGAGACGATGTTCCGTTCGACCCGAAGGGCATCGGTGACGCCCGCGAGCGTATTTCGCGAACCATCGCCCAACGACGCGGCCAGAAGTCCTTTCGCGATGCATTAATTGCTGCCTATGGCGGCCGCTGCGCAATAACGGGCTGCAACGTGCTCGACGTGCTTGAGGCGGCTCACATTTATCCTTATCGGGGCCCGAAGACAAATAAGGTCACAAACGGGCTATTGCTGCGAGCAGATTTACATACGCTTTTTGATTGTGGGCTCATCGATATAAACCCAGTGACTTTGAAAGTAATGTTAGTTCCAGAATTGCACAGCAGCGAATACGGCGCACTACACGGGCGGACCCTGCGCACCCCAAAGAGCCAATCACAAGCTCCCAGTCGGGAAGCGTTGCAGTCACGCAGGACTGAACCTCCGCTCCCCCACGCACAATTGCGGGCGAAACTCCAGTCCGCCTGATCCCTTCTGGCCTGAAAATCCCAAGTCACAGGCTAAAGAACGCGCGGATTTCTGCCAGCAAATCCCCTTGGCTCAGCACCTTGCCTTCGCGAAGCTTGCCTAGTTCTATGATCGCCTTGGATCTAGTCATCCATTTGCACTCGTCCTCCGTGAGGTGTCGTTCTCTGCACCACTGGTCGAGTTCCTCTCGCGTCTTAGGCGGTAGCCCAGCTGGATATTCGGCAAAGATTAGGCGCTCGCCAAACTTCCGGTACTTTGCCTCCTGGAATGACAGACAGATTTGATGCCGCTCTTCCCACGGTGCCCGGTGAAATTTTTCCATCAACGCAGTATCACTCTTGCTCGGAAAGCCATCGAAAATTTGCTCTTCGATATGCGGCGTTAACTCAGCATCCTCATACTGTCCAGCAATCGCCTGCCCTATTACCGAACTGAAGGTGGGATGTTCCTTTATCTGTTTTAGCCTAGCAGTCGCCGTCGCCATATCAATAGGGGCGCCAGCCGTTCCTCTCCAAGGACGCACGATTGGCAGATTATTTGCCCGCAGCAACCTGATGGGCCGCGGACTTGATTTAAGCAGTGTCTTTGCGCGCTCAAGGTTCACATCGAGATATGGCGTTGGGTCGTACTCCAGATCAAACATGGCATGAACTGCCGAGTTGTCCGGCGCTGCACATATAACGCCGGCGATGATTGTCGCCTTCTTGAACATTCGGTCCGTCAATTGCACGAACCTTTCGTTTTCGAGACGATCACAGACCAGGGCCTTGCTGCGGCTGGCAAATAGGTCATCCCAGACATCCGGCGCTCTTTCTCTCAAAAGACGAGCTAAATCGATCGTTGCCTTCGTGTCCGCTTGGGCGTCGTGAGCATTCCCCATCGCTAGTCCATTTGCTTTCATTAGATCGACCAACTTGAACGACGGCTTGGCTTTCTCGTTCAGTGGAACATTCAATGCTTCCGGGCGCCAAATCGCCACGGCATGAGCCAGGATAAGAATGTCCATCCTGGTATTCCCGCGGGTGTTCGTCGCATAGACCGGGTGCAGGTGCTGATAGAAGGCCTGGCGGAGCATCTTTTCGTCGTAGCCAATGCTGTTGAACCCGGTAACCACTGCTGGGGACCAGCGCTCTATAAAGGCTCGAATTTCACGTACCATCCCATAGCATGACAGCGGCGCTTGTTGGATCGTGCGAGGCCCCACCCCGGTGACCAGCATGGCTCCAGGGGATGGCAGGATGTGTGGCTGAAGGCGGCATCTTAAGTTTAGTTCTTCAAGAATGTTGAAGTTGTCATCGGTTACAATTGCTGCAAACTGGATGATTTGATCGAAAGCCGACTCCAGTCCGGTCGTTTCGGTATCGTAAAAAATGAATGTCATGAGCGCCCCCTTCTACTGAAGTCCCATCGCCCGTTTCGCGGGTCTACGCTACTCCATCGTAAATCTCCTATCCAGCGGGGGAAAATAGTTGCAAAATGGAATAGCCGCCCCTAGCGAGAGCGCGAAGACCCGTGGCAATATTTGATAGGCGTTGGGCGTGCAAAATCCGTGCAATTGTTGCGACGTCAAGTGCGAAGATGTCATGGATCAGGACCCGCGTATCGACATTATCCGAGGTTTGTTGGATGACTATGTCAAGAGCCCCTCGCTAAGGCACCTCAGAGACCCTTATTCGATTACGAAGCTGGCCAAAGCTATTGTCCGGCGTTTGGCGAGATCAACATCCATATGGACAAAGTGGAATGAACCTCGGGAATTGTTAGTTAAATCCGCTACCGAGTGTTGGATTCCAGTTGATGATTTGCGCGATCATCTCAATAACATGGATGGTCCACCCCTAACGTCGACCGACGTTGAGCAACGGCTGCGTGCTTTTCGGGAGGAGCCATACAGCCATTATCCGAACGAGGAGCTGCACGAAGGATGCGAAACCCTTTACAGGCGTGAGAAGTTAGCTGGTACGGAACTGCCCGCGATAATTGGTGCAATGGAAGAATTTATTTATCTGGAAGAGCAGCGGCTGCGAGAAGAATGGGAAGTCCAGCGTCAGGTTCGAATACGAGACGAGAAAGCAGCATTAGAGCAACGCTTTCTTTCAGGTGCAGATTGCAAGTGGATGCCCATCAAAGATTCAAAAGAGCTCTATTGCCGAATGAATGGGCGCATTTACCGATTGCTTTGCACCAAAGATAAACGGTTCGAGCTGTGTCGGGTTCAGTCGATTGACGAAGCGAAAGGAACGATGGTCGGAATCTACCTAACGCGAGGTGACGCTAGTAAGGCGCTGAAACAGGTCGCTTACCAGCCAGAGCCCCGGTGGTAAGTTCCTGCCGGCTAGCGGTGCGAAACGCTACTCTTAGCAAACTATGGGCTTTTCGACAGACACCTCTTTCCGCGCTTTTCTGCGTGGATCACCTTGGATCAGAGCAAGGCTTAGTCCTTAGCTTCGGCAAAATGGAACGCGCTGTGAGGTCCGCAAATTGATAGGTTCGACCATACCTTGCCATGAGAGAATTCTTTCTATCCGTTTCCTCTAGAGTTGGGACGCTGCGTCCATCACGAATTCGGACGTGACCTACTTCACCAAGTTATTACCGCATCTTTCGCAGCATCACCGCGATGTTCTAAGCAGTACGGACAAAGGCACGCTACACCGGATATGGGTTGTGGCGGCAATGTCTCGCACCAGCAGCCAGCTCCGGGAGTGCAAGTAAATTGAGCACCGCATTTTGGACAGCGCGCGGTCGTGCCTCCCACCATGTGCTTAGTGTCAGGAATGGCTACCATCGTGATCCTCGGTTGGGATACGGGAAGCAGCCAAACGACGCCGTCCGAACTTTCCTCATATACTCAAATTTCTCTCGAACCAGATAACTCCAGCCTCTCCTTCCTTTCGAGTTATTTCATCAATCGTGCGGCTATGCCGAATCGCGTTTCGGAGTTCTGCCAATTGACTAAACTTACCAACCATGGTCTCCTTATTGACGAACGTGGGCTGGAATTGCGACCATAGCGATTTGCTCGCGATTATTGTTTCAAGCTCGCGTAAGTCGCAAAATTCGAGTATGACCGAAAATGTATTGTAGTCGTTTGGTTTTGCCGAGACATTCTTTTTGATGGCGGAGCCGATCTTTTCTCTAGCGTTCTGACTGATATGAGGCGGTAAAAGTTTTGGATCGCCATTAAGTCTTGACGTGATAAGCCCCCGCAACTGAAGCTCAATCCGTTGAATTCTTGAATCTATGTCTCTAATTTCCGACGTGCGTCCAACGCATGTGTCAGCCCGATTGAACCTGAAAATAGCTTTTGCTGTTTTTCCGGGTCGAAGCACGTACAAAGGTGCATGCTGCTCGTTTTCATCCGCAAGAACGGCCAAAGAAAATCCGCATCGTTTCAATAATCTTTCTCCAGCCCGTGTCTCAGCAAAGGCGGTATAAGTGTATTTTTCGATTGGCGCGTAATGCTGGCCAATAAATTCTCTCATCTTCAGAAGTAATAGCTCCCTTGCAATAATAGGCGGGAACGATTTTTGCCCTGGATTTACTATAATGCTGGCAATATGAAGCTGGGCCGTTGATACGATATCTGCAAATGGAACTATGTGTTCTGCCCTCAGAGACCGCTCTGTTAGCTTCCCCTCGATTACATCTTCTCCCGTTTGAAGCGTGAAAGGGAATATATCGAAAAATCCAACAAGTTTATTGTCTTCATCGACTAGCGGCGTAAACACTAGTCGATTGCGCTTTCTCCACGTCCTGTAGTCCCTGTATGAAATGCATCGCTTATCCAAACACCTGCGAACGATTTTATTGGCGTCTAGTGCAATCGATTCGTCATCGGTAGACCCTTCGTGAACTTTACCCAACGCATCCCCTATCGCCATGAGTAGCGACTCGTGTGAAGTATTGCTATTACCAAGAGAAAGCATTTTCCAACGCTGCATAAGTGACAGCTCTAACCTTGTTTAATTTAGTTTACGCACCATATATCGAGCAGAGTCGCCATAGGTCTTGAGTTCCTTCGTGATCAATTCGTTGGACACGACGTCAAAACCATATCGCCCCCAAAGGGTGTGGGTATTGTAAACGGACACCAATGAAACGAAAGCTACCTGTCGTTTCTCGGCAATTCGCACCACAAGCTCAACAAATGACCGGAACGCTCCGTGGCCGCGAGCTTGTGGCAGGATCACTACATCATGAATGTGTAGGCACGTAGGCGAACGTGGCAGCGCAATTAGAAATTCGTCGAGGTGAGGAATACTGTAAAGCAGCCACGGATGGGAAATTCCATACCCAACGGTAGTCTCGCCTTGTTTAAGAACTAAAGCGCCCTCGGGAAACAGCCGGATTTTCTCAGCGAACACTTCCTCGCGCTCGGGTAAGGTTGGATGAATTTCGTTTCCGATAGTGTCTATGATTTCTAAATCGGCAGACATCGCCACTTGCCAGTTCATTGAACTGATGTCTTTTCTTGGGCCCATTTCAAATTTTAAGGTTGACGTCCTACTTATGGTCGTGGTGCAAACTTTGGAAGTATCGTTCGACCAATTTGCCTGGAACTATGCCGCGTTTATGGGGTTTGCACCAGAGCCATTTTAGCTGGCTCTGAAGATCTTTCAGACTGTCGTCGGTAAGGATTTTCCTTGGTCCGAACCGCTAAAGTTCGAAAGGTCCCTCAACATCGAAATACATCGTCGGATTCCTCTGCAGGCGGTCGTTCAGTATTCCGGAGCTACTCGGCGACCGCAGCCTCAATCGCTCGACGAATATAAGACCGACCTGATCCGGAGGAATTCCGGAACTCATCCTTGGCAAAATCAATGTGGCCGGCCTTACCTAACAATGTTGTAAAGTACTCTTCGCTAATGTCCTTTGACAGGTAAGACGCCTTTGCTTGATTTCTCAGCACGCCAAAGAGCGCTTGAAC
>Ga0206821_10188_pt2 | contig 10988 bp, 11 predicted proteins | sample Alteio_BWOrgCont_85_FD_152860 | JGI IMG/M metagenome (GOLD analysis project Ga0206821, IMG submission 152860) | Enriched cells from forest soil in Barre Woods Harvard Forest LTER site, Petersham, Massachusetts, United States -... | ecosystem: Environmental > Terrestrial > Soil > Temperate forest >...
CCCGCCGATCCCTGCGTCATGGTGATCTTCGGTGCGACCGGAGACCTGACCAAGCGTCTGGTGATGCCGGCCCTCTACAATCTCTCGTTCACCAAAATGCTGCCAGAGAAATTTTCCCTGATCGGCGTCGCCCGGTCACAAGAGACCACGCTGGGCTGGCGCGACAATCTGTATTTGGGGTTGAAAAGCTTCGTAGGCAACGCCGCCGCCACTTTCAATATCGATCATATCGATGAGTCTGCGTGGACACGGCTCACCGAGAAAATGTCCTATGTCTCAGGCGATCTGAACGACCCAGCGCTCTACGAAAAATATCGCGCCGCTCTTGATGAGGCCGGCGGGCCCGGCAGCGCTCCGACGAACGCCTTCTTCTATCTCGCGGTCGCCGATCGTTTTTTCGGCTCCGTGGTCGAGCAACTGGGCGCCGCGAAACTTACCGATCAAGGCGAGGATCAGAAAGGAAAGCCTCGATTCTGGCGCCGTGTCGTGGTCGAAAAGCCGTTCGGCCGCAGCCTGGAATCCGCGCGTACGCTGAACGCCGGCCTCGCGCGGTCCTTGCGAGAAGACCAAATCTTCCGGATCGACCACTTTCTTGGAAAGGACACGGTTCAGAGCATCTTGGCGTTTCGCTTCGCCAATGGGCTCTTCGAGCCGATCTGGAACCGCGACCGGATCGATCATGTGCAGATCACCGCGTCCGAGACCGTGGGCGTGGAGCAGCGCGGCGAGTTCTATGAAGCGACGGGCGCGCTGCGTGACATGGTTCCCAACCATATGCTCTCCTTGCTCTCGATGGTCGCGATGGAGCCGCCGGTCGGCTTCGACGCCGCTTCGATCCGAGACAAGAAGGCCGAAAAGTTTTCGCGGCGATGCCGCCCTTACGCCCGCGAGGGCAGTGCGCGGCCAATATGGCGCGAGCTCGGCCGCAGGCAAACTGACGAAAGCCTATCGCGGGGAACCGAGGGTCGCCGCGGATTCGAACGTCGAGACGTATGTCGCGACGCAATTCGAGATCGACAATTGGCGCTGGGCCGGTGTGCCTTTCTATGTCCGCACTGGCAAGCATCTGTCGCAGCGCGTGACCGAGATCGCCATTCGGTTCAAGCAAGCGCCCTATATGGCGTTCCAGGACACGCCGGTGGACGCGCTGCGGCCCAATTGGCTGGTACTCCGCATCGCACCGGACGAGGCCATTTCTCTTCAGTTCGAGGTCAAGCGTCGTGGACCGGTGGTCGACCTCGCGGCGGTGAAGATGGACTTCCACTATGATGACTGGTTTCCGAAGGAACCGAATGTTGGCTATGAAACACTGATCTACGATGTCATGATCGGCGATCAGACGCTTTTCATGCGCGCCGATATGGTGGAACAGACATGGCGCATCGTGCAGCCGGTGTTGGACGCCTGGGCGGCCGAGAGAGCTGACTTTCTCAACTATGCGTCGGGGGGCGCCGGCCCGAATGACGCCGACAATATGTTGGCGCGCGATGGAGGAAGGGCCTGGCGGCCCATGGCTTCGGCTTTGGACGACAAGCCGTGAGCAGAAGGAAGATACGCCGATCTCCCGCGGATGAGATCCTCTTCATTAAGTCGCTACACCCGGATGGTCGGCCGCATGTTCGACAGCTATTCCCGTGATGACGACCTCGGTGAGGTCAAGTCTCCCGCTACCAAAGGCGCTTCGGCCTTCAGGGCCCTCCCTTTGCCGGGAAGCGCCGCCACCTTCGTGCTCTGGCAGACGCTGTCGAGGTTTGTCGTCGGCATGGTCAGTGCGAGCGTCATCAAGAAAATTACGGATGTCATCGCCACAACCTCCAGGTCGCGCGCCCCTCGATCACTTCCTCTTCGAAGGTGGACTGATGGCTTGCCCACCTGCCCCCTGCGACAGCTTGTAAGCCGAGCCTCCGGACTTCGGTTTATCGGCCTTCGGCTTTTTGGCTTCCTTATTGCCCTTCATTTGGCTCTTCGCCATTGCTGTCTCCCATGTTGGTTGTTGGCACTCAATCACTGGGCGGCGAGCGAGTCGAATCGGGGGCATCGTGTCTAGCCAGGCTCCAATCGTGTCAAGAAAGAGACGGACTCTCAACTGCGCGTGACCGGCGGCAACGCAATTGGTTGCGCTAGGTTAAGCGACCAGTCCGCGAAGGCGGATGTATTTCAAAAGGAATATTTTCTATGCGCAATTTGCTCTTGGCCGGCACAGCCGGTCTGCTTGTTATTCTCGGCGCAGCCGGCGTAGCAAACGCGGCGAATCCAAACGTCCCATCGTGGTCGCCGTATGCGGCAATGGGCTATCAGGGCGATGCGCCAGCAATGGACCCCAATGATGGTCGCGCCGCTTACGTCGATCCCGGTTACCATCGTCACCGTCACGCCCAGCCGGGATACGGCTATGACACTGACCCAGACGCTCGAAATATGAGCTACGACGTCAATAGACCGCCGGGCTTTGGCGACACAGGATCACAGTTCTGATCCCATAAGCAACGCTTAGAAGGGCCGTCGAGGGGTATTTCGCGGCCCTCTTCTTTAGACTACTGCTCCCGACCGAGGGATAGTGCGCGTCATTGCGTTTAAGATGTAAATTTGCATCTTTGTTTTCGGCCAGGGCGCGCCGCGAACTCATCACGACGCGGACCTCGCCTTTCTCCTCGTCCGATCGGGTCCCGCAGAGGCGTCAAAGGGAGATTGCGATGAACTGGACAACCCCCATTGTTTGCGAAATTTCGATCGGCATCGGCATGGAAGTAAGCCGATGCCACTCATAGCTACAAACCGTCCAATAATTTTGATCGAAGGCGAGCGTTGGTCTGTAGGTATGTGGATGCAAGTCGCAAACTCCACGCCTGCTGATTTCGTGTGGGTCGTCGCGACCTACGAATGCGTCGAGGGTCTGGATCACCCTAATGAGCTCGCTGATCAGCGTAACGCGATCGCTATTGCAGAGGGCAATCGAGCGCTGCTCGAGAAGGCAGCTAGCACCATATTCGACAGAGGGGGGACTAATCCCGACGATGGAATGCAAGAGAAAAAGCCTGTTCTCAAGCTACATTCATACGACCTTCCGAGTTAGCCAAATGACTAGTGAGCGGAGATGAGCTTTTTCGACAGCCTATTGGACGGCATTCGCGCCATGTTTGAGACTACAAGATCCCCTGAAATGGCGGCCTCCAGTCGCCTCGGCGCGTCTTCTGTTGGAGAGCTAGCCGGGGCGCTAGACGAGCTTCCCAACGGCGAACAAGGCTGGATAGGGTTCGACGACTATAACCGGCTCTTTGCTACGAAAGATGTCGGGCGAAGCGAAGGGGACGGAGCGGCCGGCTCTGCTCTTGGCGAATTCGCCGCCGACCATCGATGCTCCCCACGAAGGGAATCGGCGGAGCAGCGCATCTACTTTTCTAAACGGGCGTTCGGTTAAAATTCGAAAGCGATTCGGTCAAGAAGGCTGCAAACTGAGCTTCACGGCGACCCACCGCGCTCCAGGCGCAGCTTGTTGCGGCCGAAATCCTCGAAGGACGTTCCTTCGTCTATATTTGACCTAATCCCAGATATCGCCGATGCCCGTCCCGTCGACGGAGCTTCACTTAAAGTCGGCCCAAATATGTGGCGCATAGGGCTGCCCATGAAAGACCTTTAGACCTTTGGGCGTCGAAACGGTGTCTCCATTAACAAGCGTTTCGTCATTGAGAAACGCCTCCGTCGAATCTGGCGTTGGTGTTTGCGAACATTTCGATCTTCGCGCCGCCCGCCCCTCCGCAGGTAGCCTAGACAATTGAGTTAACACGAGAATATTCGAGTTATTGGGCGATCAGATTTGCATGGCGCGGACCCCCGGTATCATACGAGATCTTCCCTTGACCTCAGATAAGTTGCTGCCGCTGCGACGAGGGAACTTCTTCGGTGCAAATTCACAGCCTCGTTGATCGGCTCTGACGCGCGCGAGGGGCTCGAATACCACCCGACCGTCAAGCCCACGGCCATGTTGATGGATGCGCTTGTCGACGTCACCGCCCGCGGCGACATCGTGCTCGATCCCTTCCTAGGTTCGGGGTCCATGCTGATCGCCGCCGAGCGAACCGGCCGGCGGTGCCGTGGCGTCGAAATCGACCCGCTATATGTCGACGTGATCATCCTCCGCTATGAGGCCGAGACGGGTCGTGAGGCGGTTCTGGAAGAAACGGGGAGACCTTTGCCGCCCTCGCGGTGCGTCGGCGCCTCGAGCAGCAAGCCGGCGATCGTGGTAGCGGCGGCCGTGGCGCCTAGTAACTGTCCGGGCGCGAAGGCCCCGCAATGTCGAATTGCGCCGATCTCAATGACAGTCCGCCGGCATTCTTCGTCTTGGGATGGAGAGCGGTCACTTGGATGAGCCGACTCGACGGTCCGTAGGTACCCAAGTGGTTAGTTTCCGCCAACCCGCACAAACGAACCCCACCGGCCCCTGGCGTCGCGGCGTGAGGACCGCGCGATCGTCTCGGAGGCCCTTACAGCGTTCCTGAAGCTCGATCTATCCGGTTGTTCGATTGGCAGGATCCCTCGATGCCGACCTTCGCCCGGCGAACCCCAACGCCATGTCAGTGCGGCAAAATCGATCGCATTGGGCCAGGGGCCTGGAACTTTGGCGCGGGGCGAAAGCGTCTCGCGAGGCAGTCCCACGGAACAATTATCCCGCCGTGCAGTTGACCCATTGTCGCGATTGTCTGCCCCCCCAGCGCATCGCGGCGTGGGCCGTCTTTAAGCGGGAGCTTGGCAGCCCCTCATTTCAGTTCCAGTTGACCATTGGAGAGATGCCATGGAGGAACGCGAGAAGTCGCCCGTGAAATCTACAAAGACGGATCGGAGGCTAGAACCAAGGGGGCGATTGTTGGCGCTAATCCTTACCCCTCGGCCTCGCCGGAGTTTACGGCATGGGATCGCGGATGGCGAAGCCACGACCCCAACCTAACCGACTTGCCTCTAGATCAACACCTGGCCGTTGAAACCCCTACAGGCTGAAAGCGCAGAGCAAGTGACGTCGCGAGCGTATTTCTTCGTTGGCCGCTGCGCCGCCCGATAACGTTTGCGCAGCCTGGCGAGATCGTCTGCAATGTCGCGCGTCGGCATGACGTTTCGCGATGTCTTATGTCTACGTGGCGTCGGCAAGCGCGCGAGGGGCGCTTCGGCGGCGGTGCGGCTGTTCTACTTGCTGTCGAGATGGCTTTGTCACGTTGTCGAACCAAGAACGCGAAGAGCCTGCAGCTCCCGCAATGTCAAGCGGCCGAGACCGCCGCCTCGCGCCAGGTGTTCAACGCCGCGGCGCGGAAGGTGCAGTGCGTATGAGCTGACGTGAGGTGGCGTTGGACGTTGAAAGTGTTGCAGATGGCGGCGTGGGTTGAAAGCAATTTCTGAGCTGGACCCGGGCTCTTGAAGCGCTGCATCTTGCGCTGCCGCCGCCGGGTCGGCTGATGCGAATTTTCAGCTCGGACATCATCATCGATCAATTTATTGGTTCAGGTTCGACTCTGTCGCGGGGTCGAACTCGACCCGCTTTACGTCGTCGTGGTCATCCGGCGATACGAAGCAGTCACCTGCGGCGCGGCGACTCTATACGAGATGGGGCAGCGGTTCATCGAGCTAGCCGCACGGCGAAATAGTGAGCGGATTGCTGGGGCACCAACGGAGGACCGATCGTTAGGATCTCGACGCGCCCTTGCTTGTGCCTCCTAAGTGACAATTAAGCTGCCTGAGCCATTTGAAGCGCTTCATCCACGCCCGGCCACGCCGACTGACTAGGGGCTTACAACTATGCACGGTGGGGTGCGTCGGGCCGTTCGGCGGATGCTCCACGCTTCCATGCAGCCACCCAACGATCCTGCCACTCGATCGGCGCGATGCATCGAAACAACCCGAAACGCATAGCTGCCCCAACGTGCGCCGGCAAACGATCAAGCTAGGGCCGAACGCAATAGCCGCAAAAATCGACGCGAATCAAACCCGGCGCTCAGAGTGCTCAACGGCGTTCTTAACAGTCCTTCGCTTCAGCGGGCTGGAGCGTCCCCGGGCGTAGTCATTTCGTGCTTGAGCGGATGGCCTCTTCGCGCGTGACGGGAAACCCGGTGGTGGTAGTGCGACACTTTTCGGGTAGTGGTCGGGGGCATTGTCTCGACCGGCGGGGTAGCGACAACCGGCGACGCCGCGGCCGGCGGCGAGACGGCGGGAATGACAGGGGCAGGATTTGCGGGCGGCGGAGCCGCTGGGATAGGAGCCGCCGGCGGGGCGACGGCCGGCGGAGCGGTATTGGTGGCTGGCGCAGCAGCCCCAGGGGCGGCGTCAGCAGCTGGCGGGGCGGCGACGTCATCTGCAAGAGCTATGACAGGCCAAAGTGCGAGCGCCGAAACAAAGCCGACGGTATAGAGAAAATGGATCATCTCATCTGTCCCTCAGCACAGACCACAAACGCGAGAGTGGGAATTTGGTTCCCCCACCATTGCCTAGGCCCAACTTAGCGCCGATTCGACTATCATGACGACTTCTCGGCGGCCTCGATGCGGTCGACCCAGCCGATTTGTTTAGCCTAGGGCAGGCGAAGCGGCCACCCGCAACCTACCTCTCGGATTTGTCGGTTTCGTGCGGCGTTAGCGCTGACACGACCGCCGGAGCGCTTGGCGCAGTCTGCGCGAAATAATATCTCAACTTGCCAGCGACGATCTGCGCTCCGCAGGTCATGCTGCTTTTGCAGGTCACCGACGGCCTCCGCTAAGGTTCCGGCGGCCACTGCATGAAGACCTTTTAAGGATGCGCGCAATTCTACTCGCGCTCGCGCGGAACCAATGCGCTACGCTTTCGTCCAATGCACTACGCTTTCGTTTTGTATCAGTGCAGGGGGAGCCCGGTTTGCTTGAGCGAACATATCCCAAGGACCGAGTCGTCACGCCCGCGCTCAAACTAGGCTCACACTGGCGAGTTCGAAGACGCAACCTCGATAGAACGCGAGCTAATTTCGGTAGGGTTCTCCACGTTCGAAGTCCTAGCGGTCAATGCGCCTCGCCGTGCGTTTCGTGATCGATGAGGACGCGAGGGCTTCCAAGCCACGAGCTGAAGCCAGCTACGCTGAGTTAACGGTAGTCCGGCAGTGTCTGCAACGGTCGCGTTTGATCCGATTTACAGCGAGAACTGGCAATCACCCGGAGAGCGGGCGCCGTTATCCTTCCCAATTCCTGCGATTGGGGCTCTTAGCTCTGCGTAGTTGTTTCATAAGTGAGGCGCTTCAGCTTCAGTCGGGTCGTCGTCGATCGAAAGTCTTTTCTAAGTTGAGGTGATCGACAATCGCTTCCTTGTCACCGCTGAGCGCAAGTTCGTGCGGTACGCGATGGTGTCCGCGCGTCTCTTGACTATTGACGATCTTTCGCTCGCCGTTTCGATCCTCGATCTTATGGGCCAAGCGCGATGCGGTAGGCGGTCGGGGCGACGAAAGGGTTGAGTTTTGAATGAGGACTTGCCGCGCCGTCGCCATCTCGCTGCGGCTGATGTTGTTCGACGAGTCGACGTCCGCACTCGATCCGCAACGGGCTCGGCGAAGTCCTCGCGGTCATGCGGCGGCTCGCCGATCGGCATGACGATGATGCTCGTGACCGCCCGGGTCCGCTCCGCTGCGCCATGGGCGCCCAACGGCGAAGCCATTCTAGACGTCAGCGTCCGATTACGGAAGATGCCTATTTTTCGGGCGATTCCCGGCGTGGATTGAGGCCGTGGGCTATATCGGCGGCAAACTCGACGTGAGTGCCTCTGGGCGGGTGGCGCCCTATTGCCCGACGCTGAGTTTGAAGCTCTAATCGCGTGCGGACGGATAGTCAACGCGACCCGCACAATGGGATGATATCGACGATGGGACGCGGCCAACGCGCCGGGTTCGTGATCGGAAGAGGAGTGAGCATGTTTATCGCCAGGCGCCCATCGAACCGGAAATCCCGGATCCTCACTTTCGTCGCCGCGCTTGCGACGGTGCTCACCACGGCGCTCGTGCGACCGGGCGCCGCCGCGGATTCGGCCAAAGACGTCCTGACGATCGGCAAGTCCGCCGATCCGCAGACGCTGGATCCGGGCGTGACAGTGGACAACAACGACTGGACCGTGACCTACTACGCTTACCAGCGGCTGGTTCATTACAAGACGGTCAACGGCAAGGGGTCGACGGACGTCGAGCCGGAACTCGCGGAGAGTTGGAGCGTCTCCGCCGATGGCTTAACCTGGGACTTCAAGCTGAAGGCTGGCAACAAATTCGATGACGGCTCCCCTCTCGATGCGGCCGCGGTGAAGTATTCCTTCGATCGTCTGTTCAAGTTGAAGCAGGGGCCGTCGGAAGCGCTGCCAGAGAACACAACAGTGACCGTCACAGGCCCGATGGAAGTCCGCTTCCAACTGCCCTCGCCTTACGCGCCGTTTCTCTATGCGCTCGCCAACAACGGCTGCGGCATCATCAATCCGAAGGTCGAGGAAAAGGCCAAGGACGGCGACATGGCCAAGGCCTGGCTTGCGGCGAACACCGCGGGTTCCGGCCCCTACAGGCTCGTGAGTTGGGACAAAGGCCAGTCGCTGGTGCTTGAGCCGAATGCGAACTATGCGGGCGAAAAGCCAGCGTTTTCCATGGTTCGCGTGAAGATCGTCGGCGAAGCCGCCGCGCGACGCCTTCAACTCGAGAACGGCGATCTCGACATCGCCGAAGATCTGCCCGTGGATCAGGTGGAGGCGATCAAGAAGAAGCCCGGAATTCGCGTCGAGGAATATCCGAGCCTGCTGGTCACCTATCTCTACCTCAACAATTCCAAACCTCCGCTGGACAAGCCGGAAGTCCGCCGCGCCATTTCCTGGGCGATCGACTACCAAGGGATTGTCGACGGCATCTTCGTCGGCCAGGCCAAGCAGATGCGCGGTCCCATACCGGACGGCATGTGGGGCCAGGACCCAAACGTGATGCAATATACGCAGGATCTCGCCAAGGCTAAGGCGGAACTTGCAAAATCTGGCGTGACGGCGCCCAAGCTCACCTTTCTCTACTCCGAGCGCGATCCGAACTGGGAGCCAATCGGCCTTGCCGTCCAGGCCAATCTTGCCTCTTTGGGTATCGAGGTGAAACTCGAGAAGCTTGCCAACGCTGCCTATCGCGAGCGCCTTGGCAAGGGCGATTTCGAGATAGGCGTCGGCAAGTGGAGCCCGGACTTCGCGGACCCCTACATGTTCATGAACTATTGGTTCGACTCGAACCGTAAGGGCCTGTCAGGTGACCGCGCCTTCTACGTCAACCCGAAGGTTGACGAACTGGTGCGCAAGGCAGCTAGCGTGACCGACCAAGCCGAGCGCGTTAAGCTCTACAAGGAAGCTCAGGCGATCGTGGTCGATGACGCGCCTTACGTTTACCTCGTGCAGAAGAACAGCCAGATCGCGCTGCGCGACAGCGTCGCCGGCTTCGTCTTCAACCCGATGCTCGAGCAGATCTACAATATCGGCGCCATGTCGAAGACCAAATAAATCAGTCCAATATATAGGGGTTGGCCGTTATGGCGGCGGCCGGGAGAGCGGGTTGTCCTTCGTCAGCGTCATCCGGAAGCGCGTGATTTTTCTAGTGTTGGTGGTATTCGGCGTTTCGCTGATCACCTTTGCGATCTCGCACATGATCCCCGGCGATCCCGCCCGCCTCGTCGCCGGCGACCGGGCGAGCGATGAAATAGTGACAAGCATCCGCCAGCAAATGGGCCTCGACCGCCCATTGCCGGAACAATATTGGCGCTACCTCACAGGCATTCTGCGCGGCGATCTCGGCATTTCGCTTCGCACCAATCGGCCGGTAATCGAGGATATCGTTGCCTTCTTCCCTGCTTCCCTTGAACTTGCTCTTGTGGCGCTTTTGATCGCAACACTCACGGGCGCGCCGCTCGGCGTGCTCTCGGCCGTCTACCGCGACCGGCCGATCGACCATGTGGTGCGCACCCTGGCGGTCGTCGGCATTTCGACTCCGGCCTTCTGGCTCGGCCTTATCCTCATTGTGACCTTCTATGGCGCCCTCGGTGTTTTGCCCGGCGGCGGACGCATCGATCCGAACCTCCCGATTCCTCGACGCGTGACGGGTTTTTATCTTATTGATAGCCTCGTCGCCGGCGATCCTGCCGCCTTCGGCAGCACGATTCGCCATCTCATCCTGCCCGCCTTCTGCCTTGGCTTCATCCACCTCGGCGTGGTCGCCCGTCAGATTCGTTCGGCCATGCTCGATGAACTGCAACAGGATTATGTCCGCACGGCGCGAGCGAACGGGATCGCAAAATGGCGCGTCATCTTCGGCCATGCGCTCCCTAACGCCCTGATCCCGTCGGTCACGGTGCTCGGCCTGGCGCTTGGCGACCTCCTATACGGTGCAGTATTGACCGAGACAGTGTTCGCCTGGCCGGGCATGGGCGCCTATGTCGTAAACTCGATCCAGTCGCTCGATTTCCCCGCTGTGATGGGTTTTTCGGTCGTAGTCTCCTTCGCCTATGTGCTCGTCAATCTCGCGGTCGACCTAATCTACATGACAATCGACCCCCGCATCACGGGCATTCACTGACGTGGCCGCCACTGTCGGACCAGTCGCCGGCGGCCCCACCGCAGCCTCCGACTGGGGCTTCCTATTCTACCGCATCCGCAAGAGCCCCCTGACGGTTCTGGGAATCTTGATGATCCTGACGGTGCTCGTTTTCGTTGCGTTCGCGCCATGGCTCGCGACCCATGACCCGAACGCGATAAACCTGAAGGTGCGTCTCGCTGCGCCTTCAGGCGCCCATTGGTTCGGCACTGACGAAGTCGGCCGCGACCTTTATAGCCGCGTCGTCTTCGGCGGCCGGCTTTCGGTCGGCGTGGGGTTCTTTGTTGTCGTCATCGCCGGTGGCGTCGGCGCCGTGGTCGGCTGTCTATCGGGCATAATCGGCGGCCGCGTCGACACGGTATTGATGCGCATCATGGACGTGGTCCTCTCTGTGCCGGCG
>Ga0206821_10252_pt1 | contig 10950 bp, 2 predicted proteins | sample Alteio_BWOrgCont_85_FD_152860 | JGI IMG/M metagenome (GOLD analysis project Ga0206821, IMG submission 152860) | Enriched cells from forest soil in Barre Woods Harvard Forest LTER site, Petersham, Massachusetts, United States -... | ecosystem: Environmental > Terrestrial > Soil > Temperate forest >...
TTCTTCATTCCTTACACTTAGCGGTATCCCGACAAATACTGGAACCAGCGCTCTCTGTCTTGATGGTTCCAACCATGTCGCGACATGTTCTACCGGCACATCAACATTGCAAACTGCATATAACAACGGCAACACCATCACAACAAACAATAACAGTAACATTGCCTTCACGCTCGCTGATACAGCGACTGATTCCAACTTCTCTGTCACAACTGCGAATGGTGCAACCGGCGAAAGTCTCTTCGCTCTCGCTGCTGGGGCTAACACTTCTGTCCCAAGTCAACTAATCCAAGTCGATAACCAAAATGCTTCCAACACCCTCGCTGCTGGGATTGCTGTTACTTCAAGCGGTGGCGGTGCGATCACCAATGGTATCGATCTTTCTGATTCTCATATCGTAAATGCCTTGAGTCTTGGAGCTGGAAATGTTATCGCATCACACTTCTCTATCACTGGATCAAGTGGCAATATTACGACTGCCGGTACGATTGCAGATAATGGCGGTTCATTGACAACTACTGCAACGAGCGCAACCCTCTTTAACGGAACTGCAACAACTCTCAACATCGGTGGTGCGGCAACAACCCTTAATCTTGGCGCAACAACAGGAACAGCAACCATTAATAACGCATCAATCTCATTCCCACATGCAACATCAATCACGGCAAATTCAGCAACAGGAAATCTTTTGGCCCTCAATGTCGCTGGTGGATATGGAAGTGGTGGTTCTACACTTGATGCATTTGGTAACGCTTCAGCCAGTGGTTCATTGGTTGTTAATGGCACCTCACAACTCACCGGCAATGTAACTACCAATGGCAGCCTTACTGTTAACGGCCCATCATCTGCTGATCTTGTTACAACCAAAACAACCGCAAACGTCTTTAACACAGGTGCAACAACTTTGAACATCGGTGGTGGTGCATCAACTGCCATCAATATCGGTAACGCAACTGGCACAACAACTGTTAATAGTGCACTTACTGTTGCATCAGGCAAGACCTTTACTGCCAACGGACAATCAACATTCTCTCCAAATGGTTCAACTGGTGTGACCATTAATACTACCGGCAGCAACTTCCTGACGATTACCGGACTTACCTCAAATGCTGGTACTAATTTATGTATTAATGGCTCAAACGAAGTCATCACCTGTAGCGCTGCATCAGAAAGTTTGCAAGGTGCATATAACAATGGGAATGCTATTACAACAACAAGCGGCAATAATATTGCATTTACCCTTGCTTCTGGTCTTGCGTCACCAACCTCTCTGACCTTAACCAACAATAGTACTGCTGATGCATTTGATCTTACTCAAGGGTTAACTACAGGAACATCGGCAAATGGATTCTTAGTGAACATGAATGGCAGCGGCGGCACAACAACAAATGGAATCCAAGTAGAACAAAGCGCAGGGACATTATCAAATGGCATTACCCTTTCAGGAACAATTGCCAATGCTATTAATTTCTCAGGGACCAACTTTACCAATTTGATCAACTCAACCAACTTCACCGTTGCTAATTCTGGAAACATCTCAACAGCAGGGACATTGGCAGTCAACGGTGGATCAATCACAACAACTCAAACATCTGCAAGTGTCTTTAACGGAACTGCAACAACGCTCAACATCGGCGGTGCTGCAACAACGCTCAATCTCGGTGCAGCAACAGGAACCGCAACAATTGCTAACGCAACAGTCACCTTATCAAACGCAACACAATTCAATGCAACTTCCGCAACTGGCAATATAAGTGCACTTAATGTTGGCGGCGGTTATACAGTTAGCGGAAGCGGAGCAACAATTGACACCAATGGAAATGTCTCAGCAAATGGCACACTCACAGTAGATAGCACATCAACACTTACTGGTTTGGTTACTGCTTCAGCAGGTATTCAAGTCAACGGCGCAACAACAGCAAATATTACAACAGCAAATACAGGAACAGCAACTGTCTTTAATACCAATGCAACAACACTCAACATCGGCGGTGCTGCAACGACAATCGGAATTGGTGCAGGAACTGGCACAACAACAGTCAATAATGGTCTTACTGTTACCGGTACATTTACTGCCAATGGCGCAGCAAATATCGGCAACAACACCGCAGTTGCAATTTCAGGAAGCACAATCAGTTCAACCGCTACAAGTACTGAAACACATACAATTGCAAACAATTTGGCAAACGCCTTTGATATCAAACAAGGCAGCAACGACTACTTTAACATCACCACAACAACAGGTTCACCGACAATGGGCTTTGGTAATACATCAACCAATCCTGCCTTTAACTTCCTTGGTTCCGGTGCAGTCACACTGAGCGGAAATACTTTGGCTATCAATGGTAGTTCTCCAGCAATCACCACAACATCAACAGGAACTGCCGCAATCTTCAATACTAATGCAACAACGCTTAATGTTGGCGGCGCTGCAACAGCTATCGCAATCGGTGCAACCACCGGCACAGCAACAATTGATAATGCCAATGTAACTCTTGGACAAAGCACCGGTTCAACAACCTTTAACACTCAAACACTTAATCTTGCAGGCAACAATACAAATCTTGATATGTCAGGGACAGGAACGTTAAATATCAATGCTATCAATGATAGAAGTGTCAGCGTTGGTAAATTCAATAGCTCAGGGACACTTAGTCTTAACGAAAATACTATTAATCTTGCCGGCTTCACACCAACAATAACAGCAACAGAATCTGGCTCAGCGCTTGAGATAGATAGTAATGGCTCCGGAGTTTTGAGTTTGAATGGGAACAATGGTACTGGTAATGTCAATATTGCTGGCGGATCAGGATCGACAGGTTGTACCGTAACCAATTCGACAGGGGCCGTCGCATGTACTGGAGGCTTCTCAACAACAGCAACAACTGGTGTTGTTCCATTTGGCTACTTCCAGAGAGACTTTAATACTGGCATCATTTCATTCCTTACTGCTAATACTACTGATTCATTGTCTCTCAGCACTGCATCAACCAGTAATCCTGTTCTGACCCTTACAACATCAGGTCTTACGACTTCAAACATCGCTGCGCTTACCAATAATGTCACTATCAGCGGAACAGGAGCATCTGCATCATACTACGGAGAAAAGACAACAGTTAACAACAACCAAACCACCAATGCAGACACAGCTTATGGCGACTATGTTAACGTTGTTGACGGCGGAACGCTCGCAAATACGACCTATGGTTTGTATGTTACCTCTACTTCCAACGGTCACGCAGATTCAAATTATGCTGCATCATTTAACGGCGGCAATGTCGGCATCGGAACTGCAACACCAACCGAGGCACTCACTCTTGCAGCTGGAGATAACTTTGGCACATATCTTGGCATCCCAAGTATTCCAACATTAACAGGACATACCACAGGTGGTACGTTATCGGCAACGACATATTATTATAAGATCACCGCATTGGATTCTCAAGGAAACCAAACTGCAGCCGGCCCAGAAAATTCAGTCGCCCTTACAACAGGTGCTAGTAGTGTCACTGTCACCTGGACTGCAGTATCTGGAGCAAGTTCATACAGAATTTACCGAGGGACAAGTGCTGACGGAGAAAACGTATACTACACATCAACGACCAATTCATTCCTTGACACCAACGGAACCAGCACGTCTGCTACTCCTCCATCGACAAACAACGCCTTTGTTGCGAACTTCACTTCAGGTGGCAATGGTTGGTTACAAGGAGATCTTACCGTTGGAACATTGGCAAATGCAGCAAACGGCCCACAGGCAACACTTGATGTTAGAAATATTTCCGGTACTCTTCCAACTGCCTCTGTCTCTGGTCAGACATCATTTGCAGGGCTTGTCGTTGATCAATCAGGCTCAGGAGATCTCTTTACAGCCAGTAAGAGTGGCTCAACAAAGTTTGTTGTTACCAATTCAGGCCGAGTTAATGTAGGAGGTGGTCTGACATCAGATATAGATACATTAACAGGTACGTCCTTAACACTTGCAGGATCAACAGCGACATCAGTAAAATTTGGCGGCTCTCAAAATCCAACCTATACATTTAGCGGAACAGGGGCATTCACTACGTCGTCAGGACTCAATACTATTGGCGGTAATCTAACAGTTAACGGAGCAACAGTCTCTCTTGCTGGAACAAATCCAACTATATCAACGACAGGAACCAATACTCTTGGTATTGACACTGGAGGGTCAGCAGCCCTTACCATAGGTGGAGCCAATGCCAGTTCATTGAGTTTTGGTCATGGAACGATCGGAACGACCTTTAGCGGAACTGGAACATTCGCTGTGGATAGCGGGACCATATCTCTTGCTGGAACAAATCCAGACATTACCACAACTGGCAATAACTACCTATCAATTGATCCAGCAGGAACAGGAAATGTTATTATTAATAGCTCTACAACGCCTCTTGCATCGCTTGATATTAGAGCAAATTCGGGAACGAGTGCTATTGCATCAGTCTCAGGATCAACATCATTTGCAGGTTTAGTCGTCAACAATTCCGGATCTGGTGATATCTTTACTGCAAGTAAGAGTGGCGCGACAAAGTTTGTTATTACCAATGCAGGCAATGTCGGTATTGATACCTCTACACCGGGAGCAAGCACAGGTCTTGCAGGCAATGTATTAGAGATCAATTCTGGTGTAACGGGCAATTCGGGTTTACAATTCGCCCAGCTCAACAATTCATCAGTAGCATCATCCAACTTCTCACAGCTTCTCGGACTTGATTCTTCCGGGGACGTCGGTCTTTCCAGTGCGGGAGTATCACTTACCTCACCTGCTCTCGCTTACTGGGATGGCACCAGCGATCCGACCGTCAGTGGCCAATCATATCCGACAGCGCATACATCTGCTGTTGTCGGTAGCTTTACTCCTACCTTTAGTACTACCAATGGCGAGCAATTAACTCAAGCTGTTGGCGGCGAAACAGGTGATATCAATTGGAATTTTTCACAGGTGCCATTTGAAGAAATTCAGTTCCAATTTAAAGCCGGTGGAGTAGCACCACCAGCTGGCGCAGACAGTACCTGGTTCTATAGTTATGCAGACGGTATACCAGCAAGTGAATATGGAGCAGCTGCTCCTAGCGGCACTGCCTTTAGCAAAGGCTACCTTATCTACTTCAGTGAATGGCATGATTGTGCCGGCATATCCTATGGACCTTATACTGATACTCACCAGTGTAATTCTGGTGGCACGGGGAATCCTTTGAAAGCAGTACCGCTCGGAGACATTGGTGACGATAACTGGCACAACGTAGACATTCAGATTCTCGATAACCAGATTATTGTCCGATGGGATGGTAATGTTATAATGAACTACACTGATGTCTATACCCGTGATCTTTCTAACTTAAACTTCGGATTTGCTTCACGCACCGGTGGCAATGATAACGATCATTATATTAAAGGCTTGCTTGTGACCAAACTTGGTACCAATACTTCCCAGTACTATATCGCCAATGCAGGTAATCCAACAACCGGGGTATCACCTCTCGCTAGCGGCTTATATTGGAACAATGCATCATCCAGTGCAAGTACTACAACAGCTCAGGGGTCTTTGGGCATCAATACTACGAGTCCACAATATACATTGCAAGTAAACGGCGCAACTGGCCAGCAAGGAGCATTTGGAGTCAATACCCTTATATATAACACAGGCACTGTTACGCAAGGTTCTACCCTTACCGGCTGTGATGACAACGCAGGAGATGGGACACTGACTGGAAATACTACAGTTACCGGTACAGGTACAAGCTTCACAACAGGTGGAGTTATACCCGGAGATATTATTACTATGCCAGACGGTTTCCAAGAAACGATCAGCGCCGTTACTGCCACAACTCTAACAGTCTCGAGTTCTCGGGCAGAATGTTCTGGGACTTACAGCATTACAGCACCTAGTTTGGTAGTAAATACCTCTGGCAATGTCGGTGTCGGTACATCATCCGCAGCCTTCCAACTTGACGTTCGAGATTCACAAACTGCAACCGCAGCAGCAGAAATTTGGAATACAGCTGCCAATGGTACCGCCTGCGCTGCAGGAGCACAATGTACTACGGATTTGATTCTAAAAATGGGAAGCAATGGTATTGCAACCAATGCTAATACATCTGATTACTTTGTTAACTTTCTTAATGGCAAAGGAGTTACTCAGGGAGCAATTACAGGTGCAAGCAGTGGAAGCGGCATTGCTTATAATACTACGGGTGCTGACTATGCTGAGAATTATGCTGTTGATCCAAGTATCAATGATGCTGATATCCCAACCGAATTCCCGACAGGAACACTTGTCTGTGAAGGAAATGGTGGCGTTATCCCATGTACTTCTGGTTCAAGTACTGGCATAATTGGTATCGTTTCAGCTACTGCAGGATTTATAGGAGGCCAAGCTGCAGACAACACTGTTGTGGTTGGACTTCTTGGACAGTTGCCCGTATTAGTTTCAACAGCAAATGGTCCAATTAATGCCGGAGATCCAATTACATCATCTTCTGTCCCAGGTGTTGCTGTCAAAGCAACAACAGCAGGTGAAATTATCGGACGAGCAGAACAAAGTTACACAAATTCTGATACAACTGCTATCGGTAGTATTCAAGTCTCAGCAAGCAGAACCTGGTATGACCCAGATGTTTATCTGACCAATACTGGCGGTCTTAATATCTTTGATACCGGCACACAAGATGGTAATGGCAACGAAGTCTTTGGCCTCAACAACAATGGACAACCGGAAGTCCGAATCGGCGCATTCTCCTCTGCTGACATCGCAAACTTGAATGTCGGAGATCTTAACGCACAAGATCTTAAAATAAATGGACAGGATATCGCTAGTGAAATAGCTGACCTACAATCAACTACTTCCGGAGTTAATGAGATGAATTCACAAATAAGTCAGCTTGAAGCAGATGACGCATCAAGTGCAGCACAAATTGCAATCAATACAACCCAAATTGCACAAAATAATTCACTTCTGAGTGACCTTTCAACACAAGTTGCATCAGCAACAGCGACATTTAGCAATCTTGAAGATCAAATTGCATCCGGTGCTGCAGTCGTTGCCAACTTAACCAACCAAGTCAACCCATTACTCTCAAGTATCAGCAGTAACTACACTGGTTCATCATCTGCGATGACCATCAATCAATTGGGTCAAGTCGGCATTGGAACATCAATTCCAAATTATAAACTCGACATCCAAGATGCAACATCTTCGGCAGTTGCACAGATTGATAATGAATCAAGTGATGCAACCTCAGTGGGACTACAGATCAAACTTGGGACTACATCACCACAAACAACCAACCAGTTCATTAGCTTCCTGGATGGCAATGGTGATCAGCTCGGATCTATCCGCGGAAACGGAACATCCAACACAGTCACCTTTGATGGCAACGGCGGAGACTTTGCTGAATACTTCCAAAAAGCTGATCCAAATGCATCACTTGAGACAGGAGAAGTAATCTGTCATGCATCAACCGATGGCGTTGAAGCTTGCGGACCAAATAGTAACGGTATTTTGGGAGTTCTCTCAGACGATGCATCATTTGTTGGAAACGGCAGAGCTGAAAATAATCCTGATGATGTCTTGGTCGGACTTATCGGACAATTGCAAGTTAAAGTCGCACCTGACAGTCCAGTTATCAAATCCGGTGATCCAATCACCTACTCAACCACCTATCCAGGTGAAGCAACCAAAGCAACAACTGTGGGACAAATTCTCGGACGATCACTTACTTCCTATGATCCAGCAAATGGCAATGGCAAAGTACTTGTTGCTATCAATGTCGGATGGGACGACCCAACTGTTGCGATGAATGATGATGGGAACTTGGCTGTTAACGGTCAGCCAATGAGTACTTCACAATTGACAGTTGCAGTGAACAGTCTTAAATCTCAAACATCTAACCTTTCAACGTTTGAATCCAATACCAATTCATCATTGCAATCTGCTCAAAATGAGATCTCATCTCTGCAATCACAAATCTCATCACTTTCAGGTCAACTTGCGAGCGGTCAAACCCAACAGCAAACCAATATCCCAGTTGCCTCTTCCGAAGGCGTCTTTGCTCTGTCCAATCTCTCAGACCAAATTTCAGATCTTGAAAAACAACTCCTCAGTGTTAATATGAGCAATTCTCTCTCTTCTCAAGATGCAACAGTTTCAGGGACATTGAATGTCTTTGGTAATACAACGCTCAACAACCTTGGTGTCACCGGCAACATAAGTGCTGGTGTTATGACAATCCAAGGACTCGATCAGTCAGGGCAAGCAAGCATCAACACTATTGGAGATCTCAAACTTCAAGATCAAGGAGCAGGTGGAATTAATATTCTTAACGGCAAGATCAAGATCGACACAAATGGCAACTTTGTCTCAAAGGGAGCAATCACAGCAAAGAAAGTTAATATTGATACTAGCGATGTTCTTTCCGCATCACTTGGTACGCTGACAATTCCTGCCGGACAGACACAAGCAATCGCGACTACCAGTGCGCTAACGAAGAATTCCAAGATTTTTGCAACACCACAAGACACACCTGTACCGGTCTCAGCAACAAGATCAGGGAATAACATGCTTATTATCAAAATTGCAGGTCCACAAACTGAAGACATAAGAATTAACTGGTGGATAGTTAATTAAGATTTTCGTATAATCAGTTCATCATGGCGAAAAAATTTCTTTTCCTCTTAGTGCTTTTCCTATTTCTTATTATTGGTATACTCATAGGATTTTTTTCTCCAATCTTTTTCGATCCATTACACATCGCTGGCGGTGTTCTTTCAACAACCAAACAATGCCCGTATCATTATATAAATTCTGCCCGCTGTGAACCTGATCTCATTAATAGCAAAAAGGAATATGTAGGGTTACAAGCAGCACTTCTTAAATATATTGCTAAAGAAAAAAAGAATGGCACAGTGACGCAAGTTGCAGTCTATTTCCGAGACCTTGAAAATGGTCCGTCAATCGACCTTAACGATCAGCTGGAATTTACGCCTGCCAGTTTGCTCAAACTTCCACTAATGATGTCTTATTATAAAAAAGCCGAAGATGATCCAAGTCTTCTAGACGAAAAAATCACTATCCCGACAAACATGCAAGTCATGGCACAAGAAGTACAACCAGAACAAACAGCTAAATTAGGAGGAACATATACCATTAATGATTTGATTAATTTAATGATCGTTCAATCTGACAATGTTTCATGGACAGCCCTTTTAGAATATTTGGAAAAAAACTATCCGAATGATGATTTTGTAGCAACATTGAATTACCTTGGAATAATAGACCCAACGCTTAGTACTAATGGTCAGATGATTACTGTTGAATCATATGCCGCAATTTTCCGGTTATTATATAACTCATCATATCTCAATATTCCCATGTCCAATCAAGCTCTCAAACTCTTGTCCCAATCAGATTTCGACGCTGGCATTGTTGGAGGACTGCCGAGTGGCATAGAAGTAGCACACAAATTTGGCGAACGGGAGGCAGGAAGTGATCAACAACTGCATGATTGCGGCATCGTCTATTATCAACCGGATCCTTATATCCTTTGCGTCATGACACGGGGGAAGAACATATCAAATCTGGCACCAGTTATTCAGAGCATCTCACAACAAGTTTACAACGAAGTCCAGAGCAGGACCTAGTAAATATTTCTTATTCTTAAGTTCAATAACTATAAACGACCAACTTAAAAAACAAAAAATCTTTTTTATTTTTAGAATTTTTTAAGCCTGAGTATTATCTGTACTCACAAAAAATAATTTAAGCCCTAAATAAGGCTACGTAAACTTACAAAAAAATAAACATGCCTTCCTTCGGGCACGTTTTTTAATTTGTTGATGGTAATTTTATTAATTTTTTGAGAATGCCTTAATGATAGTGTTCTTTGAGGACACTTCTGAATACGAGTATTACTCGATATATTTAAACTGTTGCTAAAAAAGTTGTCTATAGAATTTGCTTATAGTTTTTTAGTAATAAATAATCAATTATCTGTAATAATAAGTTACGGTGCAGTTCCACTTTCTTTAGAACCGAAGATTACTTTTCCTGATTGTGATTCGTTATCAAGTTTTACTATCCGACCATCATTTTGATTTGTACCATTAAGAAATGATTGGACATCTGATGTGACATCAAATGAGACTGTCCCTGTTTGATTTTTATTGATGATCGCAGTTGCAGTGGGAGTAGAAACAAAAGGCCATGAACAGCTATCAGTCATATCCCAGGCAGTTGATCCATTACAATCTGTTCTGGTATTAGAAATATCACTATCACTTGCACAATTCCATGTAGCACCATATCCTGTTCCTCTGTTAGGGAAAACTATTACCATATACCCATTCCCTTCAACCCATGGCTGCAACATCCTATCCAGATCTATTTATCTGACGCTGGATGTAATATCTGCCGTTCCTGTAATAGTAAATTGGAGTGTTGCCATATAATTAGAATCAGTTCCTATTGCCTGCTGAATTTGAGATTCATCAAATTGGACAAGTGCCCGCTTATTGTCTGAATCCTGGATCGTAAGAACGGGTGAACTTCCTTCATTGTTATTTTTGTCGCCATTTGCAATATATATCAGCTATAGGTATCAAGTAAGAACACTATATACTTCTATGTCTTATGCCAAGTGAAGTTTTAAATATTAATCCTTTTGAGGCTTAGTTCTGAAAAGCTAATAGCTTATCATTATAAAAATAAAGCTTATTCTTGGATTTCCATTCTCTTCTTTCCATCAAGTGCAGCAGCGTAGTGTGGATCTAATTTAAGTGCTTTATTATAATAAGTGAGAGCATCACTGTTATCATTTTGTAATGAATACATTATTGCTATATTAGTATATATTTTAAAATCTTTGGGATCAAAGGTTAATATATCGTTAAAAATTTTAATACACGCATTATAATTTTTTATTTGATAATAATACA
>Ga0206821_10253_pt1 | contig 10939 bp, 12 predicted proteins | sample Alteio_BWOrgCont_85_FD_152860 | JGI IMG/M metagenome (GOLD analysis project Ga0206821, IMG submission 152860) | Enriched cells from forest soil in Barre Woods Harvard Forest LTER site, Petersham, Massachusetts, United States -... | ecosystem: Environmental > Terrestrial > Soil > Temperate forest >...
GGAAAGGCACTTATCTGTTCGGGCCCGAAGTGATCGCCGCCGATCACACGGATTCGCGGCGCGTGGATGTCGCGCCCGGCACGCATGTGCTGCTCGTCACGGACGGATTTCTGGCGCTCGCCAGCGATTACGGCCGCTACGATCTGAAAGGTCTCATCGAAGCCGCGAAGACGGACGGCCTGCCGACGCTCATGCGCGACCTGCGCGACATCGAAGACAAGGATCCCGACGGCCGCCAATTCCCGCGCTTCAAGAAAAGCGACGACGCGACGGCGGTGTTGGTGCGGGTCGCGTGCTGATGTGCGGCACGTCCGAACAGCGATCAATGAAAATAGTTCGAGTCGGGCGTTCTTCGCCCTAGTCGCGACACGATTGCGCGTTACGCCTCCGACATAGTCTTCCTAGGGGCGGGGCGACGACAAATGTCGCTGCGGGTTTTCACTGGTTTGCGAGTCTTGGCCGCGCTTGCTGCAAGCGTTGGCGCCTGTCTCCATGCTACCGCGTCTGCCGGAGCCTCGGAATTCAAGCCGGGCGCAACCTTCAAAGACTGCAAATACTGCCCGGTCATGGTCGTTGTACCGTCGGGTACGTTCATCATGGGCTCGCCGGCGGGGGAAACGGCGCGTGAAAGAGTCCCGCCGCGCGATGGCGGTTGGGAGCGACCGCGGCATCCCGTGCGCATCCAACGCCCCTTCGCAATCGCGGTCGTCCCAACGACGCAAGGCAGCTGGAACGCCTGTGTGGCTGCCGGTGGCTGCAATGGCTACCGGCCGTCCGGTGATTGGTCGGACAAAGCACCCGACCTTTCGGTCCACACGGTGAGCTGGAACGACGCGCAAGCCTATGTCGCGTGGCTCAACAGTCTCGTGAGCATGAGAGGCGAGCGCGGCCGTTATTCTCTGCCGAGCGAAGCGCAGTGGGAGTATGCCGCGCGCGCGGGCACGCAAACCGCGCGCTGGTGGGGCGATCGGCGCGCGAACTTCCAGGCGAAGGTGGTTGCGTGGCCCTATTCGGTCTACGAGAAGACGGGCGAATATCCGGCCAATCCTTTTGGCGTCCGCTATCTCTTCTATCCCGAGTTGGAGTGGACGGCAGACTGCTGGACAGCCGACTACGCAAATGCTCCGCGTGATGGCGCGAGCCAGAGTCGCGGCGACTGCCGGGAGCGCGTCGTTCGTGGCGGCGTGAATGGCTATCTGCCGGCACGTGCTGCTCAGCGCTCGTGGCGCTGGATCGCATTGCGCCAATGGGACATCGGTTTTCGCGTCGTTCGGAGTCTTCCATGACGTTCGCGCGCGGGCTGCGACCCGCTCCATATCTCCTGTTCGCGGTTGCCGTGTTATTCTCATGCCCGGTCGCAGCGTGGCCGGACAAAGCAGACGTCAAGCCCTTGTCTCTCCAGGCGTGCGAAGACAGGACGGCGTATTCGAGCCTCTGGCTTGCGTTGTCGGGACACGGCGAGGCGAGGCCGATCTTGCCTTTGCCGGAGATCCTCACTGCCCTGCGCAACGTGCAGGCGACGGAGCCGTTTCCCGCAAGCATGAAGCCGGACATCAGCTACTACCGGCCCGCGCAGATCTATGACATGCGCGGCAATCTCTGGCGGCAGACGGAGATCTACGCGAGAGCCGCTTCGGTCTATGAGGATGGGAACTATCCTCGCGCCATCAGGCTATTCGACGCGATCGTCGCGAAGGGAAATCGCGACAACCTGTTTCGCGCCGCGGCGGCTTACACTGCCGCGCGTGCAGAGTTCCTTCAGGGACATCTCGCAAAGGGCTCCGTCCGGGCCGCCGCAATCTTGCGCGATCCGACATTGCGGGAATTCTGGCCGGAGACCTGGAATCTTATCGCGTATTTTCGCTTCGAGGCGAATTCGGCTCCACTGGCCGCGGCGGAGTTGGCCCAGATCAGCCGCTTGATGACCACGCCGACCGAGATTCTTTGCCGTGACGATCCCAGCGGAGACGCGTTCGGTAGAACAATTCTGGCCGAGGAAGATTTTTCGCTCACGCCGGAGGCGCTGGACTTTCGAAATTCCGAATATCTCGTTCCCGGCCTGGACTATGCCCGAAGGGACCCTGTCATCGCAGCGGAACTGGACATGGGAAAGTCCCTCGCGCGCGACAGAAACGGCTGGAAGGCGACGCGCAATCCTCTTTGGGCTGTTGCGCTTGGTGGACATGGCGAACCGCAGGATTTGCCCCTGCTCGTCGACGCGATCGGTATCGTTCGCGATTGGCCCGGCGATTCATCGCACGCAGGCGGTCTGTCGGCGCGGGCGAAAGCGGGCCTTGTCGTTGCGCTGTCGGCCGAACGCGCGGGCATTTTGCTGAACGCCGGAAATCCGACCCAGGCTCTCGCCGCGATGAGGATTCCGACGCCGGACGAACATGCCACGGTCGCCGGTGACCCGCCCGATATCGTGCGTGGAAAAATGGATTTGCTCGTCAACGGCGGGGCTCGCGACTTGCTTCTGCGGCACCAATGGGTGGCGGCGCGACGATGGGCGATCATTGCCTCTGCATCCCTGCACTGGCCGATCGAAGAATCCCTGAAGCCATTTCTTGTGGCCGATCTGGACGAACTCTTTGCGCAACCCGAGCTGCGCCTGACGTCGGTGAATGGCGAGACGAGGCTCGGTACTCTGCGCTGGTTGCTCGATCGCTGGTCTTCTCATCAGTTGATTGATTTCTCACACCGGCCCTACGTCTCAGCAAACGATCGACGAACCATGGTGGGAGCGGCCTGGATACGCGCATTCGCGCTTAACCATTGGGATGACGTCATCGCGTGGCTCCCGGATCTGCGCATCGCCTATCCGGCTCTCGGACCCGACATCGATCTTATCGACAGGGCGTGGCTTGCCTCGACCAAACGCCGTCTTGCTCTGCGTCTCGCCTTGCGGGCGCCGGGGCTTGTCGCTTTGCCGTCGTGGAGCAGGGAACCGAACGGGCCACAGCGCTGGGAAGCCATCGACAATGCGGTTCGCCCTGCCGATATTTTCGCGCTCGATCCGTGGAACGTCAGCGACGGGAACTGGTGGTGCGCATCCCGGACGGAAGTGGAAGACTGGAACGACTCCCGGAATCAGGAAGCGCTTCCAGCCAACGCGTTGTTCAAAGCGATTGCGCCACTCTACCGCCAGGGCGATGGCAAGGAGCTTGCCGCGTTAACGGCCAAAGGTTCCTCGGCAGAGCGATTTGCTGAAGACGCGGTCGCTTGGGGCAACAGCGTCGGCTGGGTGGAGCGCCGGTTCGGCATGGAAGATCATCTCCCCGAGACGCTTCATCTCGCCGTCCGTGCGACACGCTTCGGCTGCAGAAGGCCCGAGGACAATTCACCCTGGTCCCGCGCCGCTTACATGATGTTGCATCGGCGATTTCCGAACTCGGAATGGGCTCGACGCACGCCCTATTGGTTTGGAGTTATTCGCCCATCACTCTGAAGTCGGGCCGAACCGTCACATCGCGCCCCAAATCTCCACGCCGCCGAAATAGATCATGCGCAGCGCCACGTAGACGACGATGGTCAGGCCCGCATAGCTGATCCAGGGATAGCGCTGCAGGAGTCTCGCGACCATCGATGCAGCAAATCCCATCAGCGCGATCGATAGAATGAGGCCCACGACCAGAACCCAGACGTGTTTCATCGCGGCCCCGGCGACCGCGAGCACGTTGTCGAGAGACATGGAGACGTCGGCGATCGCGATCTGGATGATGGCTTTGCGCACATCATGTGGCGGCTGGGGCGTGCATTGTCCGGCGCCGTCGCTGCCGGAATCGTTGGTCAGCGCCTTGGTGCCGATCTTGTCGTCCTGCCCGTGATGGATATCGCGATAAAGCCGCCACGCCACCCACAACAGAAGAATGCCGCCGGCAAACATCAGCCCGATGCGCTCGAGGATGGTGGCGGTCATCACGGCGAGCACGAGGCGCAGCACGACCGCCGCTGCCAATCCGCCGAAGATCACCTTGCGCCGGTCCGGCTTCGGCACGCGCGTGGCGGCGAGGCCGATGACGATGGCGTTGTCGCCAGCCATGGCGATGTCGATAAGGATCACCTGGATCAGCGCGGCGAATGCCGGAGGTATCAGGTGAAAGCCTTGCAAAACGGAGCCTCGCGGAAGAGCCGATCAGGGCCAGCAGGCTTCGGGGGGGAGCGACATCAGGATGGCCTCGACATTGCCTCCCGTCTGAAGTCCGAAGCGTGTGCCGCGGTCGTAGAGCAAATTGAACTCCACATAGCGGCCGCGGCGTACGAGCTGGTGCGTGCGTTCGTCCGCCGTCCAAGGCCGGTTCATGGTCTTATTAACGATGTGGGGATAGGCGTCGAGGAATGCGAGTCCCACATCCCGCATGAAGGCGAAATCGGCCTCCCAGTCGCCCGAATCGAGATGATCGTAAAAAATGCCGCCGACGCCGCGCGCTTCGTTGCGGTGCGGCAAGAAGAAATACTCGTCGCACCACTTCTTGAAGCGCGGGTAATAGTCCGCATTGTGACGATCGCAGGCGCGCTTGAGCACGGCGTGAAAGTCATCGCGCGCGACATCGTCGGGAAACATCGGCGTGAGATCCGCGCCGCCGCCGAACCAGTGCTTCTGCGTGATCATGTGGCGGGTGTTCATATGCACCGCGGGCACGTGCGGATTCTGCATATGGGCGACCAGCGAAAGTCCGCTCGCCCAGAAGCGCGGATCGTCGGCCACGCCCATCTCTTTGGCGAAATCGGGCGAGAAGCGGCCATAGACGGTCGAAACGTTGACGCCGACTTTCTCGAACACGCGTCCTTTCATGATCGACATGACGCCGCCGCCCGCATCCGCTCCGTCGTCGCTGGGGCGCGTCCACGGCTTGCGCGCGAAGCGGCCCGGCGCGCGATCGGACAATTGCCCCGTCAATGCGTCTTCCAGAGATTCGAATGAAGCGCAGATGCGGTCGCGCAATTCGGCGAGCCAGGTCCGCACGCGCGCCTTGCGTTCGTCCATCTCGTCACTCACGCGGGAACCCTTCCGTCTGGCGCAACGCCTCCCCCAACACCATGCTCGCGGCGAGCGCCACATTGAGCGAGCGCAGGCCCGGCATCAACGGTATCCGCAATCTCGCATCTGCGGCATCGCGCACGGAATCGGGGACGCCGGCGCTCTCGCGGCCAAGAAGGAGCACGTCGTCGGGCGCGAATACAAAATCCGTATACGGATGCGCGGCCTTGCTCGAGAGGAGAACGAGCCGGCCTTTGCGCTCTGCTTCGAACGCCGCCCATGAGTCGTGCCGGCGATAATTCGCCAGTTCCAGATAATCCATACCGGCGCGCTTCAGGCCCTTATCGGTGAAGAGGAAGCCGCACGGCTCGATGATATCGACGCCGATGCCAAGGCAGGCGCCGAGCCTCAAGAGCGTGCCGGTGTTCTGCGGGATGTCGGGTTCGAAGAGGGCGAGGCGCATCGCATTTCTCAAAAAGTAACTTGTAAAAGGAACTTTGTTCCTTTAGGTACTTTCTATAAAGGAACGAGCAGGCCAAGGCCATGACCAAATATGGCGGACGGTACGATCCATTGAAGGCTTTTCTGCTGGTGCAAACTGTGTCGCGGCTGCCGATGACGTTCTCGGGCGTGGAAAAAACAATTGGCGCGAAGCTGCCGCGATCGGCAAAGGCCCATCGGGCGTGGTGGAGCAACGATACCAGTCACGTTCAAGCCAAAGCCTGGCTTGATGCCGGGTATCGTGCGGAACAGGTCGACAAAGATGCGGGAACGCTCGTGTTCGTGCGTGACCGCAAGGCCCATGGCTTTGCCGAGGAGGCAGACATGTTCGAAGGCAACAAATCCATTGAACCCAAGACGGGCCGCCATCCGATGATTGGTGCATTGAAGGGCACGTTCACGATCGAACCGGGGTGGGATCTCACGAAGCCCGCCCTCGACGAAGACGAGCTCGCGGAATGGGAAGCCAGCCTCGATCGCAAGGCTGACCTGATCGACGAGATGCTTTCCAAGAAGCGGCGATGAGCCAGCCTTATTTGCTCGATACATGCGCTGCGCTCTGGATCGTCGGAGGCGAGTTGCCGCAGCCGATAATCGATCTGCTTTCGAATGTGCGTAGAGAGGGCCTGCCTACTTATGTCTCGCCGATCACGGCGTGGGAGGTGGGCACGCTCGCGCGAAAGGGACGATTCCGCTCGAGCTACACTCCGCAGCGCTGGTTTGAGCGCTTGGTCAGCCTGCCTGGCGTTGCACTTGCGGAATTGTCTGCGAAGACCTTGATGGAGTCGTCATTCCTGCCGGGAGATTTCCACGCCGATCCCGCGGATCGGATCATCGCCGCGACCGCGCGCGAATTCGGCTTCACAGTGATGACGCGCGATCGTCCTCTGCTCGACTATGCAACGCAGGGCTATCTCAGCGCCATCGCGTGTTGAACGTCGTACGAGGTCCTTGAATCCGCGTGATTTTATGCGTCATCGTGCCGCAAGACCCTACAAGACCGACTCTCTATTTTACGCGCGCGTTTTGGAGTGCGCCGGAGTCCGGGGGTGGCGCGCTGCCTATCCCTCCTCCCCGGAGCACCTGCCTTGCAGAGGGTGAACTCGTGGCAAATTCGTCATCGGCCGAGCCTACCCGGCGTGATTTTCTCTACGTCGCGACCGGGGCCGTAGCCGGCGTCGGCGCGGTTCTGACCGCCTGGCCATTCATCGCCCAGATGAACCCGACGCCGTCGGCGCTCGCACTGGGCTCCATCGAGGCCGATCTTTCTTCCGTTCAACTTGGCCAGCAGGTCGTTCTGACCTGGCGCAGCCACCCGTTGTTCGTGCGCCGTCGCACGCCGAAGGAAATCGCGGACGCCCGTGCCGTTCCGGTGGCGTCGCTGATCGATCCCATCGCGCGCAACGCCAATCTTCCCGACGACGCGCCGGCGACCGATGAGAACCGTGAGATCAAGCCGGAATGGTTGGTCGTTGTCGGGGTCTGCACCCATCTGGGCTGCACGCCAACCTTCAACGAGGGTGACTATGGCGGCTGGCTCTGCCATTGCCACGGCTCGCAATACGATGTCGCGGGCCGCGTGCGCAGAGGCCCGGCGCCGCAGAATCTCGCGGTGCCGCCTTACACCTATCTCACCCCCACTCGCATCAAGATCGGTTGAGGAACGCGCGCATGTCCGGACCATCGACCTACGAACCGAAAACCGCCTTCACCCGCTGGCTCGATACGCGTCTGCCGATTCTCCGGCTCGCGAACGACACGATGACGACGTTCCCGACGCCCAGGAACCTGAATTTCTGGTACGGCTTCGGCGCCATCCTTACCTTCATGCTGGCCATCCAGATCGTCACCGGCATCGTGCTCGCGATGCACTACGTGCCCAATTCGACGATGGCGTTCGACAGCGTCGAAAACATCATGCGCGACGTGAACTACGGATGGCTGCTGCGCTACATGCACGCCAACGGCGCGTCGTTCTTCTTCATCGCCGTCTACATCCACATCTTCCGCAATCTCTACTACGGCTCCTACAAGGCGCCGCGCGAGGTGCTGTGGATCCTGGGCGTCCTCATTTATGTCCTGATGATCGTCACGGCATTCATGGGCTACGTGCTGCCGTGGGGTCAGATGTCGTTCTGGGCCGCCACCGTCATCACCAACCTGTTCAGCTCGTTCGACCAGCTCTCGCAGCTCTTCAATCCGCACTTCAAGATCGGCACCACGATCGCCTACTGGATCTGGGGCGATTTCGGTGTGTCGAACGCGACGCTGAACCGCTTCTTCAGCCTGCACTATCTGCTGCCGTTTGTGATCGCGGGCGTCGTCGGCCTGCACATCTGGGCTCTCCACGTGCCGGGCAACAACAATCCGCTCGGCATCGACGTGAAGGGCCCGCAGGACACGGTTCCGTTCCATCCATACTACACGGTGAAGGACTCGTGGATCCTGTCGATGTTCGTCATCGTCTATGCGCTGATCGTGTTCTACTGGCCCGACCTGCTCGGCAATCCGGACAACTACACGCCGGCCAATCCGCTGGTCACGCCGCCCGACATCGTGCCCGACTGGTACCTCCTGCCGTTCTACGCAATGCTGCGTTCGATCCCGCAGAAGCTGATCGGTGTGCTCGTGCTGTTCGGCGCGCTTATCACGCTCGTCTTCGTGCCGTGGCTCGACACCTCGCCGGTGCGTTCGGCGCGGTTCCGTCCGCTCTACAAGATCGCCTTCTGGGTCTTCCTGGTGGACGCGCTGCTGCTCGGCTATCTCGGTTCGCAGCCGGTCGACGGCACGTTCTTCGGAACGGGAATCTCGGACGTGTGGCTCGCGCGTCTGGCGACGTTCTACTACTACGCCTTCTTCTGGGCCCTCATGCCGCTCCTTGGGTGGTTCGAAACGCCGAAGCCTTTGCCCGCCACGATCGCAACCGCGGTCCTGGGCAACAAAGCCGCTGCCGAGTGAGGACAATGAACATGCGCATCACACTCGGGGTCACGCTCGCCGCTTTCCTGGCTCTCAGCTCCGCTGCGGTTGCGGACACCATCAGGCCGGCCGATCCGCCGCGCACCGACGTCAGCTGGTCGTTCCAAGACACGGTGTTCGGTCACTACGATCGCGCGCAGCTGCAGCGCGGCTTCCAAGTCTACAAGGAAGTCTGCTCGGCCTGTCACAGCCTGAACCGGATTCAGTTCCACAATCTGGACGAGGCCGGTGGGCCGGGCTTCACGGAAGACCAGGCAAAGGCGATCGCCGCCGGCTACAAGATTCCCGACGAGCCGAACGACACCAACAGAGGCCAGCTCTTCGATTCGAGCGGCAACCGCGTCACGCGCGCGGGCACGTTGGCCGATCATTTCCCGGCGCCGTTCGCGAACGAATTCGCGGCGCGCGCGGCGAACAATGGCGCACTGCCGCCCGACCTTTCGCTCATCGTGAAAGCACGTGCGGGCGGCCCCAACTACGTCTTCTCGATCCTGACGGGCTTCGCGAAAGCGCCGCCGAATTTCAAAGTCCTGCCGAACAAGTATTTCAACAAGTATTTCGACGGCGGGAACATCTCCATGCCGCCGCCGCTGACGGACGGCTCCGTCACCTTCTCCGACGGCTCGTCTAACAAGATCGAGGACGAGGCGAAGGACGTCGTCGCGTTTCTTCAGTGGGCGTCCGAGCCCAAGATGGAGCAGCGCAAGGAGATGGGCCTCGGCGTGATCATCTTCCTGCTCGTCCTCTCGGGCCTGCTCTATCTGTCCTACCGCAAGATCTGGCACGACAAGCATTAGACTGGGACCGCGGGCGTCTCGCCCGCATCGCTGGTGAATTTTTTGGGGCTGCGGACGGGCCAGCCTACGCCAAGGTTTCGGCTGGTCAGGAGGTAAGTCCTCCGAAGCTGCGGAGCAGCGTAGGAGGAACGTCCGCGGTCCCAGTGCTTTCTTGGAACCACATTCCCCGCTAAACACTCCCCATGACCAAGACAGTCCTCGGCATCATCGGCGGCAGCGGCGTCTACGACATCCCGGGTCTCGAAGACCGGCGCTGGGAACGCGTCGCGTCGCCCTGGGGCGAGCCGTCGGACGAACTCCTGTTCGGCCGGTTTCAGGGCGTCGATCTCGTCTTCCTGCCGCGCCATGGCCGCGGCCATATCCAATCGCCCAGCTCGATCAACTATCGCGCCAATATCGACGCGTTGAAGCGCGCCGGCGTGACGGACGTCATTTCGATTTCGGCCTGCGGTTCGCTGCGCGAAGATCTGCCGCCCGGCACCTTCGTCGTCGTCGACCAGTTCATCGACCGCACCTTCGCGCGCGATAAGAGTTTCTTCGGTCCGGGATTCGTGGCGCATGTTTCGATGGCGCATCCGACCTGCAGCAAGCTTGCCGATGCGCTCGAGTCCGCCTGCAAGGACGAAGACATCCCGCATGCGCGCGGTGGCACCTATCTCGCCATGGAAGGTCCGCAATTCTCCACGCTCGCGGAATCCAATCTCTATCGGTCCTGGGGCTGTGCGGTGATCGGTATGACGGCGATGCCGGAAGCCAAACTCGCGCGCGAAGCGGAATTGCCGTACGGCATCGTCGCCATGGTGACGGACTACGATTGCTGGCATCCCGACCACGACCACGTCACCGTCGATCAGGTGATCAAGGTTCTGACCGAGAATGCCGACAAGGCGCGCCGTCTCGTCATGCGTGTGGCGCCGAAACTCGGGCCGGAGCGCAGACCGTCGCCGGGTATCGACAACGTGCTCGACACCGCGTTCATTACCGCGCCAGAGAAACGCGATCCGAAATTGTTCGCGAAGCTCGATGCGGTGGCGGGACGGGTGCTGAAAAAGGCCTAGCAGACTTCACAAGATGGCCGGCTCGCGCTTACGCTGGCCGGCCATGACGGGGACTTAAGGAATGGACTACGCATCGGTCATCCGCACGATCCCGGACTATCCCAAGAAGGGGATCATGTTCCGCGATATCACGACGCTGCTCGGCCACGCGCGCGCGTTCAGGAGCGCCGTCGACGCGCTGGTGCAGCCTTATGCGGGCGTGCGCATCGACAAGGTCGTCGGCATCGAAGCGCGCGGCTTCATTCTGGGCGGCGCGGTCGCCCATCAGCTCTCGGTCGGCTTCGTGCCCGTGCGCAAGAAGGGCAAGCTGCCCTGGCAGACGCTGGGCGAGGATTACGATCTCGAATACGGCCAGGACCGCGTCGAGATTCACACCGATGCCGTCAATAAGGGCGACAATGTCGTCGTCGTCGACGATCTGATCGCGACCGGCGGCACGGCCTTCGCGGCGATCAAACTCCTGGAACGCGCCGGCGCGAAAGTCGTCGGCTGCCTCTTCGTCATCGACCTGCCCGAACTGGGCGGCGCTGCAAAAATCCGCGCCCTCGGCAAAGAAGTGACGACGCTCGTCAGCTTCGAAGGTCACTAAGAACAAGATTCAACGCAGTGGTCGCGGTGGTTTC
>Ga0206821_10254_pt1 | contig 10925 bp, 9 predicted proteins | sample Alteio_BWOrgCont_85_FD_152860 | JGI IMG/M metagenome (GOLD analysis project Ga0206821, IMG submission 152860) | Enriched cells from forest soil in Barre Woods Harvard Forest LTER site, Petersham, Massachusetts, United States -... | ecosystem: Environmental > Terrestrial > Soil > Temperate forest >...
GGGTTTCGATTTCGAAGCTGGAACCGCGGGCAATCCCGAGGAAATGCCGGTACTGTTCTCGTGTTAGGCGTCCCTGGCCCTCGGCGATGTTGCTGGCAATCGAAACGCTCGCACGCCGCATTTGGTTCGTTAACCCGTAGATTTCTTCGCGAGGAAAACTCTGCGTCAGGTGGTAGAGGGCAACACACAATTCCATCGCGCGCTGCCAAACGATCAGGTCCCGGTAACCACGAACAGGCTTTGTTTGCACCTCTTGATGTGTACACGCCTACCATCGAAGGCGCGGCATGCTTTCGGCAATTTCTTCAATCCGAAGTAATGGGTCGGGGACCAGGGACTGGAGGCCAGGGCCCGGATTGATGGTGGTGTTCACCGTAACTTGTTTTGGGTAGTGCATAATGGCAGCAGGGGCGCTTTAGGCCGTGAACCTGCCCAATTCCATCACGATGGGCCGCATTTTCTGCGTACCCGTGCTCATCTGGATGATGTCGCCGCATTTCCCTGGCGGCGGATGGCACGGTGAGCAGGAAGTTGCGGTCTCCCTTTTCTTCATTATTGTTTCCATTTCCGACGGCATTGATGGGTTTCTGGCGCGGCGACGCGGGCAGATTACCACGATGGGGATGCTGCTCGACCCGATTGCGGACAAGCTGCTGATTACGTCGGCGTATGTGGCGCTGGTGGAGTTCAATCCGCAAGTGGTGAAGCCGTGGATTGTGGTGGTGGTGGTGGGCCGCGAGTTTTTGGTGAGCGGGCTGCGATCGATTGCGTCGACGGAAGGGTTCACGATCGAGGCCAGCGATGTGGGCAAGCTGAAGACGGTGATTCAGATTGCGTCCGTGGTAGCAGCGACGCTGGATCATGGCTGGCACGTGTGGCACTTTGGGTGGTTCATTGTGCCGGTGCATTTGATTGCGGTGGTCGGGATATATTACATGGCATCGATTTCGATCCTTACTGCCATCGATTATTTCGTGGCCTTTTGGAGGAAGATTGAGCGCGCGACGACGGCGCGGCGCAGTACGGATAATGCATTTGTGCTGAGCCGGAAGAAGAAGGGCAGTTCTCCGCCCGCGCATAATGCATCGCAGTTGTAGGTTTTTCTGGAAGCCGTTCGGATTTCCCCGGAATATTCTTGCAGATTGATTTTGGATGAGCGAAGTCGCGGGCTGCTGAGACCTTCGGCGCGGGAATTTCATCCAAAGAGGAAATGAGGAGCAGGCATGGATCAGCCGAAGCTTCCGTTGGTGGATGAGGTGGAAGACAAGCTGAATCAGAATGGGCAGAAGCCGGTGCGGGGCGGCCTTTCGCGGCGCGCGTTCCTGGGACATCTGGGAGCGGCGGGAGTGGTGGCAACGACGGGGCCGCTGGCGCGCGGGGCGCAGACGGAGACGGTGGAGAAGGAAGAGAAGGCTGCCGTTTCTGGGGCGGTCGCGGTGACGCTGAGCGTGAACGGCAAAGACCACAAGCTGATGCTGGAACCGCGGGTAACGCTGCTGGATGCGCTGCGGGATCACATGCAGATGTTTGGCACGAAGAAGGGCTGCGATCACGGACAGTGCGGGGCCTGCACGGTGCACGTGAATGGGCGACGCGTGAATAGCTGTCTGAGTTTCGCGGTGATGCACCAGGGCGAGAAGATTACGACGATTGAGGGGCTGGCGCAGGGCGGGAAGTTGAGTCCGGTGCAGCAGGCGTTTCTGGAGCACGACGGATTCCAGTGCGGGTATTGCACGCCGGGGCAGATTATGTCGGCGACGGCGCTGCTAAGGGAACCGATTGGGGCGGATGACGACGCGGTGCGGGCAGCAATGAGCGGGAACATTTGCCGCTGCGGCGCCTACAACAACATTGTTGCCGCGGTGCAGCAGGCGCGCGGATCGCGCAACGCTTAAGGAGAAGCCATGCAGGTATTTCGATACAGCCAGGCGCGGACGGTGGAAGGCGCGGTGCGGTCGGCGGGGACGCTGATAGCGGGCGGCACGACGCTGGTGGACCTGATGAAGCTGAACGTGCTGCAACCGGAAGCGGTGGTGGACATTAATGGTCTGCCGCTGGACAAGGTGGAAACGGCGGCGGGCGGCGGATTGAAGATTGGCGCGCTGGTGCGTAACAGCGATCTGGCGTGGAACACGACAGTCAAAGAAAAATACGCGGTGCTGTCGGAGGCGCTGCTGTCGGGAGCTTCGCCACAGTTGCGGAATATGGCGACGACGGGGGGAAATCTGCTGCAGAAGACGCGGTGCTACTACTATCGCGACACGAATTACGCGTGCAACAAGCGGAAGCCGGGGTCAGGATGTTCGGCGATGGATGGGTTCAATCGGATTCATGCGGTGCTGGGCGGGAGCGAACACTGCGTGGCTACGCATCCTTCGGACATGGCGGTGGCGATGATGGCGCTGGAAGCGGTGGTGCATGTCTCGGGGCCGAAGGGCGAACGGGCAGTTGAACTGGAACATTTTTATCTGGTGCCGGGGGATACGCCGGACAAAGAGAACGTGCTGGGGCCGGGAGAGATGATCACGCATGTGACGCTGCCGGCGTTGGCTGGCGGGACCAGGAGCCATTATTTGAAGCTGCGGGACCGGGCACAGTATGAATTTGCGCTGGCGTCGGCGGCGGTGGCGGTTCAGATGAACGGCGGGCAGATTGCGCGGGCCCGCGTGGCATTTGGAGGAGTGGGCACGAAGCCGTGGCGTTCGCGCGAGGCGGAAAAGGCTTTGGAGGGACAGAGCGCAGGGGCCGATGCGTTTGCGAAGGCGGCAGAAGCGGCGTTGGCGGGGGCGAAGCCGCTCCAGTACAACGGGTTCAAAGTGGAATTGGCGAAGCGGGCTTTGGTAAGGACGCTGAGCGTGGTGACCGCGTAGAGGCCAGAAGCCAGAAGCAGGTCCCTCCGCTGCGCGCTGCGCGCTCCGGTCGGGATGACAACAAAAAGCGGATGCGCTTCGCGCATGTCCCACATCTGGCCAAAGGCATGCCAGATATGGGGCACCCGCATTGATTGATCTTGCAGCAATTGAGCCGCGGCTGAGGCCGTGCTGCTTGCAAAGAGCATCCCACGCACTTTGATGAGGAGTTGGAGATCATGAGCACATCTTTAATTGGCGCGGCGGTTACGCGTGTGGATGGCCCTTTGAAAGTGACGGGGGCGGCGCGATATGCGGTGGATCATCCGCTGGAGAACGTGGCGTTTGGCGTGGCCGTGGCGAGCACGGTGGGCAGTGCGCGGATTGCGAACATCGACACTTCGGTAGCGGGCAGTATGCCGGGGGTGCTGGCGATTCTGCACCACGGGAATACGGAGCCGTTGTATCGCCCGGCAGGACATTTTGAGCAGAACAGCCGGGCGGGCGAGGTGCGGCCTCCGTTTGAGGACGATAACGTCTACTACTACGGGCAATTTGTCGCACTGGTGGTTGCAAATACCTTTGAGCAGGCGCAGGAAGCGGCGGCGAAGGTGAAGGTGGACTACGAGAAGCGGCCGGTGGTGGTGGAACTGAGCGATGCGCCTGCGCCGCAGGGTCCTGCAAGAATTCACTACAGCCGGGGCACGGCGGAGACGGCGTTTGCGAACACGCCGGTGCAGATCGATGAGACGTATGTGCTGCCGGCGGAAACGCACAATCCGATGGAGATGCACGCGACGATTGCGGCGTGGGATGGCGACCGGGTGACGCTGTACGAGACGAGCCAGGGGGTGGTGAACCATCAGCATGTGATGTCGGAGATGATGGGCGTGCCGCTGGATCGGGTGACGGTGATTTCGCCGTTTTGCGGATCGGGATTTGGGGGGAAGCTGTTTCCGTGGCCTCATTCGCTGCTGGCGGCGATGGGCGCGAAGCGGGTGAAGCGACCGGTGAAGGTGGTGGTGCCGCGGAGTTTGATGTTCACGACGGTGGGGCATCGTCCGCTGACGCAGCAGAGGATGCGGATCGGCGCGACGCAGGATGGGAAGCTGGTATCGATTCAGCACGACGTGCTGCAGCCGACTTCGCTGGTGGATACGTATGTGGAAGGGTGCACGGGCGTGACGACGATGCTCTACAGCTGCCCGAATGTGGAAGCAAGCCAGCGGTTGGTTCCGATGAATATTGGAACGCCGACTCCGATGCGGGGGCCGGGGATTGTGCCGGGACTGTTTCCGCTGGAGTCTGCGATGGATGAACTGGCGATCCGATTAAATCTTGATCCGCTGGAACTGCGGCTGAAGAATTATGCGGAACAGGATGAGAGTTTCAATCCGATGCGGCCGTATTCCAGCAAGCATCTGCGGGAGTGCTACCAGACGGGCGCAGACAAATGGGGATGGTCGAAGAGAACCCCGACCGTCGGTTCGATGAAGCGGGGCGATGAGATTTTGGGTTGGGGGATGGCGACGGCGACGTGGCATGCAGGGCGCGGATCGGCAACGGTGCGGGTGCGGCTGAATGCGGATGGCACGGCGCGGGCGAGTTGCGCGACGCAGGATATTGGAACCGGGACGTACACAATTTTTGCGCAGGTGGTGGCGGAGAAGACTGGCATTCCGCTCGAAAAGATTGAAGTGGTGCTGGGGGACAGTTCCCTGCCGGACGGGCCGACGTCGGGTGGATCGACGGCGACGGCAACGGTGCTGCCGGCGGTGACGCAGGCTACGCAGGCGGTGATCGACCGGGTGATTGCGGTGGCGCAGCAGTCGCCGGGTTCGCCATTCTATCCGAACAAGGAGCAGGCGGCGGCGGGCGATCCGCCGAAGCTGATGATGACGGCGGGGCGGATTCACAAAGCGGGTGACGCGCCGGAGAGCGGTGTGCCGTTTGAAAAGCTGCTGCAGGGCGCGCGGCTGGCGGCACTGGACGCTGAGGCCAAGACGGCGCCGGATCCAAAGGAGCAGCACCAGTTCTCGGCACACTCATTTGGAGCGCAGTTTATTGAGGTGGCGTGGGATCCGGGAATTGCGCGGTTGCGCGTGACGAAATCGCTGACGGTGATTGACGCGGGAAAGATCATTAACGAAAAGACGGGACGCAATCAGATACTGGGCGCGGTGGTGATGGGGATTGGGATGGGGCTGTTCGAGGAGACGATTTACGACAAGCGGAATGCGAAGCCGTTGAACAATAATTTCGCGGACTACATGGTGCCAACGAACGCGGATATTCCGGAGATGGAGTGCGTGTTCGTCCAGTATCCTGATGTGCACCTGAATGAATACGGAGCGCGCGGAATTGGGGAGATTGGGCTGGCGGGGATCGCTTCGGCGCTAACGATGGCGGTGTATCACGCGACGGGGGTGCGGGTGCGGAAGCTGCCGGTGCGGATGGAGGAGTTAATGAAATCGGATGCCGCGCTAACGCGGGGCGACTTGGATCACTTCCCCGGACTGCGTCCGGGGGATCCCTCGGCTGCGCTCGGGATGACAGGGTGAATATGTCGGAGATGAGACAGATTCTCGAGTTGTGGAAACGCGCGCAGGCGGCAGGCGATGCGGTGTGCCTTGCGACGGTGGTGGGGATTGAAGGATCGGCATACCGGCGGCCGGGAGCGCGGATGGTGCTGACTTCGGCTGGGTTGCGGGCGGGAACGGTGAGCGGTGGGTGCCTGGAAGGCGAGATTGCGAAGAAGGCGTGGTGGCTGACAGAGCAGGGCGCGTCCGTGCAGCGATACAGCAGCTTTTTCGATGACGAGCTTGCGGCCGGTGGCGAGATGCCGTATGGGCTGGGGTGCGGCGGGACAGTGGTGGTTCTGCTGGAGCGGGGCGAGGCCGCGAGGGAGACGCTGGAGGCGCTGCGGCGGAGCGTGGAAGATCGGACCGCATCTGTGGTTGTGATGGATTTGGGAGCGCGGACTGCGGGGACGGTGCTGATTCTGGAGGAGTTGGGGACAGGGGGGTATCAGCGGAAGGGCGGCGCGGATGCTCGGGCGGAGGCGCTGGCGGCAGAGGCATTGCGGGGGCGCAGTTCTCGGACGGTGGAATCGGAGGGCGCGGAGTTTTATGTGGAGTATTTGGCTCCTCCGCCGGCGTTGTTCGTGTTTGGGGCGGGCGATGACGCGCAGCCGCTGGTGGAATTTGCGACCGGTCTGGACTGGCATGTGACGGTGGCGGATGGGCGATCGCAACTGGCGCGATCGGATCGGTTTCCGGAGGCGGCGCGGGTGATGGGGATGCGCGAGGCGCTGGAAGCGGTGTGCGCGGCGGATGCGGCGGTAGTGATGACCCACAGCTACGAGCAGGATGGGGAGGCGCTGCGAGGGCTGCTGCCGCTGGGCATGCGCTATTTGGGGGTTTTGGGGCCGAGCCGGCGGACCGAGCGGCTGGTGACGGAGATTGCCGGGGAAATTGGCTTGATGGTGGAAGAATGCCTGGCGCAGCTGCACTCGCCGGTGGGACTGGACCTGGGCGGCCATTCGCCTGCGGCGATTGCGCTGTCGATTGCGGCGGAGCTGCAGGCGGTTCTGGCGGGGCGTGGAGCGAAGAAGCTGTCGGTGGCGAAGCTGATCCATGTCTGAGGATGCGCGGACGGGCGGGATTGCGGCCGTGGTACTGGCGGCAGGGGCTTCGCGCAGGCTGGGTAAACATAAACAATTGATTGAGATAGCCAGTGAGAGCCTGTTGCGGCGCAGCGCGCGCATGGCGGTGGAGTCGGGATGCTCGCCGGTGTGCGTGGTGCTGGGGTTTGAGGCGGAGCGCATGCGGGGTGAACTGGAGGGGTTGGGCGTTGAAGCGGTGGTGAACGCGGAGTGGGTAGAGGGGATGGGGTCTTCGCTGCGGAGCGGGGTGGAGGCGATTCGGGTGTTTGTTCCCGAGGGGATCCTGGTGATGGTTTGCGATCAGCCTCGGCTGACGGTGGAACATCTACGGACGCTGCTGGCGGCACATGAGGAGGCAGGGGCCGGGGTGAGGATTACCGCTTCGCGGTATGCGGGACGGGCCGGAGTTCCGGCGGTGTTTGGGGCAGCGGTATTTGGGGAGTTGGCGGCCGTTCGAGGGGACAAAGGGGCGCGGGAGGTGATCGTGCGAAACTCGGACCGGATGCAGACGGTGGAATGGCCGGACGGGGAATTCGACGTGGATGAGCCGGAGCACGTGAAGGGGCTGGTTGGGGAGTAAAGCTCGGTTGGCGCAAGTTGGCAAGGTTACTTTCGTGTAGCTATTTTCATGATACTGAAAAGTTGTTCTTATCATGAAAGCAGAATGGATTTCCTCCGCTCACGACTGGCGAGGAGCGGCGTAGGGCTGTTGCCAGCCGTTTACATGGGGGGCTAGCATACGTTCCAGTTTGGTGCTGTTCGCGCTCAGTGCGAATGGGCCAACAAACGAAAAAGAACAAAGAGCCATGTCCATCCCCGAGAAGCTGTTGTCCGAATCCCATTCTCAAACCAGCGTGCGGAGCGACCTAATATGGCGTGGTATGCCTATTGCATAACCGAACGACAGGCCTTTCCTGAATTACTTCGCCACCGGAAGCCAATTCCGATGGAGGCAGTGACCGGAATCCAGGGAAATCAAATTTTCCTTTACCCAGCCAGTGATTTAGCGGTGATCGTCAGCGAGTATTCTTCTTCAGAAACCCTCAACCAACAAGCCGGCAAGGAGCACGCGCGAGTGATCGCGGACTGCTTCAAGACATCCACAGTCCTTCCCTTTCGATTTGGGACGGTTTTTGCGGATGACGAGGCGCTGCGGCGATCGATTCGATCGAATCAGCGGCAATTTTTGACCAATATTGATCGGTTGCGCGGTAAGGCAGAAATGCACCTGAAGGTGGTGCTGGACGACTGCTGCCGCGATCAGATCAAGCGGTACGTGCCGGCGGCAGCGCTTCCGACAGTGGGGAAAGCGTATTTGTCGAACCTGCGCGAGAATGCGACGTTACAGCGCGAGCGGCAGACGAAGGCGCGCGCGGTATCGGTCCAGATGCATCGGATGTTTTTGCCGTTGGCGGAAGAAGTGAGCTGCAAGCGGATGGAAACGGGCAAGATGCTGCTGGATATCGCACATCTGATCGATTCAGGAAGCGTGGAGCGGTACCAGAACAAGTACTCGAGCGCGAGTATGCAGATGAAAGATTGCCAGATGCAGCTTTCAGGGCCCTGGCCGCCGTATCACTTTGTCCACAGGCTGGTACACCACACGGGAGCGCCGAACACGGCGGTGCCGAGCGTGGGACGCACGGCAAACCTGGCGGCATCGGCGTAGCATCCGAGCGAGTACACAAAGAAAAGCCCCGGCGGACCCACGAACCACCGGGGCTTTCATTGAGGGAAGCATGGGGACGTAACTGTTTGCGCAGCGTCCCCAGCGCCTCTTGGTAATAGACGCACGACCCCCCGAGAAAGTTTTTGCACAAAGCGCGGTTGGCACGCGGATCCGAAGGATTTTGCGGCGCCTGAGACGTGTGTGTGCGACGTAGTGTGCGCGGGCGCGGCGGTTATCATTTGCAGAGGGTCGTATTTGAAGAGTCTCTCAATCAATTTATGACGAAGCTAGCGTTTCTTTTTCCAGGACAAAACTCCCAATATGCGGGAATGGGGCGGGACCTTGCGGAGAAATTCCCGATTGCGCGGCAGACGTTTGAAGAAGCCGATGACGCATTGGGATTCTCGATATCGCAATTGTGCTTTGAGGGGCCCCAGGAACAACTGAAGCTAACGGAATATCAGCAGCCTGCGATTTGCACGGTGTCGGTGGCCGCCCTGCGGGTATTGCGCGAGCAGGGCGTGGAGCCGGCGGTGGTGGCGGGACACTCGCTGGGCGAGTACGCGGCGAATGTGGCGGCGGGTTCGCTGAAGATTGCGGACGCGGTGGGGACGGTGCGGCAGCGTGGCAAGTTGATGCAGGAAGCGGTGCCGCAGGGACTGGGGGCGATGGCGGCGGTGCTGGGACTGAGCTCGGAAGAGACAGCGAAGGCGTGCGCAGATGCGGCGGCGGAGACGCGACAGATTGTGTCGGCGGCAAATTTTAATTCGCCGGAGCAGACGGTGATCTCAGGAGAGGCTCCGGCAGTGGAATGCGCGGCGGCTTTGTGCAAGGAGCGCGGAGCGAAGCGCGTGGTGATGCTGCAGGTGAGCGCGCCGTTCCATTGCGCGCTGATGCAGCCGGCGCAGGATCGGCTGGCGGAGTTGCTGCGGGCGACGGAGTTTGCAACGCCGCGGGTGCCGGTGGCGGTGAATGTGGATGCCGCGCTGGTGACGGATCCGGGGCGGCTGCGCGAGGCGTTGATCCGGCAGGTGACGGGCGCGGTGCGGTGGGTGGAGTCGGTAAAGCTGCTGATTGCAGAAGGCGTGACGTTTGTCGAGGTGGGCCCTGGGAAGGTGCTGAGCGGGCTGATGCGACAAATTGATCGCGGACAGACTTGCTGGAATGTGGAGGATGGGGCCGGAGTGGAGAAGGTGCTGGAGGCTATATCCTTAAAGTAGCGCCCGGGTTGGTTAGAGTCTGAAACCTTATTGATTGCGCGGGCTGGATGGAAGAAGGGATCGAAGGGTATTGCCGCTGCTGAAACCACGGACCTGGACGCGACGCGCGCGTTTGGCTCTTCTCTTTACAGTTTGTGTGGGGACTCTTTGCGGGGTGCTGATGGCGCCGCGCCTGCCCATTGGTCCGCATTATCACGAGTTTGCCGATGGGCGGACGCTGTGGGGCATTCCGAACGGGCTGGATGTTCTTTCGAACATACCGTTCTGCATTGTGGGTGTTTGGGGGCTGATTTGGCTGCTGCGGAGCGAGGGGCGGCGCGCTTTTGTCGACCCGCTTGAGCGGGTTCCGTGGCTGATTTTTTTTGCGGGCGTGGCGCTGACGGGTGCGGGGTCGTTCTGGTATCACCTGGCGCCTTCGGACGCACGGCTGCCGTGGGACCTTTTGCCGATGACATGCTCGTTCTTGTCGGTCGTGGCCGCGACGTATATGGAGCGGGTCGATTTGCGCGGGGGTCTGGGAGCGCTGATCCCGCTGCTGCTGCTGGGGATGGCGAGCGTGGTGTACTGGGCGGGGACGACGGCGCACGGGACCGGGGATTACAAGTTTTATCTGATGGTGCAGTTTTTTTCGCCGGTGGTGCTGGCGCTGATCATTGGGATGTTTCCGCCGCGATATTCAGGGATGCGGTATCTGGTGATTGCGTTCGGCTGCTATGTGGCGGCGAAGTTGTTTGAAGAATATGACGGACCGATTTTTGGTTCTGTGCGGGTGGTGAGCGGGCACTCGCTGAAACATGTGACCGCGGCTGTGTCTTGTTATTTTATTTTGCGGATGCTGCAGGTGCGGCATGCGGTGGCGCAGGAAGCGGTCACGCGTTGATGGGGAGAATGCTTCGATGAAGACGTCGTTGTTGTCGTTGCTGAGTTGCAGGAATTGCGGGCAGGGTTTTGCGCTGACCTCCGCTGCGGTGGACGGCGATGAAGTGATGGAGGGCAATCTTGCTTGCCAGGGATGCCCGTCGAATTTTCCGATTGTGCGGGGCGTGCCGAGATTTCTTCCGGCCGCGCTGGCTGCGGATAAGAAAGCGACAGCGGCGGCGTTTGGGTATGAGTGGACGCATTACTCAGAGCTGACGGAGGCGGACCGGAAGGAATTTCTGGCGTGGATTACGCCGCTGACGCCGGCGGATTTTAAAGATCAGGTGGTGCTGGACGGGGGATGCGGCAAGGGCCGGCATATTTTTCTGGCGTCGGAGTTTGGGGCAAAGACGGTGGTGGGCGTGGATTTGTCGGACGCGGTGGAAGCGGCGTTTGCGAACACGCGCGGATTGCCAAATGTGCATGTGGTGCAGGGGGATCTGCTGGATCTGCCGTTTAAGAATCCGTTCACGCTGGTGTACAGCATTGGCGTGATTCACCATTTGCCGGATCCGAAGGAAGGATTTTTGGCGCTGGCGCGGCATGTGCAGCCGGGCGGGCGGATTGTGACATGGGTCTACGGCAAAGAAGGCAATGCGTGGATT
>Ga0206821_10255_pt1 | contig 10910 bp, 15 predicted proteins | sample Alteio_BWOrgCont_85_FD_152860 | JGI IMG/M metagenome (GOLD analysis project Ga0206821, IMG submission 152860) | Enriched cells from forest soil in Barre Woods Harvard Forest LTER site, Petersham, Massachusetts, United States -... | ecosystem: Environmental > Terrestrial > Soil > Temperate forest >...
CAAAAGTTGGTCGGAATGATCCCTGCCTGTGTGGCAGTGGGAAGAAGTACAAGAAATGCTGCGGAAACGGTCCTTCGTAAGCCCCTGCCATTCCGGATGAAGAGTCATGCGTTGGTGGAGGGGATGCGGAAGGACGAGACGCAGAAATCCTATTAAAACGGCGCTGCGATAGTAATTACTGTTCATTTTCAGCAATATCGGGAGGCACTGACTCTCGTGTATCGGTCAGACGACGTATCCCGTTACTGCGAATCAATTGATACACGGCCGACCACAGTACCCCAGTTGCAATCATCAAACCCACCATGGCATGGATCTGAGCTTCATGGTGTCGGTACGAGTAAATCCAGATCAAAACATCGGCAACAGAGCACATGATTGCGCACATGACCAACGCGAGCAGTAACACCTGAAAACCGAACTTGTGGTAAATCAACGCGAAAATCGCCGGAGATGAAAGTACCATCCAGGCAGGCCCTGCAATAAAGAGCACGATTGCCCCAAAAACCATCATCACTTCCAGCACCAAGGCAACATTTGACGGTGACTTCGCAGCGCACAGATATGTCACCCCACCGAGCAGTATGCCCGCGGAAGATAGGCAGAAACCCATGAGGATGGCTCTGATTCCGGGATGCATTCGCCTGCCATTCTTGCCGCGAGGAGGCGATGCCAAGTGAAAGCTGCAACATGCTCTGACGAGTGGCGCTGAGAAGCTGGAATCCTCGATCAATGGAGTCCTTGTGGTACGTGTCAGTTATCAGCCCCAGAACCTCCACCATGGGCGTGATGGAGGCTTTGCACCCTGACGCTGCACCACCCGTTCCATCTTTTGTACTGTCCCATTGAACGTCGAAGCCTGTGACTTCCCATCAACCCAAGCACCCTCCTGCGGGTCCCAGAAGCGTAGAGATGTTGTATCGCTCAGAACTTCCACAATCGCGAGCGCCTCATCCAAAAGCGGCTTAGCCTCCTCCCAGTACGGCACGCTAATACCTACCTCGCGTTCGAAGACCGAGATCTGCAGACTATCTTTGGTAAATTCAATACTCCCTGGTACTTCTTCCACGGTAAATCCACGCTCACCACAAATGGAGAGAATGCGATCGCGCACAGTCAAGGAAAGAGGCGCGGAGGCGTATTCCTCCACATCCGACTTACCATTCAAAATCGCTGCAATCGCCTCTGGATGCTCATCAGGGCGGAGAATGTACCCCACGAGATCATAGCTCATTCGATAGGACTTAGCCCTGAAAAGGTGAATTACAATCGTAGAGTTGATCCAAGTGGGCCTTCCTCTATCGAGAGCACAGACGCGATGTGGTACGCGAAAACGATATTATGAGAGCGAATACCCTAGATTTAATCAGTAACTTTGCCTAATCAATCATTTCTGATTATTCCGCTGCGATTTTATTCGATGGTAGATTTTATTCCAATATCCACAGAGTTTCATATGAACGTCTCTTGGTACGAAGACACGATTACTCTCGTCCTCAACGCTACCGCCCATGATAAGCGGGTGAGTGAAATGCGGCTCTAGACCCATTTTAATGTTATCCGTGGCAACTGCCGGAATAAATTCCTTCATCGCCTTATCAAATTCGTTCTGTGATCCGAATGCTATTTTCTTCAGCTCGGAATCCAGCGGTATGAATGGGATCCAGTATATCCTGCCGTCAATTTTTTCGAGGAAGAGACCTTCCCCTCCCGCATTTGATCCAAGAACCTGAAAACCCGGAGAAAAAAGCTCAACCTCATAACCACGTTGAATCTCCGGTAAAGAGTTGCGATCGAACCTTCGAATATACTGATCTCCAATCCACCCCTCGATATCCGGCATGTGTGCAGTATATAGTACACTCCTTCACCTACCAGAAAACACTGTAACCATATCATTCGAGGTAAGGCCCTGATCCGTTGGAAGTTCAACTACCGGCGTTGATGCTCGATCCTTGAGCCATCGCGGTGCCGAGACCACTTCCGCGTCCCGATGATCACCCCAATCGTTCGTCTCGGTGCGCCGGCCGATCTCCTCAAGAGCTGCCGCGACCTCATCCCAACCAAGGGACAGGTAGTCGCCTTCCAGATCAATGACCCGGCACCGGTACAGGGGCGCGGCTTTCTCGACCACCACGAAGCTGAACGGCAGCAGCTCGCCGCCACAGGCATGGCTGACGATCCAGCGATACAGAGCTGCCTGCCTGTAATAGCCATACGTGGACACACTGCTGGCGAAGTCATCAACGTCCCCAGTCGTCTTGAGGTCAGCTAAATGGTTCCAGCGATGGAGGATGTCTGCCCGGCATTGCACCTGGAATCCCCCTCCCGGAGCATCCATCCTGAAACCGACCTCATGTTCCGCCCCGTCGAGAAGAGAGTAGGCAATGGGGTTCGAGCGGACGCTGTCGGCCATGGCATGCAGGGAGGCCCATTCGTCGGCGGGGAGCAGGGTCACGCCCTCGGCACTGGCCTCGGCTTCAGCTGCTGTCCACGCCTTGGTACGGCGATCGACGTCTGGGCCGCACCGGTGGAATTCGGAGAAGCGCGAGTTTGGGTCGAGCAGCGAGTGGAACCGAGTCCCGAACCGCATAGCGGTTGTCTCTGGTTGGCGATAGCTGCCGGTGATCATGCGGTGGGCCAGCTGGGGAGACTTCAGGAAGGTGGAGATCAGCGATGAACCCCAGGCCCCAGAGGCATGGTAGGCAGCGTTGGTCTCCTCGGTTGGCGAGATGATGCGCAGGGTCACTGCGCACCCGTCTTGAGCTGATCAATGATGGCCGAAGCGGCCCGAGAAGAAATCTCCTGGATGGTTGCGACGTGTTGCTCGGCCAAAATACGATCTCGTACGCCAGGGTTCCTTTCGAGGAGCTGGCCGAGGTATCGCAATTGTGCTGGAGAGATGGGAGCAGGTGCACGCCTGGGCTGGGAGCTCTGTCTGGGAATGGCCGGCCCTGATCCGTTGGGCGAAGAAGTGGACGCGGGAGAAGACGCGGGCACAGGCGGCGTCTGGAGGATGCCGAGTTGGCGATCTACCGCGATTTCGGCCTGGCGATACAGCGTTGCCGCCTCGGCCGTTGGGTCTTGTCCATGGGCGAGGTCGGATTCGATCGAGCATGATGCCGAGGTAGAGGAATAGTCCTGCGGCCCCGGCACCTTTTTTGAAAGGTTGATGATGATGCGCAATGGCATGTATGTCCTATGGTGAAGCGCACCTGCCTCGACGGTCAGATCGAGGCAGGTGCTGGTGGTAATGCGGCGATTCCGACGATCAGCACATCCGCTTGGGGGATGGATGATGACGACTGGAATCGGGCCACACATACCGGACTGAGGTGCAGGCCACGCGTTGCTGACTCGATGGGGTCAGCCGTCGGGCCGACCGCAGCCCCACATCGACCACGAGGCCGTCTTGGGCTTCTTCGCGAGTGGTGAGTCCGCGATCCAATTGAGAGAACGGCACTTCTCGTGAAGCGAAATCCTGGTTCTTGTGCATGATGAAGCTCCTGGTTGTGATGTGGTGTGAAAACGAAAGACCCCGGTCAGCGGAAGCTGCCGGGGCTGAGAGAATCAAACGAGAGAGGAGGAATTAGCGCTGAATTCTGGCGTGGCTGCGGCGACGGCATTCAGCCAAGAGTCCTCGTAGCGAGTGCCTATTGGTGAACGCCTGCAGGTACCGATTCGAATCCATATACGGTAGCAGTTGCCGTAGCGATGGGGATTTGAGCGCCAATGGCTTCATGGTGGTCGAGAGCCATGCCAGGGCCGCTGTGGCATCGGGGAATGGCCGATGCTCGTAGGTCATTTCCAGGCCGCGAAGGTGAAGGATTGCCATACCGAGAGCAAGGCGAAGGGAGTGATTATCAGCGAGGAGAGATTTGAGGATCGGACGTGCTGGGCGGGTGACCAGCAAAGCCAAAAACCGACGATGCGAGTTGAGAGATTTCCTAGGCATATTTTCTCAGGATATTTGATGTCAGCCATTTTTAATGGCTGACAAGATCCATAATATAAATTTATCAGTATGAATGAACGCCATTGCCTCGAAGAAATGGAGGCCATGGCCGCTCGAGGGATATCTTCTCCCTAATACCTTATCCCGTTTATAGACAATAAATTAACATACCATTCCATCCATTGATAATTCGAGATACTCTAGCCAACCATGGCGCCTTTAGAATTTGGACGAAACTCGAGTATTTCTCCCATTTGTGTTCGGAGTATTCCCTCGTCTCCAGGCATCAGTGACATATATCGCTGTGCATCAGGCGTAAGAAAAACACCTCCTTGGGTTAATTCCATAGCAACCCGTTCACCATCATCAGTCTGAAGAGTAATGTAATACTTGGTCGTCGTACCTCGACCTTCAGCTTGAAGTCCGGTGTTTTTTCCAATTATCTTGGCATGCCGTTCTACTATTGGATGCTGACTCTTCGCACTTTCATGCTTAATGCCTTTTGCCACCGTGCTGATCACCCAAATAACAAACCAAACAATACCGGCTAAAACGAAAAGCGCGATAAATGGCATAATTAATTCCTCGTAATAAATTTTCTGTTTATAGTAAATCGGAGTTTCCAAAATCGCTGTTATCAAAATTCATGTCGATAATAGTAGACTGACCCATATCATGGACCTGAAAGTTTCCGATGTGACTGCCGGCGTCATCGTGCATGACACCTAATGATCCATCCGCAGTCTCAAAGTGGGCATCGATTATGTGGGAATGTCCATCTGCCAAATCGTGAAATACCGAATCACCAAAGACATCACTAGAGAGCAAGCCATACTGCTGTCCATCGGCGCCTGTGATAAGCTGAGAGCCATCGCTCATCGCATGGAAATCGCAGAGGGTTTCGCCTGTAGCATGTCTCAAAATGCTATCACCTTGGTCAGTTTGAATGATTTCAGCTATGACATTTCCATCTCCATCTCGAAAATGGATAAATCCAGAGCTTTGATCGATAACCGCTTTTATTGAGCTGGCATGAGTATCGTCCATGGGAACTCCACATCGGGTTTTGGTTATTCCGAATCACCCTGAGACCAATAGGCCACAGCATGGGCAAACATCGATTTGTCATACATATCCTTATACTGATAGGCTGCCTGAGCCGCATTTTCACTGTAGAATCTTTGGGCAGTGCGCAGTGCGGCGGCAGCACGAACCGCATGTTCCTGCATCAATTGCTTCTGATTATCAACTTCGGCCATGCTCTCTTGGTATACTTCATTAGCTAGCGACTTCGCTGCGGACAGAGGATCCTTTATGGTAGTGTCCCAGTATTCAGGATGATCAATCATCGCGGTCCTAAATTCCGCAGAGAACGGAACGGAGTCAAAGAGCCTCAATTTGGCTTCGATGCGCAAGACCGCTTTCTCCTCCTCGCTGATGGAAGTATCGTTCTCCATATGCACTACGTCTTTGGCATATTTCCCGAGAATGACCACGTAAACTACAATTACCGCCTTCTCCGCCACTTCGCCCTCCATTTGACTTATCTTGCCTCGGGTCTTCCCATCGAATTGTTCAGTGCCATCGGGATCACTGACAACTACGGTCGATGGTGTTTTCAGAGACGGTAATGGTCGTTCGATAGGAACCTCAGGCGCCGTTAGCTTGAATTCCTGTAATGCCATCTTCCGGCTCTCTTTTGTGATGGTATCGATAGAAGGCATTGGTGCCCCATTGGGAAATGCCGTAACGACCGCGTCACCATAAATCTTCATTGAAATCCTGGTGAGTTTATCGCCCAGTGGGACTCCACGGCTTTCCGCAGAGACAGCGGCTGCTTTCACTTCACGGAGTAGATTATCAGTGCTTTCTGCGGTGGTGGCAAAGCGCATGCCACTGTACCGTGGATCATCTATATCGCTGAGGGTCAGTGTCCGTTTGCATTGGATATGTCCCTCAATTTTCCCAGAAGTCGAATCGACGATAATCACATCCGCGGGATCGGTCGATTCGCCTAGAACTGAAGTGGGAATGCATACCTTTCCGGATTTCGCAGAGTTGTAGCGATTTGCAAATTCCGCCTCGAACATTTTCCCTTCGCGGCTCTTGGAAGAGGTTTGGTAGTAATCGGTGAAGGAAGGATATCGGATTGCGGTATCCCTACTCACTGGGTCCAGCGTTTTCTGGGTCATGGCCAATGGGCTCAGGCCTAGAAATCCACTCAACGTGGAGAGCGGCAGCGATGACCCGACAGGGAAGGCAGTCGGTGGGGTTCGGCCGGCATCGGCAGCATGACTTGCGGACAGAATCATGAGCAAAAGCGCTACGATGCGGACCATGCAGAGCCTCTCGGGCGTTTGAGATTCCTAAAGTATGCGTCCTAATTTACGACGCAGCAAGCCCGGACTCGCATCCTCCATCCACTTCCGCTACCCTGCGGCGTGGTCCCCGTATCCCTTGGCACATTCATCGCCTACCAGCTGGAGGCCCAGGACCTGTCGGTACGAGCCTTTGCCGAGAAACGACTCGGGATGACCTCGTCATACGTCTCGAAGGTACTAAAGGGCTCGCTTCCAGTGCCCTATGAACGGATCGGACATTGGAGCGTGGCACTCGGTCTGGTTGGGAAGGAGGCCGCTGTGTTCAGGGAGCTGGCACTGCTGGCCCTCTCACCACCCGAGGTCCGGGAGATGGTGGTGGAGCTGCGGCAGGAGGTTGCGAAGCGCTCGGGTCGGAAAGAGCGCTCGTAGGGCTGTCAGTAACCGGCATGTGATCTCAGGTCAGCTGGCCATAGATGGACCTGACAGGTGACCGTCCATTCGATAGACGCCACGCCCGTCCAGGAAATTGACGGCACTCGAGATCGCTTCCTCGGGACGCCTGAAAACCTCGATTCCCGCTCACAGTGACCCCTTTCCCCCCATCGCGGTTCGGCACGCGGCGCGCTCTAGAGGAGTGGAGCCCACCATGAACCGCATCGCCACCCTCGCCCTCCGCTTCGCCTTCCCCCTGCTGGTTGTGGTGGCCATGACCGGCTGCGGTGACCGCACCGTGACCTCTACCTCCCCCGAGAAGGCCGTCAGCGTGGCGGCGGCCACCCAGGCTCCTGGCATGCGCATCAAGATCCTGAATCCCGGCGCCAAGCACCTCGACGCGATCGTCACCCGCGACACCTTCAACCACCTCTTCCCGCACACCGTCTGGTACCAGGAAGGTGATGTCGTCGGGATGTACAACCGCGAGACCAAGATGACTTACCTGGTGGTCTCCGAGCATACCTTCGACAGCTGGAATGATGAGGTCTCCTCGCTCGCCGAGCGCCTCTGCCACGAGAAGGCCCACCGCGCGGATGACCTCTACCAGGGCGACTCCTGGTCCGAGCTGCGCGACACATCCGCTCCCGGCCTCGCGCTCGACACCCACCACTTCGGCACCGAGAAGGAGGACACCACCTCCAACCACCGCGGTGTGGATGTCAGCACGCTCGCCAGCACTCCGACCGTGGTCGCCATGGCCAAGTGATTGTCACGGAATCGTCAGACTCCCATCCCATTATGGCGATTGCCCGTCCACTGCACACCAGAACCCGTCCTGTACTACCAATCGCCAGCCCATATCCCACCTTCGCACAAGACTCGTGTACCCATGGAACCCCTCGGCCGTCTGCAGCTGCGCATCATGCATCACATCTGGAAAACCGGACCCTGCACGGTTCAGGAGATGCACGCCGCCATGAACGCGATACAAGCCACTCGCTCGCTCGCCTACACCACCTTCCTGACCGTCCTGCGCAACCTGACCAAACGAGGTTTCTTGAATCAGGTCAAGGGCAACCGAGCCCATGTCTTTATGCCGCTCATTGATGAGCGGACGTACAAGTTGGCGATGGTGCGACAGGTACGACGGGAACTTTGTGGCGGCGATGTCGCGGTGCTCTTGGGGTACCTGGCTCTGGATGAGGAGATTGCTGTGGTGAAGCGTCAGTTGATACAGGCAATGACTAACCCTTGATTTTCCAGCTATTTCAATAACCATACACAAATGTTTCCGTTTCATTGGTCAGTTGGCGGGAGCCGATATCTCAGTCATTTGATGGCTCGTAGCAGACTTCATTCATTTTTAATTATGAGCCAATTTTTCTATGTTTCGCTTTGCGCTGCCTCCAACGAGGCAATTCCTCCTGTCACCATGGAAGCGCCACTCATTTCCTACGAACATCCTGCGGAAATATCTGTCCCACTAACCGATACCGCTGTGGATACGACGGTGCATTTTGTGGTTTCGAGGCATTCAGGAGCCGGAGCTAGCGGATTAAGCAACAGCGGCTCCGTGACTCAAGTGCACCTGTCAATCGACAAGCCCAGCTGCAGCTGCACTTCCATCATGTTGGATAAAGACAACTATCAATTGGGTGAAACGGGAGTGATCCACGTTCATTTTGAAATTGGTCCATTTCTTGGTCTCAAAGTGATAGACTTAGTCGCGCATGCTACTCGATTTGGTCAACATCAGCAACAACAAATTGGCAACATCCAATTGGTTATACAAATCCCGATCGTAATCACAGTCGAGCCACCACATCTCGAGTGGGGGCCTCAAGATGGGGACATGGTGAAATTTATGACATTTACCGTGGTTGATCCGAAAATCCTACTCACTCATTATGATCTTTCGGATTCAACCTTTGCCGTGGTACCAGAGCAGTGTGTCCGCACCCCGACCAAGGTGGTGCTCGCCATTCGAAGAATAGATATCAATCATAAGTTTTTATGTTCAGTACACATGCATGCGAAGGTGAGCGAAAGTCATGAACGTGAAGGAATTGGCTACTTGGTTTCCGACCAACCGTGAGAAATTTAAAAGAAACAACTATGGAATAGGTTAGGAGGCTCTATTTTTTACTTTCCAGGATGAAGCTCTTTGAAGGAGAGGCCATAATGGCCTTGTAACTGTCCATTTTTCGAAATTCCTCATATGGGAACATCCATGTTGTAAATGCTCGCGGTGGGCCTGGCGGGGGTAAGACTGGACCCCGTGCTAATCGAAATCCAACGTGATCACATCGGCTCATAATATCAACTGCTCTACGCACAGATGGCTGAGCCGCAATTGCCCCCATATCCCATGCGCCTCCTCGTGCAGCAAAATAAAATGAAAATTGACCCTCCATTTCTCCGAGGACAAGTGGTTGCCAATTCGAAGTAACAAGTTTTCCCCAATATCGGTTTTTTTTCTCGCACATTAATTCAAGAACGTTTCCCTGCATATCGTAAAATCCCCATCGATTTGGCAGCTTGGTGGCAACATCATGCGGTCCTTCTGCTGCTTCAAACCATGCATACCAATGCAATAGGGCGGGGTCATCACCAAAGCTGTAAAGAGTGCGAACGCCGGCGAGAGCAGCGCACTCATATTCTGCCTCGGTCGGTAAACGATATTCTTCATCCGGTCCAAGTCGGCCAAGTTTACGTTCGCGCGTTGTCAATAAATCGCAGAACGCAAGCATTTCTGGAAAAATAATTGAATGCACTGGTTTATGTGGTCCAGGAACTAGGCTAGGATTAATGCCCGTAACCGCTTGGAATTGCTCTTCAGTTACATCAGTTATTCCCAGCCAATAATCAGAGAGCGCCACTTCCGTCTCTGGCCATTCATCGCTCCAAGGGTGAATGTCGGGCGAACGGCCAATCGTGACATGAGCTGCGGGGATCTTGCGTAACGTTAACGCTACATCTCCCGAGAGATGTAGTGTGAGTCCTTGCAAAGGTACAATAGGATCAATTTTCGGGGGCATTTCTGGCGCAACTGACGGCGGAAGATGACGATCGGCTGGTATCGGGTCAGCTACGAGAAAAATTCCAGCATTTGCACTTGATTCAGGCCAACTGGAGCGGTCCCTGATCATGATAGAGCGAGTTACCCGTCGGCGATCTAATACAAAAACAGGTCCCGTCGGGTCTTTCTCATCATGATTCGGGTAATCTGCCATGAGGTCGCGCATCCAATAGCCACAGTAGGATTCAAGGTAAATTCCCCATGGAGTCATGGCATCAGTCCCGGGAACTTCACCATGTGCTATAGCGGTAAATTGATGACTCGAATCATGGACCCAGCAACTTAATCCACTTGGCTGAGTAGCTTGCCACCAAAAATCCTGCTCGCCCATAGCAATGCCGCTTCGAGCAATATACTCCCATTCTGCTTCGGTAATGAGGCGAAATCGTCTATTATTCCGTTTACTGAGCCACTCTGCGTAAGCCACAGCATCAAGCCATGTTTGGCTATGAACTTCGCACGCTTCTGACGGACAGCTTTTATATAATCCCGGGGTATTGATCCACTGATCCATTGACTCAAATTTCCATCCGCTCGGACTAGGGCCGAGTTCATCTTCATTGCCTTTTCGTCCCGTTTCTTTGAGAAAAATCCTAAACTGTGCTTTAGTAATTGCATTGCGCGCAACATAAAAAGGACTCAAGGTGACATGACGATGTGAGTTGACGACGTCTCCCCCCATCAAAAAAGTACCCCCTTGGATGTATACAAATTCTAAGCCACTACTGCTCGTAAATCGTGGGATCGGCGGAATGTCGCCTGCAAACATAGATGAAGAAAAGGTAAAAACTGTAAATAAGTGAAGGAGCCCCCTGAGAGCATTCACTTGATATCGAAATATCTTCGTATTCGTCACAGTGATACCGCTTACTTCTGGCTCAAGGAGAAGGAGGCTTAGGTATGGTTGAATTTTGTACAAGAGTGACGGCATTGCTCCATGCTCGTACCACGGAGGTTAACGGCATGGTCAATTGATTCCAAGGCGGTGTTTCCTCGTAGCTTGTTAACTGGTTAGCTCTAAAAAGAGTAAATTTTCCACGAAGATCCGCTTCATTCCCATGTCCACCAATGGTCGTTCAAGCCCTCTTCCCATAACGCTAATTGCCGAAAGCATGGGGAA
>Ga0206821_10256_pt1 | contig 10906 bp, 10 predicted proteins | sample Alteio_BWOrgCont_85_FD_152860 | JGI IMG/M metagenome (GOLD analysis project Ga0206821, IMG submission 152860) | Enriched cells from forest soil in Barre Woods Harvard Forest LTER site, Petersham, Massachusetts, United States -... | ecosystem: Environmental > Terrestrial > Soil > Temperate forest >...
GCACATGAAGGACCGCTCCCTCGTCGCTTCACGTTCATTTTGAACGGGCCGGTCTACGCGCCTATTGCGCGGGTTGCGTGCGTTCGGACACGCTGCGCGGCGTGAGCTTGCTCGAATGCGCAACGCGCCCCGTCCGGAGCAGCAGGCGCGAGACGAACCGGAACTGCATCGCCAGATACACGAGTATGCCCCACACCGCGAACGAGAATGCGAGCGCGGCAAGCAGCAGGGTGGGCAACGGGCTTGGCCATGTCGGAATGTCGGATGCATAAGGCGGATCGATAAGCGTTGACGCGAAACGCTTGTCGGATTTCAGCATCGTTTCCATCTGCTCCTGCTCGGAGAGGACCTGAATGAGCGTGTCCCGCTCGTAAGCATTCGTGACCTTCGGGAGCTCTTGATTCAGATAATACAGCCGCGCGGAAACATCGCTCTCCATATCCTCGCGAATAAGGTTGTCGGCCTCCAGCAAAATAACGTTCAGGAGCTGCTGCGCCTGAGTCGCGTCGGTGAAGGTCAGCGAAACCGAGGGATAGGACGTATCCGACAGGAACGACGAACCTTGCGTGCCCCGGCTCTTGTTCGCTGTCTCGATCGCGAGATTTTTCTTGAAGAACTTCATGACGCTGTCGGCATTCGGCACGCCTCTGGAAGGACGTCCCGTCATCCGATTGAAGCCCATGGATGCGGATTGGAGCATGCCGGGCGGCCGCCACCTATGATTTTTCGCGTCCCACCGCTCGGCATACAGGGTCTGTAATATATGATCCTTTTGAATGAGCACGTTGACGAGACGTACGGACTGCAGCAGCTGCAGATATTCCTGGAACGGATCGTTCGACGACGGAGTGCCGCCGCCGCCCATGATCCTTTTTACGAAATTTGCCGACGTGCTTCCGGTCGCTCCACCGACACCGGACATCATCGAGTCGACGGGCGACGGTGGCGGCGGTCCTATGATGGCTACCGCTGTAAATTGCTGTTTTGGGAGAAAATAGACGCCGACGGCGATGAGCAGGAACAAGGGCACGATAACGTACAGCAGCCGGTAGTGGGTCCTTAGCTGCTGGAAATACAGCGTCAGCGACCCCCAACTGAATGTCGATGCGCTGCCTGCATCAGCACCGGCCGCCCGCTCGTCAAAGTTCTTCATCGCCATATGCCCTATGCAACCCGAACGGCCAGGGGCCGGCGCGGTGCGCGATTCGGTTCGCGGCGGCCCGGGATCGTGAAAGCGCCCCTGCGGTATCCGGCGAGCAAGACCTGCATGTCAGACCCCGACGATTCGGCCCAAGTTCCGTTGCAAAACAAATGTCTAACGAACATTGCGGGCGCCGTCCACACCCGTTCGTGCCTCGTCGGGATGGATCATGCAGCACCCCTGCGGTCCGGTTGCCGAAACGCGTCCATCGTTGTCAGAAGCTCCGAAAGCCCGCAGACGATATGATAAAATGAACTTGCCGGAGCCGGCTGCTGCGCAAATTCGCCGTCAGCCCGCAACACGTCGCGCCACAGCCCCGCGATGGGAACGTCGAAATAGAGCTGCAAGCCTTTCAGGGCGATGGCCGTCTCGTAGCGTTCGTCGGCATGATGCGTGCGCCGGAAGCGCGCGACCGCGACCTTCAGACGTTCGGTCTGCGGCCATAGCCGTGCGTCGGCGTTTCTGAGCGCGCCGCCCAGGTCGATTTCGTTGATCGCAACGCCGCGGACACGGTCGATGCCGTGACGCCGCCCAAAGGATACGAGTCTTTCGCCCGCCTGGGTTGCATCGACAATGCCGGATTCGGTGAGGCGTTCGAAGAGCCAGGCCCATTCGAAACAGTGCCCGGGCTCGACAAGGTCACCGCCGGCGCCCGCTTCGCGTTGCCAATCGTCGGCAAAATACTCCGCGAGAGCACCGGTCCGCGCGTCGATGAATTTCGCCTGGCAGAGGGACGCCAATTCGACGACCAGGTCCTTCCAGCGCGTGCCGCCCGTCGACTGCCAAAGCGCGAACGCGGCTTCGAGCAGGTGCATATGGGGATTTTGCCGGCGGGGCGGCCCGTCGACTTCGCCCTCGCGGAAACCGCCCTTGGGATGGCGCCAGGTCTCGAGCGCATCCATCGTCGTATCGGCGAGACTCCAAAGATCCGGGCGGCCCAGCGCACGCCCGGCATGCGCCAGGCAAAACAGGACAAAGGCATGGTCGTAAAGATCCGCACGCAGATCGAGCGGTGCGCCATCGTCGGAAAATGTATGGATGAAAAATCCGTCCGCGCGCCGCCCGCCATTGATGAGCACTTCGACGGCCCGCTCTACGGGACCGCGCCAATTTCCCGTCCATCCCGACCGGCCCAGTTCGCAATAGGCGTAAATCTGCCGCGCCTGCACGCGCAGACGCCGCACTGCCGGAAGCGCGTTGCCCTCAAGATCGATCAGCTCGGCGAAGAGGCCGTTGCCGCTAAATCCCTTTTCGATCCAAACCGGCGCGGCGCTATTGAAAAGCCATTGTCGCGCGGCCGCAGCCGCTTCGGCCAAACCATCACTCTCCGCGTGGCTTGCCGACATGACTGAAACCCCGATTAAAAAGCCGGGATTTTATGCTAGAGATTGTTTGCGTTGTCCATGAAACTTGGCTCTTTATCGGCACGCGGCTGATTCAGTTCTATCGCTTCACATGGACCAACTGAAACAATCGCGCCAGGTGCGTTCTCGCGCGGCGGGTTCCATCGGCGGGCAGATCGCGAACGAGCCGGAAAAAAGGGGCAGCTGAGACGAATGATTCTCGTGACGGGCGGAGCCGGTTTTATCGGAAGCAACTTTGTCCTGAAGTGGCTGGCGGAGCATGACGAGCCGGTTCTCAACCTCGACAAGCTCACCTATGCCGGAAATCCCGCAACGTTGAAGTCTCTTGCCGGAAATCCGCGCCACATCTTCGCGCGGGGCGATATCGGCGATTCCGCACTGGTCGATGCGCTTCTCGCGCAACACAAGCCGCGCGCGATTATCAATTTCGCAGCCGAGTCCCACGTCGATCGCTCGATACACGGCCCCGCCGATTTCATCGAGACGAACATCATGGGCACTTTTCGTCTGCTCGAATCCGTCCGCAGCTACTGGCAGACACTCGACCGTGCGGATGCGAGAAAATTTCGCCTGGTGCATATCTCGACGGACGAAGTTTACGGATCCCTGGCGCAAGACGACAGCGCCTTCTGCGAAACCAATCCCCATCGTCCTAACAGCCCATATTCGGCAAGCAAGGCCGCCAGCGATCACCTCGTGCGCGCCTGGCACGGCACCTACGACATTCCCGTCGTCACGACCAATTGCAGCAACAATTACGGGCCCTATCAGTTTCCCGAGAAACTCATTCCACTCGTCATCCACAATGCGCTGGCAGACAAACCGCTGCCCGTTTACGGAGACGGTGCGCAGGTGCGCGACTGGCTCTACGTCGAAGATCATTGCCGCGCCATCGAGCGCGTGCTGGAAGCCGGCGTCCCCGGCGAGACCTACAATATTGGCGGCTGGAACGAGAAAAAGAATCTCGACGTCGTCCGCGCGATCTGCACGATCCTCGACGAATTGCGTCCGAAGGGCGGCAACAGAGTCTACTCCGATCAAATCGCCTTTGTGAAAGACCGCCCTGGGCACGACAGGCGGTACGCCATCGACGCAAACAAGATCGAACGCGAACTCGGGTGGCGGCCGCGCGAGACGTTCGAAACGGGGCTCCGCAAGACGGTCAACTGGTATCTCGATAATGCCGTGTGGGTCGACGGCGTGACGAGCGGCGAATACCGCCAATGGGTAGGCTTGCACTATGGCGGCTGAGAGCAACGGCATCCTGCTGTTCGGCGCTCGTGGGCAGCTTGGGCACGAACTGCAACGGTCATTGACGCCGCTTGGAGCCGTCAGCCCTTTCGGCTCCTCCGATGCGGATTTCCGCAAACCCGAAATGCTGCGCGAGATCGTTCGCCGCCATCGGCCTCGCATCATCGTCAACGCCGCCGCCTTTACCGCCGTCGACAAGGCGGAAAGCGAGTCTGAAACTGCATTTGCGATCAACGCTACCGCGCCGGCCATACTGGCCGAAGAAGCAGAAGCCGTGGGTGCATGTCTGGTGCATTATTCGACCGACTACGTGTTCGACGGGAAAAAGAACACGCCCTATGTCGAGACCGATCCCGTCAATCCTCTTTCGGTCTATGGTCGCAGCAAAGCGGAGGGCGAGCAGGCAGTCGGCGCAAATCGGCGACACCTGACTTTCCGAACGAGCTGGGTGGTGGGCACGCACGGGAATAATTTTGTGAAGACCATGCTCCGTCTGGCGGGCGAGCGCGAAGAATTGCGCGTCGTCGCCGACCAGATCGGTGCGCCGACATCGGCTGCACTCCTGGCGGATGTGACCGCAAGAATTCTCGCGAAAATGGCAGATCAGTCCGCCGACGACGCGCGTTGGGGGCTCTACCACCTTGTTGCCGTGGGCGAGACCAGTTGGTATGCGTTGGCACGTCACGTCGTCGCGCGCGCAGGTCAGATGGGATACGCCCTTAAAACAAAGCCGGAGGCCATCGTGCCCATCACGGCGGCGGATTATGCATCGACCGCGGCACGACCGGCCAATTCGAGGCTCGATACCTCCAAACTGCGCACGGCTTTCGCGGTGACGCTGCCCGATTGGTCCGCGGGCGTGGACGACGTGCTCGATGGCATCGTTGCGGCAGCGCCATGACACCACCCAAAACCATGCGCAAGGGAATCATCCTCGCCGGCGGCTCGGGGACGCGACTTTATCCGGTCACGCACGCGGTTTCGAAGCAATTGATGCCCGTGTACGACAAGCCGATGATCTACTATCCGTTGACGACGCTCATGCTCAGCGGCATCCGCGATATCCTGATCATATCCACACCGCAGGACACGCCGCGCTATACGGATCTTCTGGGCGACGGCAGTCAGTGGGGTCTTTCCATCCAATACGCCGTGCAGCCGTCACCGGACGGTCTGGCGCAAGCCTTCATTATCGGCCGGTCGTTCGTAGGCGACTGCTTGAGCGCGCTGATCCTGGGCGACAACATCTTCCATGGTCACGACATGGTGAAGCTGACGCAAACCGCCAACGACCGCGCGGATGGTGCAACCGTATTCGCTTATCGCGTCACCGATCCCGAGCGATACGGCGTCGTCGAATTCGATGCAAATCAGCGTGCCGTCAGCATCGAGGAAAAACCCAAGGCACCCAAGTCCCACTTCGTCGTCACCGGCCTTTATTTCTATGACCGCCGGGTCTGCGATATCGCGCGCGAAATAAAGCCCTCCGCGCGCGGCGAGCTGGAGATCACCGATGTGAATCGTCGCTATCTCGAAATGGGATCGCTCAACGTCGAGGTCATGGGCCGCGGCTTCGCCTGGCTCGACACCGGAACGCATGACAGCCTGCTTGAGGCGGCGAGCTTCATTGCGGCGCTGCAGAAACGCCAGGGTCTCATGGTTGCCTGTCCGGAAGAGATTGCGCTGAACCAGAAGTGGATCGACGCGGCTAAGCTTGAAGAACTGGCGCGCCCGCTCATCAAGAGCGGCTACGGCAAATATCTCCTGAGCCTCATCAGTTGAACCGGTAGCGCCATGCCCTACACCGTCACGCCAACGGACCTGCCCGAAGTGCTGCAATTGCAGCCGAAAGTGTTCGGCGACGCGCGGGGCTTTTTCTTCGAGAGCTTCAACGCGCGCGAATTCCGAGAGGCGACAGGCCTGGAGCGCGACTTTGTGCAGGACAATCACAGCCGGTCGGCGAAAGGCGTGCTGCGCGGCCTGCACTATCAGATCCTGCACCCGCAGGGAAAACTTGTGCGCGTTACGCAGGGCGAAGTCTTCGACGTGGCCGTCGATTTGCGCCGCAGCTCGCCCAATTTCGGGCGCTCGACGACCGTCTTATTGTCGTCGGAAAACAAGCTTCAGCTCTGGATCCCCGAAGGCTTCGCGCACGGCTTCGTCGTCTTAAGCGAGACGGCCGAGTTTCTTTACAAGACGACCGACTACTGGCACGCCGAACACGAGCGCTCGCTTCTGTGGAACGATCCGGCGCTGGGCATCGCGTGGCCTCTCACCGCGCCGCCGATATTGGCGCCGAAAGATGCGGGCGGCCGACCGCTTGCAGATGCCGAAGTGTTCGAATAGCGGACCATAACGACGGTCTTCGAGGCTCGTCAGCTCGCACTCTTATCGAGCGTGACGTGCAGGAAGTTGGAATTGTCCGGAAAGTTCGCAACGGTCTCGGCGAGAGCCAGGGCCACATCGATTGCACGGTGCGGCGGCTCGCGGTCGAATGCGACATTCGTTTGATCGGTCAGGATCTTCGGAAGCCGCGCAACGAGAAATTTGTAACGGGGATATTCCTTCGCGAGACTTTCGAAGGCTTTTTCCTGCGCGGCTTTGGCGGCGGCATAGTGAGAAAATTCGCTTTTCCCTCCGGTTGCGTAGACCGATGAAATAAGGACGGCCATGGCTCCGGGGGGCGAAACCCTGAGAAAGGCAGACAATAATCCGAGCGTCGGAGCCAGCGATTTTTCCACAAAATGCGCGAAGCCATCCGCGCCAAGATCCGAAAACTTTCTCGCCTCAATCGGAGGCGACGCGTTGCAGATGCAATAGTCGACCTGTCCGAATTCAGCCAATACCTTCCGCAACAGGTCTCCCGCGACGCCGGCGTCTCCGATGTCTCCCTGGAAAGTCGCGGCTCGGCAATTCTCCTCCGACAACTCCGACAGAACGCGTTTGGCCTCGTCGGACGACGCGCGAAAGTTGATCGCCACAGCGCCGCCTTGCAAGGCTGCGACCTTCGCAATGGCCTCGCCGAAACCTCTCGTTCCACCGGAAATGACGAACGTGCGACCGTGGAATCGTTCAGGATCGAGTGCGAGCTTTTTTATTTCGCCAATTTCGGAGTTGACCGGATTGGGACGGACGTAAGCGATAATGTCGAACCGCGAGGCGTGCGAAATTTTGCCCGTCGCGATTATGCGGTTGAAGCGCTCGTCAAACTGAACCCCTTCGATTTCGCTCGTCTCATTTGGGAAGCTTTTTTCTTGACCATCGAATTCGGCATTCAGCTCGGAAAAAAGAGCCTGCTTTCCTGGGACCTGCATTCCCACGAAATAACTTGCCCACAGCAGGAACGCGAGCTGAGGCTTTGGAATCTGATTTTCGCCAAGCTCCGCCAGATCCAACAACCGGCCCACCGCGACAGAGTCGACGCCAAACGACGGCTTATTCCTGGCCCATGCCGTCAACTCGTTTTCGGTCCACTGCACGGCCAACGGGTCGTCGAGCGGCACGAACGCACTGGCCGAAGGGGGCGCGGCATCGTCCGCGATCCAGTCGGCATAGCTCAGCGCGATCTTGATGTTGACCGTCTCGCCCTGGAAAACCCTGATTTGGACGTCCGCGCCCTTTTCGACCCATTTTATCGAGTAAGGCTGACCGTAGAATAGCGGTCGCTCGAATTTGACCCGTAAAGATCTCAGCGAAAAACTGCGCCCGGCGCACCATTTCCCCAATGCGACGATGACGCCGCAGATCCCGTACACAATCGGCCGGCCGAACTGCGTGCGGCTCGCGTAACGCTCATCGTAATGCAGAGGATTTCGATCGTGAGAGGCGCCCATGAAGGCCTCGATCGTGCGTTCATCAAACAGGAAGCTTGCGGTCACGGCTTTCTCCTCCCGTTGCCGGGGCTATGCCGGAAGCCAGCGGTCGGATTCCGGATCATATTTCAGAACGGCCTTCGCAGGGTTGCCCTCGACCACGACATTCGACGGGAAGCTTTTTTTGACGACGGAATTCGAGCCGACGATGACGCCGGTTCCCAGCTTCACGTTCATCGCTATGACCGAACCAACACCCAGGAAACACCCGTTCCCGATTGAAGTAACGGACTTGGAGCCCGTCAGCCGGTCGCCGATTTTTATGGGACTTTTCACGTCGAAAAAAGGATGGTTCCCGCCAAGAATGGAACTCCCCGCCGTGATGCTCACGTTATCGCCGATCGTCACCTTTCCGATCACGACGATGTGGACAAACTGCTCGATATTGACGTTGTTGCCGATGATCAATTCCGGCGGATTGTCCGGATCCGCCACCACGGCTTCGAGCCGCAGCCCCTGGCGAAATACGCAGTTGTCCCCAACGCGCATGAACCGCGGGTTTGAAATCATCATCGGGTCGATGACCACGCTGTTTCTGCCGAACGCGGCGAACTGCGGCGCGTAATAGAGTCTGCTCTTCAGTGAAGCGAAAACACGATGGAGCAGTTGAAAAAAATTCACCGGTTGCAGGGAAAGCGCCTTGCCGATCTTCCGTGCTGTCGAACTACCCGGCATGCCTCAGCTTCTTTCCAGCTTCTCGGTGATGATGTCTGCGATCTCGCCGACGTTTTCCAAATCCTGAACCTGGGCCGACGTGAATTTGATTTTGAATTCCGTTTCCAGGCCCAGGATCACGTTGATGTGGTTCAACGAATCCCACGCCGGAATATCCAATGCGCTCGTCTTTGGTCCGATTTCATCGGGGATCTCGTCGAACACCTGCCCGAGAACCTTGGTAATCCGACGATATATATCCTCCGTTTGGCTCATTGCATTTCTCTTGATCTGATCCTGGTTGGTTTAGGGGAATAGCGCGATATCTCGAGCGACCAGAGGGCGCTTTCGGGGGTGGCCTCTATCGATTCAAAGCCCAGGCGCGCGTACAGATTTTCGACAATCCCGTTTTTGGGTGTCGATTTGTAGCCGCCTCGAATGCGGGCCACGCCGCGTGCGCTGGCCGCCGCAACGAATAGATTCATCATTTCATCTTCGACTTGGCGCCCGAACACGCGACAGCTCATCAGCCAGTTGTCGACGGTCACGTTGTCACCGTCGATATGAAGCGCGCCCACGGCAATGATCCCGTTATCGCCGAATTTGTCCTTCAGACGCGCCCAAACGACAATCCAGTTCGGGTCCACCATCATTTGGAGCATCTCCGCGTCCGAATAGCGTCTTGTCGTCAGATTGAATTGATTGGTCTTGTTCGCCAATTGAACGACGCGCGCGAACGACTCGCTATCGACGCGCCCCCATTCCAGCTCCATATCCAGACCTTCGAGATAGCCATCGATGTCCGTCGAAGATTCCTGCAGCCGGGCCCTTTCGAGATTTGCCTGATATTGGTCGGCCCGCAGCATGTCCTCCTCGGTGACGACGATGGCCTCCAGGAAGCCGGACCGGCTGATGCATTGCGCGTAGTAGGCCGGATCTTCCGGCAGTTCGGGAACCATGACTTCGGGCAACTCGCGGCGCACAAGCTCACGTTCCGCAGGATTGTCGTCGACAAAAAGCAATGCGTCGGCACCCAAATTCAGCTCGGCGGCGATTCTCTTGAGATTGTCCACCTTGTTGTCCCAATTCGCCACAAAGGCCGCGAAATCGCTTCTCCGGATCTGCATCTCCGAGTGCTTGTCGAACGCCTCGACAGCGATTTGATGGTCGTTCTTTGAGCAGACCGCAAGCACCAAACCGCGGGCTTTTTGCGCCAGAATAAACTGCTGAAACTCGATATAGGCTTCGCCCTCTGCACTTCCCTGGCCAAGCCTTATGCCATCAACTCCATCATCTCCAATCACGCCGCCCCAGAGCGTGTTGTCCAGATCGAGCACGATGCATTTCGCCGATCGGCCATTCTTGGCGGCAACCAGGCGCGCGACATAGTCCCCGTAGAGAGGGCTCGCGTGCGGATGAATCTCCTGCTTCGCGTGATGCCAGATCGCCGGATCGTGCCAGCTCTCAAGGCCTTCGAGGCTCGCGTATCGGCCCACATCGAGAAGGGCCACATCCGCCTCGGCACTCGGCTTCAGCAGTGCCTGATTCAGAGCCGCGATAAAGCCCGAGCGCGAACCGGGCAGGCGATTTTCATTGCTGCCCAAAACATCCGGAAAGACCGGGAGAAATGTTTGCTGGACGACAAACGCACCCAAATCCGATTTGGCAATCGACCAAAATCTCTCGAGCGCGGAGACGGTTCTCGAAATATCCCCGCCGGCGAGACCGTATATATATCGAGCGTCGATGGAGAACACGACAACGTCCGGCGAAAACCCACGAAGGGACGAAGCCGCGTCAAGAAGTTCGTTCTGAAACAAGTTGTACCCACCGACGAAGACTTCCGCGGAGATATTTCGTCTTGCACACGCCACCCGGATTGGCGCCGCCAAGTGATCGAGCGTTCCCGTGCCGATCAGCGCGATTTTCAGGCGTCGACTGGCGAAAGCCTTCGCGGCGTCCCCGATCTTCGTCATCAGGCGATCGAGCTTGCCCACCTGGAAGATGTCCAGATCGTGCTTGGCAAGCGCCGTCAGCATGGCCCATTGCTGCTTCGCGTCCGACTCTCCGGCGGCACGCTTGAGCCCGCTCTCCCAATCTTTGGGCTTCGGAAGCCAGCTCAGATTCACGGTCATAACGGCGCCTCCAAAAGCATGCCTGCCGTCCGCGAGACGGCCGCGCGGACGATTTTAGCGAAAACCTGGCAACAAACGATGGGGCGCCGATATCATGGGCAACTCTGCGAGACTTACGTGACCGACGGCGGTTTCGGCACGGGTCGCGCGATGATCTCGATGCAGTCGCCCTTGCGGAAAGCATCCGTAATCTGGGCTGCCCATTGGCCGACCAACATGAGCGCCGGATTGTTGATCAGCCATCCGACGTGAGACGGTTTCCCGCTGCTTCGATTGAGCATGATCTGGATGCTTCCGATCAGGCCCGCAAAGGTCGAATTGTAGCCGACGTGCTCCACCCGGAAGCCTTCCTGCTCGAGGAACGTCGTCAAAGATCGCGGCGAATATCCGTAGGGATGCGTTGGCGGCCCGAGGTTGTACCAGTTGGGG
>Ga0206821_10257_pt1 | contig 10900 bp, 14 predicted proteins | sample Alteio_BWOrgCont_85_FD_152860 | JGI IMG/M metagenome (GOLD analysis project Ga0206821, IMG submission 152860) | Enriched cells from forest soil in Barre Woods Harvard Forest LTER site, Petersham, Massachusetts, United States -... | ecosystem: Environmental > Terrestrial > Soil > Temperate forest >...
ACCGTTAAGGACAGAGATTTGCGAACAGGTGATATTACAATAAAACAGTTTGATGGACCCTTTAATCCTGCTGATTTACCCAGTAAACGGGCTTTGATAATCGATGATATGATTTCAAGTGGCAATACTGTTATCCAGTCTGCTCAACTGCTTAAGGATCATGGAGTTGTTTCGTGTGATGTATTTGCGACTCATGCCATTTTTTCAGAAGATGCTCCAGAATTTTTGCAGGATTCAAGCATTGATCGCGTCTATGTGACGGATACTGTTTTTATCCCGGAAGAAAAATTCTTCCCCAAACTGCATGTTTTGTCAATTGCTGAGATGGTTGCGAAAGAACTACGTTAAAGTTTTTATTTCCAGTTCTCTGAGTATTCTGAATTATGAAAATCCCAAAAGCTATCCAAAATGTTACTGAAAGTTTTGAACGTCTACCCGGCATTGGTCCCAAGACTGCTGAGCGGCTCACTTTTTATTTATTGCACGTTCCTCAAGGTGAATTGGATAAGTTTGCTTCTTCAGTACAAAATCTAAAGAAAGATACTGTAATTTGTTCAATATGTTTTAATATCGGCGAGTCTGATCCTTGTTCCATTTGCTCGGATCAAGAGAGAAATCATGCAATGCTTTGTGTTGTTGAACAACCGCTTGATGTTATTGCTCTAGAAAAAAGCAAAAGATATTCTGGCGTATATCATGTATTAAATGGGAAAATCGATCCGTTGAATAACATAGGTCCGGATGAGATCCGAATTAATGAGTTGATTACTAGAGTGAATGTCGTGTCAAACGCTGCTATTAAAGAGATAATTTTGGCAACAAATCCGACAATGGAAGGTGAAGCAACGGCAATGTATATAGCAAAAAGACTCAGACCTCAAAATGCAAATCTCAAAATTTCACGAATAGGGAGAGGCTTGCCAATTGGCGCAGATATCGAATACGCTGACCCAACGACCCTTGATCGTGCGATGGAAGGACGGAGTGAATATTAGGAAAGTTAGTTAACGTGTTTATTGATAAAGTTATTTATAGTATTATTAGCGTATGCCGAATTTTAATCCCTTTTCCAGCGATGACGAAGATACAAGTTTTGAACGGGGAACTCCGATAAGTCAAACTTCAAAGAATATAACACAAGCGGTTTCTTCTCAAACAAACGCCCAAGCGAACAAAATAAAGGATGATATAGTAAATCAACTATATGGACCAAGTACCCCTCAAGATCAAGGTACTGATGAAGCAAATACTTCACAGCTCGATCATTCGAACGCCGCATCTCGCGCAGTAGCACATGCTGGTGGAGCAGGGGCAAATAAGAGTTCAAGCGTACAGCAAAGTTCTAACAAGACTCCTGAAGAACAGGCAAAAATGGAGCGAATCCGTCACGAATTGTTTGGTAAATATAAAGCGCAATTTCAGCCCGTACAGAATGGTGCTCATAATATCGCAAAGGATTTAGAACAAGGAATGGAAAAAGCTCGGAAAGAACGGGAACAGAAAGAAATGCAAAGAAAACAAGAAGAAGAGGAAGAAGAACGCCGCCGTGAAGAAGAGAAGAGGACACAGCAGCAAGAACTTGCAATGCCGGCAGGGAAAAAGACAGGATTCACGTTTGGCAAAAAACAACAACAGCCAATGGCAGTACAATTGGAAAAAACAAAGACAGAAAGCAACAGAGGGACAAGTGGATAGGGAAGTTTACTTATTATTGACATGTTGAGCGAATAACTTATAGAATGACTATATTATGAGTGAGCCAGGAAACGGTGAAGGATTTTCTCCAATCAGACCAAACGAGGTTGCTCTAGCAGAACGTGTAGATAAAGTATATGGTAATGCTGCAGGTTGCGTTGAAAAAATTTTAGATGGACTTGATTTCTAATTTCAGATTGACAGTTACGTTCCTCTTTGTTTTACTCCTAGCGTAAGGTATAATGCGAAGTAATCGCAAAAAGTTTTTAGATTTGCGATTCAATTTTGTATTTTGAATTGAAGTATGTTAAAAATCTATAATTCTCTTTCCAAAAAAGTCGAAGAATTTAAGCCGATTCATCCACTTCAGGTGGAGATGTATACTTGTGGACCGACAGTGTATTCATTTGCGCACATCGGCAACTTCCGGACATACACAATGGCAGATATTTTGCTTCGGGTTTTGCAATACAACGGCTATGATGTCACATATATTATGAATTTGACAGATGTTGGACATCTCACCGGAGATAATTTGGGTGATGCGGATTTGGGTGAGGACCGGATGGAAAAAGCCGCCAAAAAAGAAGGAAAAACCGCATGGGAGATTGCGGATTTTTACACAGAAGTTTTTCTTAAAGATTTTGACAAACTCAATTTAACCCATCCAAAGAAATTCACCAAAGCAACCGATCATATCAAAGAACAAATTAATCTGGTAAAACGTCTGGAAGAAAAAGGATTTACGTATAAGACATCTGATGGTATTTATTTTGACACGTCAAAATTCAAACATTATGGTGAGTTATCCAGTTTGGACCAAATAAAAGCTGGTGCGCGGATGGAAATAAATCTTGAAAAGAAAAATCAGCGAGATTTTGCTTTGTGGAAATTTAGTTATCCAAATGGTGTTTCGTTTAAAGAATATATCGCAAAATCAGGAATGAAAGCGGAAGAAGCGGAACAACAAAAACGCCAGATGGAGTGGAAAAGTCCGTGGGGGATTGGTTTCCCTGGTTGGCATATCGAATGTTCAGCAATGAGTATGAAATATCTTGGCGAGACGTTTGATATTCACACAGGAGGTATCGATCTTAAAGAAACACATCATCCCAACGAAATTGCGCAAGCTGAAGCAGCGACCGGCAAAAAATTTGTCGACTATTGGGTGCATGGGGCATTTATTCTGGTCAATGGCGAGCGGATGAGTAAAAGCAAAGGCAATCTCTATACTGTTTACGATTTGGAAAAAGAAGGCTATGACGTATTGGCGCTTCGTTATTTATATCTGCAAACGCATTATCGTCAGGAGATGAATTTCACTTTTGAAGCACTTGATGCTGCGCAAAATGCGTATAAAAAATTGGTTTTGGATATTAGCCGTTGGAAAGAACCGTCAGAAAGTGCTGGTGAAAAAGTTCCAGCAGGTATCTTTGAAGATTTTGAGAAACGATTTTTGGACGCGCTTAATGATGATCTCAACACTGCACAAGCACTTGCTGTTATGTGGGAAGTTGTCAAATCACCCTATCCAAGCGGTCCCAAATTGCGGATGTTATTTAAGATGGATAGAGTGTTAGGGCTAAATTTACAAGAGTTAAGTCTACAAGTGCGAAACGCTCAAGGTATTGTCCCGGGACATATTCAGAAATTGGTTGAAGAACGCCAGCATTTAAGAAAACTGCGTAAATTTAATGCGGCAGATCAGATTCGTGCGAAGATTGAAAAGTTAGGATATGAACTTGAGGATACAAAAAAAGGACCAAAAGTAACGAAGAAATAATTCATTTTTGTTAGTTTAACACAGTAACATTTTATCTTTTCCTCATTGCTAAGAAAAAGCTAATCAGAAAATACAGAAGGAGTGCTTGCCAGAAAATGATTGAGATTAGTGTTGTACTTAAAAAAATTGCGACTGCTTCGCGTTGCATTCCATAAACAGTAATAAGTAACGAGCCAAGTTTGGCTGCAATAAAAAGCAAAAGTATTGCGATAATCGGTGAAAAGATTACCGGCAGAAGTACAGGACGACGAATCGTTTCCTTAATCGAGCGATACGGATGGAAGGTCAATCCGATGAGCATTTTTGTCCATAAATAACTTCCGTAAATGAGAATGACTCGTTTTTTCATAACATTTCCTCTTTATTTATATACTTTTAAAAATCCCTAAGACAAAATCTGTATACGCGTGTCCGATGATTCCTCTGAGTGCCAATGATAGTAAAAATGCTAAGGGGATAAGAAATCGCCAGGGATGATCGCTGAGCCATACAATAGCGAATGCAAAAAATTTAGGGAAAGGGACCGTGTCCATTGCTTTTTTTTGTTCCTGCGCTCGTTTTTGGAGAAGTTGTACAAAATCACGTTGTTTCATTTTTCTTTTTTGCGGGTTTTTTCCCAGGGTTCATCCCGCCAGTGCCATTTGTTCCTCTGTATAATTTCAAGCTTGACTATAATACCTCATGAACTGCTGTCTCGCTCGGTAGAGACGGGACTCAGTTGCTTTGAACGATAAATTTAGTTCTAGTGAGATTATTTTTACAGGTAGTTCGTCGATATAGTGCATACGAAGAATTTGTTGGTATTTTTGTGAAAGTTTTTCAAAGGCAATTTGCAACCGTATTTTTAATTCTCTTTTTTCTAATTGAAATTCTGGTTGGTGAACTTGTTCTTCAATAATTTTTAGGTAGGGAAATTGTGAAAAAATAAGAGATTTAATTTTCTTTTTGCGATAAAAGTTTGCTACTTTGTGATGTGCGATTTGATAAAGCCAGGATTTGAGGCTTGATTGTGTATTTAGGGTTTGCATGCTGTCAATCGCATCAAGAAAGACATCATTGAGAATCTCTTGAGCATCCTCGGTTTTTGGAAGTTTATTTTTTAGATAACGAAGAATTCCTGGTGCGTATTGCTGATAGAACGTCTCAACTGCATAGGGATCTCCTTGAAGAATTTTTTCAACGATATGCATAACGGTTTGATTATACAATAAAAACGAATGATTCTGCAAAAAAATACGACTTAATGTATATGAGAAAACGGTTCTATTGTTTAAAAATCGGAGGCTCTGTTATTACTGACAAGGCGATTGCGTACACAGCAAGAACAGATATCATTCAAAAAATTGCAAAAACACTTGTCTCCCTGAAATCTCCAATGATTATCAGTCATGGAGTTGGAAGTTTTGCCCATACATCCGCGAAGAAATACGGCGGCAAAAACGGATACAGTGATCCGTGGGGAATTGCAAAAGTTGCACGAGATGCACAGGCGATTAATCAAATTGTCATGGATGTTTTTCTTGATGCCGGCTTGCCTGCAGTTTCCTTTAGTCCGAGAAGTTGTCTTTTGACAAAGAAAGGGGAATTGGAAAAATCTTTTTTTGACCCAATCAAAGAGGTGTTGGGACAAGGGTTGATTCCTGTTATTTATGGCGATGTCATCTGGGATACAATGCAAAAAACAACAATTTATTCGGGCGAAACATCATTGCATTTGTTGATCCGTTATTTGTTGAGAAATGAGTTTGATATCTCAAAAATTATTCAACTGAGCAATGTGGATGGTGTTTTGGACGAAAAAAATGAAGTGATTCCTGAAATTACGCAAAAAAAATGGCAGGATATGAAAGTGCATATAAAGAAGATGAAAGTTGCCGATGTTACTGGCGGGATGGGACATAAAGTTGAAGAAGCGCTCACAATGACAAAGTATGGCATTGAAACAGTGATTTTGAATGGTATGACGGATGCATTTTTTAATTTTGTAGAAAATAAGGAAGCGAAAGGAACGGTGATTAGGTGAAATGGGACTTCTTGTAGAACAACGTTTTTCACCTGAAGAAGATGTTGATGATGCAATTACCTCCGTTGTGGGAATAGGTGTGATTATTATAGCAAGTAGATTGTCAGGAGCTAGCGATGAAGACTTACTTTTAACTGTTGCAGAAAAGAATGATAAACCAGTAACGGATAAACGTGCTGGCTTGAGAGGTATTCCCCAGGAGACTGTGAAAGTTGAGCCGATTCTAGAAGGCTTTTCTCCTGAATCGCCTTTGTCAACTTTACAAGGAGCACTTTTGGAAGAGATAGGAGGGTCTATGACCGATTTTAATAGAATAGTGTTTGACAGAGGAAGACACGAGATTCCTCTATCCACATTGCCAGGGAAAAAGGGTGGAATTGAAATTGTCCTCTATGGCGGCGATCCAGATAGACTCTTGCCTTTTGAAGAGAGTGAAGTAGATGCATTTAGTTGGATGACAGCGGATACATTCTTAGGAGGACCAAATAGAAGGAGGACATCTATAGATTTAGTAGATGGCGCAAGAAGTCGCGGATTACTTTCTCGTCAAAACTGGGGAAAAACACAACAAGTTTTCCCAGTGGGATTCAATAGTGATGCATTTCTTAGGAGAAGAGCAACAATTCAGGATATTACTCAAGTAGTAAAATAATATGGAAGAACTGATAGTTTTAGTAAATGATAATAATGAAGAGATTGGCACTGCGCCAAAATTGGCAGCGCATAATGCTGATACTCCTTTGCACCGTGCTTTCTCGGTTTATATTTTTAATAAAAAAGGAGAGTTTCTTTTGACCCAACGGGCGCTTAGTAAGAAGGTATTTCCTGGCGTTTGGACCAATAGTTGCTGTGGTCATCCTGGACCTGGAGAGAAAACAGAAGACGCGATCAAGCGGCGGTTGAAGTTTGAGTTGGAGCTGGAGCCGAAGGATTTGAAAATTGTTTTGCCCCACTTTCGCTATCGTGCGGAAATGGATGGCATTGTAGAAAACGAAATTTGTCCCGTCTATATTGCAACTGTTACGAAAAATCCGAAGCCGAATCCACAGGAAGTTGAACGATACGAATGGATTGCATGGGAAGAATTTCTTTCTCGATTGAAAAAAAATTCAAAGAAGTATTCGAAATGGTGCAGGGAACAGGTTGAGGAACTTAGTTTAGTTAAGGAATTAATTCGTTAATGCGTTAACAATATTTTATGTTACAGCATGTCGCAGTTATTATGGATGGTAACCGGAGGTGGGCAAGAGAGAAAAAATTGCCAACATTTGTCGGACATCAAAAAGGGTATCAACAAATCGAAAAAATAGTTGAACGAGCAAAAGATCATGGGATACAATATATTACTTTCTGGGCTTTTTCAACAGAGAACTGGAAAAGGGATAAGGTGGAAGTTTCTTATTTGATGAAGCTTTTTCGATATGCTCTCAAAGGTGATTTGATGAAAAAAATGATAAAAAAAGGTGGGAAAATCAATGTTTTAGGAGATCTTATAGCATTCCCTGAAGATATTAGAAAAGGGATAGCAAAAGTGGTAGAAGAATCGAAAGGGAATATGGGTATTCAAATAAATATTGCACTTAACTATGGAGGCAGGGAAGAGATACTTCAAGCTGTTCAACAAATAGTTTCAAATAAAGTAGATAAGACTGATATTACAGAAGAATTATTTTCGCAATATCTACACACCAGAAATCAACCCGACCCTGATCTTATCATCCGTACAGGAGGATCATTTCGGCTGAGCGGTTATCTGCCTTGGCAAAGTGTTTATAGTGAATTATATTTCACTGATACATATTGGCCGGATTTTGATGAAAAAGCATTTGATAAGGCACTTGAGGAATATGGGGGAAGAGAAAGAAGGTTTGGGAAATAGTTCTGTTTAGTGGAAAAAATTTATTTTTCGTCTTTAAAATATTGATTTTTATTCCGCTAAATGTTGCGTCTTTTTACTCTTGCTATTATACTTCTTTTTATGCACTATAAATTTAATCGCTCGCTTGTCGGTGGAACATTTGACCGCTTTCATCTTGGACATCAAAAATTGCTGACGACTGCATTTCAAAATTCTGAAAAAGTGATTATTGGACTTGCGACAGATGAATTGTTTAAAGATAAATCGCAGTCGTATATTATTGAAGATTATAAAACCCGTGAGCAAACAGTTCTAGATTTTCTTTCACAAAATAATTTAGCAAGCCGCTCAGAGATTGTTCCAATTCATGATTTTTATGGAACGAGTCTTACAGATGCAGATCTTGATGCGATTTTTATAACCGAGAGCAACAGAGAAAATGTTTTGAAAATGAATGAAGAGCGGCAGAAGAAGGGTTTTCGTCCTCTTGAAATTATTATTGTTGCATATGTTCACGGCAATGACGGAGAGATTATTTCATCGGTTCGAGTCAGAAATGGTGAGATTGACCGCGAAGGGAATTCATATGTTAAATTGTTTGAAAAACAATCAGAGTTTGTCCTTCCAGGAAATGAACGGGGAGAATTCCGTAAGCCACTTAGTCCGATCGTGAAAGAGATGAAAGATGTCATCTCTCGTTTGCAGTCTTCAGAGATGCTTATTGCGGTAGGAGATATTGTTGCAGAGTCTCTTGTGAAATTAGGCAGACCAGCTGATGTGAGTGTCATTGATGGAAGAACACGAAGGGAAATTTTAAGCGCCAGGTCTAGTAATTTATTTCATGCAATGGTTCGTCTAGAAGCAGAAAATCCAGCAGGGGTAGTTACTCAAAAAGGGGTTTTAGCACTGAAAGAAGCAATCACAAATTATGAGACAACTCACAAAAAGCAAGTGATAATCGTGACTGGTGAAGAAGATTTACTCGCGATTCCAGCGATTTTGCTTTCTCCTTTGCAAACGATCGTTGTATACGGGCAATTTGACCAAGGTATTGTTGTTGTAAACGTTTCTGAACAAAATAAAAAGCGTGTTTACAATCTCTTTAGGAAATTTAAGTAACATATTAGCACCTCCTTTCTCCATTTTTTAAACCATTTTGGTTTAGCGAATTTGTATTAAGAAGAGAAAAAGAATCCTTATTGTATGCCAAAAGTATTTTCATTAGACCCACCGTTTGTTCAAGTGCAATTGGGAGAATATCCGCATCCTTTTTCCCACAAGTGAGATGGATATGAAATCTTCCGAATGGATCGCGTGTCCAGTTCCATTTTGTGCGTCCGGAAAAGGTCGCGCGTTTTGCCCCCTTGGCGAGTCTGTTTTGGCAAAGGTATTCAAGAAGAATATGCTCAAACAAATGCCCGATTTCCGTATTTCTGACTTCTTCGTCAAATGGCAAATTCAGATCGTTATAGCATGTGGTCGCCAGAACCGACGGTAAATTTTTTTTCAATAAATCTGCGACGGAGGGGATTTCTTTGGTGTTAATTTGATGATGTAGTACGTCCATGATAATTTTGGTTCTGGTTTGTTTTTGTATTATTGCGAGCGAAAAGAGATTTTCTACAAAATACTGCTGCACTGTGGGCTGAAATAATTTCCAGTCCATTCTCGACGCTTTTGCCGCAGGAGATAAATTCTGGTTCATGTGAGTCGGATAAATAATTTCTGTCGGAATAAGTATTTGTAAAACGTATGCAAGCTCTTCTTACAGGATTCTTACTCCTAATTCACTGTATTCCTTTGTGATAACGATGTCAAGCTGAACAGGCACGATGAACGGTCTTTATTGTATAGTGCAATCAATTGATATATCATCATTATTATGAATATAAAACCGGGGGACTTGCTTTTGGGATTATCGTTAGGGGGTATCACTTTAGGATCTTTAGAAGATACATTGATAACTGTTACTAAAATGCATAAAGCGGGTACGTCAGAAATCCGCTTATTACAACAATTCGGTATGGTAGTTGCTTCAGATGAAGCAATTTATTTGCAAGAGGAGAAAGGACTTATTGGCCCTGAGTGGGATCCACTTGTATTGGTGAAAAAAGGGAAAGTGAAAATGATTTCTATCCAGCGGGTAGTAAGAGATGAACGGACTAAAGATACTGTATGGGATGATGCACTGATACTCTATACGCATGAGTTAGGTGGTCCAACGAGTAGAGAGGATGATCAATTGACATGGGAATTATCCGACGCACGGAAAGTTACGCTAGAAAGAAAAGGAATTTTCGGCGGCACAGGCGGTTGGGCTATCACTATTGTTCTCTCATGTGAAGATCCTGAAAAGTTACCTTCTGCGAAATAAAAATTACCGCATTAATTTATGGATGCACTTGAACTGTTGGCAATGGGAGAGAGGATGTCGGTAATGCTTGTACCGGTGTGGCAGTTGGTTGCGGCAGTGGCGTTACTGTGGGCTGTGGAACCGGTGTGGCAGTTGGGCCGGGTTGATTGGTTGGTGTTGGCGTTTTTGCACCGGTTGGTGTTGGGGTGAACGTTGGATATGAAGTTACCGTATTATTGCATGAGTTGGGCTGCGTCCCGTCGATAAAGTATTCCATGTATTCTGCAGTGTATTGGCCATAAGGACAGACTTCTTCTGTCACGATATCTGAGGGCATAGGAAAAGTCTCATTTGGTGTATCAATCAAATAATGCTCCATAATTTCCCGCCAAATCGGTGCGGCGCCCAAAGAACCAGCAACGGAATCCATCGGTTTGTCATTATTATTGCCGACCCAAACACCTACCACAAAGCTCGGCGTATAGCCCAAAGTCAGTGCGTCTTTAAAATCATCTGTCGTACCAGTCTTAACAGCGGCGGTTCTGTTGATCGTCAATGCGTCACCAAATTCTTCTGCGCGCGCGGCGTTATCTGAAAGGATTGATGTGATAAGATATGCCGCATCAGCACTTATCACCTGTTGATTATTGTGATCGCCAGCGCTTCCAAACCAAGTCATCGGGTTTAACATATTTAGAAAAGAAAAGAAGTTTGTTGGGGCAGTGACAGTATCTCCATATTTATCGTTTATTTGGATAATATCTGTTGTGTCATGATAAATTCCTTGGTCAGCAAACGTTGCATAGACATCTGTCATCTGAAGAAGTGGCACCTCACCTGAACCCAGAACAAATGAAAGGCCATAGTGGCTTGCTGATTCTAGTGTAGTGATGCCCATTTTTTGCGCTTGATCGATTCCATTGGGAACGCCAACTTTTTCCATCACTTCAACAGCAGGGATATTGAGTGAATTAGAAAGCGCGCGACGTACCGTGACATTTCCACGGTAACTATAGTCATAATCATGTGGGGTATAGTTGCCAGGGAACGTTGTCTTCACATCTTGCAAAATTGTCGCAGGCGTTATCAAATGATCCTCAAGTGCGCGGCCGTAAATAATTGGTTTGAAGGAAGATCCTGGTTGACGAGGAGTTATTGCCATATTAGTCTGTCCAAATTTCGGATCAT